>TARA_B100001175_G_scaffold317859_1_pt1 | contig 46586 bp, 36 predicted proteins | sample TARA_B100001175 | Tara Oceans TARA_B100001175
CCTCCTCCCAAGAAGGCACCACCACCTCCTCCCAAGAAGGCACCACCGCCTCCTCCCAAGAAGGCCAAGCCACCCAAACCTCCAATGTCCGAGTCTGGTATCAAGGAAGCCATCGCAAAGGCGGTCGCCGATGAGAACTACGAGCTAGCCGCCCGACTCAAATCTCAGCTGAAGGCGCCCGAGAAAAAGGAAGAGAAGCAGCCACCGAAGGAAACCCCCTCATCTCCCCCAATGCCCACACCTACGCCGATGAAGGCACCACCACCTCCCAAGAAGGCATCCCCACCACCTCCCAAGAAGGCGCCTCCGAAGGGCAAGCCGAAGGGCAAGCCAAAGGGCAAGCCAAAGAAGAAGGGGCGCAGAATCAAGATTAACCTCCGGCTAAGGCAGACCTCCATAACCCAAGACGAAGATACTTACAGCGATCAAGTTGGATGGACGGCCTCGACCGACGATTACGAAGAGCCAGAGGCACCTATCAACAAGGAGCCAGAGGCGATAAACCACCAATGCTCCATGTGCGGCTCGATGATGAGAATCCCAAAACCAACTAGGGATAGGTACACCGTGATTTGTGCATACCCCGAGTGCGGTCATGAGGATTCCATAGGAATGTGATTACGGCCAGAGGCCAATCACACCCAGAACCCTTCTTGTCGAGGCTATGACGAGTACTACGACGAGAAAGGCTCTGACCCTATTCTGCGGGGCTATCTCTGCTCCGTAACGACTCCCGATGAATCCACCGATCAGTACCGCAATCGCGAAGGGAGTTATGGACCACATCTCCACGCCAAAACCCTCGGATACGGAGGAACCAATCAACCCAGCAGCGGAGTTCAGCCAGACGAAAACCGATGCAGTCGCGGCAGTGGCCTTAGGCGATCCCCACTTCTTCAAAATGATAACAGGCGAAAGGAAAATTCCCCCTCCGAGGCCAATCACCCCGCTTGCGAGCCCGATACCACCACCAATTCCAATCAGATCCCTCCTGAATCCCGGCACTACGAACTCATCGGACTCGTCGTGCTCCACCGTGGAGTACAACCTCCAAGCCGCTAACAGCAGAATGAACGAGAGTAGGACGTCGTAAAGTCGCCCATCCACTCTCATGTAGCTCCCAACCAGCACCATCGGAACACTACTCAGGACGAAGGGCAGGGTAAGCCTCCACTCATGGAATCCGGAGCTCCTGTAATGGTAGAACGCTATAGAGGAAACAACTAGGTTCAGACACCACACATTCTGCTTCAGCCAGACTGGCTCCATCATTCCGAAGCTAGTGAGGGAAAGAACGACTAGGTATCCCGAGGCACCACCGTGACCGATACTGGAGTAGAGGACGGCCATCAGCATAAGGCCCAGAAGAATCAGGCCCAAGCCAGCGTCAACCACGTCCCTACCACAGTGGAAGAACACTTGAACCCAACCTCACATGCGATGGCATGGAGACGGGAGTGTCGCTGAGCAGGGCCCTCGAGATAGCCAGTGGTAAACCACTATCAAGATGTACTGAGATGGTATCTATCGACGAGGCCAGAGGAAGAGTTACCGCTGCACCTCTCTCCTCCAAGGTCGATGACCCCCGGTTCGATAACTCAGCGATGGATGGCTTCGCAGTGAGAGAATCTGATTGCGAGAATGAGGGATCTAAACTAGAAATCATCGGAACTAGCCAAGCAGGAGGTGAAAGTCCGCCTGAGGTTAGGAGGGGCCAGGCCTGTAGAATCATGACCGGAGCGCCCCTGCCGGAGGGAGCAGACGCAATCGTGATGATTGAGGACACAGAAATACATAGTAATCATGTGATCATAAACGGACCGGCTAGAAAGGGGTTCATCAGAAGGAAAGCCGAGAACCTGTCCATAGGCCAGGATGTACTCCCCCCTGGCTCTCTTCTGTCATCAGCCGCCATAGCACTGGTAGGGACCATGGGCTATGGGAAATTGGAGGTGATCAAGAAGCCAAGAATCGCAATCCTATCCACGGGCGATGAACTCGCTCGGCCAGGTACGGATTTATCCCCCGGGCAGATATACGAATCGAACTCACACGCACTCGCCGCATTGGTTGAATCGATGGGATGCGAGGCCGTGAGACACGACCCGGCAAACGATACACTTGACGAGCTGAGGGCAACACTAGACTCGATGTCAGACTGTGACGCTATCCTGACTAGTGGAGGGGTGAGCATGGGAGACTGGGACCTCGTTCGCAAGATCATGGAGGACGAGGGAGACCTGTCATTCTGGAGGATGAATCTCAGACCAGGCGGACCACCACTCTTCGGTACATGGAATGGGACCCCACTATTCGGCCTCCCTGGAAACCCTGTCAGCAGCCTAGTGGTCTTTCACGTCCTCGTCGCCTCGTGGATAGCAAACTCCCTTGGTTATCATGACGAGATGGGTCCAAGGCTTAGCGAGAGGGTATCAGTAAAGCTCGAGTCAGACGTTTCAGGCGCCCCTGGGAAGCTATGCCTACGAAGAATAAGAATAAGATCGGAGAATGGAGAGCTACTAGCGACAACCCATACCCACCAAGGGAGTGGCAACATGCACAGCATGTTTGCTCACAACGGGCTAACCCTCCTCCCTCCCGATACCGACGGTGTGGAAGGAGACGTGGTGGACGCCCTTTGGATATTATAGAAAACCACTCTCTAGTTTGTTCTTTGAACAATGGGGCCCTTTGATTACGATATATTTTGTATCGGGTTATTGGGCATAAACATTCTCAGTATCGCTATGCCGAGAAGACCGCTTAGCGTGAAGAGAATCATCGACGAGACCCCTTCCGATGAGATGGCCACGCGAATGATTACCGTTGAGAGCACGAATCCCGTGTTTCTAGCGAGATTACCGAAGTCGGTGTAGAACCAGTAGGATATCAGGAGAATCAGAATATCAGCAAGTATGAGGAAGGTGAAGAAGTCCAGGAAGAATATTACCCTGCTAACAGCCCCACCCCCGTCTTGCACAGAAGCAGTCCATGTCCAGAACGAGTAGGCCGCAATCATCAGGAAGACAAGTAGCATCATATTTGCTATGCCCCTCTTCAATTCGACGAAACCCACGATATCATCCGATATCTCAGTGGTCTTTGTGTCAGCGATACTCATCCTGTAGTACGTCAGCGATGTGTAGAACAGGGCAAGGAAGGCCCCACTCTCAACCAAGAGGAACCCCAAGTCATCGCTAACTTCCCACCCATCAGAGCCCTCAATCTCAGAAAGTCGCTTCAGGATGTCCCTGACCACCAGGAGCGTTGCGATCTCGTATTGCTTTCCAACGGAGGAGGAGAAAGACTCGGGAATTGCCCTAATCAGCTGATACACCTCGTACACGAGGAGTATGGAGAACGGTGTATACAGCGAGGACAGGGGGGAACTGACCAGCTCTACAGCATCCCCCTCGATCGAAATTCTACTTGTGGTATGAAGGGCCCATAGCGCGATGTGCACGAAGAAACCGACGACAGCGAGGATGATAGTTCCCCTTCTGACCAGTTCTTCTGAGGGCTCCCCCATGGTCATTTCGAACAACGACTGGTTCCTCGTCTGCATGATATTGCGCCATAAAGCCCCCTTTTAGTAATGGATTTATCAAATCCATACAAAAAATCCCACGGACGAACACATTAATTCAAGCGTGCAAGCCCGTCGTAAGTAGCATGCTCCCCTCAGTGAACGTTCTTGGAACCGAGCTACAAACCTGCTCCAAGAGCCCGATGACAGGTTGGTTCAGAGACGGCTGTTGCAATACGGACAGGAGGGACAGGTCTCTGCACACAGTCTGTTGCCAGGTTACCGCGGATTTTCTCCAATTCGCCCGTTCGAGGGGTAATGACCTGATCACACCCGCTCCGGAGTTCAGGTTCCCCGGACTAAAGCCCGGAGACAGATGGTGCGTGTGCGCACAGACCTGGAAGAACGCGGCTGAATCCGGTATTCCATGCCCTGTAATCCTCGAGTCCACCCATGAGGAGGCACTACAAGTGGTATCTCTGGACCTGCTCGAAACCAACGCTTTGGAGTTGGTTGAGTAGTCAAAGGGTACGAACAGTACCTCATATACTCACAGACTGTGCCACACACATGGACAACATATACATCGTGTACGCATTACTAACCACACTAGCGGTTGCAATGATGACAATACTAGTCAATAGAAACAGGTCCCGCACTCCAAAGGTTTCCAGCAAGGACCCATGGGGAAAAGTAACCACGGGACGCAGGGCATCCGACTACTTCTACATTGAAGATTAGAGTAGGGGATGCGCCACCATGCCACATCACAAACTGTTATGCAATACATGAATTCAAGGACGTCCTCTTGTACGACCTAACGTTAAGCAGGGCTACCAATGAATGGAAAAAGAAAGAAAAGCGATATTGCCGATGAGTGGATCGAGGTCAAGGGTGCAAGGACACACAACCTGAGGAATATCGACGTCAGCCTCCCAAGAGGAAAGTTCGTGGTAATATCGGGCGTATCTGGTTCTGGTAAGTCAAGCCTGGCATTTGACACACTCTATGCAGAGGGGCAGAGGAGGTATGTAGAGAGCTTGAGCTCCTATGCCCGACAGTTTCTGGGACAGATGAAGAAACCGGATTGCGATAGCATAGAAGGTCTTTCTCCGGCTATCAGCATAGACCAGAAACAAGGCAGCCACAATCCACGTTCCACTGTTGCAACTGTAACCGAGATCATGGATTATCTCCGACTATTGTGGGCGAGAGTGGGACTCCCACACTGCCCGGATTGTGGCAGGCAGGTAGCTAGGAGAACCGTTCAGGAGATTGTTGACGACGTCCTTTGGAGGTTCGAGGGTCATGCTATAGCCATATGGAGCCCCGCTGTGAGGAATAGGAAAGGAACCCATGCGGATCTCTTCAAGGGCTTCGTGGAACAGGGGTTCCTCGCTGGAAAGGTCAACGGTAGGGACGCGGACTTCGAGAGCCCCCCCTCACTTGAGAAAAATCTCAGGCACGACATAGACGTCAGACTCGACAGACTTCTTCTGCACCTCTCAAACAGACAACGACTCACTGAGGCTATTGAAAACGGACTCAGGCTGGGCGGCGGCTCTATCGCTGTAGAGAGCGTCAGCGCGCCCAAGCCCGGTTCGGATAACGCAGAGGAGCAGAGGTTCAAGACCAAGGAGGGGGAGACCATCCCCTACTCAGAGGAGTTTGCGTGTCCAGAGCACGGGGCCTTCCTGCCAGAGATGAGTCCAAGGGTTTTCTCGTTCAATAATCCATTAGGCGCATGTCCTTCCTGCCAGGGGCTCGGGGTTCAGAGGTCCTTCTCTCACGACTTAGTGGTGGATAGGAATGCGACTGTCGAGGAGGGATGCATAAGGCCCTTCAGACGCTCTATGATGTCAGGCTGGTATAGGAGCCAGATGGTACAGACCTGTCAGCACTACGGCATCCCGACAGATATTCCATTCAGCGAGCTCGATGAAGATGACAGGGACATACTAATCAACGGCTCAGGCAGTACTGCTATCAACTTCCAGTTCAAATCTCAGAAAGGCTCCTCATACACGATGAACAAGCCATGGGAAGGAGTATTCTCGAGGTTGAGGAGGACATACACCGATACATCATCCGATAGAACCAGATCGAGGCTGTCTTCTTTCATGACAGATGAGTCATGCTCAGACTGCGAGGGAAGGAAGCTCAATAGGGCCGTCAGCGGGGTTACAGTCGGCTCGACCACACTACCGGGTATTTCCGGATGCAGCGTCCTCGAGGCACTGGCCACAGTACAGAAGTGGAGATTAGGGACTCTAGACGATACATGGGACAGGCTCGATAGAAACCCTCCCTCCTTGGACTCGATCCAGGCAGAGAGACTCGATGAGAGATCGATGTACATCGCAACTGAGATAATCAAAGAGATAGAAGCCAGACTTAGGTTCTTGGCTTTGGTTGGTCTTGACTACCTTACATTGGACAGGAGGGCAAACACCCTCTCTGGAGGCGAGTCACAGAGAATCAGGCTCGCTACACAGATAGGAACCCGACTCACTGGTGTGATGTATGTCCTAGACGAGCCCAGTATCGGCTTACACCCACGGGACAATGGCCGTCTACTAGAGACTCTCAGAGAGCTTACTGATCTAGGAAATACACTGATTGTGGTCGAGCATGACGAAGCTACCCTTCGACAGGCCGATTGGATTGTGGATATCGGTCCAGGAGCAGGTAAGGAAGGGGGGGAGATAGTCGTCAGCGGATTATTTGACGATTTGGTATCAAGCGAAGGAAGCATCACTGGGGCGTATCTGTCAGGGCGCTCAGAGATCCCACTCCCCAGTGACAGGGCAGAACCCGACAAGGAGAAGTGGCTGGTAGTAAGGGGTGCGCGTCAGAACAATCTCCAAGACATAGACGTGAGGATACCCCTCGGCTGCATGGTTGCCGTCACAGGAGTGTCCGGTTCAGGCAAATCCTCACTCGTCACAGGTACCCTGGCCCCAGTCCTACAACGTGAGCTCCAAGGTACAGACGATACACCGGGAACCCATGACTCCATAGATGGAATCGATAATCTAGACAAGGTCATCGTAATCGACCAATCGCCGATTGGCAGGACCCCTCGGTCCAATCCTGCCACATACACGAAGGCCTTCGGGCCTATTAGGCAACTATTCGCATCCACTCCCCTCGCCAAGGAGAGGGGGTATGAGCCCGGCCAGTTCTCCTTCAATGTCAGAGGCGGGCGCTGTGAGGCATGCCAGGGCGCAGGCTCCTCAAAACTCGAGATGAACTTCCTCCCCGACGTCTGGGTCACGTGCGATGTATGCAAGGGCAAGAGGTACACAAGGGAGACTCTCGAGGTGGAGTGGAAGGGCAAGACAATCCATGATGTCTTGGAGATGAACGTCCAAGAGGCATGTGTATTCTTCGAGAACCAGAGGGGAATCTACAGAATAGTCTCGACACTCAATGACGTGGGCCTCGGGTACATACGACTAGGCCAACCCGCTACCACACTATCAGGGGGCGAAGCCCAGAGAGTCAAGCTAGCAACGGAGTTGCATAGGCCGGCGAGGAAGCATACTCTGTATGTACTGGACGAACCAACCACCGGACTGGCTCTATCCGATGTCCATCAGCTCATCGAGGTGCTCCTCAGGCTCAGGAGGAATGGACACACGGTGATAATCATCGAGCATCATCTTGATGTGATCAAGTGCGCTGATTGGGTAATAGACCTGGGGCCCGAGGGTGGCGAACTGGGAGGGCATATAGTAGCCGAGGGGACCCCCTCAGAAGTATCTCAGGTGAAGTCGAGTTATACCGGAATGCATCTCAAGGAGATGCTCTGAACAAATTTTACGGGCCAACCCTTGAGAAGGAGCACCTTCTGAGCTAACTGATGTACCGTTCCAGAAACCCCGCACTATCCGACTCCACGTTCGACAAGAGCGCCTACACGGACGTTCCGTGGTGGGATGATCAGGACTCCAATCTGATGACCATGGAGGGGACAGTAGAGAAGACTGGAATACTACTGATACTAATATCGACAACTGCAATAGCCACGGCCATGTTCATGCCAGAAGCAATACTCATGTCCCTGATAGGGGGTATCGCGGGATTTATTCTTGCTATGGTAATCATCTTCTCTCGCTCCACTAGCCCAGTCTTGATTTCCATCTACGCAATCTGTCAGGGACTTGTCTTGGGGGGAGTAACATGGCTCTATGAGCAGTACTTCCCCGGAATAGGCATCTTGGCCGTGGTCCTGACTATGGCCATACTGGGGACCATGCTAGCGATCTACCGTGCTGGTCTCATTGAGTGGAACAGAAATCTCCAGATCGCCGTGACATCTGCTATGATGGCAATACTCGTCATCTATCTGGTTTCCTTCATCGGTATTTTCATGGGTTTCGAGGTCCCCTATATCCACGAGGCTAGCCCATTGGGGATAGCATTCTCATTGTTCGTCATAGGGATAGCTTCGCTATGCTTAGTGGCTGACTTTGACTTCATCGAAAGAGGGGTCGAGACCGGGGCTCCGAAACAACTCGAGTGGAGAGCCGCGTTCGGCCTGATGGTGACATTGGTGTGGCTATATTTGGAGATACTTGAGTTGTTAGCGAAAATAGCGATTTACTCCAGGAGATAGAGGATGGACGTCGGACTGGTTCTATCTCTTGCGGCCGCAGGTCTCGCTCTGGGGGTTGTTGAGGGTGTGAAGCCCGGGCCACTTTTGACCATGGTAATCAGGGAAACGCTCTCTGGGGGTCTGAGAGCTGGGATGTGGACTGCAGCGGCACCGATTTTTACCGACGGTCCGTTGGTTATCGTTAGCCTCCTTGCCGCCAGTTGGATAGCCACTCGTCCGTCTGTATTGATTGTGATATCTGTACTCGGTGCTGCATATCTCCTGAAGATGGGCATCGAGTGCTTCTCGATAGAGCCGCCTTCTTCTGATCTGGCCGATATCGATGTTTCAAAGTCTTTCAAGAGAGGCGTACTCACTAATCTCCTCAACCCAAACGTCTACGTTTTCTGGTTCCTAATCGGGGGGCCTCTGATGGCATCTGTGGCAGACGAGGAACCTCTAGCACCAATCGCCTATGCACTCACTTTCCTGATATCAATCATCATCGTGAAGACACTAATAGCGTTTGTATTCGATAGAACCAGGGGTAATATCTCAAGAAGCACATACAGGTCAATTCTCTCTTTGTGTGGAATAGCCATGATCTTCTTCGCTGCAGGATTCTCCTATCAGGCATACGACTTGTATCAGGCCCTCTAGAGGGTCTGTGGGCCGCCAATGGGCATCTCTGTCAATCCGTCTATCATTCCACGCAGAGAGGGCCCCTGTGAGATTGTTGCGAAGATACCAATGTCATTGATGTTGTGAGATAGACCAAACCACGGCCTTCCGTACTGGTCAACCGACATATCCAGGAAATCACCGAGACCCCCACACCGGTTGTATCCGCAATCTTCCGTTGTGTCGATTGGGTCACCGAAGTCATTCACCTGGACGGTAGTCATCAGTGGATTATCGGCGAAGGCATCAGTGATGATGGTCATGTAAGCGTTCCACGTGTTGTTTCCAGAGTCTCCAACATAGCCCAAGGCAACCCTGCCTGACTCCCCTGCTGTTATGACGGGAAAGCCAGTTCCCGTCAGATTTGTCGGTGGGGCAACCATCATAGCGTCGCTCCAATCCACCCCCTCGTTCAGCGAGTAAGAATAGTAGGGCATGTTGTCCAACCCGTTCCACATTGCGTGAACGTTACCGCTGTCATCAACTGCGACCTGGGCTTCCTCGCCATTCCAGGTATTCGCAGTTCCAGTCTCCTCTGTGGGAAGGGGGTGCTCCGTCCATATCAGCCCACCATTACTGCTTTTGTATATCGAATAGCCCTCTCCGTTACACCCCATGTTGCCACGGTATAGATTGCCATTCACCCCTCCTTCGATATGTGCAGTGAGTCCCCCACTCTGACAGCTCACTGGTGCTCCGGATACCTCTGAGGTCCAAGTTCTGCCTCCATCGAAACTAGTCGAGCACAGTGGGTGGGGGGCATTTCCATTTACACAGAACGACCAAGTTGTCGCATACCCGGGAGCCGGAAGAAGGGCTGACCCTATGGTCTGATGATCTTGCACCGAGTATATCGAGGTAGCTAACTGGCCATCCTGCCAAGAACTCCCTTCATCATCTGAAAACTCTACCGTCATACCAAGAAGCGCGTGCATATCGAACTTCATTATCCGGTCTGTCCACTTGTCAATGTAGATGTAAGGGTCGTTACTATTGGGAACAGGAAGAGGGGGGTTGTACACGTTCTGACAAGAGTATTCAGAGAGGGATGTCATCTCAATCAAACCAGAGCACTGCACTACGGCTGTTGATCCAGAGGGGCCATTTCCCCAACTGGACATGTAGATATTATCCATGGAGGTTATCCCAATGGTAGGCTCGAAAGTGCTCATTCCTATGCCATAATATGAGCCGTTTGCCAGGAACGGGATGTTGTTACCAGTTAGATTCTGTGTAATATTGGCGTTCATTACTGCTTGGCTATCTAACGCATCCACTCCCCCCGAGTAATGGTACCATGTAGTCTCTGGGACATCACCCAAATTAGCAAAGGGACCATCTTCTTGGATAATTTCCTCCTTTTCCTCACCGAAGCACCCACTAATTGGCACCGCCAGCATGAGCAGTACCAACATCACTGCAACGGTCCGCATGTACCTCCACACCCCGAATCACACTTGATTTGTACGGTCCGAGGGATCACCATTGGGGTTTGTTGAAATCGAATAACACGGGCGACTGTTCATGCGAGTCGCAGCAGTGGTGCTAGTGGCGCTCATCGCCAGTATGTCAGGATCGCTGGCTGTCACGAGCCAACCGCAGTCAATTGATACCACGAAGATGAGTGAGGAACTCATCTCTGAGATTGGTTCAGAAGGGGAGATTGAGGCAATCATACAATTCTTCGAGCCCCCAAGTGACCGTATTTGGCGTGCTGTCAGGTCCATGGGGGTCGATGTAGTTACAGAGATGAGCGTTCTCAATGGGGGCCTCATCAGCGGAACATCTTCAGAACTGTCAAAGCTATCTACACTATCTGTAGTCAAACACATGGAGGCAAACGTAATTATCGAGCATTTCTACCTTCCAGGCGACCAGAACAACTCAGAGTCTATGATGCATGAGACCGTTGGATGGGTGAATGCCAGCCTAGCTTGGCACCGAGCGATAATAGGCACTGATGGGGAACTTAAGACCGAATCAGACCTGTCCCTCTCTGAGTACGACGGTGCCGGTGCTACGGCAGTAGACCTAGACACTGGAATAGACGGGGAGCACCCCGACTTTGACTGTGGAGAGCCCTGGTCGGGCGAGAAACTGATTTGGTCAGCCAAGTGGACGGGCGTTGCTTGGATAGATGCGCCAAACTGTAATTCCGACACGTCAAGTGGCCATGGGACACACGTCGGGGGAACAATTGCGGGCAATGGCGATGCATCTGGAGGCCGACGACTGGGTACAGCAAAGGGTGCGACAATTGTAGCCCTGGGAACTGGAGATGGGGCCTCAATATTCGCAGCTGTAGAGGGACTAGAGTGGACTTACCAGCATAGTAGGCCCGGACTCAATGACTACAACATACGCGTTGTTTCCAATTCATGGGGCACAAATGGAGACTACAACCCATCAAATGCAGTAACCGTACTCACTGACATGCTGACCTACGAAAATGACGTTGCAGTGATATTTGCGGCTTCCAACAGTGGGGGCAACGGGGACGAATCAGAAGACGACCTCAGAACGAACGTCTACGCGAATACCCCCTCTGCGATATCAGTGGCGGCCCTCACGCACGACTCATCCGCTGTAACCTCCTTCTCCAGCAGAGGCTGGAAGACGCAACAGCACACGTGGCCGGATATCGGTGCTCCTGGCAGGGATATATGGGCCACAGCTCCTCGAGCCACTGCCATAGACGCCTCAACAAGAACCCAGGGCGACCTCTACTACATGTCCATTTCAGGTACTAGCATGGCTACTCCACACATAGGGGGAATAGCGACCCTCCTCCTTGCGGCAGCACCATCACTCGGCGTGGCAGACTATCAAGCAGAGGACCACGATCATGAGCAAAGCCTCTACTTCAACGAATCCGCCAAGGGGCTCCAGTTTGATGACTGGGATGACAGGAATGAGTCCAGAGTTCACGAGATCGAGCTTATCCTAGAGCTAACTGCCCACTATGGACATCTGGCAAACTCATGCGAGGATGGAAATGACGATGACTCATGCAGTGATATTCCAGAGGAATGCTATGTATCGGACAAGACCGATAGATGCCATGATTGGAGAGTGGGGCACGGACTAGTAGATACGGACAGGGCACTGGCTCTAGCCCGTACCCTACAAGTAATGAGAGATCCAAATGAAGATGGTTTCCTCGACTATCCCGAGGCCACTGTTTGGGATGCATACAAACACTTCGAGGGGATAATGGATGTTCGAGAAATACCTCTGATGACTGATCAACTCAGACATGCATGGAAAGGAGAGTGGAGCCACTTCAACAACGGTCCCACTAGTACATTCGGAACATATGCGACGGATGATCGACACTATGTCTGGGTCCCGAATGGAACATTTGAGATGCAGATATCCTTCAGCTCGTTGGACTGGGATACAGACACCGCTCAAGTAGCCCAAATAAGACCGAATGTCGATCTAGGCTCAGATGGAAGTGATGATGCACAAGGACAAGGTACGGTTGTTGGGGACACAAATTACATCATACTCGCGGTCGACCCTGAATATTGGAACACGTGGACTGAGTTCGACGTAACGGGAACTGCGATTTCTCTTCCGATCACAGGAGTTCTCACCGGCTCAGAATTCATGGAGCCCCGTGTCCCATATACCTTCGATGTCCTCCTCACTCTAGATGTCACTGAAGAGAGGATATTCGAAGTCCCCCTCAGATTTGATGGATATTCGGACCTAGATCCCGCCATACCATCCGATTTCTATAACGCTGACGAGGCAATTGACCTAGTAATGATCAGGCCTGTTTATGATGAGAGCCTCATTCCAGCTTACGATACCGAGCAACGAACGATTATTGAGTCCAGTAGCTCTATTATAGCGGTCTTGGGAACTTCTGCACTAGTCTTTCTAGCATTCTTAGCAATAGCTACAGTTTGGCTTCGCAATCAGCGCGAAGAAGTACTGGAAGCGGAATTCGAAGAAGGCATCCATGGGCGAGACTAGTCCCACCCGTTTTCTATAATCGGCGGAGTCGTATCCAGCACAGATCTCAAAGGGTCCCGCCATACCATGCCAAGGTCGTCTTCAGCTGGGGAGGCATCCCAGTAGAGCTTATTCTTCAGATGCCTTCTAGCCCATGAGATATCTATCTTAGGATGAAAAAATGAAGCGACTATGGCTAGCCAATATGGAGCTTCCCAGGTCGACCATCTCCTCTCAGGATGAGCCCCTTTCAGAGATTTAGCAATATCATTCATCATCATATCTCCAGACACAGTGAGGTACCTCCCCCCCTCTTTTCCTCTCGTAAGGGCTCGAACATGGGCCTCAGCAACATCCCGTACATCTACTATATTGATTTGCATTGGCAGGTTGAGTGGGATACTTCGACGGATCATGGCCATCATTATCGCCAGAGATCCTCTGAGATGTCGTGGGGACATTGGAGGGCCAAATACCATGCAAGGGTGTATGGTTACTAAACGAGGACGAGCCCCCTCCTCCTGCGAAGCGTGCCACTCTCGGACAATTCTCTCAGCACTTACTTTAGCCAATCCATATGGGTTTTCTTCCAACGTAGCATCATCAGCCCAGCTATCGGTAGTCAGTATGGTTCCATCCTTCCAATTCATCGGGCGTATTGCCGCAGTAGAAGAGGTGTGAACAATTCTCTCCACCGTACCTCCTCTCTCAACCGCTGCAATTACATTCCTTGTTCCTATTACACTAGGGTCAACGATCTTACTTTGTGGGTTCCGGGATCGAACCACCACCGTTGCAGCCGTGTGTATCAAATCACTACATCCAGCAATTGCCAAATCCACCGATTCAGAGTCAAATAAATCCATCTCTACTATCTCTAGCTCCCCTCCACTGGATATCTCCATGGATCTCAGGTGAGAGACTCTTTCAGGATCACTTAGGTCTCTTACTGTCGCACGAACTCTCCTACCCCCTGAGAGTAGGTTAGCAACAATATGACTACCGATGAAGCCGCTTGCTCCTGTAACTACCACGAGGCCCCGTTCCATAGCCACCCCAGGCAACGGGCATTATTCGTATTAACGTCGAACTAGTTTTCCACAGCCTCTTTTTCCCCAGGCTCAGAATCGACTCTTTTTGTCTCTTCTCCGATTAACCAGGAAGGCGCATACCAATTGAGATTCCCCATTAATCTCATCGTTGAAGGCACAACCAAAGCTCTGACGATAGTCGCGTCTACAGCGACCCCCAAGGCTAGCATGAATCCAAATTGCTTCATCAAGGCAACCGAGGAAAGCCCGAAGGCGGAGAACACAGTTACCATCACAAGAGCCGCGGAGGTAATTATGCGGCCACTCTTCTGAAGGCCGACAGCGACAGACTTGGTATTATCACCAGTCCTCTCCCACTCTTCATGGATACGGGAAAGCATCAGTACTTCGTAGTCCATGCTCAAACCGAATAGAATTGCGAAAATCATCACAGGTGTCGTGGGATCTATGGGTTGAGGTGTGAAGTTTAACAGATCAGCCCCATTGCCCATCTGGAAGATCCATACCAGAACACCGAACGAGGCACTCACTGATAACACATTCATCACCAGGGCCTTCAGAGGAAGAACAACAGATCTCACTTGAAGGAAGATAAGGATGTAGCTAGTGATCAGTATGAATGACAGAGACAGGGGCAGGTTCTCCGATACGGCTTCTATGACATCCTGATTGTACGCGGCAATTCCTGCAATATTCACTATACTAGAACCGCCAAATTGCTCGTTCTTGGTATCAAGGTCTCTGATTGAAAGAACAACTTCTCTAGCACTCACACTAGACTCGTCCCCTTCTATGCCAACTACCAGAAGTACGACCCCGTTTCCAATGAAATTCTCACTGATGTACTCTCTTTGCGCTGAAATTAGCATAGCATCCATGGGAGACAACTCTCCATCATCAGATGAGTCCCAGAAATCGACAACCTCCTCCTCGCTCATGTTGATGTCGAAGTGTGCATGACTGCGTACGTATGTTGTACCATCAATACTCAAGATCTCTTGTGAGAACTGATACAGCGTCCTAATATTCTCCTCAAGGAGCGGATCCACCCCTTCCTCTGTCTCGAACACTGCTAGCGCCGTATTGGAGAGGTACTCGGGCCAGTTTTCATCTGTCAGCTCCATGCCTTGTCTAGACTCATCATCAGGACTGAGGGCCCGATAGGTGGTAATACCGTATTCCGCTTGCAGAAATGGGGATCCAGCCAACATCAATACAATAACTGCAGGGACTAGGACAGCGAATGGTCGCTTCATCACACCACTGGCAACATTGGACCAGAAACCCTCCTCCCCTGTGTCCACCCCAAAGGAAAACGGCACTTTGAACGAGTTTACCCTGTCCCCTAGTAGCGAAAGAACCGCAGGAAGCAGGACTATCGATGAGGTCAGGGCTACTGCCGTGGCACAGATACCTCCCCACCCCAGAGAAGGAAGACCAGTATTCTCGAAGAATAGCATACCCATCAGACCGACTATCACTGTCATTCCGGAAAAGAAAATAGCGCGACCCGCAGTAGCACTAGTCATTGCAATCGCCGTTCTATGATCCCTCCCTCTCCCAAGCTCTTCCCTGAATCTATTCACTATGAAGAGAGAGTAATCGACGCTCAGTCCAATCCCCAGCAGAGAGACAATATTGTTTGCATAAACAGTGATATCATCGAACACATAACTGAGGCCAGTCACTATTCCCACTGCTGCAACAACAGTGTACACTCCAGATAGAACCGGAAGCCCAGCCGCAACCAAACTCCCGAATACCAGAAGCAGAATCATCAGTGTAAGGGGGGCAGATATCAGCTCTGCCTGAACCAGCTCCTCCTTCAGGGTTAGATCAAAGGTCACATCAATAGCTAGATTGTCAGTGACCCACTTTTCCATTCCTTCAGGCGCGTCATCTGGGAGAACGAGATCATCAAAGTGCTCCTTCAGTAAGGCCTTTGAGCCATCCCTATCTAACTTGATTTCAATTTTTATCCTCGTCCACTCAGGATCTACTGAGCTAACAAGCTCAGATCTGTTCACCTCATTAGTAAACCAAGGGTACTCTACCGATACATGTTCATTCTCGGCCATTGGCGAGATTGTTTGCATCATTGCACTCTGAACTGAATCATCTTCATGGCTAGATCCCGGATGATGAAACAGTACGTGGAATGAGAAACTGTCACTTTCATTCTCTGTTGTGAACCCAATCCTCGCGGCGTCCCATCCATGTACAGACTCCAAGTCTCCCTCTCCGTAACCCTCCGCATATCTAGGCTCCAGAGTCGTTAGCGATGCGAGAGAAGCACAAAGAATCAGAGTCATGATGAGTACTACTTTGGCGTGGTCGTAGACAAAAAGCCCCATTTTGTAGTAGGACCTGTGCTCCAATGCCCCAGGCTCAGTCGCCCCTTCCATGTGCCTCTCGCGAAATATTTCTATTTGTAAAGTATAGTTTCTCATTTAATAGCCAGTGCAGCGAAAAACGACATCAGACCAGTGATGCAACAGAGTCCACAATCAGACTGGGTGTTTGATTTGCAGCATCCGCGTCGGAAGCAGTCGCCTCCCCAGAGAGTACCAGAATTCCATGCACCCCTGCCCTGTCAGCCATTTCCATGTCTGTGTATAGGCGATCACCCACCATGGCACACCGACTTGGTTTGAGGCCCAGCTCCTCGATTTTGTGCAAGATCATTCCTGCATTAGGCTTCCCACAGACATGAGCGGGCCTGACTCCTGTAGTGGCCTCGAATAGCTCCATGTATGCACCTGTATCCGGTAGTCCTCCATCTGGAGAGGGGCAGACCATATCGGGGTGACTTGCGACCATAGGAACCCCATTGTGAAGGTATATCGAGGCCATGGAGAGCTTCTCGTAGGTAATCTCAGTATCATAACCAAGAACGACGTACTGAGGCTCTTTAGATGCGGTTCTAACCCCATCCTCCCTGAGCATATCTCCCATTCCTTCTGTTCCTACTAGATAGGTTTCCGTGACCCCCTCTCTTTTCAACCATGAAAGAAGATCATGAGTCGATAGAAGAATGTCCTCCGAACTAGCTGAAATACCCATTTTAGTTAGCTTCTCGAGGTACTGATCTACAGACTTACTAGAATTATTCGAAAGGAAAAACCGCTTGATTCCCCTGACCTTCAAACGCTCTAGAAACTCCAGAGCCCCGTCTATCGGTTTACCTCCCAGATATATCGTACCATCCAAGTCCAGGAACACCGCATCAATTCCCTCGAGAGACGAATCTAGTCGAGACAACACAACACCTCAGGGCAAGACCAATGTCTTGAACAGAAACCAAGGGCTCCACAGGCTCTTCTGCGTCTCCTTACTCGCAATCATCTCAGACATCATTGTTCCTATTTCTTCCTTTTTCGAGGCCTTATTGACGAACCAATTAGTCAACCTCTTCCATTTCATCATCTTCTGGAGCTTGCTGGAGTTAGAAAGCTCTCCTCCCAATTCGTTCCAAACATCTTCCATGTATCTCTGGGCATCAATCTCCGAGAAACCGTTAGAGTGCCTCTCCTTGTCGAAATGCACACTCGTGAGTTTTCCAGTTAGTAGGGCATTACCTATCCCCTCCCCACTGAAAGGATCTACCAGACTTGCCGCGTCACCCACCGTCATAGCACCTGCCATAGCTCCTCTTCTCGGTTGGAACGAGGGCGCATCCTTTCTAGGCGATCCGAATGGGAGTTGCCATCCCTTTTTGGAGCCAGGAACAAGTCTAGAATTCTTGAACCTCTCCTTGAATCGCGGATGCTCCTCTATTACCCACTTCTGTATCTTCTTCAATGACTTCTTCATTCCTTCCTGTTTGCGTTGCTCCGAGATTAGCATCCCAATCCCCACATTCACAACCCCGTCCCGAACAGGAAAAAGCCAGAAGTAGCCTGGGAGAACTTCATCGATAAAGTGAATCTCTATTTGTCCCTCGGGACCCTCTAGGCCTTCCACATTCTCCCAATACTCTCGATAGCCTCCACAGAAGTGCTCATCATCCTTGTGAGGTTCTTCATGTAACTCCGTAATTTTCCTAGATACTGGACAGTTGTAACCACCTGCCCCGATCGTGACCAGAGATTTGAATGTCAACACCGGGGAGTCCGACCGAGCACCTCCAAACTTTCCCGAGACACCCACAATCTTGGAAGATGCCCCCTCTCCTTCACTGATGACCTCCTTCACCGAGAATCCCTGAATCACCGAACCGCCGTTCTCCCTCACAATTTCGTTTGCCCTCTTGAACATCATGTAGTCAAACTGTACTCTAGGTAGCGCGTATCCCGACATCAGGCCCTTCTCTTCATAGCTATCTTTTGGTAGCATTACGCGTACCTCAGAGCCATTCGCACTACCGAATAAAATGGAGTCTACCTGATAATATGGCGTTTGTTGAATTAGGGGCAGTACCCCGAGCTCCTCAACGTGAGACAGTGACTTTCCGCCCACAGCATCCCCGCAAACCTTGTCTCTGGGCCAAACCTCTTTCTCAATCAAGAGTACCTTGTTTCCACCAAGGGAGTTGTATGCCGCGGCAGCTGATCCACCGGGCCCCCCTCCAACGACAATAACATCGAAATCCGCTCCATCTAGAGGAACGCCCCCTGTATCGATAGGCATCTCCCATAGTTCCACTGTCGCACCTCGCACTTCCGAAAGCATCACCCTCATTCAAACTATGCCAATGGCTTCTTCCCCATTCACTCTCTCCGAGTTACATGGAGAAGACCGTTTTAGTAGTGCAAACAACACTCCCGGGTGAATGGATAGAGGCTGAAGTAGGAGAATGGGTTTTCTCGATTATCAGTGAGCGTCTGGCTACATGTGCTCAGAGAAACAAAGTTGAGTCAACATACAGAGGGGACGATGGTGTAGAATTCAGCTCTGAATGGAGAATACAGTTCAAAGCCCCTTCTAGAAATAGGGACGATTTGATATCCAAGATTCTCAAAATACATCCCTACAACATCCCCCAGCTATTGGCATGGGATGCGGACACTTCCCCAGAATACCTCAATTGGGTTCAAGCATGAGGAATCATCCGACCAATCGTGGGTATCCGCTCAATGCTCAAGCCGGCCAAGGAAGTACCTCACACTTGGTGGAGCTCAGAAGACCCCATGGAACCAAGGCCAAAAATATCCACATTACTAATTCTATGTGCCGGGCTCTGGATTTTTGGTACTGGTGATGCAGTCCTTGTAGCAGCAGGAATGGGAAACACACCTTGGACTGTTCTTGCTGAAGGAATATCTCTGATAATGGATAGATCAATAGGGCAGACGACCTTCATCGTTAGTGTAGCTGTCCTATTCCTTTGGATCCCACTTAGAGAGAAACCTGGAGTAGGCACCATACTCAACGCTATACTCATTGCCGCCGCTATCGAGTATATGCTACCGTTATTGCCTACACCAGATGGAACGGTGGAGGCTTTGGCGCAAATCGCCGTTGGAATCATCCTCGTGGGAATAGGAAGCGGAATATATCTGACAGCCAATCTCGGGCCCGGGCCTCGAGATGGCTGGATGACAGGAATACAGAGAATATCTGGGGTACCAATAGGTAGAGTACGAGGCGCAATAGAGATATCAGTGGTTTTCATTGGATGGATATTGGGGGGAACAGTGGGATTAGGAACAGTAATATTCGCAATAATGATAGGTCCCATTGTGGCAATATGCCTCAATATCGCCGGATTGCTTGGTAGGACAGACTAAGGTGTGATTTGAATGCAGAGATGTGGCATTATAGAAGTCCTGGAATCACTTGAGAACAAGGAACAGATAAACCTGATTCTGGTTAGAAGGGATGCAGAAAATACCCAATTAACAAAAATAATCTCAATGGCCAACGAATTAGGCATCAAAGTCACACAAGGCTCGGATAATGATCTCTGGAGAATGTCACGAGATAACTCTACGGGGGTTCCCGATGTACTAGCTCTTGTAGGAAGGAACCCATTACTCCCTCTCCAAGACGTAATTTCTTCTGGGGGGCTTATTTGGCTACTAGCTGGTGCCGCATATCCAGTTAATATCGGATTTTGCATAAGAACCGCCGAAGTATCTGGGGCCGACGCAGTCATAGTAGACGCCACTCTGTCCAATATTGAGAGAAAGGCGGCCAAAAGGGCATCGATGAAGGCACACAGATTCATCCCTGTCTTTTGGGAGGATGGCATCAAGACAGTTCGTGCCGCCAAGGAAGCCGGATTCAAGATAGTCTCACTAGAAGATTCGGGGACCAAGACGCCATGGGATACCGATCTTACCGGAGACGTTATGCTGATAGTGGGAGGAGAGAGAAACGGTATTTCTCAGGACATCATCGATCAATCGGATGAAATAATCAGGATTCCAATGTCCGGATTCGTCCCTTCCTTCAATCTCCAAGCACCACTGAGCGTGGTAGCTGTTGAGGCCCAGAGACAGAGGAATATTGGGAAATAATGCCGAATAAATCTAGGTCAGCGAATCGGCCATGCCATCGAAGTCATAGAACGAAACCAGAGTCTCTGTATGCCCTACGCCACTCACTTCTGATAGGTTATCCAGTATCGAGTCTCCGAGATCAGACATATCCCTCGCTACAACTTCGATAATGAAGTCCCATCGCCCTGTTACTATGTGACAACTCGCTACGAAAGGCATCTTGCATATCTCCTGAGCGACTTTCCTCCTGTCTGTCTCCTTTCTTTCCCCGGTCCAGTTGGCCAAGATGAAGGCATGCAATGGGAGTCCCAGCTCCTTTCTCCCCAGATCAACCGTGAACCTCTTCACTATCTTCCGATCCTGCAATCTTCGAATCCTATCATGGACCGTTACCCTTGGCATACCCAATGTATCTGCTATGGCTTGTGTGCTCGCTCTTGCGTCTTCTCTCAGAATCTCTATGATACTACGGTCCTTCTGATCTAAATCACTGTATGGCATCATGCTTCGCAAAGACGGGTTAGAAATAATAATTCCGTCGTTATGTCGGTAATTATAGATTATATGGACAATTATTCGACAATAATAGAAAATCACTAGCGCATAGTTGATGACCTGATATCCATTCGCAGTATCATGGATGCAGATGATACCGACAAGGAGTTCGCTACAAAGGCCGTTCACTCAGGCATGGTTGAGATAGAAGGCTCCGCCACAACACCGATATTCATGACTTCAACATATAGGCTGACTGATGAGAAGTACAAGGGTTGGGCAGACGGTCTACACCACACGGTAGCATACTCCAGGATATCTAGCATCAACTCAGAGGTTGTCGCCGCCAAGCTCGCGGCTCTCGAGGGTGCAGAGGATGCTGAGGTCTTCGCAAGTGGGATGGCGGCTATTTCAACAACCCTTCTGACCCTGCTCTCAAAGGGCGATCATATCATCGCTACGCCTGACTGCTATGGCGGCACATACGCGCTCCTAACAGAAATACTTCCAAGATTGGGTATCGAAGTCACAATGGCAGATATCAGGGACCCATCGAGTTACGAGCAGGCCATACAGGACAATACAAAGGTGCTTTACGTAGAGACAATGACCAACCCGACCCTGAAAGTATGTGACCTAGAGGCGATGGCAGAGATAGCTAGTAAGAATGACTTAATTTCCGTCGTAGATAATACATTTGTCTCCCCCTGGTCCTCCAACCCAATAGAGATGGGGTTCGATATTGTCATTCATTCAGGTACTAAGTATCTCGGCGGACATGCAGATTTAACAGCGGGTTTCGTAGCTGGAAGAAAAGATCTCGTCGCTGAGATATTCCATACTAAAATCTACCTAGGAGGCGCGGCAGACCCTCATATGTGCTATCTTCTTGAGAGGGGAATGAGGACACTCCATGCTAGGATGCCAATTCATGCCTCAAACTCTGCAGAGATCGCAAAGAGATTGGAGGGCCATGATATGGTTGAGAAAGTAATACACACCTCGTTGCACAGTCACCCTGACTTTGAGATAGCCAATAGGACGATGCCCAGAGGGAGCGGAATGCTAGCCTTTGTAATCAAAGGAGGGGATTCCGCGGCTCTGAAGTTCATGAGATCATTAGAGGTGATATTCGAGGCAACCAGTCTCGGGGGCGTGGAGAGCTTAGTGGAGTGCCCCTTCAACTCAAGTCACATGTTCGTCCCAGAGGAGGTAAGGCATGAGGCTGGTGTGGTACCAGGGTTTGTCAGAATGAGCATTGGCATAGAAGGCGTAGATGACCTATGGTCCGATATTGAGAGAGGATTGGACGCCGCAAGAGAGCTATTGGTATCCAGGGCTTAGGTGTCCTTGATGGATTATGAGTTGTTCATCGCAAGTATGGCATTCATACTTCCAATGTGCTTTACTCCTGGACCAAATAATGTTCTCTGTGCGGCCCATGGGTCGCAACACGGCTTTCGTGGGACACTCACTCTAATCTCAGGAATGGCAGTGGGTTGGTCCGCATTGGGGCTATTCGTAGCAGGGGCCACCGATCTCATCGAGGAGAACCAGACGGCCTTTGATTTGCTAACATATGTAGGAGCAGCCTACATTGCTTACCTCTCATACAAGATAGCCACATCTAAGATACTCGATCAGGGTGAAGAGAACTCGGAAAGATTAGGATTCCTAACCGGTGCAACAATCCAAGTAGTCAATGGCAAGGCATGGATTCACTTTCTAGTTCTGATGACCTCATTTGGAACCCTATTCGGCACTGGATTCACTGGCAAGGTACTGCTAGTGTTGCTAAACCTCGCCTGTGGCCTTCCCGCTGTAATGACATGGGCGGCCTTTGGAACGGTCCTCAGAAGGGCATTCAGTACCCCTAAGTCTGCAAGAGTCCTCAATCTGGTGATGGGGCTATCGCTCTTTGCAGTCGCAATATGGGTTGCTATGCCTCACTAGTAGCTTATTCAGAACCAGGCTCGTCGATATTCCCAGAAAGCATCAATCCACCCAATGCGACGTACAGAATCATCGTAAGAGGGAACACTATCTGGAATTCAGCCTGCTCGGCATCCTGTATCAGTGGGAGAAGGGTGTTTGCGAAACCTACCGGCATCAGCATGAAGAATGCGCCCTCGGTCATTCCCTCAGGGACCTTCAGTCCGACATGAGCCAGTCCCATGCAGATCATCGCGAGACCCCATACCACTGGTGTTAGCGACCAGAGTCCGCTTCCAGCATTGAAAATCGCCAAGGCCACCTCTTCACGCGCCACTTGATCCGCGAATACAGAAGTAGTGTCGTTGGTTATGAGAATTACAGAAAGTTGTCCGCCAAAGCCAAGAAGGAAGAGCCCGAAGGTTCCGAAAATGAAGAGATCAGCCATATTTAGTAGCTGAGTTGCCATTCTGTCCGCACCCTTTTTCATATCCATGGAGAGCATGTGCAAACCCGCGAACATCAGAGACATTCCCAGAACCCCTGCTACGGCCATGTTCACCGAAGCATCGTCTTTGAGGAGGTTGACTCCATCCATCCCCACCTCATTTGTGAGGGGCCAATTGATGAATGCCCCCATTAGCATCAGCGGTCCAAGTACAAGCATTATTGGTGTCAGATTTCTTGACATGAACTACGGGGCACCTTCTCGATATTAAGCATCACGTACATATCTTACAGACAGGAATAGATTACAACGGACTTCCCAGATTTCCAGAAACCCCACTTGTCTCAGCTAGCCACTTCATGGCATTCGTATAGTCTTCAACAGCGTCTTCATTATCTTTCAACAAGAGGTCCTCAGCGGCATCCCATAGTGCCTGTAGAGCCGGAACCCAGTCACCTCCTTTGTCTCTGATGGACTCATCAAACCTCCAGGCATCCGACTCGGTCTTATTGTGAACGACCAACCAGGCCCACCCCATGGAAGATTCGAGACCCTTGCTCTTCCTTGTCAGGGAAACTGTGGACGGAATACCATCCTCGACCGCCTTCCTGATTAATAGGTCGGCCATTCCCAGAGGTTGAGGGAGATCTTCATTATTCCAGGGTAATCTATTCAGCCGCATTTCCGTATCCAAGGCCTCTGTTAGCTCTCTAAGGAATGCCCCAAAGCCCTGCTTCCTCCTCGTCTGCTTCTCGAGTATTTCTTCAGCAGCCTCATCATTCAGGCCGAACATACTCTGCAGTACTGTCTTACCATGCTTAGGCCAAAGAGAAACCAAGTTAGGGTGACAAGAGGTTTCTTCCATTCTGACAACTTCAGAATCCAGATTCAGCACCACCCCATCCGTTCTGACATGTATCCCACCGTCTAGAGAATCCAGTATTGCTGAGATCGCATTCTTCTCATCCTCAGTTCCAGAAAGACTCTCTAGGAAATCCCCTCTGTTATCGCTCTCAAACCAAGAATTCCCAATCACATACCCCTCCTCGATAGAGTTCAGAACACTCGCCCTACAAGACTGGGATAGCTTGGAGTCATCCAACGACATTTTCAACCATGAATCCAACACCTCGGCCAGTCTTTCCGCACCTTCATCTGGAAGAGGCATATCCTCGGGCCACCCCCGTGGCCTCCACATCCACTCAGCGTCACAAACAGAATTAAGCTTGTTAGGAGGCATCATCGAAATGGCTAGGCTTTGTGCAAATGGCTCTGTTGTCTTAGCAAGAGACGAAGGAGAAATTCCCACAATCGTACCATCTTGGAAAGTAAGACGAATCCAACCGTTTTCACTAAACTCACCTCCTCTAACAATTTCTTCTGAAAGTCCCACCGTCCACCGAACCTCCTTTCCGTTCAGATCGACGGAAGACTTGTCTAGGACCCAGCTAATCCACTCAGGAGGGGCATCAGGGGAAGAGCAGGAGCAGACGAACCCCCCGTCCCATGAGAAGAAATGCTGACCAGCTTTTGCATGACCATCCCACACTAGAAGCCTCAATCTGGGATGATTGAAATTCTGGATCCCTGCAAGATGACTCTGCTTTCCATTGCCTCTTCTTAGATAACTCGAGGTACCATATAATGGGTGTTTGAATACTGAGACTATGGAAAGGTCATCCTCGCCTGCGGCAAGCAGACTACCAGCGAGAGCTCTGCATACCTCATCTCCCCCCTTCTTCACCATTCTCTTCCTGAGCCACCGTTGGTCGTTCCTCTTGGTAGCGACATTCTCTATCTCCCTCAGAGTCATCGCCATCTTATCCTTGTGTCCGAAGAAAGAAACCTTACCGAGCGCCCCTGTTATTTCTGGGACGAATGACTCAGGATCGTCCAAAAGAGACTCCAAATTTGACTCCAGCCTTCTTTGAATTTCCTTCGAGGCCTGCTTAATGCCTCTAACCCTGACCTTCTTCCTCCTATTTCGGTCTCCGGGAAAACTAACTTCAGCTGGTGGTTTCGCCATTCTACCCCTCCCTCTATCCCGTCGCAATACCTTCTAGCAAATCACATATCCGCCTTGTGGTGTTCGAATGCCTCTAGCTCCATACCACTGAATAGGGTAGGTAAAATGAGACAATGGATACGTCCACCGCTTATCTTTGAGATATCAGAGAGGCTTCCAGAAACTACTCGCTGGTTGATTGTACCAATATCACTCAGAAGTATAGTATTCCACTCTGATAGGGAGAAGGGGATGGACCACTCTCGATCCCCCCCGCGCTCTTCAAGACGTTCAAACATAGCCTCAAGAATATCACGTGCCTGACTCGGGAGCATCGGTACTGGGGGATCAATCCCCATTCCGGTGGGGTCTAGATCGAGAAGTACCAGGGTGTGGAGCCCATTGGAATAGTTGCGCATTATCATCTCCAATGGAGAAGTGGGGAGATAGTCCCCATAGGGAAAAGGAATGGTAACCTGCCTTCCGAAACGATATGACTGCAGACCAGAAAGAGACACCGCCAGACTGGTTGCGGAAATGCCCGGGACGACATGGAAAGGAATCCCCTCTAGGTCACACCTGATTTTCAAGTCGATATGAGTGGTCGCTTGCATTGGATCACCAACGACCATGATTGCAACCCTGCTATTACGCGCCTGTTCGATGATTCCCTCTGGATTCTCAATGATGTCCCTCATAGCCCGTTCCCATTCTCCAACCAGTCCTTTCAATGCATCCTCCTGATGTTGAGGGAGAATAGCAGTATACCCCTCCAGATATCTCTTATCACAGGATATTGCCGCTTCCATTGCAAACGCTGTCATATGCTTCAAATCACCAGGCCCCAGGCCGATTAACCAGAGCCCAGGCCCCTCTGAGACAGCCGTCATTGTGAAGCGGGCTGACCCGTTGCCCATCATGAACGTGATGCGACACCTAAGAGTACCGAACAAGTCTGTACAGGCCATAATCGTCCTACTGAAAGACAATGGTCTGTTATCTCAGGAGATGAGGATTTTTCCAGATACCGACGGCGAACATCGTCTAATCCCCCTTTCTGAAAATACTCCTCCAATCCTCCCCTCTTATCTTAGTCAATACGAGGAGGTATCAAAGCAAGGCATTCACGAAGAACGTTCGACTGCAGATTGGTGGGCCCATCTTTCAAGCATGGTTGGAGAGGACACTGTTAGCGCGCATGGAGACAACTGGCCGTCAAATCATGAGTTCATAGGGGACATCATGATCGTTAGAATAAACGAGGAGGTCTCCTCCTACAGAAAAGAAATCGCATCTTCAAAGATGGCCTCACACCCGAATGTCAGAATTGTAATGGAGGACAGGGGAGTACAAGGGAAATTTAGGATTAGGGACCTCACTCCCATTGCCCACAGGAAAAACTCTGAGATAGTCACCGGAAACATTCCAGGGGGGTCGTACGATACCAGAGTCATGGTCAGGGAGTCTGGAAAATCCATACTCTGCGACCCCACAAAGGCCTATTTCTCAACCAAGCTCCAGACCGAGAGGCTTGAGACTATCAATCTGGCCAGGGAACTCAAGGAGCTTCTTGGTAGGCCGATCAGAGTCTGTGACCCGTTCTGCGGGGTAGGTCCAGTACTCGCTAAAATGGTCTCCGAGGATGACTTGGCGTCAGACGTTTTGGCAACCGATCTTAACCCGGATGCAATTGAGATGCTTTTCGATAATCTAAGGAGATGGGATGGTAGAAGATACCCAAAAGAACCATCTCCAGTTGAGAGGATATACCCCGATCGAATCATTGGAGTGGCCGATGCTTCTGTTCTTTCGGAGATACCGGGAATTGCAAACTCATGGGACCTAGTGATAGTCAACCTCCCTCATAGGACAATAGAAATGCTCCCGAAACTCATCCCCCTTCTGGATATGAGCTCCCCCTCAATGGTAAGGGGCAGGGTAGTGGTGGCTGAATCAGATATCGAAGACGCCAATCGAAGAATAATGACAATACTCCCCCCCCTGCTGCCTGGATATCCATCTGTAGAGCTCAAGGTCAAGAGGGACTACAGTAGTACCCTGAGGCTGTGCTCATTCGAAGCGTGGATAGCCCCGTTGGAGTAGATTCTGCATAGCACCTACTGCTTCTTCAATCTCCATCTGGTTTACAGCGCTCTTGCATGTGTTTTTGTTTAATGGGACATCGTGAAGAATATCTCACAAAAAGATGAGAATCTCTACCTTTTCAAGTATTTTGGCGCCCCGACCGGGATTTGAACCCGGGTCGCAGCATCGACAACGCTGCATGATAGGCCACTACACCATCAGGGCTTGGGACCTCACGACACCGCTTCTCTTTTTCAACCTTTGATAGGGTATTATTCATCATCCTCCTCCCCCGGGCAGTGTTATGGAGGTCGGGAAACTGGTCATCGACGTCATAGACAATGGCGGTCAATGGACACATAGAGAGTGGAGAATGCTCAGGTATCTTGGCGTAGACACCAAGATATTTCCTAACAACACCCCCCTGTCAGAATTGAGAGCAGTGGATGGTCTGATCCTATCTGGTGGCGCGGCTAGGGTGGGATTGACTGGAGAGTTGGGAAACTGTGCCGATTACCTATCTCTCGAAGTCCCGATTTTGGGAATCTGCGCTGGTCATCAATTCATGGCTGGCCATTATGGCGGTAAGTCAGGTGAAGCGCCCAAACCAGAATTCGGTGCCGCCACAATCTCCCTAGTAGGCGATGGAGGTGTGATATTCTCAGGGACCCCCGAGATACAGATGGTCTGGGAGAGTCACAATGATGAGGTCATCGAACTCCCTCCAGATTTCATAATCACAGCTCGAAGCGAATCATGTGAAGTCCAGGGAATGCAGAATCTGAGAGGAGATAGATTCGGTCTACAGTTCCATCCAGAAGTGAATGACTCAGAGTATGGTAAACGGATGTTTCAGAACTTCATCAACCTGTGTGAAAGAGCCCAGAGCTAGTTTTGTTGCATAGGACAGGTTGAAGAAGGACCGCAAAGTCGCCCGGCCGATGGCGAGCGAAGAAGAGTACACGGTAAATCACAAGTGCCGAAAGTGCAATCGTACAGATAGGAGGACTTGGAACCCATCAGAACCTCCAAAGTGTAGCCATTGCGAATCAACCATGGATCCACTTGAGATCAGGTACAAATGCCTAAGATGTGGGCATTTGACTTGGATAGAGGCCGGATCCACGGGCAAGTCTTGCCACAAGTGCGGATACAGGGTCTTTGCTAAGCCCAGAAGTCAAGGTAGGCCTCACAAGACTCTCAAGGCTATTTGAGCGAGAGTTCAATACCTTCCTAGTCGACGGACTAATGTGGCGAGTTGGCTGACAGAATATGCACCTCCCCAATTTAACGGTCTAGCAGTGCCAGAGAGTGTGAAAAGAGCCCTAAGGTCTGCTTCAGTAAGTAAAGATCCTCCCCATCTACTACTAACTGGGCCAGCTGGCGTAGGAAAGACAGCGTCATGGAAACTGGTTGCCAGGCAGATTCTAGGTCCAGGTTGGAGATCCACCACACACGTTCTCCAATGCCGAGATTTATCTCGTCAAGCGGGCGCGATGGCTACGTTTGAGAACTTTCTGAGGCCCGGTGGTTCGACAGATACCCTCGCCGGAAGAATGAGTCTAGACGCCTTCGATAGAGGTATGGCCCTCGTCCAAGAAGGAGATCTCCCACCAGCCGGGTTCGAGACCCAATTAGAACCGGGAGATATCCCAGTCAGTAGACTGATTATCCTCGAGGACGCAGATCACTTGGGCTCTATCCGCCAAGCGTATCTTCGTAGAATGATGGAGAAAGTTGGAAATGCCTCTAGATTCATTATGGTAGCTAGGGCTCCCTCGCGTATCATTGATGCTCTGAGATCAAGGAGCAGAATGATTAGGATTCCAGCGACGAGTCGGTCGCATATCATTGATACACTTACTTCCATAGCTAAAAATTCTGAGTCCAATGCCAGTCAAGAAGTAATAGAGGATGTAGCTTACATCTGTGATGGAAATCTGAGAAAGGCTATCTTCACCTTGGAAATGCTAGACTCTAGAAATCTGGGGAATGATCGTTCAGCAGTGCACAAGCTCGTTCAGGCCACTACTCTTCAGGCTGGAAGATACTTGGTAGAGCTTGCGCTTAGAGGTAGAGTGGTAGAGTGGAAGTGGGAGAATAAAGGAGGCAGGAGAAAACGCGTCCTTGTAGGGGCTGTTGCTGAGATAGATCGCTTGATGAATGAGCATGGCCTAGATGCTGATGACGTTGTTCAACAACTCCATGATGTTCTAGTGGGAAGGAGACTCTCTATCCCCGACTCTCTCAGAGATAACCTTCTAGAGGCACTCGCTGAATGCGATACCAGCCTACGAAGATCCATGCATGCCCGTGTTCCACTGGAGAGGTTCCTTCACCGCACAGCAGAGGCTGGAGAGCTTCACGGTCTAGCATTCACATAGTGTTAACAGATATATTCCGAATGGCGGGCGCGGCAGGATTCGAACCCGCGGTCCCTGGCTTAGGAGGCCAGTGCATTATCCAGGCTATGCTACACGCCCGTATCCCGCAAAGCCTACTCCTCAAGAAGTCTAGTGAAGAAAAACTCCCCTTTCTTCTCCAATCGTCCGATGCCATGAAGCACGATAGCGCCCCACGCATGCACATGGAAGACCCGCTATCCCCCCTCCCAACCCCCTACGGAGAGGAGAGTGGATTCGGCGCAAAGAACGAGAGAGCATTATCGAGGATGATTGCTAGGAGAGATGCAGGTAGGAGATTCTGGATATGGGCGTCATCTATACGTACGACATCGGAGATTAGATTGACTCTTCCAGCAATTGCCACGATTTCTTGTGCTGTTTTGTTAGTAAGGTGGGAATACTCCTCCTTAGAGCTCAGCATAGGACTTTTCAGTGCTATATCATTACTCTACATTCCCACTAATATGGCATCTTGGTTTTCATCTATGGTAGCTAGGGATCGACTATCACTAACAGTGGAGGGCCATAAGTCGAAAGGATCCTATCCAGGTTCAGAGAGGATAATCAGTACATTGAGGGACCGAGGAATCAGAGAGAGACTAAGACTAGCCTCAGCTATTCTTGGAGCGGCCTCTCTTTATGTCGTACTGAGACTTAATCCTGGAACGGTCCTAGGCCCATCTCTCATGGCCTCAGGAGCCTTCTTCGGAACAGTATGCATTCTCAACTCACTGAAGCTTGAGGGGAGCATGCCAATGACATCAAAGGACTTCACTCTACTCTCACTACACGCTCCAACACTCCATGACAGTATACTGAAAGCAGTCCTCACAGACTCACTCAAGGCTCACCTAGACCCTGAAACCAGTGACTTATGGGACGAATGGATGGACTCATTAGAATTCAGCGTAAGAACAGGACAAACTCCCAGAACTGCTGTAGAACACGTACTCCAGTCTATCCATTGGGAGAACAGGGGGATCATAGATAGGAACAGATTGATTTCTGAGGTCAAATCAGTATTCAAAATCACAGCAACAGACTCGCTCTTCGATGGTTCCAATAAGTTCAATGCCTCCTCCTTGAGCAAACTGCTAGCTCATACCCGTGCTTGGGAACCAGGGCTGTTTAGGCTCATAGACAGACTTCATGACTCTGTCGCAGGCCCCCAAGGGGAAGACTTTGAGTCTTGGAGATTGGATCTAGATCTGCCTCCTAGATGCTCCGAGGGCCAGGGAGAGCTGTTCGTCATGCTCCACAATCACACTGAAAGTCCGAAAACCGTCGAGCTCGACATAATTGTGGCTAAGGGAGAACCGGCATATCAGAGCCTTAGAATAAGCGCACCCACTACTCCTCACCCTAGTACGGTTTCACATGAAGAGGTCGATAAGGTCAGTAAACTGGTTAGGATGCTAGACAGGGCAGTGGTTCTGTGGATTGGTATAGCTTGGCCCGACTCAGAATCAGGGCCTCATCCAGTCCAAGTCACACTCAAGGATGAGACAGGGAAAACACTCTCATCGATGGTTGTCCAAACAACATTATCCACGGGAGTGAACCCAGAAAGCGCCGCTGTCCGTATGACAGAAGCATCTGAAGCAGTGAGAAGAATCGCCATTCCACTAAGTGACAGACAGAATTAACCCATAGCCAATGAGCGTCATGTTCATCATACCTATCCTATTGGCTAATACCGATAGTGATGGAGTCGTGGGACGTCTTAGTACTTGGAGAGGGCCCTGCGGCACTGAGGGCCGCCATCGCGGCATCTGATGCAGGGGCAAAACCACTGCTCGTAAGCGGGGCATCAGTAGGGACTGCTTCGGGAAACCCTCCTCTCGCAGGATTCGCCGCATCTCTGAACGAAACCTCTCCCGAGGCACATATCCAAGATACTCTCTCCGCAGGGGGCGAGACTACCAACACTCAGGCGGCTAGCCGTATCTGTACGTCAGCTGTGGCCGCCCTTGCAGAGTTAGAGAGATGGGGACTAGTACTGAGACGCTCCTCAGACGGCCTCCCGCACCTCTCGCTACTTCCGGGCCACAGTTACCCCAGAGTAGCAGGTTGTGGCGACAGCACCATCAGGCAGGTTACCAGAATTCTCGAAGAGCAGACGATGAAAAGAGGCATTAACAGAAGGTCCGATCTGTTGCCTGTATCTCTAGTGATGGATAATAATCAAGCACGTGGAATCGTAGCTCTAGATGTCGAGTCAGGGGATTTAGTCTCCATTCAGGCCAAGGCTGTAGTCGTAGCATCTCAGGGGTACCAAGGGATTTGGAGCACACCCTCGCACGGCCCAGGGACCGGACTCGCAATCTCTGTTGCCGCGGGCATTCAATTGAAAGGAATGGGAGCGGTTCCCATGCACGCGTTAACCGTTACTGGAACAGGCATGGTACTGTCGATGGATATTCTAGGTTCTGGTGGCAGGATTAGGAAAGAATCCGGAGAGGATGTGAATCCATCCGAGGTAATCAGCGGGGAGGCTTGTATCTTGGACATGAGGGCAATGGATGAATCATCGGAGGGATGGTTTGATGGGACTGCTTCCAGAGTGCGTGACAGAACTGGGCTCGATATCAGGAATGAAGTTCTTCCTCTGTCCCCCAGTGTCACATCCACTACGGGGGGAATACCCGTAGACGAGCTTTGCAGGGCAGTCTTTGATTCTGGAAAGATGTGGCACACCGGGCTCTTCGCCGCTGGTCGCTCAGCTTACACTGGCATGCATGGAGAACAATCCTTACCGGGAAATCTAATTCTCGAAGAAGTAGTTACTGGAGCTGTCGCCGGTAAGTATGCCGGTGAATGGGCGTCTACAGCTCAGTTCGGGGGATCCAGTTCGATAGAGCGTGCGACTTCAAACTCGCAGGCGAAAATCGAACAGCTGTTTTCCTCTGATGGAAGTCCTGTAGGACACATAGCAAAGGCACTTTCCTCAGCGATGGCAATCGTGGATGGAAGTGGGGACCAGTCTTCTTTGGCTGTAGCCCAAGCTAGTATCAATGAGATTTCGAAGTCAGGAATCAGGGTCACTCATCAATCTAGGAAGATGAACACCGAACTAGTATCAGCACTGCACTTGGACGGCCTCCTAGCTTTGGCCTCATTGATATCCTCCGAAGAGGAAGAAGAATGAGTGGTGAAAAGTCCCTATTCACGAGAATAATAGAGGGGGAGATACCCTCTTTCAAAGTCTTTGAAAATGAACACGTCTACTCATTTCTAGATATCAATCCAGCGACACTCGGACACGTTCTGGTAATCCCAAAAGAGCCAGCACCATATTTGCATGAGCTCTCAGTTGAATCCGCATCCGAAGTAGGGAAGGCATTACCCAGAATTTGTAAAGGCGTGCTGGAAGCGACAGGAGCAACCAGTTACAATATTATTCAGAATAATGGCTCAGAAGCAGGTCAGACAGTCTTCCATGTTCATTTCCACATAATCCCGAGATATCAAGACTCTACACATAATTTCACTTGGAAACCCCTCAAACTGAATAAAAACGATGCATCTCTCCTTGCAAAAGAGATATCCGGACACATCTATTAGAATCGGTGCTTTCTCAACTGAGACCCTACCTGAGTACACCGTGAGTGGTACCCAAGAGGCTCCCGACATTGATCCTGTTCTGTCCAGCGGAGCTCTCAAACTAAACCCTAGGAAGCTTGAGAAAGTCCCTTGGGATCATACCGGAGAACACCCAGGAAGCAAGTTGGCATGGTCAGCCATAAAGTCTCTAGCGATACTTTCGAAATACTATCTTTTCAGATCCATAGAAGAGCAGGCGCCGAAGGAGTCCGAAGGAGGTAGGATATATGCTTCGATTCACATCAACGGATTAGTAGACCCCCTTTCCATAATTCTATCTCAGGAAAAGAGGCCAATAACAATGGGTAGGCACGATTTGGCAACGATGCCTTTCATTGGTTGGCTGACTAGGAGAATGGGCAACCAACCAGTTATCCGCAGGGCGGAGCAGTCATCGGGAGTTTCAGGAGCAGAATTCGCGCTATCCATCAATCACAGAACACTACTAACCATGTCTCATTGCATTTCGGGCGGACATGGGGCTGTTGTGATGCCAGAAGGAAAGTCGCACCAAGATTCAAGGTTGCACAAACTCAGAACAGGAGCAATGAGATTCGCGATCAACGCCTCAACAATCGCACACGCCAAGGATCTCCCAAAACCGGTAATCCAACCAGTTGGCCTACACTTTAGGTGCCATCATTGGTTTCGAACAGATTTGTTTGTCGAATACCCAGAACCCATTCAGATTCCGATAGTCGATAACCCACTTCACTCCAAGAGCCTTATCGAAGGAACATGGATAGAGCCCCCCGAGGACATGGTAATACATCTCAGAGATGAATTGCAGAATAGATTGTCAGAAGTCACTCCAGAAGCCCCAGACTGGGAAACCTACAGGGCCTGGCATCTTTTGGCACAAATTAAGGCACATCAAGAAGAAAATCCAATGCTCCACTTTTCGGATGAAGTCATAGGAGCTAGGCACGTACGTGAGTTGTTGAAGAACAACAAAGATCCGGAAATGATCGATAATGCGAAGAAAGCATCCACAATTCTTTATTCTCGTGATCTGGATGCCAGATCGATTTCCAAAGATTTGTCCCTGGATACAAGATTGCAGGTATTGAAAGGAGCTATTGGTATGACATTGATGATGTTGGCCGCCCCTCTTTCTATATTTTCTACGGGGCTTCAATCTATTCTGGCATGGTATCTTGGTAACAACACCGACGAGGGGATAGATGCTAGGACAACCCACCATATGTTTGCAGTATTCTTCTCACCCATTACCCTCTGGCCGATTTTCTCTTTCGCCCTCGCCTATTACTTACTACAACAATTAACCCTGGAGGCCACCCCTCTAGCACTATCCCTCGGTGCGTTACTAATGTTCGTCGCCTTCCAAATTTCTAATACGGCAATGCTGTTAGGTTACGATCTATGGTCAGACTTCACTTCCTCTAGGAGGAGACGTATTTTATCCAAAACGGAAGATGGTAAGTTGCTTTCTAAGCTCATTCATTTGATATCCCCCAAACTAGTGGCTCTCAAATAGGACCTACTCTTCCCTTGACCGTGAACAAGAGGGAGGCCGCCCAAGCTGTGAGAGATTGGCTACTTAGCGAGAAGCTAGAAGCCAGGGACGTCGAAGATCAACAGGCCCACCTCCACATGCACGTGAAGTATCCGCCAAGTAAGAGGGGCCACCTGTTTAACGTAGTTATTCCGAAGAATAGAGACCTAGTTCTGGTTTACTCAGTAACCAGAGTCGATGATGGTCAGCAAGAAAAAATGAAGGAATATTCAGGGCAGTCCCCCAACGAATGGAAGAAGTGGCTACATGAAACCCGCCTAGATCTGACTCGCGCCGATTTGGATTGGGTCCTTCATGTGGGGACCAAGGTTCAGGAAACACCAGGGCCCCTGCAAGCGTTCAACCTCTCAAGACCAACATGGCTGGATGGCCTCACTCAGAACGAATTCATGCATACAATGAGGAGGGTGTGGCTGACAAAGCTATCATTGATACACAGAATCAAGTTTCTATTTGGGACAGGCACTGGAAAACCAGGTCCTGTCGATGACTGGAACAAGAAGAAAGCCAAGCAATCTACCAGGAAGTCTAGTTCTGCACCCAACCAGCCCCGAGAGGTCGATACCGATGAAACTGGGGGTTTTGGTAGAGATTTTGACCCGGCAGACTGGGCATAATGAGACTATTCTCCATCATGCTAAAATGACCGCTACCCGAGTAGGTTAAGTATGCAATATCCCTAAAGAGCATGTAGCTAATCATTGGGTGGTCACAAATGGATAGGTCAAAAAAGAGAAGTAGCGTTGCAATGGTACTGCTGATGGTTGTCAGTTTGTTTGCTGGTATGGGCATGCCAAACGCATCAGCGAGTGAGATAGTAATGACGGATGCAATAGAGATCACACCAGACGGTGCCTTCAGTGACAGGATGGTTGCTATGGACGCGGATTCTCAGGGCAATACTCACTTCGTCTGGAGTAGAAATACTCAGCACCTGTACTACAAGATGTTGGATGCAAGGGGAGAGGTCCTCATTGAAGATACAAAAATATCCAACGCGGGGGCCCACCGAGCATGGCATCCAGATATCAGGGTCGATCACGAGGACATGATTCACGTAACTTGGACCAACAAGGCCGGTAGTCAGTGGGCTATCCTGTACACACTTCTAGATCCATCACTGGATGATCAGAATGGCGACCAGACCACAGATTCAGGTATTACCATAATCAGTGACTGGGACGTATCCTCCCATCCACAAAATAGGGATTGGGCCGCAATAGATGTTGACTCTGATAATAACCCCCATATTGTTTGGCAGGACGCTTACGAAGAGCTTGATAAATTCTATCAACAACCCCAGATATACTACGCAATGCTAGATGTCGATGTGACATCGAGAACCGCCGAATATGCAGTGGGTGAGACTCTCCTCACTCCTATCATAGGCCACAAGGGACATCCGGATATCGCAATAGATTTGGATGATTTCGTCCAGATTGTATGGGATGACACCCGTGGTGGAAAGGTCGAGATGGTAATTCCAATCGATACTTCTGGCTCCATGCTGGCTGAGTGGGCGGACATGTGTGTTGTGTTCTATGGTGGAAATTTCGTTAGTGGTTCTTATTTCCAAGGCTTGAAACCACTACTTCTCAGAGCTAATATGACAGTTTACGAGACACTCTACGGAATAGGCGGGCACACTAGCGTATCAGCCGCAACGTCCGGTAACTGTGCCACAGCCTATCAAACCGGTGGCAGTGGTTCCCAAGGGCCTAGAAACAATGCCCTTGGGCTTGTCCCCGGAGACGACAGTGGCGGAATTAGAAAGCTGAATGGAGTCATCATGAATGGCGGCGCCTTGACGATTAATTACGATGGAGGAGGGGTCGGCTCCGAGTCATGGGGGCCAGCTAGTACATGGGCATGTCTTTCATGGAAGGACGCTCAAGGAAATGTTCCTGGTAACCCACCTACACAGCTAGATCACAAGTGGAACCCAAATGCTACCAAGATAATCATCCCAGTATCAGACGAACCGCCCTATGACGGGACGAGTTGGGATTCCCAAGATACAAACACGATTCTAGAGGCTCATGACGCCTGTGTCAATGCCGGAGTAATCCCCACTCCCCTCTGGGCTCAGAGTGCGGTGGACGTCGGGTCTGCAATGATAGATCTAGCACAATGCCCCAATGGTATTACCAGCGCTCAATCTTCCAGAAACTGTCCTGGAACTTCAGTTAGACTCACGGATGCGGGTGGAAAGATGTACAGCTTCCCCACAGGAGCATCCAGCGCAACTGAGCTCCAACTGATGGTCGAGGCACTTGTTTACCTGGCAACCAATAATTCAAGAGAGATATTCATGACTGTGCTAGATCCAAAGTCATTGCTCGACAGCCCACCCCCTGGCTGGACGAAGGGAGATTCTGGAACAATCGTTGACAGTGATTCAGATACCTACACAGAAGATCTTGGTCCTTCAATAGATTCTCTCGGTTATGGTCACCTAGTCGTGGTGAATGATACTAGAATCACACTAAATGATGCATTTAGCCTCCATCCAGCAATAGCTGTGGATACTTCAGGTAACACTCATGTTACATGGATGGACGGAAGAGCGTATGGTTTCGAGATAGATGTAAATTACGAGGTATACTATGTCCGCCTCAGGTTACAGGGAGTAGGGGAGTGGGACGGTGTCGAGGAAGGACTCCCATCATTCGGGATTAAGCAGATTACTGATTCTGCAATATCCACCGTTGAAGGCTTGGAAGGAGTCGACTCAAACCGTCCCTTTGGTGCGAATTCTCACATGCCCTCGATTTTGACAGATAATTTCGACAACGTCCACCTGTCATGGCTGGACAACAGCAACGAGAGTCAGATGGAGACGGTGATGTACGCTAGATTGAACCATACTCACAATTCACATCCAGATGGATTCCCCCTAAACTCGCTAGCTACATCTGTTCTCGATGAGTGGGAGGTAATACCAGTTACTTCCTGGTCATCAAACAAACTAGGCCCCAACTCTCCTGCATCCCCTGACCTAGGGCAGGCTCCGGCCTTTGCAAATGACCTAGGAAGCGGAGCACACATATCTTGGTCCGATAACCACAAGTGCTCCGACGAAAACAATGGCGGCAAGTTTACAATTTGCTATGTGCATGTCCTTACCGGTTTGGTAGATATTGGACTAGCAGAAGAAGAGACTTACTATCACACCATACAACCGAGTGGTCAGACCACTTTCAATATGACAATTTCAAATCCCACGCCTGGGCCCCCAGACCTGGTTTCTGATACATTCTTCATATCCATGGAAGGCGTCCCTAACAACTGGACCTCGACCTTGTTCTTCGCCACTAATCATACGCCTATCTTCCCCTCCACACCCGTTTTCTTGGAAGGAGGAGAATCTGAGCCAATATACATGAGGATCAGATCGCCAACCATCTATCAGGCGGATGGAGACGAATTGGCTACAATTGTCCTCTCCGCTCTTTCAGCGAAAGATCCAGCGATAAGGGACGAACAAATCACACTAGTATTGATGGATGTGGTCCATGGAATACAGCTAGATACTAGTCACTTCCAAGCCGATGTCGAGCAAGGCCAAAATGCGGTTTTCTCAATATCCATCACTAATACTGGAAACGTGTATGACACATTCGCTTTCTATGATCCGACGACTCTCGAGGGGCAGACCGAATGGGGACTCCCATTCGGTTGGGGAATCTCTTTCCCGACATCCCTCTCCCTTGATCCAAGCCAGTCGGTTACTAGGAATCTGCAGGTGAGTGTACCTTCTTCCCAAGAACCGGGAACCTTCGTGATCTACCTAAAGGGATGGTCTACTGGAGAGCCCGTTCTATCAGTGGACAGGGGAACCTTCGATATCTTGGAACTATGGATAAATGTCTCAGTCAGAACAACCGGTAATATCGTGTTCCAGCTTGGAGAAACAACTCAGAATGTCTTACCGGGAGAATGCTCCGCTTTCGATGTTGAAGTAACAAAGCACTTTACCCCCGGACACCTAGTTTTCAATACTCCAGGAGGACCCGATGAAAGACCCCCTGAGATATCAGTGAATACATGGAGATATGATAACTGGATCGTAGATTTAGACTTCAGCAGTGCACCAGGGGGTAATGGTATTCCGGATGATGCTCCGAGATACTGGTCCCAGATAGGAATCCCCGAGACAGTCACAGCACAGATGTGTGCACCGTACAACGCAACAGCTGGTCTCGGGACCTCTGTTTCATTCCGCGCTCATTTGGAAGGCGCCCCACAGGTCAGAGACTCGGTCGTCATACTGACCAATGTGATTCAGGTGTACGACCTCGAAGCTTCCGTACCCGAAACGATCCTCTCCTTACACCCAGGGCAAGAGTATGAAATGCCCACTACTATAGAAAATACCGGCAATGGCGCAGATAGGTATGATATGGCTATCCAATCGATAACAGACTCAGATGGATATACCCATGTCTGGGACATAGACATTCCCAGGGTATTATTTGAGGAACTGGATAGAGACGAATCGCAACTAGTACCCATTATGATCAGTGTTCCAGAGAAGACTCTAGCAGGACAATACACAATAGTCCTAGAAGTCCTAAGTGAGGAGGAATACGAAGGAACTAAACTGAGAGACCTGATTACTCTCCAAGTGGAAATAATTGAGTTTCACGATATGAGGATAGTTCTTGACCCACTCGTCGAAAGCAAAATCAAGACCACTGCCCCGGGGAGAACAGTCAGGTTTGTGATGAACGTCACCAACTTCGGTAACGTACCAGACACCCCAACTCTGCATAATCACACGATCGATGCAGCAGGAGAATGGGATGTTCAACCGGGAATGAACCAACTCGATAAGTGGCAGATAAGATTCGCACTACTGGAAGGTTTCGATACAGAGTTCCCTGTTGAGAAGACATGCATTGTACTCACAAATGACGATCCGATACCACTTGATAGGTGTTACGTTTCAGCACTTACCAATGCACTCACACTCCCTGAGATGGAGGCCTATACCACATTGAACATTGTAGCAATAGTGGATATTCATGCTGAAGCCACCCTGGCGGACAGAGAAATAGGAATCAAGGTGATGTCGAATTTCGGATCGAGTGAGGCAGGCGGAGATTATGATGAAACTCCTACTTGGGAGGACTCCTGTACTCTCGATATGAATGGAGACGGGTTACCCGATAACTACCCTCCGAATTGTGATACGAACGAGCAACTAATCGAGCTCAGGCTCAGGGCACCCGATCTAGAGGTATACTCTGTCATCGCGGAGGAGAACAGGGGCTCTGTGGGAGACATGCTTTCCGTCAACGTTCAAATAAGGAATGTCGGGAATGCCCATGCGACCGATGTGAACATCGTCCTTTGCTCGGGGCAGAGTGAGTCCGATATCAAGAGGAACGGCTGCAAGGAAGAGAATATTGCTTACAGGCAGACCATAGAAGCTATCATGCCGTCAGAAGATCCAGATCCCCCAATTATTACTCTTCTCTACATGGTAGAAGCCGGTAGCCATGACATTGTGGTAGTTGTAGATCCAGACAATCTCGTGGTAGAGACTGATGAGGATAATAACATCCAAGCAGTTAGCGGTAAGATGGGTTCCGACCTGGGTATTCTCGATGTGGGCGTAGAGGCGATTGTACAGTATTCCGTACCTGCTATAATACTTGGAGCGACCTTCGCTCTATTCGGAGTCGTCGGAGTCGTAATGTATGGCAGGAGAATGGAGGCCCTTCAGAGATACCAAGAGAAGAGCAGCCTTCTAGCTAATCTCTCAGATGATGACGTGACATTCTGATTACTTGACCATCCACCAAGGCAAGGGAGTCCCCTCCCCCGCTGCTACGAATTTTCCTTGGTTATTCGCAAGGTCCCTCAGTAGCCTTTCCCTGAGAGTAGTCATCATCTCTTCAGCATCGTTCGAACGCATTCTCATGCTTTGAGCGAAGACATCCAAATCTAGGGGCCTCCTTGGCTGTGTCATGAGAGCATGCGCCAACTGCCTTTCCTCATAACCGGACAAACCCTCGCTAAGACCAGGAGAAACCTTGCTCATTACATGTTGATGCAAGGCGATAACCGCATCTCTCCGTTCATCAATGCTCTCGAGACACTCGTCTAGCTCAGATAATACCTGCATGCCCTCTGCAAGAGGGATACTCCTCCTTGTACCAAGCTGGGACACCATTCCCTCGAGCTCTTCTGGAAGTTTTGCAGACAGTCTTATCGGCCCGCCTCTAGGCATCGTCCTGTACTCTGCTCGGAAGAGGTCTGGGCCCAGATCTAATCTCAGGGAGAAGGACTGGTTTACCGTGTATACTTTCCTAGGTGGGCCACCTTTCTCAGACGGAATCTTCTCTGACTCTACAAACCCCCCATCTTGTAGAACCTTGAGATGTTTCATTACTGCTTGCTGGCTCACTTCTAGCATTTCAGACAGTTGAAGTGGATAATGCGGCTCCTTTACAAGAAACCTGAGAATTTCCCTTCTGGTTGGGTTTTCGAGTATCCTCATTGCATCTTCGAAACCCACCATTTCTAACCAACCTGTAGTTGTCTAATCAGCCCCCTTCTAAAAACCCAACTTGAGCATAGTATAATATCACCCCAATAGATGTGATAACATGGGAGCGGCGAGGACGGTTTTCAAGACTGTAATTTCTATAATCGGTGTTCTTCTACTAGTGGCATCATTTGGAACCTCCATTGTTGCCGAGGAGATCGATACTAGGATTTCAGAGGATTGTGAAGATTTGGCTGGCTCAGTAGGACAAGTTGTAGGTGCAGATGAGGGGCAGTGCCAAGATGCAAGAGATCTAAGAGACACTCTGAAATCCCTCACTACCCCACTACTGATCATAGGTGCAATACTCTTTATTATGCCAATATTGACCTCATACTTACTAAAGCCTAGCGACAACTAGAACCAAAATATTGAGTGTAGCACCATTTGCTTACTCATTGACGCCTTCATCCCAACTTTCCCACTTGACAGTGCCCTCTTCCGAGCCTTCCTCTTGGGTGGCCCCCTCCTCAACAAATCCTAGGAAAGGACTTGGTACAGGATCCTCCTCTCTGACATCCTGACTCTCTCGGTATGCTTCGAAAACTTCAGAGGTAGTCATAATTGGTACCTGAGGCCCAATTTCGATAGATACCCCCCGGTTCCTCCTCCAACCAATAAAGGCGAGCATGAGGGCCACCAATCCAAACGGCCCACCCATGCAACAGCCAGTTACCATGAGCAATATCCATACAGAGCTATCTTGGAAAATCATTGTTTGAGCACGGATGTCATCCACTAGCCACAAATCGCCTTCTTCTGCATCGTTGAAAAGAACATAGCTCCCACTTTCATCTGGAGTGAATACTCTAACTATCATAAATTTAGGACTATTCGAATCCAGTTGCCTATCCACGTGCAGTATTCCCGGCTCATTCCATTCGCAGTCCTCTGAATCCAAAACCAGACGCAAGTCAGGGCCAGGCTCAGAATCTTCCACAATCCTCAACGCAAGATACTCTCTCTGGCCTAAAATAGAACTAGAGGAGAGATTTACACTGATACTCTCTCCAGGACCCACTACCGCCTCATTGAATTGGAGAGGATCAAGATATTTTTCACTATCTTCGGATGCGGAGCTCCAAGCCACAGCAAACATCAGAAGCAAGAAGAAAGAGGCCGCTGAAAGGACCTTGGCCCATCCCATGATGTCCCGGCCCATGTAGTCAGCCAAGGATGCCCCTCTTTCAGTATTCGCAGTCAGTAACCAAGTCCAATTGCATCTAGTTTCTCAGGCAGATAAGTGTCAGTAACGAAGTCAAGACCGTATTTCGCCAATGACTGCTGCTCCGCTTTCTTCCCCATTTCCTGCATCAGCTTAATTTGTTCTTGCCACCAACCAGTATTGAACCGAGGGTCACTCAGCTCAGCCTCCAAGGCACTAGTATCCTGTTTTGATAAATCATCACTGGGGAGATCATACGCCAGTATATCATCGGCTGTAATCCCCAAGTATGTGGCCTCTTTCGTTGCTAGATATTCTGAAATATGAGCGGTTTTTATTGCTCCATAGGCAATACTAGCGAATATCCGGAATGACCACGGATCACAATCAGTAAACACTACTACGGGCTTCTTCCACTCATCGCTAATCCTCCTCATTATCCTCCTTGTAGATCTAGCTGGCTGACCCTTGAGATGGATAAGTGCACATCTCGACTCCTCATCAAACCCATTTTCTATGAGTCGATCGAACATACCTCCAGTCTCTATAGCCATTATGAAGTCAATATCCTCATCCACTAGCCTAAGCTTCTCCTCCTCGACATTGTATGGTACTCCATATCCAGAGTCCCCCACGTCATCTCTACAGTTTATCCTCATCCAATCCCCTCTTCGGTTCTTCTCCTCAACTGTGATATTCCCAATTATTCTAGCACCATCTTCTTCAGGCCTGAGTCTGAAATCCTCCCTCAGACACTTCGTTACTATCTCTAAATCCTCAGCTAGATTGTTACTCTCGTTTTGTGAGCCGAACTTCCCATTGCCCCATCCCTCAGAAATATAGTACATTTCTCTCAGAGTTGAAGACTTCCCTCCATCTATCATTTCCTCAATGAATTCTGTGATATGCAAAGTCCGCAATAGTTGCCTCGCAGATCCAAGTTTTGTCGCGTCTCTCACAGTCTTGCTTTTTCCATATTTGAAAACACCCAGCTTGTTATCAAACGAGATATTACTCTTCGATCTTACAGGGAGGGTCATTCTCGGTGGCTCCCCCCTCTGCATCCTATTATGCATCTCTGCGGCTACCTCGTGCAATGACTCGACAACCTCCTTCCTACTCTTCCGAGGTGAGGCACTCATTGCTCATCACCTTCCATCCCAAACCAATCGGTATTTGGCGAATCATCTGAATTATTCCCGTCCATGCCATCTTCCTCCCTAGATTGTAAATCGCGATTAGCATTATCGTATGTTGAAGCTATCTCGATAGAAGCGGCACCCTTCATTCGTACCTCTTCCACTGCCGCCTCCAAAGCCTCAGCTTTTCGCTGCTCCTCAAGAAGTGACTCATCCATCTTAGTCGCGCCAATTATCTCACCATTTCCCCTGAAGAAGATATCTGCCTCATTCCAATCGCCCTTGGACAAACCAGATATTCCGAACTCCAGGAGAGTCGAAGTTCCAGGGTCCAAGGTATCCAATCTCCAAGCCCAAAGACCACGAGCCTCTTTCCTCCCTCCTCTCGGATTAAATTCCATTGAAGTTTCCATACTCTCCGGCCACTTGGCTAGAATAGTGTAAGCTCTAGCCCTAGCAGTGTAGTTGTGTATGCTTATAGAACACATCGAAAGACGCCTCTCTTTATCCCATGAGAGAATTTCTTCTAGGAATACCGCATTCATAATTTGTGTGATAACAGGTGCTAGATCTGGCTCCTCCCTCCCAAGCAATTCCGAGGATTTCTTGGAAATCTCAGGAAGGATGATGTTAACGAGCTCAAACTTCTCTTTCGCCTTCTGCCTTTGGGAACTCTTCTTCAGATGATTCTTGAGGCCCCTTCCAACCTCCAGCATCGCCTTTCTAATCTCATCAAAAACTTCCTCATTGTAGGAGACCGCCTCCTTTGCCTCACTAGTGAATTGAACATTCGTAGACGCTAGGTGGACCAATACTGCCGCAGGCCCCTTAGGGATGCCACTTCCACCGGGTTGTTCCAAACCGTAACTCTTCCAATTGACTGCTTCGAGGGCCTTGGTAAGCAGACAACCGCCTTGCTGATACATCAATGGAACCCTATTTGCAAATCTCAGTATCTCTATAGGGCCATCAGCGGTGAGGTCACCACCGAAGACCAATCCAACTTCAATCTGGAAAGGATTTCCCTCGCTCACCGATGGGTTTCTCGTCACCGTCGAAGCAAAGCGCGAGTCAATCGCCTTAGACAAGCCCTTCTTGATTAGCAAGTCCTCTATTGGGGATAAGCAATCCATAGGAGGCTTGAGCAACTTCACGGTTTTGAACGCTGAAATCATTTCCTTCGCCTCCTCCGACTTGATTCTCTTAGGCGTCCTAGACTCCTCTACCTCAGCCATTTCCAAAATTTCCTTGGCAGCGCGAGGGCTGACCCCTGAGAAATTATGCTTTAGGAACGAAGTCATCCTCCGATCTGTAGCTTCTCTCAACATCCGCTGTAAGGTGCCTAGCTGTATCCCGTGTGGATGTGGTTTAATTTCCTCAACGACCCTTGGTAGTTTGTTACTAGTCCTAATCCAATGCCCCTCCTCAACTATCAGGCCCTCCTTGTCAAACACAGTTAGTGATATAGAGGCATGGGGATTCACTATTGAGGTCATTCTGAGATACTGGAAAACAGACTTCTTTCCTCTCTGATACTTCGCCTTCATGTTGGTCTTGATCCTCAGACCATGGGAAACTTCCTCTCCACTTTTCTCATCAATCCATATGTCCCTCTTCTCACCTGATTTGATTGCTTTATTCTTCTTAGTATCAACGCCTAGGTCGACATAGACTGCCGATGAATCGCTCCGTATCTTAGATACCACATGGGTTTTCGAACCAGTAGTTAGTTGGCTGTACATCACAACCCCAGTTATTCCTATGCCCTGTTGCCCCCTAGTCTGTCTTATGGCATGAAACCTAGATCCAAGTAGAAATTTTCCGAATACGTTCTCAATTGCATCTCTAGGTATTCCTGGGCCGTTATCTTGTGTAATCAACTCGAGCTCATCGCCCTTCGTCCGACGTATCTCCACTCTGATATCCGGAAGGATTCGAGCTTCCTCACAAGCATCTAGAGAATTATCAACAGACTCCTTAACCGCTGTAATGATAGCTCTCGGGAGCGTATCAAAACCTAGGAAATGCTTGTTCTTCTCAAAAAACTCACTTATCGATATCTGTTTCTGCTTGCTTGAGATTTCCTCTGCTTCGTTCACGCCAATCACTCCATCAGGTCCTCCCAATTCCCTAATGGAACGGGGCCTGCTTATGGTTACACTAGCCCGTACGCTGATACCTATTGAATGATACTGAGATACAGCTCGAAAACTCCTCTCTTCACAGTCTCCGATGACTACCCGAAAATACGGTATGCGAACATTACATTATATGTGTAGAAGAATGTTTGATACACTCCTTCAATAAGTGAACTGAAATCGAACAGGCATGAATAACAGAGTTACTATGATGACAATGCTAGTGATTGCCAGTCTTTTGGCCTCACCCATAGTTGTCGCAGACGACACTCAGGACATACCAACGAACGCCCAGAACACTGGAGTGCACGACTCTCTCGTGGCGGCTTTGTCGCATGCAGGACTCGTTTCCGCACTGCAGGCAGACGGACCATTCACTGTCTTCGCACCAACTGACGATGCTTTTGCAGCCGCAGGAATTGACCTCTCTACATTCGATACCGAAGAGGAGAACGCAACACTGAGCGACATACTATTGTATCACGTCGTCAGTGGCTCAGTTACCGCTTCAGACGTTACCGATGGAATGTCTGCCGAGGCACTCAATGGCGATGACCTATCGTTTACCGTGTCCGATGGATCAGTCATGGTGAATGATGCAACAGTCACTACAGCAGATGTAATGGCTTCGAATGGAATCATCCACGTGATCGACAAGGTGCTCATGCCACCAGCGGATTTAGGAGATATTCCAACAATAGCTCAGGGAACAGGAATCCACACCTCATTGGTTGCTGCTGTAGTCCAGGCCGAGCTCTTGACAACACTGCAGGGCGATGGGCCATTCACGGTCTTCGCACCAACTGACGATGC
>TARA_B100001175_G_scaffold113440_1_pt1 | contig 42140 bp, 39 predicted proteins | sample TARA_B100001175 | Tara Oceans TARA_B100001175
CTTCCCTTTTCTGAGCCGGGTGTATTTATAACAAGCGTCATTCCAATAGTTCCTGCAACACCCCGAGAAAGCCTCCCCAAAGGGTTGATCAACCTCATCGCTTCAGCTAATCCTGGGGCTTCACGTTCTATTACCTTCAACGTGCCCTCTGGTGTTTGGTCGCGCGGACCAAAGCCTGTCCCTCCCGTTGTGACAATTAGTCCATGAAAATCATGCGCCAAAGCCAATAGAGCTTTTGCTACTTCGTCTTCACCATCAGGTGTCACCGAGGTACCCTCAATAGTCCATCCTTCATTAGAAACACGTTCTACCAATGCCTTACTTGATTTGTTTTCACGCACTCCGTGTGCGACTCCATCTGAAACAGTCAAAATTTTTACTTTTATTTCTTTTTCCACAGTTTGCCTTTTTCGTTCAAATGACAAGCATAACTACGGACTTCTCTGCTCATAACTTCCGATAAGGTCTGGAAATGGAATTAAGTGCTCTAGATGGCTACGAGATAAGCGAATTTGAACATAACCGTAAAAGTAAAACAGTTCTGCGTACCGGTTCAGGTCCTGCTGTAATAGTCATGGCAGAAATTCCTGGAATCACTCCTAAAGTCGCCGAATTTGGCAGAAAAGTTGCCGAAATAGGCTGTACCGCAATTCTCCCCTCACTTTTTGGAGTTCCCGGGAAAAAGCCTGCACTTGGGAACTCAGTTCGAGTGCTTAAAAAAGCTTGCATCTCAAGAGAATTTACTGCTCTCATGACTCGGAAAACATCTCCAATCACTGATTGGTTGCGAGCACTCGCTGCTTTTGAACACGGACGCTGTGGAGGCCCAGGAGTCGGAGCGGTAGGAATGTGTTTCACAGGAGGTTTCGCCTTAGGGATGATGCTGGATGAACGACTTGTAGCGCCTGTTCTAAGTCAACCAAGTTTGCCCCTTCCTTTCGGAAACAAACGAAAGAAATCAATTGGCATTTCCAAAGCTGACCTCGAGGTAGCTAAAAGTCGTGTCGATGATGGCGTTTGCATTCTGGGTCTTAGATTTTCTAATGATTCAATGACTCCTAATGAACGTTTTGCAAGACTCCATGAAGAATTTGGAGAAGGGTTTATAGCTGTTGAGATTGATTCGTCACCCGGCAACGCTCATGGGATTAGCACACGTGCTCATTCTGTGCTTACCGAAGAGTTTGTCGATGAACCAGGGCATCCAACTTTCGAAGCTATGAAACTGGTTCTTGATCATTTCAAAGAAAAGTTGGTTATTGTTTAAAACATCAAGGTGCTCTGTAACAAAACACAGACATTCCTTCGCTATCCAGATCTTGAGGAAGAATTATTCCACCTCTTCCATGTTTTCGCCAAGGGTGGGGCAAGTCACCTATTTCTTCAACATCCACAATGTTTCGAAATTTTTCATCAACTCCAATAGTCTCTAAATTAGTTAGTGTGCAGACGCTGTAAATAAGCAACCCTCCAGATTTGACCAAGGGCAAAGCTGAACACAGTAGTTTTAACTGAAGATCCGATAAAACAATTAAATCTTCTTCTTTAATTCTCCACCTAGCGTCTGCCCTTCTTCTTAAAACACCAAGTCCACTGCAAGGAGCATCAACTATGACTCTTGAAGCCTCACCTTTTCTGAATGGTGAATTTGTTCCGTCAGAGACAACCAGTGGAAGTTTTATATTGAGTTTCAAAGAGTTTGATCTCACTAATTTCAGTCTTTTTAAAGATACATCTGCTGCGATTACAGGAAATCCTGCTGAAACAGCTGAACTAGCTTTACCGCCTGGAGCTGCACACATATCAATTACTGGACCTTTCCCCCAGTTCCCTTCCTGCATCAAAAGATCTGATACCAGTTGTGAAGCTGAATCTTGAAAATAGCCATCTTCACGAGGAATCGCTGATTTTGAACTATTCATACACTTAAGTGCTTCTCTAGCTTCAGCTTCTCCAAGGTCAGACTCGAGTCTCTCCACGATCCAATCTGGATAGCTGTATTCAACCGCTTTTGTGGGCCAATCAACGGTTTCTTTAGCAACTTTGCGCAGCACGGCGTTGCATAATCCTGTTGCCCATTTAGGAGCTAAAGAAACTGAACCGTTCACAGCAGCATGGTCAGGTATATTCGTCCAATGAAGCTGGTAGGTGCCTAAACGTAGAATCGTACGAACATCTGGATGCAATTTTTTACTTATGAATCGATCAATCAAAAAATCACATGCTCTGCGCATTCTTGTAACGCCATAGACCAGTTCAGTAACTAATGCTTTATCTCTTTCATCTAATCCAGCGGCATCCAAGGCAGGTCGTAATACTAAATTAGCGAATGCTGAATCTTTTTCTATCCGACCAAGCACTTTTACGGCTAGAGCACGTGCCTCGTTGTTTTCAGTCATCTCCGAATACGTTATTTTCTTCTAAACGCGCGCCTAGCTTCCACGATTCGAATGCTTGTCGGGCCCGATTTTGTGATTGAACTTCAACTAATCGCAATGCTCCTTTACCAGTAATAACCTGATCTCCAACTAGTTGACCGGGTGAACCTTGAATCTCCTGGACGTTTGATTCAGCCTCCCATATTTTGATACGTTTACCTGCAAGTGTTGTCCATGCCCCACCAATTCTGACTAATCGGTCAATTTTTTCCGCCTCTATTCTCCAATCGATTTCACGCTCTTGAGGGGTTACTTTTTCAGCCCAAACTATCTCACCTGTCTGAGGTGTCGGTTCACCAAGTCCATCATCAAGTGTCGACACTAAGAGTTTGCATCCCGCTTCAATCAACCGCTCTCTAAGGGTTTCTGTAGTGTCACGAGCTAAAATTTCTACTTCCTGCCGAGTAAAAACACCTCCAATATCAAACTCTTCGCCTATTTCCATTACGCAGACACCACTTCTTGTATCGCCAGCAAGAATCGCTCTTTCTATAGGGGCAGGTCCTCTCCACCTTGGAAGCAGTGAAAAATGAACATTTATCATTGGCACTTTTTTAAGGAGGCCAATGGGAATAAAACTTCCGTAAGCTACCACAACTGCAAAATCAATTTCGTAATTTTCGATGTCCTCTATCTTGTGAATAACAGATATGCCCATTTCCACAGCAGCTCGTTTCACAGGAGAAGGTGAAGGTTCTTCACCTCTTCCTCTTCTCAGATCTTCACCGGTTACTACCACTCCAATGTCATATCCGGATGAATATAAATTTTTCATGAAAGGAACTGACAACTCAGGAGTTCCTATAAAAGCCAGCCTCTTGCGACTATTAGTCACTTTGTGAAAGTCCAAGATTTTCTCTCACGATAGGGAGCGGAGGACCTATTGAATCACCGATGCCCATTAGTGTTTTATTAGCCTCACGTCTTTGGTCTTCATCTAAGTGATCGACAAGCAACACTCCATCTAGATGATCCATTTCATGTTGAAACAATCGAGATTCTAATTCATCCGCTTCGAAAGAAACTTCTTTACCCTCTAAATCCACTCCCACTATATGGACCTGTTTGGGTCTCAATAATTCCCATGAAAGACCTGGGATCGACAAACAACCTTCTTCAAAAACCCACTCCCCATCGGCATCTTTTATCTCAGGATTTATCAACACTCCAGGACCTGAACCCCAATCATAAACGAAAAGTCTTTTCTGAACTCCTACTTGGGGTGCTGCCAAACCTATTCCGGGAGCTGAATACATCGTTGACAACATGTCTTGCGTCAAACGAGCTAGGTTTTCTGTTATTTCTGTTATCTCTGTTGCCTTAACTCTAAGTACAGGATCTCCTATGACTCTTATTGCATTCATACCCATTATGAAAGGTTATCGGCAGAAGTCTTTTGGTTTGACCATCAAGCCCTTCTGGGGTCAATTTCTATTCGAATTTTTCCCTTTGGTCGGCCCACGCTCGAAATAGCTTTTGATAACTCATGATTATCAGCAGCACGAATTAGCCAACGATCATCGCGTGGGCCCATAATTTCAATACCAGAAATTTGACTAAGAGATTTGACCATTTCAGAAGCCGAAGCCCCCGAAATTTGAGCCAAAGCACTGTAAGGCGGCAATTGCAACAACTTTCGTCTCTCAGATTCCGTTTCGATTAATTTTTCTGGATTTGCGTGAAGAACAGCTTGTAAAACTTCGTGATCTGGTTGCCGAGTTTGAACTATTAATCTGCCTCCATCATCCCTTTTACCTATTATCCGAGCAGATCTAATTAATAGAGAGGCTGCCTGCTCAGCCGCTCGAAACCTTTGTGCCAATAGTTCTTGATCAAATTCTAAGAAAACTATATGAGATGCTCTTTCCACTCTATGAAGGGCTGCTTCAGTGCCAATATAAATATCTGAATAAGGGATTTTTCCCTTTGAATCTGAACTTATCTCTACGACTTCTCTCTTAGATAGTGCTTCTAATTCTTCTCTAAGCCTTGCTATCCCTGCACGTAAGTTTTTGAATTTTGTTGATCCACAAGAATCGCATACGACCGGACGATCCTTGCAACCAGATGAGCACTCAAGTGTATGATCTTCTTTTTGACTTAAAGGAATAAGATGTTTTTCACATCTTGCGAGAGAACCGCATCGGTTGCATGCCAATAACCGTGAACGACCTTTTCTATTCAAAATGCAAACAATAGGACCTGTTTCATCTCTTAAAATTGGAGTAAGTTTCTGACTTAAAAGACCGGACCGTATCGGATCATCAACTCTTCTATCGATTATTTCAACTATTGGCCAACCATCTCGTTCTTCTTTACGCGAAGGCTTTATTTGATGACCCCATGAAATCGCTTCCAACGTGGGAATTGCAGAAACTAAGACACAAGGTATTTCTTTTCTTTTTGCACGTTCTATAGCTATGTCACGTGCATTCCATGTTGGAGTACGTTCTTCTTGATAGGAAGCGTCGTGTTCATCAAACACAACAATTGCCTGAGGGTCGACTATTGGAGAGAATACTGCGGACCGGCTTCCCACTACAGAACCTCCAACGGCAGCATTTTGCCATTGTTCGGGGACTACTGAAACCTGTAATCCCTTTCTCTTTAACCCCGCAGCAAGTTTCTGTGCACCCGAAATTGAAGGAAAGAGGATCAGGGTATTGCCCCTGCATACAAATTCAGATGCTATTGCGACATTGTCCTCTGATGGTGGCAGTCTAAGAACAACCTCTTTTCGTTTTACTATTTCTTGGAACCAAACTTTTTGGTGTTCGGGAGCATTTGTTTTTTCTAAACCGGGTTGAACTTGTTTCAACGATGGAACATTCTTTGGTGGTGAAGCCGTAGTCAAAAACCTATTAAGTCGACCTGCCCAACGACGCGCTGCCCAACGAGCCAGATCTATCACTTCCTGAGAAGGCCCAACACCTCTATATTTGGATAACGGAAGTAGATTTATTCCTTCTTCAGGTTGGACATTAATCTCTAATACCCAACCATTTACCTGCCTTCCATTAAAAGGCACTCTGACCATGGTCCCGACTGCTATTTGATCAGCTTTTCCATCTTCAATCCATGCTTCCGGAACGGAATAGTCGAATGATTTATCGACAGCTGGAACATCAGGAAGAACTCTTACTGCCCACAATCGCGACGTAGCTTCATTAGAAGTAAAAATTTTAGATTCATTATCTTCAGTAAATTCAAGCGATGATTCAAAAGTCAGCTGATCATTTTTATTTCGGGCATTCATAGTGGCCCTAGAAGATCAGTTTAGACCTAAGTGGGAACGCACATCGTCAACACGATTGATCTGTTCCCATGGGAACTCCTCGCGACCGAAGTGACCATATGCTGCAGTTGACTTATAGATCGGTCTCCTCAAATCAAGATCTCTGATTATTGCTGCTGGTCTTAGATCAAAAATTTCTTGGATAGCATCTTCGATTTTAATAGGGTCAACTTTTTCAGTTCCGAAAGTTTCGACCAGTATTGATACTGGTCTTGCCATTCCAATTGCGTACGCGACTTGCACTTCGCATCTTGATGCAGCCCCGGCTGCAACCAAATTCTTTGCGACCCATCGCGTTGCATATGCTGCTGATCGATCTACCTTGCTTGGGTCTTTACCTGAAAATGCACCACCCCCATGTCTGGCAATTCCTCCGTAGGTATCGACAATAATCTTTCTTCCAGTCAACCCTGCATCTCCTACAGGACCTCCAACGACAAAACGCCCAGTTGGGTTAACTAAAACCGTGTAATTGTCTTCGCGATACTCTTCAGGAACCGTGGGTCTTATCACATGTTCAATCAGATCTGGACGTATCATTGTGTCCCTATCAATTCCATCATTATGTTGAGTTGACACCAAAACAGTATTTAAACGTACAGGCTTGTTGTCTTCGTAGTCGAACGTCACCTGCGTTTTTCCATCAGGTCTCAGATATGGAATATTGCCAGCTTTTCTTATTTCTGCGTGTCTTTCTGCCATACGATTAGCAACTTGAATAGGTAAGGGCATCAGAGCTTCCGTTTCATCGCAAGCATAACCAAACATCATTCCTTGATCTCCAGCTCCCTGTCGATCTAATTCATCCTCGTTGTCTGACGTCCCGGAGCGAATCTCTTCAGAACTATTAATACCTCTACTTATATCATCTGACTGAGAATCAAGAGTTACCATCACTCCGCAGGTGCTCCCATCAAAACCGTAGTCTTCTCTGTCGTATCCAATTTCTCGGATGGTCTGGCGAACTATCTCTGGTATATCTACGTATCCCGAAGTTGTTATCTCACCCGACACAACACAAATACCAGTAGTCACCATTGTTTCGCAAGCGACTCTGGAATTAGGGTCTTCTTCTAAAAGAGCGTCCAGAATCGCATCAGAAATCTGGTCCGCCATTTTGTCTGGGTGACCTTCCGTAACGGACTCTGATGTAAAACTCCACTTTCGCGACACTTTATCTCTTCCTTTTATTAAATCTTAGGATCAGTTCCCTGCATAGACCATGATTCAGAGACTATATCTATTATGTTTCTTGCTATTTCTCTTTTGTCGCATAACGAAATTTCTGTTGATGCTCCATTCCTATCAATTATAGAAACTGAATTTGTATCATACCCAAATCCAACTCCCGGAGCGGAAACATCATTCGCAACAATAAAATCAAGATTTTTACTCTCTAGCTTCTTAGAAGCGTTCTCAACTAAATTCTTTGTTTCGGCTGCGAAGCCAATAATCAGTTGATTTCTTTTTTTAGCTTTATCTAAAGCTTTCAAAATATCTACTGTTGGCTCTAGTAATATTTCAGGAATTCCTTCTTCTTTTTTTATTTTTTGGCTAGCAACTTTTTTAGGTCTGAAATCTGCCACAGCGGCAGACATGAATATCCAATCTACTTTTGAAGCATTTTCCATCACCGAATCATGCATTTCCTGAGCTGTTGCGACTCCTATCACTTCAACCCCTAATTCATCTGGTGCTGTTTCAGTCTCTGTTGTGATGCAAACTACTTTCGCTCCCCTTAATGCTGCTTCACTCGCTAACGCATGACCTTGTTTACCTGATGATCGATTTCCGATATAACGAACTGGCCCTATTGGCTCTCGTGTGCCACCCGCTGTGACTAAAACCGTTAAACCCGCAAGATCGCCAGGTTGATGTTTGCCACTCTTGCCTAAAAGTTTTAAAACAGAGTCGACTACATCTTCTGGTTCCGCTAACCGTCCAAGACCACTATCTCCTCCAGCTAGTTTCCCTTCGACCGGTCCAACTATTTGGACACCTCTATCTCTAAGTGCAGAAACATTTTCAATTACCGAGACTTGTTCCCACATCTCTGCATGCATCGCTGGGCAAATCATCACTTGCGCACGTGTCGCTAAAAGAGTTGCTGTCAACAAATCTCCTGATCGTCCATTTCGATAATCTGATATGAGTCGAGCTGTAGCGGGGCAAACAATAATCAAGTCAGCTCCTTGACCCAGTCTTGTATGTGGAATTGCATGCTCCTCATCCCACAAGGAAACCTGTGTTTTTTCAGACCCTAAAGCATCAAAGGTTGACTTTCCAACAAAACGAAGTGCTCCTTTTGTCATTACTGGCGAGACATAGGCTCCTGCATCAGTAAGTCGCCGACATACTTCTATAGCCTTGTAAGCGGCTATTCCACCTGTAATTCCTAGAACGATCCTACGACCGTCAAGCTCACCCATTTGGGATATAAACGAGGCTAAGCGCTCTCGTCGTCTTCAGTAAAAGTTTCACCTGACTCTTCGTCAACCAAAACCTCTGCTAGAACTTCTGCCTCAATGTCAACAACTTCTTCAATTTCAGGTTCATCTGGAAGCTCTATAGGGACGATTTTCTCAACCGATACCTCTTCAAAGGCTATTGACAAAGGTTTTCTTGAAGTTGAAGTTATCTGAGGTGGAACTGAAGCTCCGAGACCTTCACCTAACTGACCAAAGTAGGAAGTTATTTGCCGAGCCCTTCTAGCCCCTAAAACTACAAGACCAAACTTAGATTCAGTCGTGTCTAAAAGACCTTCTATATCTGGGTTCATCAAAGTGTCATATCGTCGCATTGCGACTCCTCTAGAAGAAATACCACTATTGCAGGGGGTTCCTGCAGCATCTCCAAGGTATCAGGATGAGAGTAACTTCCCTACGGTTAGCTTAAAGTCAAACTTTCCGGATGATCTTATATATTTCTTCCGTAGCTTTTGCAAGGTCGTCATTCAAAACAATTTTATAATTAATTTCTTTTGCTTCTTTTCTTTCTCTTTCTGCTTCCAATAAACGTTTCTCTATTTCATCAGATTTATCGCCTCTTCCTGATAACCGTTTACGTAATTCCGAATTCTCAACATCGACAAATATTAAAATTGCTTCTGGATGTTTCTCTATTATTTGACGTCCTCCTGAAACATCTATTTCTAAAATCAAGTCTCTTGCATCATTAAAGTCAGGCATAGGGGTGCCATACATGAATCCCAAAAACTCATTCCATTCGATAAAGCCACCCTTGTCTTTGTGTTTATTGAACCCTTCATCATTGACAAAAAAATATGAGTCATCTTTATCATCCACACGAGGTTTTCTCGTTGTCCATGACCTGCTTACCGCAAGTTTCGAGTCTCGTTCACATAACTCACGCACTATCGTTCCCTTGCCTACGCCTCCGGGGCCTGATATCACAATAATCAAAGTGTCTTCGTTCCTTCAGGTGTCACGGTTGATCGCAAAACGTGATAAAAGTAAAGCTCGTTGTTGAGCACCTAAACCACGTAATCGACGACTTTCACTTATGCCTATCTCTTCCATAGTCCTGCGCGCTTTTACTTTGCCGAGTCGGGGCAATGACTCCAAAACTGTAAGAACTTTCATTCGACCCAGACTTTCATCAGCGTCGGAACGTTCCAACAAATCTTCCAGAGACAAAGATCCCGTTTTTAGAAGTTCTTTAATCTCAGCGCGTAATCTTCTAGCTTCTGCTGCCTTTATCAGGGCTTGGCGTCTCTGTTCATCTGTGAGTAGTGGAGGACGGTTCATGGGATGACCATAGTAGGCAATCTTTGAAAAATTTGCATTTTGCAGAAGCAAAATTTTTTAGCCTAAAAGCTCACTTACTAATTCTTCAGAAGCCTCTATAGGATTTTCGGCCTCCGTCACCATCCGTCCTATCACCAACATGTCAGCTCCAGCACTAATTGCCTCTATAGGTGTGGCTACCCTCACTTGGTCATGATTATCACCACCGGGCATTCTCAGACCTGGAACAACTCTAATTAGATTGTCGGAGAATCTGGATGTGGCTTCAAGGTCAGGAGCAGCACAAATAATTCCTTCACAACCTGCGTTTAAAGCATTTTCACAGCGTGAAATTATCGTCTCTTCATTTTTTATAGAGTCACTAGTCAAAACTGTAACTCCTAAAACACCAGGATTCGGCAGACCTACACTTTCTGCTCCTTCTCTTAAACCGTCTACCGCCGCTTTGAGCATTTCTTCTCCTCCTGCAGCATGCACTGTTACCCACCGTGCCCCTACTGAACCAACAACACGAGCTGCCTTATGAACTGTTGTCGGGATATCATGTAGTTTTAAATCGCAAAAAACATCAAAACCCGCCTCAGTGAAGACTCCTACTGAATCAGGCCCCGATGCTGTATATAGTTCCAAACCAACTTTTACTGTCCCAAAAAAATCAAATAGGGAGCCGGCAAGGCGTCTAGCATCGATCAAATCGTCGACGTCTAGTGCCAAAGCAAGACGGCTTTTTATCTCTAGCGGAACATTGTCTTCTGACTCTTCACTAATTTCGAATTCTTCGTCTTCGAATAATTCGTCTAATGACTCATATTTATCAGTCATGTGCGCCTCCAATCAAGTCGCTGATTTTTTTAACTTTGTTAAGTTCACACCATTTTGAAAGTCCTTCTATAACTTTTTTACAAATTCTTGGGTCTCTAAAAATTGCTGTACCTATCTGCAATCCTGTTGCTCCTGCGAGAATAAATTCCAATGCATCTTTAGCGCTGTTAATACCACCGACACCGATAATCGGTAATTCGGGATGTGCCTCGTGAGTGTCATAAACTGCTCGAATAGCAATTGGCTTTATTGCTGGACCTGATAGACCTCCCCGCTTAGCTCCTAAAATTGGTTTTCGTGATTCAACATCAATTGCCATCCCTAGAACGGTGTTTGCTATTACGACAGCTTCGGCTCCTGCCTTATGGGCTGCTTCTGCAATATCTGGCAATTCAGGTGTATTGGGACTGAGTTTTGCCCAAAGAGGTTTTTCCACAACATTTGCTGCTTCAACTACTTCCGTTATGCCTTGGATGGAATGTGAAAATAGTTTTCTTCGATCTTCCAAGTTAGGACACGAAGCGTTGACTTCTATTGCTACAACTTCGGGGGGCGCATTTCGCAAAAGAAAAGCCGCTTCAGTAAACTCTCTTACCGTCGAACCCCAAATACTTGCGACTATACGAGTATTAGAGTTCTTTAACGAGGGCAACTTTTCCTCTACCCAAGCCTTAACTCCGGGACCTTGGAGCCCAACGCTATTCAACATGCCTGATGATGTTGGATGAAGTCTCGGTGATGCGTTACCTTCCCATTTATCTGCATGAAGCGACTTAACTACTATTGCCCCAATTTCTTGCAAATCCATATATTCAGATAATTCACTTCCATAACCTGCTGTTCCTGAAGCTGTCATTACGGGGTTTGGCAAAGTTACAGATCCTAAATTAGTCGTCAAATCTATATTTGCTTTAGTTGTTTTCATTACTCATTTTCCGTCACTTCTGATTTGAAAACTCCTCGATGGTATTCCTGAAGAGATCTAACGGAGAGAGGATAGTCATTCCAATCCATTAAGCCTTTCACAGCAGCAAGCGCAGCTGCAACCGTCGTTAGTAGGGGTATGTCTTCCGCTGCGGCAGCACCTCTTATATGATCACCATCTGTTCTTGGGCCTCGTCCACGAGGACTATTTACTACAAGTTGAATTTTGCCCGATCTGATCAAACGGACAGCGTCGGTTCCTTCTTCTCCTATCTTTGCTACTCGGTCAGTGATATGTATTCCATTTTCCTCTAGATAATCTGCTGTTCCTCTAGTAGCTACTATTTCCAAACCAAGTCTTAAAAAGCCTTTAGCTGCTTCTAATCCTGAACTTTTATCACGGTCAGCAAGAGACATAAAAACTGTTCCTTCAGTTGGGAGTGCTCCTCCAGCTGCTATCTGTGATTTTGCAAAAGCTAATCCAGGGGTAAGATCAATTCCCATTACTTCGCCTGTGGAGCGCATCTCGGGTCCTAAGACCGGATCTGCTTCAGGAAAACGATTGAAAGGCAAGACAGCTTCTTTGACCGAAACGTGATCACCCTTGACTGCTTCTTGTAGAAGACCTTCTTCACGTAATTTTTTCAACGAAGTACGCATCATCACTCGACTGGCGATTTTTGCAAGGGGGATTCCTGTAGCTTTAGCCACGAAAGGAACTGTTCGTGAAGCTCTCGGATTAGCTTCGATTACGTAGACTTCATTGTCTTTTACCGCATACTGAACGTTTATTAAGCCTTTCACATCGAGAGCGTCTGCAATTTTCTTGGTGTGGCTTTCTATAAGTGTCACTATTTCTTCTTTAAGATTCGGAGGTGGTATCACACAAGCGCTATCTCCGCTATGTATGCCCGCTTCTTCAACATGTTCCATTACGGCACCAATAAGAACATCTCCTTCATGATCACGCACAGCATCAACATCTACCTCAGTTGCATCTTCAAGAAATCGATCAATAAGAACTGGCCTTTCGGCTGATAAGCCTCCTTCTATCCCCAAACTTCCGAAACGCTTCATTTCTTCCATAGTTTTTTTAAGCTGGTCATCGTCGTATACGATCTCCATCGCTCTGCCCCCTAAAACGTAAGAGGGTCTAACCAAAACTGGATAGTCAACTTTTTTAGTTACTTGAAGAGCCTCTTTAAAATTCTTTGCGGTTCCTCCTGGTGGTTGGAGAATTCCCAGATCCTCGCAAAGATGGTTCCAGTTTTCTCGATCCTCCGCTCGATCAATTGATTCAGGACTTGTACCCGCAACTAATTCTGGAGGGAGAAGTCCTGCTAATTTAAGAGGAGTTTGACCGCCTAAGGAAACAATTATTGCTTCAGGCTTTTCTACATCGATTATGTTTTTTACGTCTTCATAAGTCAGTGGTTCGAAATAAAGTCGATCACTGGTGTCATAATCCGTCGAGACTGTCTCTGGGTTGCAATTTACCATTACCGTCTCATAACCAGCTTCACTTAAGGCAAAACTTGCGTGAACACAGCAGTAGTCAAATTCGATTCCTTGGCCGATTCGATTTGGACCAGCTCCTAAAATAATTACTTTAGGTCTTTCTGAAGGTGATACTTCATTTTCATCTTCCCAAGTTGAGTAGTGATATGGGGTTTCAGAAGAGAACTCTGCCGCACATGTATCTACTGTTTTATATGTTGGCCATACACCAGCTTTTTCCCGAAATTCTCTTACTTTTTGTGATGTGCTTCTCCAGATGTATGAAAGTTGTGCATCTGAGAAACCTATCTGTTTTGCTCTTTTCCATTCAGTTGGCGTTAGTTCTTCTGGTGTTCGTTTCTCAAGAGCCATTCTTTCTTCTGTAATTATTGATATCTGGTCAATAAACCATGGGTCTATAAATGTTTCTTCATGAATCCTCTCCACTGAATAACCTCGCTGAAGTAATGCTTCGAGCTGGAAGAGACGCTCCGGTGTCGGGATAGCTACTTTTTTGATCAGAATTTCATCTTCTATTTCTGAAAATTTTTGCTCACCTGGATCAGCGTTAAGTCCTTGACGCCCATTTTCGAGCGACCTCATACCTTTTTGTAAAGACTCTGGGAAAGTCCTACCAATAGACATCACTTCTCCTACAGATTGCATTGATGTTCCCAAAACTCCTGACGAACCAGGAAATTTTTCAAAAGTCCATCGTGGAATTTTTGTAACTACATAATCGATGCTTGGCTCGAACGCTGCAGGAGTTTCTTTTGTTATATCGTTGGTTATCTCATCCAGTGTGTATCCAATAGCTAATTGAGTAGCAATTTTTGCAATTGGGAAACCTGTTGCCTTCGAAGCTAAAGCTGAAGATCTACTTACTCTGGGATTCATTTCTATAACTACTTGTTCCCCAGTATTTGGATTTACAGCAAACTGAACGTTGGAACCACCTGTTTCTACTCCAACACGACGCAAACACGCGAACGCCGCATCTCTCATTACTTGATACTCGATATCAGTAAGTGTTTGTGCAGGAGCAACTGTTATAGAGTCACCGGTGTGTACACCCATCGGGTCTAAATTTTCGATTGAACATATGACAACACAATTATCTGCCCTGTCACGCATCACCTCGAGTTCGAATTCTTTCCAACCTGCTATTGATTTCTCAATTAGGATTTCATCGATAGGGCTGGCTTCAATACCTCGTTTTGCTATTTGTTCAAACTCTTCGTTTGTTGAAGCTATGCCTGTGCCTTTGCCCCCCAGAATGTAGGCGGGTCTAATTATCAAAGGTAAACCAACTTTTTTAGCAATTTCACGTGCTTCTTCTATGTTTCGGGCAACTCCTGAAGCCGGAACTCCAAGTCCAATTTCTGTCATTGCTATTTTAAATTTTTCTCGGTCTTCTGCAGTTGCGATTGCATCTGCATCTGCACCAATGAGTTCGACATTATTTTTTTCCAGGATCCCCTCTTCTGCTAGTTCGCGAGCAAGGTTTAGAGCTGTCTGACCGCCAAGTGTTGGCAATAAAGCATCAGGATTTTCTTTTTCAATAATTCTCTTTATTACATCTATTCTTAAAGGTTCTATGTAAGTGGCATCAGCGAAATCTGGGTCTGTCATAATCGTTGCTGGATTCGAATTAGCAAGTATTACTCGGTACCCTTCCTCTTTTAGGACACGGCATGCTTGAGTCCCTGAATAGTCAAATTCGCATGCCTGCCCAATCACTATTGGACCTGATCCGATTAGAAGAATGCTGTTTATGTCTTCTCTTCTGGGCATCAGATTTATCCCGCTCTACCCAAAAGATCTTCGAATTGTTCAAAAAGATAACTACTATCGTGAGGCCCAGGCCCAGCTTCAGGATGGTACTGCACACTGAAAGCTGGAGCTTTAAGACAGTTAATACCAGCTATAGTTCCATCGTTTAAATTAATGTGAGTCACTTCCGCATCTTGAATGGAACTTTCTACGACGCAGTAGTTATGGTTTTGGCTGGTTATCTCGACCATGCCAGTTTTTACATTCCTTACCGGGTGATTGCCTCCGTGGTGCCCGAATGGGAGCTTGAAAATTTCGGCTCCTAAAGTTTCCGCTAAAAGTTGATGACCTAAGCAAATCCCAAAGATAGGCACCTTTCCAAGAATCTTTTTTATATTTTCTCTGACATAATCCAAAGGTTCTGGATCCCCAGGTCCATTCGATAGAAAAACTCCATCCGGCTTCATATCTAAAACAACTTCAGACGTGGTGTCCGCAGGCACTACTGTAATTTCACCCAGATTTGATAAGTGACGAAGAATGGTCGATTTTATACCAAAGTCATAGGCGACAATTTTCCTCTTACCTCCAGTCGAAGAAACTTTGTACATTTCGCGACAAGTCACTGTTTTTACTAGATCTATGTTGTCGGTTCCTGGTTCTTCTATTGCAGCAAGTTTTAATTTTTCAATATCAACAGTCCCAAACGCGCCTGGCATAGCACCTAGGTTTCTTATATGCCGGGTTAACCGACGAGTGTCTATACCAGTTATTCCAGCTATTCCCCTTGAAGTAAGCATTTCATCGAGACTTTGAGTCGCTCTCCAATTACTGTGTCTTCTGCTCAAATCTCTTACCACTATGCCTCTACAGAAAGGTTTAGAACTTTCATTATCATCGGCGTTAACACCATAATTACCGATATGTGGATAAGTGAAAGTAATTATCTGCCCAGCGTATGAAGGGTCTGTTATCACTTCTTGATATCCACTTAGAACCGTGTTGAATACGACTTCTCCTGAAACAAGTCCTGCTTCAGGTGCAGTCCCGACCATCTCTCCCTTAAAAATCGTTCCATCTGCAAGAACTAAATGTGCTTCAACTAATTTGTCTTTGTCTTTGTCTTTCTTCACTTGATAGATTCTCCATCAAAAACAACTAGACGTCCGTTATTTATGGTGTGGCGGACGCGTCCTCTTAAGTTCCATCCTTCATATGGCGTGTTTGAGCTCCTGCTCAACATTTCTTTCCCTGAAACTGTCCATTTCTCATCTAGGTCAATTACGCAAAGGTTCGCTGAGTTGTTTCTCTCAACTGTCATCCCGTGACGATCATCTACCCCAGCTATTTTCGCTGGCTGCCAAGAAAGCAGTCCCAGTACTTCTGGTAAATCGAGTCCACTGTGTTCAAGAGAAAGAGATAGTGCTGTTTCCAGTCCAAGCATCCCAGGTGGAGCTTGATCAAATGACATTTCCTTGGAGTGTTGGCTATGAGGTGCATGGTCTGTTGCGATTGCATCAATAGTTCCGTCCGCAAGCCCTTCTTTTACCGCTCTTACGTCGGATTCTGTTCTCAGAGGAGGATGAACCTTAAAAACAGGGTCGTAGCAGCTACATGCGGAGTCTGTAAGGGTGAAATGATGTGTGGTTGCTTCAGCTGTAACGGGAAGACCAGCGGCTTTAGCTTCTCTGACCATTTGCACTGAACCCAACGTTGAAAGGTGTTGAAAATGGATTCTTGCTCCTGTCATTTTTGACAATGCTATATCGCGTAGGACCATCAATTCTTCAGCCTCTGAAGGTTGCCCGGGTATTCCCAAAAACGAAGACCATTCCCCTTCATGCATATGGCCACCTTCAGCTAGTTCATGAACTTCACAATGTTGAGCTAAGACTACGGGTCTGCCTAGTCGAGACTCAAGACCTGTGCTGTATTCCATCAAACGGCGCATAAGTTGCGGATCTTGCACGCCTGTTCCATCGTCGGTAAATATTCCAATTCCATTATCTACTAGTTCTCCCATCTGAACCATTTCTTTACCTTTTCGCCCTACCGTCATTGCAGCAGATGGGATAATTTCACAAGACGATTTTTTTCCAAGAGTTTTAATTTGTTCAACTACCGCAAGACAATCAGTTGCAGGCTCGGTATTTGGCATTGCAACAAGCGCCGTAAAACCTCCCATTGCCCCTGACCGCGCACCTGTTTCTATAGTCTCTGCTTCTTCATCTCCCGGTTCTCGAAGATGCACATGAAGATCCACTAGTCCAGATGTGATTACACAACCTGAACAGTCAACTTCAATATCTCCTTCTAATTTTTTCCCAGTATCTAAAATTTTTCCGTCTGAACCGATAGACACATCTAGAGATCTTTCACCTTTTCTATCAAGAATCTTTCCTCCCTTTAAAACGAGGCCCATTTCTACACCTCATCCTGTTGGGATGTTTCATACTGTCCCAGAAGCATAAAAAGAACTGCCATTCTTAAGGAAACTCCATTTGTTACTTGGTCAAGAATTATGGACCTTGAGTCCGTTGACACTTCAGCAGTAATTTCTACTCCTTGATTCGTAGGACCTGGGTGAAGTATTAATGCATCTTTCGAAAGCATTTCACACCTTCTTGCATTTAAACCAAAATCTTTCGCATACTCTCGCAAAGAAGGTACCAGACCTTTTCTGTGTCTCTCAGACTGCATCCTGAGCAAGTAGCAGGCATCCAGATCAGAAATTACATCATCCAAAACATTTGAAACATCAACCGGCCATTTTTCTATCGATGAGGGCAAGAGGGTCTGTGGAGCAATAAGTGTGACTTTTGCTCCCAAAGATGAAAAAGCTAAGATGTTTGATCTGGCAACACGGGAATGCCTAATATCGCCTACTATGCCAATCGACATTCCTTCTAACGATCCTCGTTGTTGTTTTAATGTATAACAGTCTAGTAACGCTTGTGTCGGGTGTTCATGGCACCCATCTCCTGCATTTACGACAGAAGCGTCAGTCCATTCTGAAACTCTTTTAGCGGTTCCCGCCATATTGTGTCTGACTATCAAAACATCCGCCCCATAAGAACTTATTACTTCCACTGTGTCACGGAGGCTTTCACCTTTTGAAAGCGAAGATGAACCCGCTGAAAATGTTAGTGTGTCTGCTGATAGGCGACGCGCTGCAGCTTCAAATGAGAGCCTTGTTCTAGTCGAATCTTCAAAAAATACTGAAGCTACTGTTCTTCCTCTTAATGCCGGAACCTTAGGAATAGGCCTTTTCCCTATTTCCGCAAATCGATCAGTCAATTCGAGAATTGACTCAAGTTGCTCTCTAGTCGTCCCTTCTATCCCGAGAAGATGTTTGCTCAACATTGGAGGAGTTCCAATATCTAGACTCATTTTCTCATCACCCCGAGGTCTACCCCTTTTTCGCTCACATCTACTACTTCATCAATCCTTGTGGGTAAATTTTTGCCTACATAGTCAGGTCTTATAGGTAATTCTCGATGACCCCTATCAACCATCACCGCTAGTTGAATTGAGCGAGGACGACCAAAATGGCAAATGGCGTCAAGAGAAGCTCTGATCGTTCTTCCTGTAAAAAGAACGTCATCCACAATTACAACTATTTTGCTATCTATCCGATCTGGCAACTTTGTGACTGCTTCCGGAACGACCGGTCTCAGACCGATATCGTCTCTATGCAAAGCAACATCTAAACAGCCGTATTCAATTCTTCTTTCTTCAATCTCTTCTAGTGCATTTACAAGACTTTTTGCTACTTTGACCCCACCTGTCTGCAGACCGACTACAAGAATGTCTTCAGAGCCTTGGTTTCTTTCAATCACTTCATGAGCCATGCGTCTTATCGCTCTTCTCATGTCGTCTCGAGTCATTACACGAGCGCTTGCAACAAAAACGCCCCCAAAGGGGGGCGTCATACGTCTTTCTCGATCGGCCATAGGCCCTTATCTCCTTGATCCGTATGAGCCTCACTGGGACTCATTTGACGGCCAAGCACTACCATATACGCGTATGCAGGGTGTTTGCATATTAATGCTTAGAAGAAATTTATTTTATGATCCTCATTTATCAAATGATCTAAAAAAATTTCTATCGTCTGACTTGATCAGCTATTTGAGAAAGTAGTCCGTTTACAAAACGTTTGGAATTCTCCGTTGAGTATTCTCCGACAAGTTCTACTGCCTCATTAATAACTGTAGCTATTGACGTTTCTGGAAAGTTAATTAATTCAAGTACCGCTACTCTCAATACAGCTCGATCTACAACTGGCATCCGCTCTAAGCGCCATTCTTCAGCGTTATTTTCGATGAGTGAGTCTATTTCCTCTCGTTTTGATGCTATTCCCTCGATCAAATCATGAACGTAACTCTCGGAACCGACTGGCTGTTCATTCAGAACTTCTAAATTTTCTCTTCCTTGGGTTTCCGCTGCGTAAAGAATTCCTAACACTGTCTCCCTGTCTTCACGTCTAGATCCAAAACCGCTACTAACCCCTGATGTCATTGCTCAAACCTCTTGGTGACAGTAGTTATTGTTAAACACGACTTAGATATTCGCCAGTTCTAGTATCAATTTTCACTTGTTCATTTGGTTCTACAAAAAGTGGCACCTGAACAACTAGTCCTGTCTCAAGAGTCGCAGGCTTTCTAGCTCCAGAAACTCTGTCACCTTGAACTCCAGGTTCAGTTTCAGCGATTTTCAGTTCAACCGCTGCCGGTAATTCGACTCCTACAATTTCGCTTCCGAACATTAACATCTGTGCTTCACTTTGCTCTGCTAAATAATTGACCGAATCGCCAAGAGTTTTTGGCTCTATAGATAACTGTTCAAAAGATTCGGAATCCATGAATACATAATCATTGCCATCTCTGTATAAGAGCTGCATAGAGCGTTTATCGATAATCGCTCGTTCTACTTTTTCTCCAGCTCTAAAAGTCCTGTCAACTACTACACCATTTTGTAGGCCTCTTAACTTAGTTCGCACGAAAGCGTGACCTTTTCCTGGTTTCACATGTTGGAACTCAACAACTTGATACAACTCTTTTTCTAACTCAAGCGTCATTCCATTTTTTAGGTCATTTGTTGTTATAACTGGCATTTTTTTCTTTTTGTAATTAAATTATTTTCGGCGAGTGGGTTAACAACTCGCAACCTTCTTCAGTGACTATCACAGTGTCTTCCCATCTGACACCACCGACATCAGGTAAATAAACTCCCGGTTCAACTGTCACCACTTGCCCTGAGCGAAGAGTATCAGTGGTAAGTCCAGAAAGCGTGGGCGCCTCATGAATATCAAGTCCGACCCCGTGGCCCGTTCCATGAGTAAATGCTTCCGCTAAACCAGCTTCTTTTAGTACTTCCCTGCACGCAGAATCAACGTCTGCATTTGGTACGCCTTCTTTTACTGTTTTTAATCCTGCTTTTTGTGCTTCTAAAACAACCTCAAGCATTTCAGCTGGCTTACCCGTTCCGATACCACCTATCCGAGTCGAGCGGGTCATATCGGATCTGTAGCTCTTGTAAAGAGCCCCCATATCGCAGACCACTAGGTCTCCTTCTGACAGGATCCTGTCACCAGGTCTTGCATGCGGACGTGCACTATTGGGGCCCGCGGCAATAATTGTTTCGAAAGCATTTCCTTCAGCTCCATGATTTATCATCATTTCATCTAAGGCCGTAGAAACTTCTTTTTCGGTGACTCCAGTTTCAAGCATCGGCCAAATACTGGCTAGTGCTTTGTCAGCTATTTCTGCTGCTGTTTTCATTAAAGAGATCTCACCTTTATCTTTTATCTGTCTTAGATCTTCTACAAGACCTTCGGTGAACACCAACTCTGAATTCTCAAAAACACCTTCTAAATTCTTCATCTTCGCCCATGTAACTGATTGAGCTTCAAGTCCAACACGATTAGTCGCTCTAGAAATAGTCTTAAGTCTTTTAGCCTGCTGCGAACCAACCATTTCAACTTCAATCTGAGCACCTGATTTTTCTACCTCTTCAACTGCCTGCTCTCCGTAACGTCCATCAACTAAAAGTAAAGCTTTATCTGAGTCAATCCAAAGCAGACCTGCAGAACCTGTAAATCCTGAAAGGTAGTAAATGTTCGTAAGTGAAGTAACTAACAGTGCTTCACATCCCGCTGATTCAAATTTTTCGGAAAGTCTCAAAAGTCGACCTCGCATATCGAAATCTGAATTTAAATTATTTTTCATTCTTTAATCATGCCTACTATGGCGTCAATTGCCATTTGATAACCCTTTGTCCCGAAACCGGCGATGGTACCTGAGCTTACCGGCGCCACGACAGAGGTGTGTCTCCATGGCTCTCTTGATGCTGGATTAGAAATATGTAGCTCTATGATCGGACCTTCAAAGCTGGCCAAGGCATCATGTATAGACCATGCATAGTGGGTGAAAGCCCCCGGATTAATAATTATTCCTGAACATCTGTTTCGAGCATCGTGGATCGAGTCAACAAGTTCACCTTCATGATTTGATTGAAAATGCTCAATCAAAAATCCAATTTCTGCCGCTTTACTTTTAGCTGCTTCTACGTGATCTTCTAGGGTCTCGTCCCCGTAAATCTCAGGTTCTCTTTCTCCAAGAAGATTTAAGTTCGGTCCAGATAGAAGTAATAAAATTGGCTCACTCATATTTTCCTCCATTTCCTTGTCAAAATCATCGAACTTTTTCAAGAGTTTCTTTTATAAGAATTTCTTCTATACCTTTTACTACTTCTAAACCTTTTGGGCCATCTAAAACGAAGGTAAAACCTTCAACTGCTTTTTTATCTCTTGTCATTGCAAATAGTAAATCCTCATTGCTCATTGAGGAAGGTAAAGAACTAGAAAGACCATAGCTTTCCACTACTTGACGATGCTCCAAAACTCTTTCATGACCTATACGTTCTAAAGTATGAGCGAGTTCGGCGGCATAAATAAGTCCTATGGCCACTGCTTCTCCGTGTTTAATTTCATAGTTGCCAATATTTTCAATAGCATGGCCTAAAGTATGGCCATAATTAAGCAAGGCCCTTTTACCTTGCTCTTTTTCATCTTGGGCAACGATCTCGGCTTTTATCTCCACCGCCCTTGAAACTCTATCTTTTAGCTCCATTTGAATAAGTAGATCACCAGTCAAAAAATGGTACTTAGCTAACTCGCCCATACCTGAGCGCAGTTCACTTTCAGGAAGTGTGTCCAAAGCATCAAGGTCACAAATAACACCTTTAGGTTGCCAGAAGGACCCTATTAAATTTTTTCCTTCCGGAAGATTTACCCCTGTTTTTCCACCTATGGCGGCGTCGATCTGAGCTAAAAGAGTTGTAGCTACATGAATTACGGAAACTCCCCTGTGGTATGTGGCAGCGGCAAATCCTGCAACATCGGTAACTACCCCTCCTCCTACTCCTACAATTACGTCAGATCTTGTTAAACCCCACGAAGCAAAAGCACTACAAAGTTCCCCTATTGTTGTTAAAGTTTTGGCTTTCTCGCCATCTTCAATTTCGAAAACTTTATGTTCGATCCCGGGTTCTACGGTTATTCCGATTTTTGATTGAGTGACGATTGCAGCGCGACGGGCTCCAGAAGGCATAAGAGTCGGCAACCTATTCAATGCCCCATTGTCAATAATGACCGGATATGAAATTCCGCTGGGTAGCTCTAGTTTTACTTCATTCATTTTCTACACCTAAGCGCAACTTTAAACTATCGAACAACGATTCAGAAACATTTGAAGCTTTCATATTGTTGGTATCTATAGTCAAGTCTGCTATTTCTTTGTAAAGGCCTGCTCTTTCTTTATCGAGTTTGGTTAGCACTTCTAACGGATCTTTTCCTTTTAAAAGCGGTCTGGAGGAACGTCTACTTACACGCTTGGCTAAGGTTTTTATATCTGTACGAAGCCAAATTACAAAAGACTTTTCTTGCAAAAGAATTCGATTTGAAGATCTTTCGACAATCCCACCACCTGTTGAAATAACCAAAGGGTCTAGTGTCAAAAGTTTTGCTTTAAGAGCTTCTTCTTCAAGATCACGAAAAAAATTCTCACCTTTTTCTGCAAAAATTACACCTATGCTTCGTCCTGCTTGATTTGCTATTACTAAATCAAGATCAGCGTGATCACAGTTCATCAAATTTCCGAGTAACGACCCAATCGTGGATTTACCCGAACCCATGTGACCAACCAAAGTAACATGATGTAATTTTTCTTTAGGCATCTCTTTAGATTACCTATTTACTGGCGAGCAACTGAAACGATTAGTTAAATGTTTTCTTTTATGTCTTTTTTTCGATTTTATCCAAAGCTGCTTTTCTCATAGCCTCCACTGGAGCCTCCTCGCCGGTCCAGAGTTTGAATGATTTTGCAGCTTGAAAAATCAACATTGATAGACCCCCGTAGGTTTCTACTTTTCTATTTTTAAGAGCTTCCATCCACGGAGTTGAAATAGGGTGATAGATCAGATCCACAGCTAGCTGACCTTTCGATAATAAATTTGGTTCTATAGGAAAGTTTGTTGTTTCCTCAGTATCTGCCATGCCAATTGGCGTCGCGTTAATGACCAAATCAGCTTCTTCAGCTGCTTCAGAAATTTTGTCCTCTGATATAAGCCTTCCAACTGAACCAGCCAACTCAAGTGCATCAAGAGCTTTCTTTTTAGTCCTATTAATGACCGCTATTTCTCTTGCACCTGCTTCGCCAAGTGAATGGATTATTGATCTTGCTGATCCTCCTGATCCAATTATTAAAACTTTTTTGTCAGCTACATCCAAGCCCGCATCATGCTTCACGGCATCTATGAAACCATCTCCGTCCGTGTTGTGTCCTTTTAGTTTCCCTCCTTCGTTAACGATGCAGTTAACAGCCTCCAAAGTTTGCGCACTATCACTAATTTCATCAAGCAAAGCACAGACTTTAACTTTGTGTGGCATCGTTACAGAAAGGCCGGCTATGCCCAAAGCTCTGACCCCTTTGATGGCATCTGTAAGCTCTTCTTCCGGTGTTTCAAAAGCTGTGTATACCCAGTCCATTTTTGCTTCTTTAAAAGCAGCATTAAGTATTACAGGCGATAAAGAATGCTTTACCGGGCTTCCAATTACTCCCACCAAAATTGTTGAACCGCTGATACTCATACCAAAATTATCGCAGATCTAACCGCATCCTAGATCTTTATTTACACATATTTTCCGTGCTTTTTCAAAGTCCTCTGAAGTTATAGCAAATGTGTGAGCACCTATTACTCCATTTTGATCAGTTCTAACGTAATAAAGCCACTCGCCTTTCACTGGGTTGAGAGCTGCTTGAATTGAAGCTCTACCAGGCGCCGAAATAGCCGTTGGTGGAAGTCCCAGCGAAACACGTGTATTCCATGGAGAGTCATATTCCAGGTCCTCAATGCTAAGTTCCTGTCCTGCGGTTTTACCAACGGCGTAACGAGAAGTTGCATCGATACCTAATCTCCATCCTCTTTGCAGTCGGTTGTAGATCACTCTCGATATCATTGGTCTCTCTTTCGCTAGTTGTGCTTCTTCTTCAATTAATGATGCGATTATTAGAGCTTCATACGGGGTAATACCAAGACTTTGCGTTTTTTTCTCTATTTCTTCTTCTTCAATAACTCTCAAAAATTGTCGATGCATCCGCAACAAAAGACCCATTTCATCTGAAACTGTAGCTTCGTCTAATTGATAAGTATCTGGAAATAATAAACCTTCCGCTAAAAGAAATGAAAGATTAGACGGATAGTGCTCCCATTTTAAGCGATCGTCTAGGAGTGAAATCCGAAGTTCCTCTTCGTTGAAAGTTGGCAATGCCTCTAGCAAACGTTTGGTAATCTGATCTACAGTCAACCCTTCAGGAACCGTTACTCTTATAACTTCTTCCGGTATTGGACCTTTTCTGAGTTCTGCCACTGTGTCTTGGAAACTTGAGTGTTCTCTCAGCAGGTATCGCCCTGCTTGAAAAGAATAGTCTTCACCTGTATTACAATTCAAAAACCTTTTCAGCACGCTAGGACATCTCATCCATTGCCTGAACATCGTTGGGCTGTCGATTATTTCCAGATCACCCAAAGTCGCTATCACATCGTTTGTAGTCCACCCATCTTCTATTGAAAATTCGATTTCTATTCCTGATATTTGACTTGGCTGAACCTGATCATCAATCCAATTTTCAAGTCTGCTCCACCCACTGAAAAAAACGATGAGCACAACCAGAACAACTAAACCCCAACGAACTATGGGTCCCATGGGAGGTCGGTAGCGAACCCATCGAACATCAGATCTTATTTCATAGTCGTCGTCGCCTAGGTGAAACTCTTCGAAGTCACTTTCTTCTTCATAGGGCTTTTCGATTGGTGTTTCGTCTGTCACCATTCTCCGTTCAAGCTCGGTTGTCTAACCATGATTGTAGAATCACTGATGCAGCAACCTGATCAATAACTTTACGTTGTCTCTTATTGTCGAGACCCTGCAAAGACAACTCCTGAGCTGCTATCACCGTTGTCAAACGCTCGTCATGTACATCTACCGGGACTGATACGACAGAGGCCAGCTCTTCAACTTCTTTCTCGACTGCCTTAGCTGCTGGACCTTTATCCCCATTTAGTGAATAAGGCATCCCAACTACGACAAACTCTGCTTCCCATTCTGATACTAGGTCATTAATTTTTTTGTGATCTTCTTTGGTGTTTTTTGAACGCGTTAAGACTTGAAGAGGAGTTGCCACTTTTCCATCGTTGTCGCTGATTGCAATCCCGATCCTTTTGCCTCCAAGGTCTATCCCTAAAGCTCTCATTTTCTCAACCTGCGTGGGCGACTGCTCTAGCTTGCTCTAATGCTTCTTCAAGATTTTCTGGACTTTTGCCACCAACTACTGTGAGTTCAGCATTTGATCTTCCTCCACCACCTATTGTTTTCGCCGCTTCAGTCAAAATAGTTCCAGCGTTCAAACCACTATCGACCTTAACAGCAGCGATTAAAGCAGCGCCTCCATCAGTTGGTGCAGTTCCTAGTATCACAGCTTTAACCTCTTCTTGGTCTCGTACGGCAACTGCCAACTCTCTCAAACTTTCTCTATCTATACTTTCAATTATTGAAACGACTATTCCATCTTCGGCGTTTTCTGCAAGCTCTTTAACCATCCCTAATGCTTCTTTACGTTTCAAATTTTTAACTTCACTTTTTAAAGACTTAAGCTCATCCATTTTTCTCTGAATTCCTTCTAATAAGTCTTCAAGTGGCACCCCTACTAGGTCTGCTGCGCTCGAAATGAAACTCTCAGCTTCTCTCAAATTTTCAATAGAAGATGTGCCGGTGACTGCTTCCAATCGTCGAATGTTGGAGCCTATAGAACCTTCGGAAACGATTTTCACTAATCCAATGTCACCCAATGCCGAAACATGCGTTCCACCACAAAACTCAAGAGACTTTTCGCCTGCCTGTAAAACTCTGACGGTTTCCCCATATTTGTCGCCGAAAAAAGCTATTGCACCTTTTTCTTCAGCTTCCTCACGCGTCATTTCTTCATGACGACATTCGGGGTTATTTAGTATTTCAGAATTAACTAGATCTTCGACAGAGGAAATCTGCTCATCAGTCAACGCTTCAAAATGACTGAAATCAAAACGTAAACGATCTGAACCCACATATGAACCTTGTTGCTTAACATGATCTCCCAAAACTTCCCTTAAGGCCGAATGGATTAAGTGTGTAGCTGTATGGTTACGTCGAATTCGCGATCGTCTTTCAAGGTGGACTTCAGCGCTTGCCTGTTGGCCCAACTCTAAATGTCCTTCTAACAATTCATATTGATGTACATGTATTGTGTCTAAGGCAAGAGTCGTGTCAACAATCCTGATTTTGCCAGTTGCTGTGGACATTATTCCTGTGTCACCTATCTGGCCGCCTGACTCAGCATAGAACGGTGTTTCATCAAGAATGATTAGATTTTCATCAAAATATGAGACTGTTGAATTAGAACTAGTTTTGTCATACCCTACAAAACTAGTTGGACCTTTTTCGTCAAGAACCTTCTTCAACTCTCCTGTCTCGTCAGCATTTATTGCGTCTTTTCGCGCTGAACGAGCTCTCTCTTGTTGGCTTCTCATTGCTTCTTCAAATCCTTCAATGTCGACCTCAATTGATCTTTCTGCACAAATTTCCTCAGTCAGTTCAAGAGGAAATCCATAAGTGTCGTGCAGCTTGAAAGATACTTCGCCACTGAGTGTTTTATTTTTTCCAAGGTCTGATATTGCTTCATCAAGAATTAGTAATCCAGATTTTAATGTTTCGCGGAACCTATCTTCTTCTCTGTTCAGGACCTCCTGTATAAAATCGAGATTTTGTTTGAGTTCTGGATAATCAGATCCCATAATTTCTATAACCGATTCTGCTAGTAAAGGCATAACAGAGTCTTCAAGTCCTAGTAGCCATGCGTGTCTTACAGATCGACGTATAATCCGCCTAAGCACATAGCCTCTGTCTTCGTTGCTTGGAAAGACTCCATCGCTTATCAAAAATGTGGAAGAGCGAGCATGATCGGCAATAATTCTCATTGAGATGTCTGATCTTTCCTCTTTGCCGTAGGAGACCCCCGCAAGTTCTCCGATTTCTTTAATGATCCTTGAAATTTCGTCGGTTTCCCAAACAGAATCAACTCCTTGCATTACTGTCAAGATTCTTTCTAAGCCCAAACCTGTGTCTATAGCCGGAGAAGGCAGTGGAGTCGTAGAACCATCTGGATGTTGTTCGAATTGCATAAAAACAAGGTTCCAAATTTCGACAAAACGCTCTTCGTCCCCATGAGCTGGTCCACCGTCAGCGCCAAATTCTGGCCCCTTATCCCAAAAAATTTCTGAACATGGACCGCATGGGCCAGTTTCAGCCATCTTCCAATAGTTATCTTCTCCTAACCGTTGGATCTTGTCAGGGGATACGCCTACTTCATTTATCCAAATCGTCTCAGCTTCATCATCGCTTTCATGAACCGTTACCCATAGTCTTTCGGGGTCTAGATCAAGATTTTCTGTTACAAATTCCCACGCATAAGAACAAGCATCAGATTTAAAATAATCTCCAAAACTGAAATTTCCCATCATCTCAAAAAAGGTTAAGTGCCGACTCGTTCTTCCAACTTCGTCCAGATCATTGTGTTTCCCACCAGCTCTCACACATTTTTGGACGGTTACAGCGCGCGGCCATGGGGCAGGCTGTTCGCCTATCAAATAGGGCTTGAACGGAACCATTCCAGCCACAGTGAAAAGTAATGTCGGATCATGAGGTATCAGACTTCCTGATGAAACTTTTTCATGTTCGCGACTGGAAAAGAAATCTGTGAATTCGTTACGAATTGCTTTTGCTGTTGATGGTAACTTGCCCATAAAACAAGCCTAGCGCTGTGAAGTGGGGCAAATAGGTAGGTCCAGGCTCAATTATGCTTTTGGGGTCTTACTGGTCTGTGTTGTCGTCTCGAATAACTCTCTTGCTGGTTAAGAGGCGAGTTAAAATTTTTCGTACTTTTTGTACCAAAATCAAATTCTCGGCCAGTAACCCTTTTTCGGAATCTTTTAATCAATTCGCTTCTTTTGTCTAACATTCCCTCTGGTGTAAATTCAAGTTTGGAAAGGGTATTACGCACATACCTATTTACTGTTTGACGAAAACGATTCTCCATCCAATTTGACGCTAAAACGCCCAAAGCCCAACCCAAAAGCAGCCAAAATAAACGTCTTCGCATTAGTTTTCTTCCTCTGGAACAACTTCCACATTCTTAGTTTCTCTTAGTTCAATCATTCTCTCGATTACCTGATTTTCAAATCCGTGTGTTGAAGGTTCATAATAAATATTTGATTCAACCTCTGCAGGTCTATATTTTTGCTCAATCCAACCTTTTGGATAGTTATGCGGGTACTCATAACCTTCTCCATGTCCAATGCCTGAAGCTCCACTGTAATGAGCGTCCCTCAAATGTGGGGGAACGCGTCCTTCGCCTGCCGAAGAAATATCCTGCATGGCTGTAGTCAGGGCAAGTGTTACTCGATTAGATTTTGGAGCTGTAGATAAATGAACTACTGCTTGAGCTAAATTAAGTTGAGCTTCAGGAAGACCCACGAACTCTACTGCGCGTGCTGCCGCGTCCGCTATGAGTAAACTCGTCGGATCTGCCATACCAATATCCTCACTTGCCAAAATAACTAAGCGACGGGCTATAAATCTTGGGTCTTCACCTGCTTTTAACATGCGAGCTAGCCAGTAGAGACCTGAATCGGCATCAGACCCCCGGATACTTTTTATGAAGGCACTAATTATGTCGTAATGCTCATCTCTTCCATAACGGATGGCTTTAGCCCCTAGAGATGCTTCGACATCTTTTAACGTAATTTTTTTTTCGCCTCTTCCAATCGCTATCGCTGAAGCAACTTCAAGACTGGTCAAAGCTTGTCTACCATCTCCTACGGAACGGTCTGCTAACAAATCCAAAGCTTCTGAATCAGCTTTCACTCCTTCTTCCTCTGCGCCTTTCATCAGTAGTTCTATTATTGAGTCTCTATCTAAAGGTTCAAGACGAAATAACGTCGATCGTGAAAGTAAAGGAGCGTTTACTTCGAAATATGGATTCTCGGTTGTGGCGCCTATCAGTACGATTAGACCAGATTCAACTGAGGGTAGTAAAGCGTCTTGTTGAGATTTGTTAAAACGATGCACTTCATCTAAAAAAAGTATTGTGCCCACTCCAATCTCACCCAATCGTTTTTCTGCAACTGTTACTAGTTCGCGCACGTCTTTCACACTTGCAGAAACGGCTGACATCTCATGAAAGTCTTGTTGCGTAACTCGTGCTATCACCCTCGCTATTGTTGTTTTGCCAGTACCGGGAGGTCCCCAAAGTATTAAGGAGGAAAGCTTGTCTGTTTCAATCAACTGGCGGAGAGGTTGATCTTTACCAATCAGATGCTTCTGGCCAACTACATCATCTATCAATAACGGTCTTAAGCGATCTGCTAAAGGTCCTCTATTTTTCAAACGCTCTTTTGCTACGTGTGTAAAAAGATTTTCGGTCACCCACTAGAACCTAGTTGAGTTCTATCGATCAATTAGTGCATCTCATGTGGATGAGGGTAAAACTTTCAAGCCAAGTTCTTTCAAATGTTGATCATCTATAGGTAATGGTGCGTTAGTAAGAGGATCTGAACCGGATTGAGTCTTAGGAAAAGCAATAACTTCACGAATATTCTCTTCCCCTACAAGAATTGCTGTTAATCGATCTAAACCAACAGCAAAACCAGCGTGTGGTGGGGCTCCAAATTTAAATGCATCCAATAAGAAACCAAAACGCTTCCTTGCTTCCTCTGGTTCTATCCCGAGTGCAGTAAAGATTCTTTGTTGAATATCTTCTCTGTGTATCCTGACACTTCCGGATCCGAGCTCCCAGCCATTCAAAACCAAGTCATAGGCGAGTGAACGAATACCCTGTGTTTCTCCATCTTCTAAAAGAGCTAGATCTTCTTCGTGTGGCATTGTAAATGGGTGATGTGAAGAAGATGGATTTCCATTTTCGTCAGTGCCTTCAAATAATGGAAAATCTATAACCCATAAGAAATGGAACCCACCTTCATTTATTGGTGGCCTACCTATTTCTAATCTTACTAGACCTAGAACATGACAAACGGTAGACCATTCATCAGCTACTAAAAGTAAAAGGTCGCCCTCTTCGCCAGACATTTCTGATTTAAGATGGATTTTTTCTTCCTCAGAAAGAAACTTCGCTATGGGTGAAACCATTTCAGAGTCTTCTATTTTTATCCAAGCCAGGCCCTTAGCTCCCCAATTCTGAGATTTGTTAGTTAGTTCGTCTAGTTGACTTCTAGAATATTCTGCGCCACCAGGAACACGTATTCCCTTTATGCAAGGAGCTTGAAAAGCTCTGAATTCAGTACTTTTGAAAAGCTCAGTGAGCTCAGTTAGTTCGAGACCAAATCTCGTGTCTGGTTTATCTGAACCGAAGCGCTCCATCGCTTCTTGCCATGTTATTGATGGAATTGTGTTTATTTTTTCTCCAGTAACAGCCTCTGTCGCAACAGTTACTGCTGATGAAACTATGTTTCTGATATCTTCACCATTCACAAAACTTGCTTCAATATCTAGTTGCATAAACTCATACTGCCTGTCGGCTCTTAGGTCTTCATCTCTAAGACATCTAGCTATCTGGTAGTACCTATCTAAACCTCCGAGCATGCAAAGTTGTTTAAAAATCTGTGGGCTTTGTGGAAGAGCATAAAAAGAACCCGGATCTTTACGCGATGGAACTACAAAATCTCTGGCCCCTTCCGGGGTGCTGGCTACAAGCATTGGTGTCTCAACTTCCATGAAACCTTGCTCCTCCATTGCTTTTCGAACAGAGCTCGTTACTAGGGCGCGTGATTGTAAATTATTTTGAAGTCTGTTTCTTCTCAAATCCACATACCTATGCCTAAGGCGTAAAACCTCATCTACATCTGTTCTGTCATCTATTGGGAAGGGTGGGGGTTCGGCTTTCGCTAGAACTATGATTTCAGAACCTTCAATTTCTATTCCGCCTGTGTCCAAAGAATCATTTACAGTTTCAGATGGTCTTTCTCTGACCTTTCCTTTTACTTGAAGAACGTACTCTGAGCGTAAATCTGAAGCCCCTTGAACCACGACTTGAATAACTCCACTCCGGTCTCGTAAATCTATAAAAGCGAGATGCTCGCCATGTTCTCTGCGTCGATCAACCCAGCCACATACGATCACTTCTTTTCCTACATCATCAACTCGAAGATCACCGCACCTGTGGGACCGCATAGAAGTTTCATAGTTTGTCATCCGAGCCTCTTTTCGAGATTGGCAATTACTGAATCTGAGGCAATTTCCTCTTGACCTTCTTCGCCTCTTAGGTCTCGAATCGTAACAACTCCTTTTTCCACTTCATCCTCTCCAATAATTAATGCAATTTTTGCTCCACTTTTATCCGCAGCTTTCATCTGAGCTTTCATTGAACGATTCCCAAAAGATCGATCAACTTTAAAACCTTTTTGCCTAAGTTCATCTGTGATGACTAGTGAATTTTCTCCACCAGTTGTATCCACAACATAAACCTGTAAGAACTGCCCTGGCCCTATAAAAGTTTTTTCTGCTTCACAAGCCATCAAGGTTCTATCTAGACCTAAAGCAAAACCGACTCCAGGTGTTGCAGGAGCTCCCATCTCTGCGGCTAAACCGTCATAACGACCTCCGCCACCAATTGCATCTTGTGCAGCATCAATACTTTTGGTTGTGAATTCAAAAGTAGTTTGAACGTAATAGTCAAGACCTCTAACGAGATTTGGCTTTACCGAGTAGGGTATTTTTAATTTATTTAAACCTTCTTGAACCTTGTTAAAATGGTTTTTTGCTTCATCAGATAAGTATTCGAGAATACTTGGAGCTTCAGAAACTACTTTGATATCTTCGTCACGTTTCGAATCTAAAACTCTTAGTGGATTAGAAATAAGAGTCTCTTGTGCCTCAGTTGATAGGCCATTCTTTTGTTTTTCAAAGTACTCACTTAGAGCTTCTATATATCTAATCCGATCCTGAAGAGTTCCTACAGAATTCAATAAAAGATCAACTTGTTTGAGCCCTAAAGATTCGTAAAATCTCCATGCGATAGCTATCACTTCTACATCTAAATATGCATCTTCTGTCCCCAGTGCTTCGATACCTACTTGATCAAACTGCCTAAATCTCCCTTTTTGAGCTCTTTCATATCGAAAATTGGGTCCTGCATACCAAACTTTCCATGGTAACGATGGCCGATGCTCTGCATAGGAACGGACAATCGAGGCTGTTTGTTCCGGCCTTAAAGCTAAATTTCTTCCACCTTTGTCTTCAAAATCGTACATTTCTTTACTAACCACATCTGTACCATCACCTAGGCGTTGAAAAACTTCTATATGTTCAAACATTGGTAGAACAATTTCTGCATAGCCGGCGCTACCTGCAATTGCTGAAAAAAGATCTATAAACGATCGTCGTCGTTCGGAATCTGGCCAAACTAAATCTCTGGTGCCTTTAGGAGCACGGTAAACAGAATTCTTCACAAAAACGAGGTTACTATTGTTGGCTTAGTTGTCACTGCTACTTAAAATTTCTTGTTCATCTCCCCCAGGAACAACTCGGTATATGTCATACACAGAATCAATTTCACGTATTGCATACATAAGCCTATTGAGATGTGTTGGGTCACTTATTTCAAAATCGAAACGCATGCGCGCTACTCGGTCAGAAATATTTGTTGAAGTTTCAACTCCTATTACATTCACCTGATTTTCTGACATCACATCGCCTACATCTCGCAATAATCCAGGTCTATCAAGAGCTTTTATTTCGACTGAGGCCACAAAATAACCTTCTAAATGGTCATCCCATTCGACTTCTATTAATCGATCTGGTTGATCAAACGATAACGATGAAGCGTTTGCACAGTCATTTCGATGTACAGATACCCCACGCCCCTTTGTTACGAAACCAATAACTTCATCTGGTGGCACTGGAGTGCAGCACCTTGATAAACGAATCATGAGGTCGCTGAACCCCTCGACATGGACGCCTACTTTTGATGAATCTCTTCGTTCTCTTTGCGGATGAAAAACTGTTGCCTGTTCCTTAAAACGTCCTGGTTCCAGTTCATCCAGTGCTTTTTCAATTTTTCCTATTACTGAAACAGCCGAAACATGATGCTCGCCAATTGCAGCAAACAGAGCATCAAGGTCTGAATAGTTGAGGTCATTAGCGACTGTTGCAAGTGTTTCACCATCTAACGTTTCTTTGACAGGCAAATCGGCCCTCCGTAGTTCTTTAACAAGGTCATCGTGTCCCGTATCAATCGCTTCACTACGCCGCTCCTGTGAATACCACTGTCTAATTTTGCTTGCCGATCGGTGTGAAGCTACGAACTGAAGCCAATCTTTACTAGGGGCAGCTTCACTCTGCTTCGATGCCACTATTTCAACGGTCTGTCCAGAAGCCAATCTAGTGTTGAGAGGCACTAGGCGACCTTCTACTTTTGCCCCCACACATCTATGACCAACTTCTGTATGTATCGAATATGCAAAATCAACTGGAGTTGCTCCAATGGGAAGTGCTACAACATCTCCCTTAGGGGTGAAAATATAAACCTCATCCTGTTCCAGGTCTGTCTTAAGATTTGCCATGAATGCATTAGGATCAGCTGTTTCTTCTTGCCATTCCACCATTCGTCCTAGCCACTCCATTTCATCTGAAGGGCTTTTTATTTTGTAATCCCAATGTGAAGCAATTCCAAACTCTGCTCGTTGGTGCATTTCTCGGGTCCGGATCTGAAATTCTGCCTGCTTTGCTTGAGGACCAATAACTGTGGTGTGCAAAGATTGATAGAGATTAAATTTTGGCATTGCTATGTAATCTTTGAAGCGTCCCTGTACAGGCTTCCACGTTGCGTGAATAGTTCCGAGAGCTGCGTAGCAATCTCCTACATTTTCAACTATCACTCGTATTCCTACAAGGTCATATATTTCTTCAAATGGTCTTCCTTTAACAATCATTTTTTCATAAATGCTCCAGAGGTGCTTGGGTCTTCCAGACACATCCGCTTTGATACCCATGTCACTGAAACGTTCTTTAACATTTGCTACTAGCTGCATAAGGTACATATCTCTTTCCGGAGCACGATCCTGAACCATTTGCGCAATTTCGCTATAGCGCTTTGGGTGGAGTGTCGCTAAGGAAAGATCCTCTAGCTGAACTTTCACATCTTGCATTCCTAATCGATTAGCTAGTGGCGCGTATATATCAAGAGTTTCCCTGGCTGTTCTTTCTTGCTTAAATTCAGGTAAAGCCGCAAGAGTTCGCATGTTATGCAAACGATCAGCAAGTTTTATCACTAAGACTCTCAAATCTTTTGCTACAGCTACAAGCATCTTTCTCATACTTGCTGCTTGTTGATCCTCACGAGAATCAAAATTGATTCTGTCTAGTTTTGTAACACCATCAACTATGCTCGCAACCTCAGGTCCAAAATCTCTTTCAAGATCTACTAAATCTATCTCCGTGTCTTCTATCGAATCATGGAGTAAAGCTGCCCCTATCGTTACATCATCAAGGCCTTGGTGAGCGACGATAGTAGCTACGGCTAAAGGATGATGGACATAAGGTTCTCCAGACTTACGGGTTTGCCCTTCATGCGCAAGTACAGCTGTTTTATATGCCCGTTCTATTAGTTCAACGTCACCTCTTGGATGACGTTCTAAGTAAACATCTATTAAAGCCGTTGTTTCGTCACTTTTTCCTGAAGCTCGACGGCGCCATGGAACAACTCGACGTGCCGCCACCATTTATCGGCGCTTCTTACGGGGTCTAGGAGGAATTGATCCAGAGTTCTGCATGGGAGTGGGGCGCCCTCGTGCCGGACCTCGAACCCCTTCGATACGTTCTTTTTTCTTCAAATCTGGTTTAGACGCTTCTTGCCTCTCAATTTTTCGAACTGTCTCAAACTTAATTCCCTTTTGTTCAAGCCTATTTCTTACCTGCTGCCATCTTTCCTCTCGTTCCTTGAGTAAAGAAACTAATGAGGACGCTAGAAAGATCGAAGAATATGAACCAACCAATATCCCAACCAATAATGCAACACTAAATTCCTGCAAAGTAGTTGCACCCATTATGAAAGCACCGATTACAAGCAATGAAAGCACAGGTAGAGCTGAAGAAATACTCGTATTTATCGACCTCATTGCCACTCTGTTAAGTGCTAAATTCATCATCTCTGTATATGAATATTTTTCGGTGGCACCCAATCTTCCTGTGATCTCTCTGACTTTGTCATAAACAACAATTGTGTCGTACAAGGAATACCCCATGATTGTGAGGAAGGCAACCACTGTGGCAGGAGTTATTTCAAATTGGAAAAATGAGTAGACACCAACACTTATAATAATGTCGTGCACTACTGCTACTAACGCTCCAAGCGCCATTTTCCATTCAAGACGGATCGTAAGGTACATGGCTACTACAACAAAAAATACAAGTAATGCTTTTATAGCTTTATTTGTTACGTCCGATCCCCAAGTTGGACCAACCTGTTCAAATGTCTCAACCTCGCCTATTTCATTTTCTAGCAATTCCCGAAGTTCATTAGCTTTTTGAGAGTCATCTATATCAGATCTAATCCGGATAATATCATCACCTACTTTCTGCACTCTCGAATCAGCTGCTCCAACACTTGAAAGAACCTCTCTGGTTTCAGGAACAGTCGCGCTCGAAGAACGGACTTCGTAAGAAGTCCCTCCCTCGAAGTCAAGCCCTAAATTAAGACCACGAAATGCGAAAGAACCTATTCCTATAATCAAAACAACCATTGAAGCGATGAAAGCTCGCTTCCATAAATTTGGAAAGTTCACAGGGTTTTCCCCTAAGTAGAGACTCTTCAAAGTTTTCATATCGTCTCCACCAGCGGTGAGCTAACTTTTGATCTTGATTCATTTACCGCCCCAATAGCTGGTAGCCCAAACCTTTTAGGATGATTTGCGAACCAGTCAGTTTTGGCAAGCACTTTTACGATTGGTCCCATAAAGAAATACGTTGCCACTAAGTCAAGTAAAGTCGCTAGACCTAGGTAAAAAGCAAAACCCTTAACAGCACCAACTGTGAGCCACCAAAGCAAAATTGCTCCAATCAATGAAGCCATATCCGCTTTCACTATGGTAGAAAAAGCAATTGGGAAAGCTCGATCAACAGATGAGCGAGCTGTTCGTCCATCAAGTACATCATCTTTCAGGTGTTCAAAATAAACTATGTTCGAATCAACTGAGACTCCTATTGCAACAATTATTCCTGTTATACCAGCGAGTGTCAGGGCAAGCCCTTCTTGCGTGCCTAAATGAGCCACTATCGCCCATAAAAGCGCCCCTGAAACCAACAAGCTCGATAACGCCACTAAACCAAGAAGCCTGTAATAAAACAGCATGAAAAGAGCCACAAGAGCAAGCCCTATAATCCCAGCTTTGACTCCTGCATCGAGTGAATCCTCTCCTATCGTTGCTGATACAATTTGAGTGTTTTCCGCTTCCAACTCAACTGGAAGAGAACCGTATCTCAATGCTAAGGCAACATTTTCAGCTTCTTCTTTTTCATAATCCCCTGAGATCACAATTGCGTCTCTTTGAAATTCAGGAGCCCTGATTTGTGGTGCTGTAATGATTTTTCCATCTAAGACAATCGCTAAACGACCATTTGTGAATCCTGGGAGTTGTGGACATGACTCTGACCCGAAATAACATTGTGTGGAAACTGAATTGAAAGCTTGAATGCCGTTCTGACCAGCTTTAAGAGCAAGACTTATTTGCCACTGATAGTCGAAGAAATCCGCTCCTGCATCACTAAGTGCATCACCTGTTAACACACTTGGACCCAAAAGGTATCTCGCTCCTGGATCATCCTGTGAGCTTAAAACCACAAAATTATTGGCTTGGTCAGCTTCCTTTGGAGTTAATCCACTAATACCGGTAACTGGTTCTACTTCTCCGTTTATTCCTCCGGCGCAAGATGCTAGAGGAGCAGCCTCATAGTTTTTGCCTTTATTTTCTGTGTTCTGATTCCCTGTAGAAGAAAATACATTGCAAACAGGACGGAATCGCATTTCAGCTGTCGTCCCAACTAATTGGAGTGCTCTATCTTGATCTTTGACACCCGGCAGCGATACCATCACTCCACCTGCTATACGCGATATTTCCGGTTCTGCTACTCCTAGACCATCAACCCGGTTACGGATTATTTCCACAGTCTGATCAAGCATGACTTCATCTGCAGGTTGGGTGGCAATGAGTCGAACAGAAACTCCCCCCTGAAGGTCAAGACCTAGAAGAGGTTCATTCTCCCAAAGTACTGTTCCTGCTATTGAAGCAACAGTTATTGTAAGAATCCCTATGAGGAGAGTTAGTTGTCGACGCATTTTATTTGCCTATAAAAATTAATCGATGGGGCTCGAGTCCTCTGAAGAACTCTCATCTGTATCTATTTGAAATTTTCGATCAACAGCCGTTCGGAGCACTTTCAATTCAAGATCTTGAGCGACTTCGAGCCATATCACTCCATTCTCTTCCTCAACTTCTTTAACTACACCATGGATACCTGAATTTAGTAACACTTCATCTCCTGGCGCTAAAGAACGCACCAGAGCTTGCTGCTCTTTAGCGCGTTTTTGCTGGGGACGTATAAGAAACATATACATCAACAACATGATTACTATGAGTGGCAAAAATGACATTTGGTCTCTCTAATTTAGGGGATATTTACACTCAATATCTTACGCCGAGTGAGGATACTAAAGTTCGAACTTGCTGACTTCAAGACCAAATATCTAAAGTTTCTTTCCGAAAGTTGTCAAATTCATTCTCATTTATAGAAGTTCTCATCCGTTCAACGAAGTTAAAAAGCCATGCAAGATTATGTAAAGTCAAAATACGTGCTCCGGTCGGTTCATCTGTAGCCATTAGATGCCGTAAATACGATCTCGACCAATGATTTCCAGGACTTTGTGGAAATCCTGGATCAAGAGGTTTGTCGTCTTTTGCAAAACGCGCATTCCCAATATTGATTCTTCCCTCTGAAGTTAAAACAGTACCGTGTCGGGCTAAACGGGTTGGCAAAACACAATCAAACATGTCTACTCCCCTTTCAACGACATTCACTAAGCCAACCGGATCACCTAACCCCATGAAGTATCGTGGTTGACTTTCAGGGATCAAATCAGTTACTACTGAGACTGAATCAAGCATTTCATCTCTACCCTCACCAACACTCAATCCTCCTATGGCATAACCATCAAAACCGATTTCTAGAGTACGTCGTGCACTTTCAATTCTTAATGCAGAATTAATTCCTCCCTGAACTATTCCGAACTGACTTTGTCGGGAGGAAGCGTCAGGATGACCGATAAAAGTTTTTCTTCCTCTTTCAGCCCATGCGGCAGTCATTTCTACAGACTCTTTTATAGTCTCTTCTGGTGCTGGCAAAGCCGGACATATATCTAAAACCATTTGGATGTCCGCACCGATATCAGCTTGTATCTCAGCAGAACTTTCTGGTGTTAATTTATGAAAAGAACCATCGTAAACGGATCTAAACGTCGCTCCCTCTTCATCTATTTTTGGAGCAAGTGAAAATATCTGGTACCCACCTGAGTCGGTTAATGTTAAACCTTTCCAATTCGCAAACGAGCCGATACCGCCGGCATTTTTCACTATTTCTGCGCCTGGCCTGAGCATTAAATGGTAAGTATTCGCTAAAACTACCTGAGCTCCTAGGTCTTTTAAATCCAAGGAAGATAAATGTCTAACGGAGCCCCTTGTCCCCACGGGCATGAAGCAAGGGGTCTTGAAAGAGCCAGTTGCAAGTCTTACAATACCTGTTCTTGCTTCTCCGTCTTTATTTTCTAAATCAAAATCAGCTCTCATTAGTGACCAGCATAGTTACCGAGAAATTGCCTTTGCACAAGCATCGCATCCCCAAAAGAAAGAAATCTGTAATTTTCATGTAGTGCCTCTCTATACAGAGATTGCCATCTTTCCCCTAAGAACGCGTCGAGCATTACAAGCAAAGTTGATCTTGGGAGATGAAAATTAGTTAAAAGGAGGTCAACAATTTTGAAATCAAAGGGTCGTTTTATAAAAATATTAGTTCTTCCTTCTAATTTACCTAATGCTGCTGTTTCAAGAGCTCTTACTGTTGTCGTACCTACTGCTATCACTCTCTCAGCTTGTGCGCATGCTTCAATGACATTTTCAGGCACATTGTAAAACTCAGAATGCATTTTATGGTCATCAATATTTTGTGAATTTAGAGGTCGGAACGTATCTAATCCAACTACAAGTTCCAAAAATTCTATTTTTGCACCTTTTTCAATACATCTGTCGAGCAATTCTTTGGTCATGTGAAGTCCTGCAGTCGGGGCTGCAGCAGATTTTGCTTTTTCGCTATAAACAGTTTGATATCTATCTCTGTCTTCTAGTTTTGTTTTTATATATGGAGGAAGGGGCATTTCTCCATATTTCTCGATTGTCGGAATAAATTCTCCTTTTACGTCTAAACGAACTTTCCTTAATCCCTCTCCAAGATCATCTTGTACTTCAATTTCAAAATCTTCACCAAGTTTAAAAACAGTTCCATGATCTATTTTTCGGCTTGGTTTAACCAATGCTTCCCATTGATTTTCTTTTCCAGTTTCTTCTAATAAAAGAATCTCTACTTTTCCACCAGTTGGTTTATGTGTGTGAAAACGTGCAGGTAGGACTCTCGTGTTGTTCATTACGATCAAGTCACCTGGTTTTATAATTTCGGGAAAGTCCAAAATTCTTGAGTGCCGGATCTGGTTTTCTATATCTATCAGTAGGCGCGAGTCTGTCCTAATCGGCAATGGCTCCTGCGCTATTGCAGAGTCAGGAAGGTCGTAGTCAAACTCGTTAAGATGCATTGATCATTATTTTAGAAGGTTTTGATTTCTTTATCAGTTGCCAAATAATGACTGTTTTTTATTCGTTGGGACGCTTAACCCTAAATGTTCATAAGCGGTCGCTGTCGCCACTCTGCCTTTGGGAGTTCTAATGAGTAAGCCTTGTTGAATCAAATATGGTTCGTAAACATCCTCAACAGTATCTTCTGGTTCGCTAACACTGATGGCTAGCGTTTTAATGCCAACTGGTCCCCCAGAAAATTTTTCACATAAAGAAATCAAAATAGCCCTTGAAGCCTTATCCAAGCCAAGATCGTCAACTCCAAAAAATGTAAGGCCATCACGTGCTACATCTCCATTGATTTTTCCTTCTCTCTCAACTTGAGCGAAGTCACGCACCTGTCTTAATAGTCGATTTGCAATTCTGGGAGTACCTCTCGAGCGTTTAGCTATTTCAGCGGCTCCATCAACATCTATATCAACTTCAAGTATTCCAGCAGTTCTCTGGACTATTGACTGTAATTCTTCAGATTCGTAGTAATCCAACCTTGCCGTAAGCCCAAATCTGTCGCGTAGCGGCCCAGTAATAAGTCCCGTACGAGTTGTAGCCCCAACCAGGGTAAACGGTGGTAAATCAAGTCTGATTGAACGTGCTGCGGGTCCTTTACCCAAGACGATATCTAGTTCAAAATCTTCCATAGCTGGATACAAAACCTCTTCTACGGCTCTTGCAAGTCTGTGAATTTCGTCGATGAACAGAACGTCACCCATTTCTAGTTTTGTCAAAATAGATGCCAAGTCACCTGCTCTTTCGAGAGCCGGACCAGAAGTGATATGAAGTTCAGCTCCCATTTCCATAGCGACAATATGAGCTAATGTTGTTTTACCTAGTCCCGGAGGGCCAGCGAAAAGAAAATGGTCTGAAGGCTGCTCGCGTTCTCTTGCCGCTTCTAACATCACTCTCAAGTGACCTTTCAATTCAGTCTGACCAACGAACTCAGCTAGACCTTTGGGTCGCAGGCCGACTTCTATTTCACTTTCTATCGGTTCTTTGTTGGGGGAAAGTAACTCTTCACGCATAATCGACCTTAAGCAGTAGCTAGTTTCTGGAGGGCTTCTCGGAGTAAAATAGAGGAATCATCACCAGCAAGATCGCCTAAAACTGAACGTATCTCGTCTGATGAATAACCAAGTCCATCTAGAGCTTCTTGCACCTCTAATATCGCCGATCTTCCGATCCCTGAATTATCAGTTCCGAGAGATATTCCTTCAATTGGCATTTTCAAAACACTTTTTAATTCGACTAAAAGTCTCGTTGCTGTTTTTTTACCTACTCCAGGCACCAAACAGAGAGAAGAAATGTCTTCATTATTAACTACTTGAAATAGCTCGTTTGGACCATGTACACCTAAAACCGCTAGTGCCAAAGAGGGTCCCACCCCATGAGCTGTTAGAAGTGCTTCGAAGCAGATTCTTTCGGAGCGATCTAAAAATCCGTAAAGAGCTTGATCTGCTTCTCTAATCAAATGATACGTATATACAAATACTTCGCTTCCTTCTTCTCCAATTTTTACAGCAGTCGTGGGTGTAACAATAATCCGGTAACCGATTCCTGCAGTCTCGATGAGAATTTCGCCTTTTTCTCCTTCGGAGAAACGCTCTAAAAGCAACCCTCTAATCGAACCAATCATCCTGCTGCAGCCTTATATTGTCCTGGAATCATTGCTAAATGACACAAAGCTATTGCGACTGCATCGGCCGCATCTACAGGTTTTAAGGGCGAATTGATTTTGAGCAGCGTCTGGACCATCGCTTCTATTTGATCTTTTCCAGCACCTCCCCAACCTGCGACAGCTAATTTTACCTCATTAGGTGAGTACAAAGTTACTGAGCAGCCTGAGGCTGCGCCTTCTGCCATAATCACACCTGAAGCGTGACTAGTTTGCATGGCAGTCTTAGCATTTACTTGAAATAGAACTCTCTCAACAGCAATCGCATCTGGTTTTTGTTCCTCGATAAGAGTACGAATATCGTATTGTAGATCAGCCAGACGCTTAGCAAGCTCTTCATTCGGATCCGTTCTAATTACTCCTGCAGCCTCTGCAGTAAGTTGGCGTCCTTCTTTTCT
>TARA_B100001175_G_scaffold317752_1_pt1 | contig 41666 bp, 30 predicted proteins | sample TARA_B100001175 | Tara Oceans TARA_B100001175
TGCTCAATGAGGGTTCGGAAGATGATTTCAGGAAGAAGCTAAGGTCATTGGTCAGGAACTTCATGCATTCAAGGCCTAATCCCGTGAATGTCCTCTCAGAAGAAGTAGATAAAAACCTCATTAGTGCCCTAATTCGCTCCTCCAGGGGGCAATCAACATTAGAAGGATTAGGAGTAAAGCCAGCTATTAGGGAAGAAGAGTGGCTAGCAGGAGAATCTCCTTGGAAAGTACTCAAGAATTCCCAAATATTCCATATGGAAGAACTCAGTAAATCAGCTCAAGATGAGCGGATAGACGTCCCCAAACATGTCCTATCTCATTCTATTTCTTCAATCTATGGAACTCTCTCATTGATGAGATCTGCGGATATCAGGGAGCTTAGAAATGCACTCGGACCAGTAAGATCAGTTTCAGAGAGGCACACTCAGACAATCGTGAGATATCTCCATGAAAAATTAGGTTGTATACATCAGCATAAATCTCTAATTGGAAGAGAAGCTCCTCGTTCCCAGATGAAGGAAGAGTTCCGTTCATTCGGTCGTCTAGCAATTGTCATCTGGCCGCTCAAGGATATTCTTAGAGACTGGATGAAGAAAAATCCGAATACCCACATCAGATTTGCCATGGGCCAGATTATCAAATCGGGCATTTATCCATCAGCTGTAAGGTCGACAATAGAGAGACTGGAAATTATCGGCGCTGGAAGAAGCTCATTCCCACTGCCCAAAGATGAAAATGAGCTAATTTCTTGGTGGTCGATGAAATCTATCTGATTATTTCAATGATAGCTTAGAGTTTGCAGGGAGCTCTACTGATGACGCAGAATCAAATAATTCAGGCCTAGATGATAAAGCTGAACTGGCAAACCATCCAATCATAAATCCGGCTAAAAATCCTGTAAGGACCCTCATTCCATTATTTGACTCATAGTCTGTCAAAAGCTGGGTGAATCCATCAAAGGCCATAGGGGCAATACCCAGAATTATCAGTAAAACCATCAATCTCATCCGACGATCTTCTAGGTAGACAGACTTTATCGAATCATCATCGAAAACTGAAAGAAAGGTATCTCTGACCGTCCATCTGTTAAATCCCCTTAGCCTGAAGAATAAGGACCCCATGAAGAAACCCATGAAGATGCCTATGTCTCTAGTGCAGACAGGCATCTGATTTTCATTGATAGTCCAAGATCTATCATGTTTCTGATGACAATTGAGGTCACCGAAAGCATATACGAAACCGAAAATTGGATTCAATTCTGACCATGAGAATGAGCCACCATGTGCGGATTGATTATGCCCCAATTTGGCATTTTCACTGTGTTCATTATTACCCCAACTCCCTTCATCCATGTAGTCTATGGCATTGGCTCTGCCAGAAAGCTCCGGAACGCTCCCCTCTGCTAACATGAGAGGGGATATGAAGAACATCAGTAGTAAAAAACCAGAGACCAGACAAAGAATACTGGAAACTCTGAGTTCCCTCTCCCGCTCTATCCTGCCGTTCTTCAATCGACCACTGTAAACGGCACAGACAGTGATGGCAATAGATCCAGCAATGAGCATACTTGGGCCCGCTTCAACTTGAATACTAGAGAGGCCTTCATGCTGACAAAGAAGGCACATGCCATATCGAATAATTCATGACAAATCAATCTATCTCTTAGTCCCTAACTCTTGAACGATTACTACCCGATCTAGCAGGCAATGGCTTAGAGTAACATCGAATTCTATTCGGAGCATCCTGCGGACTCTCCATATCGGCATTAGCCGCAACTTACAGAGACCGGTCTTCCTAGTCTCCCAACTCACTCAGATCAGAGTCTAGCTCAGAAACAAGCCAGCCATGCATTAAATCGCCCCCCATTTCAGAGAGTGTAGAATTTAGAAATGCTGCGATAAGAGCACTTCTGGACTCACTAGGAGACATTCCTCTGGATTCTAAGTAGAACATCTGATCCTCATCAACCGGTCCACTAGCAGTTCCATGGCCACATCCAACCACCTCATGCTCAGATACCTCAAGCTCAGGAATGGAATCAGCTTGTGCATTACCGGATAGGAGGAGATTTTGGAAAAGCTGAGCAGCATCCGCTCCATTAGATCCTTTGGAAATTCTAAGCATCCCCGTTCCAACTGTTTTGCTTTTGCCGCCGCAAGCCGAGTTCCAGTCTAGTCTACTGAAAGTCTCGGGCGAGTCATGATAAATCTCAATATGGTGATCGAGACTCATTTCTCCAGCCGATAGGATTGACCCAAGAACATTCAGGCTTCCCCCTGGCTGAAACATCCTATATCTAAGATCAGCTTTAGTCATCGACGATCCAGAAGAGACAGTTCCGGCTTTAAACTGAGAATTACGAGGGATTGAGATGGACTCAATTCTCAAGAGTCGTCCCTCATTTAGCAGATTAACCACTATATCAGAAGCCAACGCACCTTCTCCTGTAGAGCCAGTTCTCAACAATCCAAACCATTCACAATCGCCCCTTACTACAGTCACTAGTTCCAACTCTGCAAGCTTACCGATTTCTAGGCAGATATGAGCCGAACACAAACTACCCACTGTCTCAATCTCGAGTACTATGGGGACTTTGGATCTAAATTTAGGGTCTACGGATAGGGTGTATTTCGCCTCTTCAGTCACAGCTTCCAGGAAACTTTTGGTAATTTCTTCTTCTACAGGCAGGCCATCTGATTTTGAAACACCTTCTTTAAGGACGATTCCAGGGGGAAGCGGACTCCCATCTATGGTCACTAGGCCAATTAGGGGGGATGTCACGTCAGTTGGTATCTCCTTCGTATTTCCAGTAGGGTGTATTCTTTTCCAAGGGGTATATCTCCAGAGGTGATCTGCCCTATCGGGCATCTCGGTAGATAGATACTGTGAAGCAGAGTCCATCTTGACACTCAACCTATGCTTCCTTCCATTTCTAGTGACATGAGCTTATTCAGCTCGACTGCATACTCCATTGGAAGCTCTCTAGTGAATGGCTCAAAGAATCCATTGACAATCATCCCAAGAGATTCAGCCTCAGTATGCCCTCTGCTCATCAAGTAGAATAATTGCTCATCCCCTACCTTAGAAACACTAGCCTCGTGCTCACAATGCGCTGTAGGATTGCCTACTTCCATAGTCGGATATGTATCTGACCTACTCTTCTCATCCAAGATTAAGGCGTCACAGACAATATTCATTCTGCAGTTCTCAGCCTTGGGCATTATCTTTGCCATGCCCCTGTAAGATCCACGACCACCATCCTTACTGATGCTCTTTGACAGAATATTACTTGTGGTATTTGATGCCATGTGGTGGACTTTAGCACCAGCATCTTGGTGCTGTCCTTTACCGGCATATGCAACAGATATAACCTCGGCATGAGATCCTTCTCCTTTCAGGATGACAGCCGGATACTTCATAGTTAGTTTACTGCCTATATTTCCATCTACCCACTCTATTTTCGCGTTCTCATGCGCCACCCCTCTTTTCGTAACGAGGTTGTATACGTTGTTACTCCAATTCTGAACTGTTGTGTATCTGATATGTGCCCCTGGAAGGGCCAGTAGCTCAACTACTGCCGAGTGCAAGGAGTCAGTGGAGTAGGTAGGAGCAGTACAACCCTCGACATAATGGATACTGCTTCCTTCGTCAGCAATAATCAGAGTCCTCTCAAACTGGCCCATGTTTTTGGCATTAATTCTGAAGTAAGCTTGAACCGGCATTTCAACATGAACCCCCTTGGGGACATAAATGAAAGACCCTCCCGACCACACCGCTGTATTCAGGGCTGAAAATTTATTATCCCCATAAGGGATTACACTTCCAAAGTACTTCTTAACAACGTCTTCGTGTTCCCTGAGCCCTGAATCCATATCTAGAAAAATTACTCCTTGCTTCTCCAGATCTTCCCTGATACTGTGATAGACTGTCTCTGACTCATATTGTGTTGAGACTCCTGACAACCACTTCTGCTCAGCTTCGGGAATTCCCAGTCTATCGAAAGTGTTCCTGATGTCATCAGGAACATCGTCCCATGAACTAGCAGTTTGATCGGATGACTTCAAGAAGTAGCATATTTTATCGAAATCAATTTCCATCAATTCTTCTGTGTTACCCCATGTTGGCATGGGCCTCTCGACAAAGTGCTTGTATGCCTTGACTCTTATCTCAGTCATCCATTCAGGCTCCCCCTTCAACTCAGAAATATCTCTAACCACCTTCTCCGATAGGCCGAAATCAAATCTTATCGTAGATGTCTCTGGATCGTGCCATCCCGCTTTGTAATCGCCCACGGCATCACGAGCTTCATTGTCAGCAGTCATTCGAAAACAACCCCCTCTGCAATTTGTTCTTCCAGCCAATCGTATCCATTATCTTCGAGTAAATTAGCAAGAGAAGAGTCCCCGCTAGCAACAATCTTTCCCCCTATCATGATATGGACACGATCAGGATTCACATGTTCTAGAATTCTAGAATAGTGAGTAATTATCAAAGCCCCATTTTCTGTACCCCTAACTACTGAGTTTATGCCCTTCGCAACAGTTCTGATTCCATCTATATCCAATCCACTGTCTGTTTCATCCAAAACAGCGAGCCTAGGTTGTAGTAACATAAGCTGAAGGATCTCGAATCTCTTCTTCTCACCACCGCTAAAACCGTCATTGACGTATCTAGAGAGAAAAGATTTGGGTATATCTAGCTCCTCCATGGCATCTCTTAGCTTATTCCTAAAATCAGAGCCTCTGGATGATTCTTCTCCTCTGACGCTAGAGACAGACTTTCTGAGGAAGTTCCCCACTTGTAAACCAGGTATTGATTGAGGGTATTGGAAAGATAAGAATACTCCCTCACGAGCTCTCTCCCATGGTTCCATATCTTGCAGATTTTCTCCGTCTAGGAGCAGTTGGCCTTCTTCCACCTCATATGCCGGATGTCCCATAATGACATTTGCAGTCGTGGTTTTCCCACTTCCATTCCTGCCCATTATGGCATGAATCTCCCCCTTGGGTATGGACAAATCTATTCCCTTGAGTATAGAAGTTCCTTCAATTCCTACTTTCAGCCCAGTTACTTCTAGAATGGGCTTATTGTTCGATGTCATGCTACTCCTCAACACTTGGCACAGTTCCAGCCTTTTGAATGTGTGTGGCCATCCATATCACTATCATTAGGACATTTCTAAAGAGTACCCCCAATCCAAGGACATGGAGCACGACGGGTCAGAGGGGGATGAGCTGATCAATATTTATGGCTCCCAAATAGAAGAACAGATGAGAATCGAGGCCCAAAGAAGAATAGATGATGTTCACGATAAAGGTGAATTGAGCAGACTTAGGAAAATTTCCTTAATATCCCTCCTGGAGGATGATTCCTCTGATCTTATTCCTGCATTGATGGCCAGACTTGGGCCAGTTAGAGCCGCACTTGACGGACATGGGGGGGGATTGATCCTTTCTAGTTGGGAGTTTTCAAGAAATACAGATGCATCCAAGACACTATCTCTAGTAATCGATTTGGACGGTGCATGCGTCTCCTGTGGAGCAGCCCCCGGAACGTTGAAGGGAATTCAGGATGATTTACTCATGGATAAGGAAGTGGATAGGATCAGATTCTCTTCCTCTATGTTGGAGTGGTTCGATGATATTCAGAAGGAGTTCATACTCAAGTTCGGAGAAGTCACGTTCGTCTAGAAAGGACGTTAGTGAGATATCGCATCGCTTCTGAGGAAAGCCCCAATACTGTGACTTCTTCCCCTTCCACAAGATGACAGTATTCACCTGCCGCCCCAGCTAGGTCGTAACCCCCTGCCTTTCCCCTCCATGATTCTGACGATACTAGGTCAGAAATCTCCTCTTCCTCTAATTCAACGAACTCTACGGTGGAGGAGGTAGTAAAAGTCGAGGCCTCCCACCCCTCTTCAAAAATTCTACCTCCGCTATTACTCCCTGGGGGCAATAATATTGTCGTAGAAGACCAAACTACGTGCCTCCTCCCGGAGAGTCTGATAATCATCCCTGCAGCTCCAAGAAAATCAGTAGGTTTTCCCATTGATAATCTCGGTTCATCCGGGTCCTCTACCATGGTATCAGATACAATTATGGCATCAAAAAGAGATCCTTTCGGCTCCTCATATTCTCTTTGTTCCAAGCAGGCATTCCTCGCTTTTGATACGCATATCGCCTCAACCTGCTCTCCTACCCTCATCCCCTTGGGAGGGGCGATTTCAGGAGCCCTGAGGAATCTAGACTCGATTCTCAAGTTGTGAGATTCTAAATTTTCTTTCAGCCAGATCAATCGTCTTTCAGATTGAGATGCAAGAAGTACTCTTCTCATGTTTAACCAAGCTCAATCTTCTCGTCACATACGGGACATTTAGATCTACTCAGTCTAGCTTCAATCTCAAAAATAGAGCCACAAGAGTGACAGCTAACTCGTCTGTTTAATGTTCCAAGAGCATCAGGAGGGGGAAGGGGAGGGGTGTGTACGGGTATTGGCAGAGAGAATACTTCTGATTCATTGGTTAGCGGGACTTGGAACGGGGCAGGATCAGAATTCGCCCTGTATTCTCTCCTCCTCCTCCTTTCTGAAGATGCAGAGGGCCCCTGTTCGCTCTCTTCTACTAGCTCTACATCAGAGGAGCTAACAGAAATATCAGTTTCAACAATGACGTCCACAACGTCCTCTTCCAGTATGACTACCCCAGCGGCCTCCTCTCTTCTTCTCCCACCTACCCATCGGATAGCTCTAGTTGTCATTGTCAAGATAACCACCAGACAAAGGATGATGGTAACTCCAGAGACCCCTACAAGTATCACATTGAAATTTCTCTCATCGAGTCCAAGATAAACTCTAAGCTGCTCCAAAATTCCACCTTCGGAGGATAATGGCGATGAATCATCTACTAAGGCCCTAATCTGCCAGCCAGTCGGCGATGTTTGTAGGATAACTGCGTCACTGTCAACTGGCGATCTGCTGGCTACTACGATTCTCCCTATGCCCAATCTATCTGAGACCCCTATCCAACCTTCTTCGGGATTAATCATTCCATACTGCATCTGTGGTCCACTGGGGCCCACGAAATCGAAGAAAATCTGGATCCCTCTTTCCGTATCAAGTAGCTCAATATAGCTAAGTCCTCTGGCTGCAGTTCTAACCTCTCCCTCCCCTATGGCTGAGAATGATGAGTCGACCATTGTCGTCACTAGCTCCGAGCTCTGACCCGATCCTTCTCCCCAGGCCGCTACAATGACATCTTCATCTGAAATCTCCGAAATGGAAATCGAAGGAGAGAATGCGTGGTCCCCCACGGCTCTCTTGAATGACCACGACGTCTGCTCAGGAAGGCCATGGGCATACCAGAGTCCCAGTCTGTCGACACCCGTAGTGTCGTTTCTGGTATCTTGGTAGAGGATGTGCCCATCATCTTCACCCATGGCAACAGCAATAGGATCAGTAACTCCTGAAACTAGGTCAAGGCCACTAATAACTTGGGGATTTATGGACCAATCAGATGATTTTGTAGGTGATTCGGACATAGCCATGAAGATACCTATATTTTGATTAGATGACGAAGATAACATTTCATGGTGATAGCCCGCAATCAATATCTCCTGCTCCTTCATGTCCATGCCAATTCCCCAGTACTTTCCATCCGAGAGTAGAATCGGCTCCATCAAATTCTGAATAGGGCTCATTATACAGCTTGAGTCAATAGTCGTGTAGCTTACTGTCTGCTGGAAGAATCCTGAATTATCCAAATACCTTCGAGTCCATGCGACATGCGCCAAGCCATCATCAGATGCCATTGCAACAATATCTCCTGACCACTTTTCTTCCAGGACATTTGAGCATGCAGTCAGAGCCCTATTGGCCCCCATCCGATAAAGTCCTAGCTCATCTCCATTAGCCGTTATTACCACTCCTCCCTCATCATTCATGTGTATTATTCCAACTGGAACTTCCCCAGTTGGGAAACTTGCCGTACGGGGGCCTGTCAAGGTAGTTTCATCCACTAATACAGTAGACTCAACAATATTATTCGACCAATCCAAATCAGTCATCTCAGTGCCAGATAGGCTCACTCTCAGATGTACCGGTCCAGTGGAATTCTCCATGTGTGCAAATGAAATCTGAGACGAGCCCTGGCCCACCACGAGACTCACTGGTGAAGAGGACACGGCCTCCCAACCGACAGAGTTCCTAATCTCCAAAATAGCCTCAAGATTTCTTGCATCGCTAGAACCGAGATTATCAACTCTGGCCGTGATTAGAAACTGCTCATTCGGCCTAGGGACAGGGGGCTCCGTTCTCACAGCTCCTTCTCTGAAAGCTAAGTCAACTCCTTGAGGGCGTTCCAAGACCGGGAACTCTACTGTTTGCTCGTTATCCCCCTCATTTATTTCGTCGATTTCATCCGATGGATCTAGTGATATTGAAAGCGACCTTTCCCCTAGTGTCAATGGATTCCAGTAGAGGACCACATCAACAATATCCCCGCTTCCTATACTTGGTATAACAATCTCATCTTTTCTTGCCCCATTTTCCTTCAGGTAAACCGTTACCTCGGTTGCGTCAAGATCGCCATCATTTCTCACTTCACAACCCACCTCAAGGAAAGTGTTGACGAATGTATCAGATACCGGCAAACCATACTCACTAATCGTGATTCCACTTCTGAATATAAGATCTGGAGCAGGTGGATCATTATCTACCTCTACGGTTCTCCTGACTTCCTCTGAGAATATCCCATCACCGCTTACTACCCTGACCGAAATTCGATAGAATCCATCGTTTACTGTAGTAGTATCCCAGTTTACCGACCAATCTCCAGAATCACTTCCAGAACCCCCAAATTGCTGTGCAGTATCCCAGTTTTCAGTACCTAGTCGCCATTGAATATTTCCACCATTAACTGATTCCCATCCGCCAAAAATATTGATATTGCCCGATACAGGAGTCTGCCCACTAGGCCCTCCCAATGTGACATCAATCAAACCAACTAAGTGTTCACTTTGTTCCATCTCGCTCCAGACGTTAAATTCATTTCTCGCCTTCGCCTTAATAATTATGTCCTCGACATCTATCTCATCCTCAGTGAATTCTGGTATGGTAAAGGGAGTGGACCAATTAAGCGTCCCCTGGACTACATGCCAGTCGACTAACACAGCAGTTTGCCTAGGTCCTTCTTCCGGCTTGTACCTGTAAGATATACTGACATTTACTTCCTCTATTGTCCCATTAGTATCTGCATCTTCATCAATATGTCCCCGTACACTGTACGTCTCTCCTTCAACCAGCCATGAGTCTTCTTCAGGTGTTTCTATTATCACCCATTCCTCGGTACCTGTGGGAGGGGGGGCTGTTCCGTTTCCATCGCCACCATCACCGCCTCCTGTATCTCCTAGAATGGCCTGCAAAACCATCTCGCCATCAATTATTCCGAAGCCGTACTGATCATTCCACCTCTCAGAAATATCTGGAGCCGATGCCCCTCCTCTGGTCTCTGAGTTATTCCTTAGGATATCCTTTACTTCCTGTGGTGTCAAATCTTCATCCATTTGGAGCATTGCAGCAATGAAGCCTGCTACAGCAGGAGTGGACATACTAGTTCCCGACTTTTGGACATAATTGTCACTGGCTAGAGGCTTTGCAGAACCTGGCAGCTGAGAGCTGGATGCTGCATGTTGAGCGGACATGATATTCGAGCCAGGACCTACAACATCCGGCTTTAGCTCATCCCATTTGTTATCATCGCCATCATCCTCTCGGGGGCCAGAGTTGGAGTAAGATGCGATGGAGTCATCTCCCCTCTCTATGCTGGCCTTATCATCAATCGCTCCAACAGTTATGGCAGAGTCCGCAGCCCCTACTGAGGTCACTCTACGATACCCGTCATTTCCAATGGCCGCTACGCATACTATACCTGCCTCGGAAGCAGCATTCACTGCTAGGGAATCCTGACTGGTCCCATTATCTCCCGGGTCCTCGCCTGCAGGGCTGGAACCACTACCGAATGACATTGAGAGAATATCTATCCCTCTACTGGAGTCATTATTTCCCCAGTCTGTATCTACGTTTTGAACTGCCCAGTTAATCCCAGCTACAGTGTAGCCAGAGTTTGAAGCACCAGCATCCGTCATCACCTTGATATCAACAAGGTAAGAACCGGGTGCATACCCCATATTTTCCCTTTCATCACCCCCTGTCCCAAGAGCTATGCCCGCGACATGTGTGCCATGGCCGTCACCATCATCTGGATCATCCGCGCCGTCATCACAGTCCTGTTGGTTCCAAGACGTTGAATCACAACCAGCTACCCACTTTGGATCCGGTAGCTCATCCGGCTCTGCTTCATTGTCATTATTCTCATCAGAGAAGTCATCAAGAGAGAAATGTTCGTTATCGACCCCAGTATCCGCAATGGCGATAACTACTCCCGAGCCATCATATCCATAGTCCATCATCGTCTCAGTAAAAACATTTGATGGCCTAACCTTGGACCCTTTGGTCGCCGTATTGAGATATGGTACCAGGACATCCTGTTGCTCCACAAGAACTACTCCCTCAAGCATCATAATTTCAATCAAGGAACTCACTGGAACGTGTTCAATTATTACTGTATCTAGAATATCCACTGTCCGAAAGTAAGTCCCATGTTCTTCCCATCCGTGGTCGGAAAGAACTTCTTTTAGATCATAGAGGTCACTCTCTCCCGGGTGCCATGAGTAGCATACGAATATCGCTACAGTCATTCTTCCATCATTGCCCATTATGGCACTAGTAGATACGGACTCTCTATCTCCTGAAATTATCCACTGAAGACGGTCATCCATCCCATTCTTATCATTATCATTCCAGAAGTTAAACCACCAGCCAGGTTCCTGAACGGGCCACTCTACCCCACTAGGCGGAAGATGGGGAGTCCTATCTTTAGTAGCACACTCTTCTGAGCCACACATAAGGGGCGGGACCTCATTTATGTCGTCCACATAAACATCATCGATATTGTCTACCACGCCCTCAATTTCCCATTGCTCTCCTCCGACTCCAACTGAAATATCTAGCAAAAGTAGCATCAAAGCTACCATGATAGGAGTTACTGAAGAAGCTCTTCTTCCCATGGCTCTCTTAGAGAGCCAATTGTTGACCCTGTATAATCCCAACCTGTCCAAGACCTTCTTTTTCGCTCTAAGGCCACATTAGGTGACTCTCTGACACTCCACATTTTATCGAGGTTTGCCTATTCTTGGTGACGGCTAATATCTCTCCTCCACACACAGGACATATTGTATGTTCAGACAGCTCTTCCAACCACGCCCTCCTAGTTTCCATTTCATCTCCTTCTTCAATTAGCTTCTCAAGAACCCTGAGTGATTTACCCTCTAGTGGGGCCCCTGAGAGTCTCCAAGGATCTGTGCCAAGTTCAGGTATTTTCCTAGTAGGCATTGTGTTTCCATCTGTCATGTCCCTCTCAAGAAGTTGAGGACCGCCTCTAGAAATTCGTCTTGCCATTGAGTACGAGAGAAAGAAACCACCTACGTGGGCCATATGGGCTATGTTAGTTTCTCCAGAGGTTCCCGTCTGGAGTGAATACATTTGCCAAATCTCCAATCCGAGTCTAAAGAATACTATTATCCAAATTGGCCATGCTCTTATCAGAAATAGCAGGGGAAATTCCACTTCGTCACTCGGCCAGCATGCCATGTACGCGCCGAGTAAACCGAAGGCAGCCCCACTCGCACCAACTGCTGGAATCATTGATTCGGGATGAGTCAAAACCCATGCAATGTTTCCGCCCAGTAGGCCTAGGATGTATACTGATAACCATCTTTTTCCACCCATCCGCTGCTCAAGTGGAATTCCCACCAATCCAACGACCAGAATATTTCCCAGTACGTGGATCCATCCAGCGTGAATCCATGCACTTGTGAAAAATCGATATGACTCAGAAGGAGAGCCAGATATGGCTGGCTTAATCCCAAAAATAGAAACTGGCCAACTCATTTCAACAGGGACTCCCTGAAATATTGAAATTGCAAATTGTACGAATGAAACTAGCATCAGTGAAAGAATAGTTGCTAGGGCCATACTTGTGTTTCCCATGTATGCAGAAATATAGGGTAAAATACAAGCTAAGAACATAATCAGAACTAGGATGTGATCAAACACCCCAAGGTCCGCTAATACACTCATAGTTCATCCCAAGAGGGGTACGCAAATAGCGATTTTCTGAATGGAACTACTCAAACGGCTAATGCTACTCCGCTGGACATGGTACAGCCGCGCATGCTGAAGGCGAGCAACCTCAGCGTCACCAGGGGCACTCGAACCGTCCTTAGAAACTTGGACTTTGAAGCTAATCAAGGGGATGTAATTTGTTTAGTCGGAGAGAATGGCTCAGGAAAGACCACTCTGATTGAGGCTTGCCTCGGAATTATTCCTCTGTCCTCCGGCTCAGTGGAGTGGTTTTCAGAGAACGGAAGCATTGTCAAGGTGAGGGACCATCTCGGAAGTAGGGAAAAACCATTTCCGTTTGGATTAACACTTCAGTCCGATGGGATTTGTGGCGAAGAGAAGGTCTCTGAGAGGCTTGAGACTGCATTGAGAGTATCTGGACTTGAGTTTAGTGACGAGGTAATTATTGAGGCTCTTGGAGAGTGGGGATTGTCTCACCGGAGTGAGGACAGAGTATCACAACTTTCAGCGGGACTAAGGAGGCGACTAGCAGTTTTGTCAGGAATGGCCCCAGCGATTTTTAGTAGCAGCCCCAGAGTCGTTTTCCTCGATGAGCCATCCGAAGGTTTGGACTCATTCTCCAAAGGGGTCCTCAAGAGGTGGCTGCATGAGCTGTCACAATACGGCAATGCAGTAGTAATGTCCTCACATGACGAAGAAATAATCTCATGTGCGAAAAGAATTGTAATGGTGGAGTCAGGGAAAATATCCGAGTCATCAAATACAGTGGAAGGAGCGAATATTCAGGAAAGAGAACTCTTGAGTGAAAGATCTTCTCAGACTATCTCATCACTATTCTCATGGGGCCTTTCAATCGAGAGAAGAAACCCAATAGATACAATCGGCAAGGCAACCCCTGCTATCTTGGCACTTCTTCTGTCATACTCTATACTTGGAGGTATCAATATACCTCAAACCACCTCTATGAGTACGCATATTGGAAACGAGCTCATCGCCGCATTTGTCCTCACTCCAGCATTCATCACGGCCGTCGTTTCTCCTGCTATGATTCGCAGACTCTCAGAGGAGGGATGCGGAAAATGGTGGTCAGCAGTTTGTGGCCCACAAATCCGTCCAATGACATCTATTATGGCATCCTCGATACTTCTGCCGATTCCACTTACTTACCTCTCATGGTACGTATTGAGTGGCTCTGTTCCTGCCGATGTTTCTGAGGATGTATTGAGATGGCTATGGCTCCCCTCTCTTGTCATAATTGATATTTCTTGTGCGGCTACGGCCCTGCATCTACTAGTTTCAGATTTACGAAGATCAGGTGCGGCGGCGGCCTCCCTTCTCCTAATAATCTTGATATGGCCATTCATGCAATTAGTTGATGCTCTATCACTAATTATGGAATTTGGAATGTCATCAGAGCTTTCTATTGGAAGCCCTCTGTCATCGATAATTTTAGCGAGCATTATTTCTGCCATGGTCTGGACAGTGGCCATTCTCATCCCTGACACTTAGGGAATAGCATTCTTGACTAGGTAGCCTTTCGAAGGCTCGTGTCCGACACCTATTCATCTTCATCGATAAGATTCGGTACAGGTCTGACAGCACTGGGGATATTGGGTGCTGTAGTCACGGCTTTCTTAGGAGTGTACTACGCTCCTATGGTAAACCCCGTAGCCTTCAATGCCCCAGAAGCTTACAGAATTCTGTACTGGCATGTGCCTTTCGCATGGTCATCATTCCTAGCTTTCTGTATGCTCTTCACAGGAGCAGTAGCATGGTATAAGGATAGGTCAGATTGGGGATGGAGGTGGTTCTCTACTGGATCTGACCTAGGTCTTCTTTTCGGACTCGGCGTGATTACATCCGGCCCCATTTGGGGTTCAGCAGAATGGGGGGTCCCATGGGATTGGGGGGATTTGAGACTCAATACCTTCGCACTACTGACTGGAGTGGCGTTTTTCTTGGTCCTATCCAGAAGATCTCAACCAGATGGACAGGATACTAGGGATACTCTAGCGGCAATTGGCCTATTCGGCTTTGCACTCGTGCCAATTACGGCATTAGCCACGACTTGGTATCAAAAAAGACATCCAGGAATTGTCATTATTGATGGTGAAGGGACGGGATTAGACCCCGCAATAAGAGCTGTACTGATGTTTGGATTCTTCTCATTCCTAGTACTGTTTGTCGGACTAGCCATTCTAAGTGACTCAGTAATCAAGATGGAGGAAATGCTGGAAGAGGGCAAGAGGGACTTAGATGAGGTGAATGTAAAATGACCGGCACTACCGAGATGTTAGTTGCTTATGCGGTTCTCTCTTCGATTTTGGCATATTATGTTAATCACTTAAGATCTAGAATACTATATCTAAACCTCCAATTGAATAAAATTTCCACGGAATCGGACGATGAAAAACCCCTTTGAGTAAATTTTCCGCATTGGCAAGCCTTCTAACTGTGAGTATGGGCGCATTTGGCGGGAGAGGTATGTCTGAGGGCGAATTCTGTATAGTCTGCGGCGCACCTCCGCCTCTCACTTCGGACAGAATGTGTGAGTCATGTTTGAGGAGTCGTACAAGCCTATCCGTTATGCCAGAGAGGATTCAACAAGACAGATGCTCCAAATGTGGCTTTCATGAAATTCGTGGCAGATGGTCGGAGATCGATTCCAATGATTTGGCGGATTTGAGGATTAGAGGGGTTCTGGGAGTCGAAGATAGGGCCAAACAGGTTTCAGTGGAGTTCGCATTGGAAGAAATAGACGATAGAACTAGCAGACTCCACATAGATATAACAGGAAATATAGAAGGGCACGATTTCTCCGATTCTCACGAGGTCTTGTTACAGACTAGTAATGCAGTATGCCCCACATGTACCCGTAAGGCGGGATCATATTTCGAAGCCGTAATGCAGTTGAGGTCTGCAGGGAGGAGACTTTCCGATGAGGAACTAAAGTCACTGAGGGCCACTCTGGATGAAATGCTTTCCGAAATGGAGGCAGACCCTATGTTCTTCATCTCAGAGGAGGGTCCTGTGACAGGAGGATGGGATCTGAAGTTAGGCTCCAAGGCCATGGCCAGAAGATGGTCTAGAAATTTAGTTAGAAAGTTCGGAGGTACTGTTAAGGAAACCTCAACCGTTGTAGGTGCTAACGATGGAATAGAGGTATCAAGACTCACTCTCAGCTACAGAAAGCCAGCATATGGAATTGGCGATGTGATTAGATTCAGAAAAAATCTATGGGTAGTTGAGAGCTGGCAGAAGGCGGGCCCAATTCTTAAGAAAATGTATAGATTTGAGAGATCAGGGGCTACTTGGAGAGATATGGAGGGGTCTGTAGTCATTTGTCCTGTTTCTGATCAATACACTGTCGATATTCTCAACAGAGATAGCTCAGCAGTAGAGGTTTTGGATCCTACTGACTACAAAGTAGTCACGGTGGCCCTGCCTTATGATGACGACCCCGAATCGAAGTCCATCCACATTGGTTTCATACACGGTGCATGGGTAGCGTTACCATCAGGCAGGAGGTGAGGATAAGGTGGACAAGTCAATTCAATCTCTAGCCGAGTCATTAGATTTGGATGGAATGTGTGATCTTACAAGGAGATTCATCGATGATTTGGAAACAGCTCTTTCACTGGATACAGGATTAGAGTCTGACTCAGACTGGACAGGCGTATTGTTCCTCGGAATGGGTGGTTCTGGTTCAGCAGGTAGGTTCATGAAGACGATATCTGATGAAGAAGGGGGTTTGCAATTCGCAGTTTGGAGCGACTATGGGCTGCCCTCATGGTGGGGTCCAGATTGGCTCATAATAGCAACTTCTTACTCAGGTAATACCGAGGAAACCATAGATGGAGTAATGCAAGCTTTGGACTCTGGAGGGACAGTAATAGGAATATCATCCGGGGGAAAGATGTCCGAGATTCTGGAGGGTAATGATGATTCAATATGTCTGCCTCTGCCTGCAGGTCAAATGCCTAGATCAGCCTTTGGACACATCCTCGGAACGCAACTATCTGTCTGCTGGTCTATAGGTGTTCTAGCACGTCCCTCGGAGGCGAATTTGCAATCTATGATTGGCAGAATTAGAGAAGCTTCTACAAAATTTGACATAACGGGAGGAGACGGAATGTCAGAGGCGCTCGCAAGAAATATCCTCGACATGGACATAGGGATAGTGTCGCCACGAGTCCTCAATGCGGCAGCTTACAGATTCACTTGTCAGATAAATGAAAATTCTGAAGCCTTTGCCAAACATTCCGAGGTCCCCGAAATGAATCATAATGAGATAGTAGCATGGTTTTCTGAGTCTCCCAGAATTAGGGCTCTAGTGATACTGACTTGTGATGGGGTACATGAAAGGACTAATTCAAGGATGCAATGGATGGAAGAGAATTTGAATATCAATAATGTTTGGAAAATACATTGTCAAGGGAATTCTCTCCTAGAGAGATTGATCTATGCTGCCCACTTATCAGATTGGGTTTCTATTTCTCTAGCCCTTCTGAGAGGCGTCAACCCTACTTCTATGGACCCAATCCCCCGTTTGAAGGAACACCTTTCCGGAATTCAGTAAATAGGTCCTAGGACTAATCTGGGGTCAGGGTAAATTTCTAATGACTCCTCACGCTTCTCAGGAGAGACGACTCCCGGCATATCATGGGTCTCTGGTTCTGAGATAGACAGTTGGAAGTGCAGATGGGGTTCCCAACCCCCATTCTCATGTTTGTCCCCCATCCAGCAAATAACCTCGCCCCTTGAAATCTTTTGACCCACACTCTTCCCATCTAACGAACTTGAGCTAAGGTGGCCATAGAGGGCCCAAACAGGTATTTTCCCAATGAAATGCTTGGTGATAACCACATGCCCGTAGTCACCGTCGGCCGGATTATACCCAAAATGAGAAATCTCACCGTCATCGAATGCCATACAGGCCGTTCCCACCGGCGCCCCTATGTCTATCCCGATATGTAGGAACCTACCATCCGAGAAAAGATCAGTGGAGTACATGCCTGGTCGTAGTTCATCATATCTCCCTATGTCATATTCGAAATCCGAGGGAGAATCATCGCCTGTCGTGAAGTCCCTAACCTCGTACTCATCAGGAAGGTGAACAACCGGATGGTATCTCCCAGTCTGCCATCTAATCATATCCCGCCGAACGAGGCCATGGTCATCAGTCCTCCTCTATCTTCTCCGGCCTTACCTCTATCTCCTTAGGTTCTGGGAGGCCTGCTTGAAGAGTCTCAGAAACTCGTAATTCATCAAGTCTCCTTCCTTGGGGGAGGACGCGCCTCTCATATGAGCTCATAGCTTCATTATATGATCTCCCAGCCTTATCTAAATGGCCTCCGACCTTCATGAAATGATCAATCAAAGTATTGATCCTCTTATACATCTCTCTTGACACATCGTAAATTTCCCTAGCCCCCTCTGCTAGCGCATGCTGTTGCCAATATAGCGCAACAGTTCTCAGTAGCCCTAACATCGTTACTGGGGTGGCAATCAGAACTGATTTACTCATTGCATAATCAAGAAGTTCTGGGTCAGTGGTGAATGCAGCGGCGGCCATCGCCTCACTAGGAATGAACATTATTACGTGGTCAAAATCACCTTCTATTGAACCCTGGTAATCTTTAGCTCCCAGCTCCTTGATACGATTCTTCATTGCCTTTGAGTGTTCAATCAGTAAAGTATCCTGTTCAGGCCCCGAATCAAGCTCTACAGCCCTTAGAAAATGAGCTCCAGTTGCCTTAGAATCAATTGGTATGACTCCTTCTTGGGGCAGACGAACAATGTAATCTGGCCTCCCGCCACCTTGAATCGTTTCCTGCTCAAAGAAGTCTACCTGTTCAGACATTCCAGCCATTTCAAACAGTCTTCGTAATTTTACCTCACCCCAATTTCCCCTGGCCTGCCCAGATGTTGTTAGGGCGGTTGATAGTGCAGTGGTCCTATCTCCTAGGGAATCAGCCTTATCGCCTAAGTCCTTGATTTGGCGTTTTATGGCCTGATAAGCTCCAGCACGCTCTTTCTCAATCTCTTGATTAGCTATGGACATTTTCTCCATCTCCACACGGAGGGGCTTGATTAGATTCTCAACTTCTATTTTCCTTGTCTCAAGGGCATTCTCAGCGTCTTTCCTATCTGAAGAAAACCTCTGTTCGGCAAGTTTGAGAAACTCAGCAGTATTTCTCTCGCCTACCTTTATGACCATATTTTCTATCTCCGACCTCAATAGTTTTTCATTAGTTTCGAAGGCCCCTTCATTGGCCCTAATCCTTTCTTCATAACGAATTATTTCATTACCCATATTTCGCGTGGCAATAAGCCAACCTAGTCCTCCTCCGAACACAAGTCCTACTGCCACATAGGCTAATCCAAGAGCTTCCATGAGATACCTATCTACGCGGGAGTACTTTAACTCTTCATCTTGAAGCGAACACGTGTTGATAGACTACCACCTCATCCAATATCTATGAGTACACTGGGAAGGGTGCAATGTGCAGTTCTGGGGGCCCGAGGTTTAGTAGCACAGAGACTGTTGCACCGTCTTGCCAATCATCATTGGCTAGTGCCCACATGTGTGATTGGTTCTCCCGAATCCGAGGGAATGTGTGTTAATGACATACCTTGGAGCTTCAATCAACCTAGGGAAAAGCTTCCGGATATCATTGTCAAAGGAATCGGCGAAAGGGGCGAACTGGCTTCATATCTTGTATCGGAGGGTGTCAGAATAGTATTCTCCGCTGTTCCTGACTCTGTGTCATCATTAATCGAGGAGGAACTAGCAACGGCAGGACTGGTCGTCATCAGCCACTCTACAATTCACAGGCATTCTGACGTGGTCCCATTAATCGTTCCCGAGGTAAATGCAGATCATCTATCTTTACTGGATCTTCAATATGAATTCGGAAGTGGGTTACTCGTATCATGCTCCAACTGTGTAGTGATTCCTCTTGCCATATCAATTGCCCCGATCCTTCGAAATTTCCCAGTCACGGACATACAGATATCTACTGAACAGTCCCTTTCAGGAGGGGGAAGAGAGATGCTAGAGAGATCAAGAAAAGGGAAGTATCCTGATTCAGAGATTATTGGCGAGGCTTTGAGTGTCGAAACAGAACTAAAGAGAATTCTAGGGGATTTCAAGGGAGTTGGGATCAGAATTCTCGACCTTGAGGTAAATACTGAATGCAGAAGGGTACCCAGAGAGTTCGGGCACTCTGCTAGGGTCACTCTCGAATTCGGCAAAAAAGTGAGTATCTCTGAGATAGTTAATACTTGGAAAGATTTCCATTCTCCTGTACAACTTCTAGACCTTCCTTCTAGCGCTATCGCCCCTGTACTACTGGTTCCAGATATCGATGTCGCCTTTTCCGCAATTTCAGAAGCAGAGTTGACACATCAAGAAATAGGCCTCAAATCCCAAATGGAAGTCTTCCTAGGGGATGTAGAAGTTTCTGGAAATTCACTGAGCTTCACTGTTATTTCTGACAATACAGTCAGAGGTGCGGCTGGTAATAGTGTTCTTCTATCTGAGCTGATGTTAGCACAAGGGATAATCCATGACTCATCATACAGCCGCCAATCATGGGGAGATATCCGGCAAGCATAACTCAATCACTGGGGCCCCATGCAGACACATGCGCCTACGCAACCTGGGGATGGCCCTCTCTAAGCTCGAAGGCAAGGAGAAACTGGAAGCTTCACTGGAGCAGTACTCTACGCCAGGCGATTTAGCCTCAAGATGGCTATTCGATATCATGGCATTTGGAGACCTTACCAGTGGGTGCAGAGTACTCGATCTAGGGTCGGGAAATGGAATTCTGGGAATAGGTGCTGTTATGTTAGGTGCTGGGTATGTTACATTGGTTGAAGCCGATGAAACTTTTTGCGAGATAGCTGAAACTAATGCTGAAAAAACCCTTCAAGATGAAAATTACGATATCATAAACCAAGTCATAGGTGTTGATGCACTCGACCTAGGGGATATCGACCTGATCATAACCAATCCCCCTTGGGGGCGACTTTCAGAGGGTGCCGATACCTGTTTTCTCGATTTGATATCATCTTTGGGAGTCACGACACATGTCATGCACAGCGCAAAGGCCAAACACATTCAAAAGATATTTGAAAATTTGAATTGGACAGTTGAAAAGTATGGAGAAGCGGACTTTCCCCTGCCAGCGTCATATGGTCATCACAAGATGCACAGAGGATCTACTAGGGCTGGATTTTGGAGATTATCGCCCCCCTAGGTCTCCGTACCGTTGATAGGTGGTCGGCTGGTCGCCCGGCCAATGTCTGCGGTAGTTGGTGATCAGGTCGCCCCCGGTTCCGTCGTAGTTATCCCGCAAGGATCTTCTGTAGGGGATGGCGTTCTAGAAATCAATGGCAAGGGCGTTGCCACACTAACAGGGACCCTGGTTGAGATGAATGGTAGCATTTCAATTGAGTCTTCTAGGCTCCCAATTAACTCTCCCGCAGTGGATGATATTGTAATAGGGCAAGTCACAAGACTCAATGAGAATGTGGCGGAGATTAGGATTCTACAAGTTGAAAGTAAGGAAGGAGGTCACAGAGATCTCCCAGCACTCAAGCTCTTTGCCGATATACATGTCTCTGAAGTGGTAGATCGCTTCATACCCTCTCCAGGGGATGCTATGAGGATGAGGGATATTGTTAGGGCTAGGATAACTAAGGATGACCCAATTCTTAAGGCTACTACGAAAGGACACATTTCACTAGGTGTTCTTTCGGCATTATGCACCCAGTGCGGAGAAAACCTAATCGTCTCAGAAACCAAGCCAGATTTCAATGTAGAGTGCCCTAGGTGCGACTACACCGCTTACAGAGTTCTTTCAGATGGCTTCGGACACGGGCATGAAACTGGCTTCGGGCTCAACAAGCTTAACCGGGCTGGTGAGCGATGGACTCCAGAAGCAGAGGCAAAGCTCGGTCACGACGGTGCTAGGCCCTATCTTTCCCCATTAGCTGATTTCCGCAGGGGGTCCAGTCATGAGATTCCCCCTAGGGTCGCATCGATGAGAGCATCATCTCGAGGAGGGGGAAGAGGCCAGGGAGGGCAGGGTCGCCCAAGGAGAGAGATGCACAAAACAGTCTGCACACTCTGCGGGGTTGATACGAAGGTACCTTTCAAGCCAACTCCCGGGAAGCCCATTCGATGCAGAGATTGTATGGATAAAGTCAAGCAAGGAAAAGCTACCAAAGAAGAGCTCTCCAAGGAGAGAGGAGCTATTTCTGCAATGAGGAAAGAGCTCGAGAAGAAGATGGGAGTCAAACTTTTCATTGGAAGGCTACCTTATGAGATATCCGAAGATGAACTGTCCAAGTCTTTCTCAGTACATGGCAAAATCGAGTCATTAAACATAGCCATGGATAGGGATTCCGGCAAATCAAAGGGTTTCGCATTCATCACATTTCCTTCTAGGGACGAAGGCTTAGCTGCTATCAAGGCCATGAACGGTTCTGAAATCAAAGGCAGAAAGATAGTAGTCGAGGAATCCACCCCTAGTGGCTCTGGTAGAGATAGGGGAAGGGGAAGGAAACAGTCGAAGCGGTGAAGTCTAGTTACTCTGCCGTTAGTACATGAGGGAAGTCGGCGGATGGCTAATCCTCGATGGCTATGAAGATGAGCCCGCCGCATTCGGTGTACCGAACTATATCGGATTCCACATACGGTACATCTGTGGTGTTCTGGAGGATAGGGGTATCCACTATACCTACATGACAGTAGATGAATGGAGGAGATCATACAAGTCTAGGCTCTCTAGCCAAGAGGGAAGGAAATCTGTCAGAGGGGACATGAGGAATTTGGAAGGGGCGGTACTACTAGCTGGGGCAGTAGTCCCTGGGAAGTACATTAGAGGTACACCAATCAGCAGGGGCGAGACAGACACATTCCTATCCTCAATTCCTTCAAGTGTACCTGTTCTTTGTGGGGGGTGGGCAATTAGACATTGGAGGCAATCGGGATGGATTTCCCCTCGGACTAATCTTTTCTGTAGCTTGAAGGATACCGATGCATCCCTCAGTTACTATCTTTCAACGGGCAATTGGGCGCACAAGAAAAGAAAACCCGAAGAATGGACGAGATGGGCACTCAAAGGGGCCTCATCCAAAGCAGTTGTCGATCATCCTGATCTAATTTCCCATAACGGGGTACCTGGGCCACTAACCTATGAAGTGGAACTCTATCAAGGATGCGTACGCTTCAAGAGGGGATGTAAATTTTGTATAGAGCCAAAGAAAGGAGTGCCACTTTGGAGGAGGGAAGAGGATGTGATCAAGGAGATAGATACTGCCATAGGTTCAGGTATTGTCAATGTTAGAATAGGCGGAGCAACTGATATCTACACTTATCGAGCCGAGGGTGTCGAGGATATGGAATATCCCATTCCGGACCCAGAGCCAATATCGAAAGTCCTACTTGGGGCCAGGAGTAATGAGAATCTGGAAATTCTACATGTTGATAATGCCAATCCTTCCATTGTGGCACAAAATATCGAGGTGTCCACGGAAATTACCAAATCTCTGGTTGCTAATCTATCGGATGGAGCCGTACTCTCCTTTGGGTTGGAGTCCGCGGATCCAGATGTCCATAAGGAAAATTGGCTCAATTGCGACCCAGAGCAACTGAAAGTAGCTATCAGACACATCAATGATTATGGAAGGGAAAGGGGCCCAAGAGGTCTTCCAAAGCTCTTGCCTGGGCTGAATTTCATCGCAGGTCTGAATGGTGAGTCAAAAAGAACTTACGAAATGAACCTACAACTCCTAGATCAACTAAAGTCAGAGGGGCTATGGATGAGGAGAATAAATATCAGACAGGTCGAGGGTAAGGGTTTCCAAGATATTCCCGAACAAGAGTTTAGGGAATTCAAGGCATCTGTAAGGCAGAATATCGATCGACCAATGCTGGAAGCGATGCTCCCCCTGGGGACACACCTGAGGGATGTTTGGTGGGAATCTAGGGAGGGTAGGATAAGATTGCCAGAACACGTCACTGATAATTCATACAGAGACCCATCTTCACACGGTTCGGCCGGGATAACATTCGGAAGACAGATAGGTGCTTATCCGATATTAGTTGGGGTGCCATATGCTATCCCGCTCGAGACAGAATCAGACATTATAGTAACGGGCCATGGCATGAGGAGTATCTCAGGGGTCGAGGTCGGTATTGATATTAATTTGGCCACAAGGAGCCATCTTGAGGCATTGCCTGGTGTGGGTGGAAAGGCATCATGGAAGATAGTAAGCAATAGGGCCAGAAGAATGAACAAAGGGCTGGGTCCATACAATAATGTCGAAGAAGCTTTTTCTGAAGCTGGAGTCTCAATGCCCCCACTCGCCGAAGATGTATTCGTAACGAAGTACTGAGGTACACGGGGTAGGAATAGTCATATTGTCTTGAGGTCGGCTAATCATTGATAGGTGTGGTTGCGAGCAACCCGCTTGGATTGATATGAGGGAACTACGATGGAAGAGGGCAGTGTGAGAACAAGAATAATTATCATAGGGACTCTAATGATGTTCCTCCTTATGGCTGTGCCTGAAACTGCCTTCGCGAACAGCTCGGGAAAAACCGGTTCCACAGATGGTTGTGGAACGGGCTCATGCCATTCCTCTTCCTCCTCCACTGTCTCTCCCAGCCTTTCTGGGACTCCCGCTTCAGGATATGTTCCAGGGTCAACTTACTCACTGTCAATAAGTGCCTCGGGCGGACCAACCGGCAGTAAAGGAGGTTTCAATCTCGATTCTAGCCAAGGTTCCTTCTCTAATCCCGGATCGAATGCGCGCATCTCGTTTGGGGAGGTCACTCATTCAAACTCAAACTCTAGATCGTGGACCGTAGATTGGATAGCTCCAACGATAGGTTCTGGAGATGTTATTTTCTACCTTGCTGTCAATCTTGTGAATGGCAACGGGGGCACCTCAGGTGACTCGTGGGGAGCCGACTCCTGGACAGTTTCAGAAGTATCTACGTCTACCCCAAGCACACCCTTCACAAACAATCTGGGGCTCAATCAACCTGGTTCAGATAGAGGATCAGTCTTCAGCCACTCGATTATAGATTTGAATACAGGATCTCCAACTATTGTACTCTCAAATGGCAGTTTAGTGACTTTCAATAGTAGTGGGAGCCCTGTCATAACTCATGATGAAGTAATCTCAAGCGCAGGAGATTGTGCAATACTCCAGAATAGAACACTAAGATGTAGCGGGAGTAATAATTACGGACAATTGGGTCTAGGGTCTAATACCCTCAGTAATGGAACGGTAGATTTCGGAACTAGGACTCCCGTTTCCGTATCAGATGGAAACTATCACAATTGTGCAATATTGGATGATGCTTCACTTAGGTGTTGGGGCAGGAATAATCATGGTCAATTGGGCGATGGTACAGCCGCCAACAGTAACTCTCCCGTTGTTGTGGATTTGGGAGCTGGCAGAAGTGCGATTTCTGTATCAGCAGGAAACGACTTTACCTGCGCGATTCTTGATAATGGGGAAGTAAAATGCTGGGGCTTCAATGACTTTGGAAATTTAGGCGATGGTACCACTACAGGTAGTATTGTCCCGGTCCTAGCAAATCACTCAACAGGACTACGGGCAACATCTTTGTCCACAGCTGGTTACAGTGTCTGCGCGATCTTCGACAATGGCTCAATCAGCTGCTGGGGAAAGTCCTACACGGTATCAACACAAAATGGAGTAGTAAGTGGAAGCTCGTCACAAATTCAGCTCCCATCTGGAAGGACTGCCTCAGATATTGATGGAAAAAATTGGCATACATGTGCGCTTCTAGACAACGGCTCAATAAGCTGTTGGGGCGTTAATACTCATGGCCAATGGGGGGATGGAACATGTAGCTCCAGTACAAGTACATGCACGGGAACCGACGGAAATAATCCATCCTATGCATTGTTGCCCTCGCCTGCGATCGCCCTAGCTACTGGGACTGAGTCCACATGCGCGATTAATCAGAGCTACTCATTGTATTGCTGGGGGGCCCAATCAGGAGAATTTGATGGGACCCCAAATGATATACTATCTCCATATCTAATGGATTTCAACAATACTACTCTGGGAGAATCCATCGGCTTCTCGGACCAAGATCTGGATGGGGACGGGATCTGGAATGTCTTGGATTTGCATATTAACAACGATAGTGATGGGGATGGATTCAACTCTTCAACAGATGACTTTCCGAATAATCCCGCCAGATGGGAAAATTGTCCAGACGGTCAGTGGGGAAGACTATCTTGCCAGCTCGCACCTTCCGGTCACTTCTCTTACGAAGGGGCGCTTTTCTACGAGTACTGTGTAGCAGGGACATATCAGCCGGAAGAAGGCCAATCAGGATGTTACTCCTCCTCAAGTGGATACTACGTTCCAATCGATGCATCTCCTGGACAGCAACATTGCGATGCAGGATTCTATCAGCCCAGCTTAGCTCAGACATCATGTCTCTCTTCACCTCCTGGGAATTACACCAATAACCAATATGGGGATGCGGACGAATCCACTCCGACACCTCTCCAACCAAGAAGCGCGAAATACCTAGGTGAAATAGGGAATAAATCTTGGTCTAGTGACCCAGGGGATATATTCTCTGTATTTGTTCCAAGAGACTCCAGTATCTCATTGGAACTTTCATTGGAACAAAACTCCTCAATACCATCAGACTTTACTGTAACCCTGTACAACTCATCTATGTCTCTGATTGCAACTTCTAGTGCCTCTAACTCCGGAGTTAATACCGCTACTGTGTCCACAAATGGAACTTCCTTCTCGAATTCCTCAACTCTGCTTATCTCAATCGTTCCGAATAACTCGACATATGGGAACTATAGTATGACCCTATGGCTAAACTCAATTATACAAAACTCTCCGATTGGAAACCATTCTGAGACAATTGATGCTGAAATACAGATTGGATACTTCCAGTGCCAACCTGGGACATACCAAGGAAAGTCAGGAATGCCAAACTGCGATCAAGCATCATCTGGAAGGTATGTATCAGTATCAGGGGCAATTTCTGAAGAGATATGCACTCCTGGAAGCTATCAGTCTCAGATAGGACAGACTTCGTGTATTCAGGCCACACCTGGTAACTTCGTATCCCAGTCAGGAGCCGCGACACAGACTCCTGCGGCCCCCGGTCACTTCGTATCCCAGTCTGGCGCAACATCTCAATCTCTATGTACGCCAGGTAACTATCAACCATCCTTTGGACAGACTTCGTGTTTGTCATCGGATGCCGGCTACTATGTCTTATCCAGCGGTGCAAGCAGTCAAATCCCGTGTTCTCCGGGAACCTACCAGTCACTAAGCGGACAGACATCATGTATCGATGCTTCATCGGGATATTATGTTTCGAGCTACAATTCTACGACTCAGACCCCTTGTATCCCAGGTACATATCAGCCTCTTTCTGCCCAGCAATCATGTCTTACTTCGTCTCCCGGATATTACGTCCCCGGATCTGCTAGTACGACACAACTCAGTTGCAACCCGGGTTTCTTCCAGCCTTCCTCGAATCAAACATTCTGTCTTCAGGCTACCCCTGGTAATTCCGTCCCGTTGAATGCATCGCCCTCCCAGACCCCTTGCGCTCCAGGGACTTTCCAGCCGGCTTATTCAGCGACTGAATGTAACAATGCCTCGCCTGGGCACTATGTCGATTCCTCTGGGGCGGACTCAGAGACCCCCTGTTCTGCTGGGACCTACAATCCCGTCGAATCAGCCACCAACTCTTCGTTCTGTCTAAATGCTGACCCTGGTAACGCTGTTCCAACTAATGGATCTTCATCCCAGACTCCCTGTACTGAAGGTAACTATCAGCCCCAGACTGGTCAAATATCCTGTATTCAAGCGCCCCCTGGGTATTATGTCAACTCAACAGGATCGATCTCAGCTTCCCCTTGCCCCCCAGGTTATTGGGGCAATCAGGCTGGCCTCCCCGAATGCCTCGAAGCTAGTCCAGGATTTTACACAGATAGCATTGCATCAATTTCCCAGACTCCCTGTCCTGCGGGTACATACAACCCCTCTTCCGGTGCTAATGATTCAGCATCTTGTTCTGAAGCCGACCTAGGAAACTTTGCCTCTACCTTAGGTGCATCTTCACAGACCCCTTGCTCCCCTGGTGAATATCAGCCATCCACGGGTCAGGAATATTGCTTAGAGGCAGACTCTGGATACTTTGTTGATTCGAGTGGATCAGGGTATCAATCAGAGTGCCAGCCCGGGGAATACCAACCTTCGAGTGGTCAAGACTCCTGTTTGAAAGCAAACCCTGGATTCTTTGTCGATATAGCGATGTCCACAACACAGTCCCCTTGCCCCTCTGGGACCTATAACCCCCTTGAGTCAGCAACTAGTCAATCATGGTGCTTAGGTGCGGAGGCAGGATATTATGCCCCCTCCCCTGGTTCATCCAATCAGTCCCCTTGTCCTCTAGGAAGCTATCAAAACCAGTCCAATCAGTCGTCCTGTTTATCAGCTGATCCAGGCTACTACGTCTCAGTAAATGGCTCCATAACCCAATCTCCCTGCTCTCTGGGAGAATATCAGCCGTCAACAGGACAATCTTCATGCCTCGATGCAGATGCAGGCTCCTTCTCCTCTTATGAAGGGGCTGAATCTCAAGAAAACTGTTCCCCTGGAACTTATCAACCATCCACAGGGCAGTCATTGTGCTTAGACACAGATCCTGGTTATTACGCTCCTGAATTCGGTCAATCCGAACAGACGATCTCTCCTTTCGATCAATTCGTACCCGAATCTGGAAGTCAATTGACAGAACAATGCCCCATCAATCACATAACCCTCCAAGAGGGAGCGACTTCAGTCGATCAATGCCTCCTAGACTCAGATGGAGATCGATTACACGACACTACCGACCTGGATGATGATGGAGATGGAATCAATGACGTCGTTGATACCTGTCCCTTAGGGGAGCTAGACTGGCTTTCAAACTCAGAGACAGACTTCGATCAGGACGGCTGCTTGGATGAGACCGAGGACTTGGATGATGACAATGATGGATTCCCAGATGCTGAGGACGACCTTCCACTGGACAGTAACGAATGGTCCGATAACGACTTAGACGGTATTGGCGACAATTCAGACACAGATGATGACAATGATGGGTCATCTGACTCTGAAGAAGAAGTAAGAAAAACAAGTCCCACAGATTCAGATTCGGATGATGATGGCTTCATGGACGGAGTTGATGACTTCCCACTCAACCCTTCTGAGTGGACAGACTCAGATGGAGATGGAGTAGGGGATAACGGCGATGCGTTCCCAAATGATCCAGATAGGCAAGTAGAAGAGGATTCTATGGCCATGCTCATATTTGTAGGATCAGTGGCTACTATAATCGTCCTTGGCCTAGGCGGTTGGCTAGTAATGCGGAAGAAAGGAGATGATGATGATTCATCATACTTCCAAAAATCCAGTGTAGATCAATCTGATGACACATCATATGATGCATCCACCACTCTTTCCAACGTATCTGTCCCAGACCGTATATCTCCCAGATCAGAAGAAATTACTCCTCACTCTACATTAGTGGCTCCGAGTGATGCAAAGCTCAATGAAAACGGTCAATTAGTCTGGGTGGACGGCTCTGGAAATGTATACTGCCAGAACCCAGATGGATCAATCCTGACCTTTGACTCTTCCACTGGTTCTTGGGGCCCTATCTGATATCTAGAACTGAATGAGGTTGGCACCCCATGCCAAACCACCGCCGAATGCCACGGTGACAACCAAGTCGCCCTCTTTTAGAAAGCCCTCTTCGAAGGCCTCATGCATGGCAATCGGGATGCTAGCGCCTGCCGTATTCCCATATTTGTGAAGGTTTGTGTAAGTCTTATCCATGGGCAAGCCGAGATTTTGCATTCCCGCCTCTATGATATTGATGTTTGCTTGATGGGGAATGATAAGATCCACCTCATCAAGAGTCCTTCCAAATCTCTCTAAGACTCCTAAAACTGCCTGCGGAAAAGCTTCTATCGCAAAGTTCCAAACCGCCCTTCCATCCATATGGAAGTATTGCATTCCCTCTTTGAATTCCTCACTGGGTATTGGCACCCTGACTCCGCCCGCTGGAATCTCAATTACATTGGATCCAGAGCCATCGCTCATTAACCATGATCCAATTATTCCCTTCTCCCGGGGGACCTCAGAGAGAACTACGGCACCAGCACCATCCCCAAAAAGAACACACGTGGAACGATCCTCCCAATTGAGAATTCTAGAATATACCTCTGAACCAACCACTAACACATTTCGATATCCCTTCGTTCCAGCAAATCTAGATCCTACGTCTAAGGCATGTACCCATCCCGCGCAGACCGCATTAATATCGAAGGCCCCGCAATCGGTACACCCAAGTTTTTCTTGTACTATTCCAGCAGTAGATGACATTGGTACATCAGGGGAAGAAGTGGCAAGAATCAGTAGGTCGATATCCGAAGCTTCCAAACCTGAGTTTTCCAATGCGACCTTGCATGCCTTCACGGCTAGATCGGATGTACACACGTTAGAATCAGCGATTCTCCTATTCTTCATGCCAGTCTTCGTAGTTATCCACTCGTCACTAGTATCTACTATCTGAGCCCAATCCTCATTACTCATTTTCCGAGGGGGGACGTAAGATCCAACTCCGATGATGCCAACAGGTGCCATACCAATCGATAATCCGTGAACATCGATGACTTACAGTCTTGCCCTTCAATTATGCTTTAGACAGACGTTAAGGGGCTCCGAGAAAAATCCAAGGCTCCATCTTCCTCCTTCTCTCCCCACTCCACTATCCTTCACTCCGCCGAAGGGAACTCGCAAGTCACGATGTAGCCATGTATTCACCCAGACCATTCCAGTTTGGATATTCTCAGCAACTCTTCTACCCCTATCTAAGTCACTCGTCCAGACACTACCTGCTAATCCATATCGAGTATTATTGGCGATTCCCACGGCTTCACTTTCGGAATTGAAGCGATGAACCGTGACAAAGGGTCCGAAAATTTCCTCCGTAGAGCATCGTGAGTCTGCCGCAAGGCCAGTCACCACAGTAGGAGCCATCCAGTTACCTCCTGCTAGGTCCTTTGGAAGACAGGGAATGCCACCGGTTACAATTTCCCCTCCCTCTTCAAGGGCGAGGGAAACATAACTCTCAACCTTCTTCAGATGATCTTTGGATATGAGTGCGCCAAGTTGTGTTTCTTCCAGCATTGGATTGCCGATTTTCATTGATTCTACAGACTCAATGAACAGGCTCAGGAATTTTTCATAGATTGAGTCCTCTATGAGAATCCTGGAGCCACAAAGGCAAACTTGTCCTTGATTGAGAAATGCGGCCCTGGTAACTCCCTCAACTGTCTTCTCCAAGTCACAATCAGAAAAAACAATACTTGCATTCTTACCTCCTAGCTCCAGACTTACCTTCTTGAATTGAGGTGAGGCGGCCGATGCAACTTTGGCACCAGTTGAGGTGCCACCCGTGAATGAAACTAAGTCAACTTCCGGATTACTTGTCAATGACGAGCCAGCTATTCCATTTCCATGAATAAGATTCACAACTCCAGGGGGGAGTCCAACCTCATCCACTACCCTCATCAGAAGATCTGCAGTAAGGGGAGTAAGCTCACTAGGCTTGCAAACAACCGTGTTGCCCATTCCTATTGCAGGTGCAACCTTCCATGAAAGGAGATACAGAGGGAGGTTCCAAGGAGTAATCAGTGCCCCGACTCCTACTGCTCTGAGGCTTACTATATTCGTTGCATCACTCATTTCGAACATCTCATCTTCCTGCTCCCTAATCATTCCTGAGAAGAATCGAAAGTTTGAGACCGAGCGATTGGCATCCACAGAACGTGACAGGGCTATGGGCTTCCCAGTATCCAGACTCTCCAGATATGCGATTTCCTCATGCTTAGACTCCAGGCAGTCAGCTATCCTATCGAGCCAGTCAGCTCTCTCCGAGGGCTCAAGGGCACTCCAGCCAGGTAGGGCGTTCCTTGCCGCATCAACCGCAGAGCCAACATCTACATCCCCCGAGAGAGGGAGGCTACCGATTATCTCGCCAGTCGATGGAGATGTATTTTCCATCCAATTTTCTGAAGATGGCTCTACAAACTTACCTTGGATATAGTTGAGCACTCTCATCATGATCCCTCATTAGAGAATGGATCACTCCTAGTTATGCCTTCAGAATATTCATTCCAGTCCATTGAAAATCTATCTCTATCCGGGTCCCATTCATCCCAGGTAACGACCTCTTCCAAGGCTCCTCTGAGATTATCAGGAACTATTCCTGGTACAATGAAGGCCTTCTGACGATGCAAGGGATATGGATTTCTGAGCTGTATCCCCAAGACGCCTAGAACCGCCCTAGCAACATACCATGTAGCTTGACTATTCCAACCATGAGCGATTTTAATCACAATCCCTAGTCCATTAGGCCAATCTGGATGTTCTACAGACAGTCCAAGAAGCCCATCCGCACCTTCCTTTGCCAGTATCTTCCCTTCGCCTGCTTTTAGGCACGTAGAGTCAAGCCTATTGAATCCCCCAACTAAGTCCGGATGTTTATTCATGGCATCCCATATCCAGTCTTCTTCTTTCTCAAATGCTAGACCTGCGAACATGACCGCTAATTCATCCACTGTATTGGAAACTGTGGGTAGCCCACATCCATCTTTGGCTACTCTCTTAGGGGTCCAGTCCGGCTTCCCCATCAATCTTCTGAGGACATCCAGATAAAGTGGGAACCAGGGGGAGCTTGGCAGGGTGTATCCAGCCCTACTAATGCCCATCAACCTCATTGCCTTCAACATAGCAGCATGCTCGCCAGAGCAAGTATGAAACCACCTCCTAGGTCTCCTAACCTGCCTCCCAAATTGTATCAATGGAACATCAAGAGGGCACTGCATCAGCCCCCATTCTGACTCGCTGAGAAGGGATTGAGCGGCCGCTACATGTTCAGTATCTCCATTATGGGAGGAACAAGCAATGGCCATCTGCTCTGAGCTAATTCCTTCCTTGGCAAGAACATCGCCGAAAGTCTTCATCATTAGAGGCTTCATCATTGATCGTCCATAGACTAATACGTTCCCTCCAAAAGAGTGGACTATTTCCTTTCCATGAGCCCAAGCAATCGCTCCATGAATGGTATTCTCTGATACATCCATTCTTCGAAAATCCACCAATGGCTCCCATTCGACATCTCTTCCCGTGGCTATTCCCTCGTGCCTTTCTCCTAACGGGTTTGATGGGTAAAGGGAGGACCCCGGCCTTCCAGGAGAGACCGATGAAGGAACCTTATCATGCTCAGCCAACTAGACACCCCCATTCACTCGGGGAACTACCTTAGTCATGAATGCAGTCATATTTCTCATCACTCTATCGCTATCATGATTGAAGAAGTCAAACCAGCACATCAAACGGTCATCGCTATCGTACCTCGCGATTATCTGTTCAACTACTTCATCCGCATTTCCAATCACAGCATTATCGACAGCCCTGTTGACCTTCGAAGGATCAATCGTCCCTTCCAATGCATTCCAATAAGTGGACAAAGCCGATTCTGCTTCCATCTTAGCCGCCTCACTCCTCTCTTGGGGACTAAGTCCCTGTTCCTCATTGATGAAGACCATCACTGTACGAGGCATCATTGATCTTTGCCAAGGCCCCCCCTTAGAATGATATGATTCCCTCATCCTATCATGCGTTCCCTCGATTACGTGAGGGGGAGTAATAGAGAGATTGAACACCTGAACGGGCATCCACTCGTTTACTTCCCTTTGCAGTATGGGGTCATGGCTTCCAAGAATTAGATTAAGTAAGTCCCTATTCCAATTCTGTGGAATTATCTTTATTTCCTCGAAATCATATCTATTCCTAATTTCTATGGAATCTGGTAAATCATCCAAACCATAGTGCGTCAATGCCTGTTGCTGTACTCTTTCCCAATCTCCATCACTTCTGAAGTTAGATCTAGTAAGAACAGTCTTTGCAACCATATCACTAGATAGAACGTCCCCTCTAAGGAGTCTAAGGAAAATCTCAGATGCTTCTGCGAATATCCTGCCTCTCAAAGCAGGCCATGCCTCTTCCTCCACAGGATCCCTGGGGACTATGCCATATGGTCTCGCCATGAACTCGAACCTTCCAGCACTGAATCCGATGTGGAGACGCCTACTTTCATTGGGGGCAAGTCCGTGCAGGGATAAGAATGAACCCACTCTTTCAGCCTGTGCAATTGGTCCACCCGAGGCTAGTATGCTCATCACAGCACTTCCAATCTCCATTCTCTCGGTCCTTGATATGACCTTCTGTGCAATTTGAAAGAAGTCAGTACACAATCCTACTTCTCCAGGATAATGTGGTACAACCGGGTTCAAATTCCGCTTCTGAATCTCCGTTGAGAGATGTGCCTGAGCCACCCATCCGACTCCAAAACCAAGTTTATCCGCATGCACAGCTTGATCTAGAAAGCTAGAGAACATCTCACTCTCGGTAGGGATAAAGCCGGAAGTGTCAGGGGTCTGCGAAATGGAGAAGAAAATATCGAACTCCATATTATCCCTCAGATAGATCGCATTCTTCCGCCGTCAACGGCGAGACTCACGCCTCTTATCGCCCCACTAGAAGGCAGGCAAAGCCATGTAATGGCAATAGCAGTCTCAAGAGGATCTATCAGCCTTTGAATTGGGACGCTACTGATCCAACCATCGTGAACCTCCTCGACCCCTTTCCCAGTCTTTGCTGAAATAGAATCTGCCAGCGAACCCAATCTATCAGTATCAGTAAATCCTGGAAGTATATTATTTATCGTTACACAAGGAGGGAGCTCTCTTGAAAGTGATTTTGACCAAGATGCCATGGCACCCCTCAGTGTATTAGAAAGGCCAATATTATCAATAGGCTCCCTGACTGAAGTCGAAATTACATTCACAATCCTTCCACTTCCAGCCTTCTCCATTCCAGGTACGAGGCCCCTTGCAAGAATATGAGACGCATGTAGGTGTCTAGCGAAGGGACCCTCGAAATCTTCTATCGAATTATCCAATAGTGGGCCACCAGGAGGGCCTCCAGAATTATTCACTAGGATGTCTATACTTCCAATCTTGGAAACAAATTCCGAGATTCCGTTCAAATCCTCCATGTCCAAGGAGAAGTATTCGTGATCAGAGCCATGCATCTCTGAGATAAGAGACTCAAGGGCATCAATGGATCTTGCACAGGAGATTACTCTACATCCGGCCCTAGCCAGCATCAATGATGTCGCTCTGCCTATTCCCTTGGATGCACCACATACCAGTGCTGTCTTTCCTTCTAGTATTCCTTCCGCAAAGGGAAATTCACTTGTTAGTAGATTATTTTCCATTTCTTTCACCTAATCGATATAATGGGCATAAGACTCTTCACTGAGCTTCTGTCTAACAACATCCAATACCTCTTCCGGAGCATTCCTGAATGTCGGATTCTCACTAGAGCCTTGAGGATGGCGCATCTCTGTCCATCCCCCCTCGTCATATGCAATCAGTGCCTCCTTCATCAAGACTCCTGCAAGAACAAGGGTCCCGTAGCAAAGATCCTCATATGTCATCCCTCTAGTGACCGAGAGTTCCCTTCTGAGTAAAATCTCCCCCGTATCTATGCCATTATCACAGAAGTGGCAGGTCGAGCCAATTTTGATATCATGGTAAACCGACCACGCGGGTGATGCTGATCCTCTACACTCAGGAAGCAATCCAGGATGCGCATTGACTACTCCATCTTGGGGGAAATCCAGTATCTCCCCTCTGATAATCCTAGTACCCCCAAAGACAATCAGATCTAGATTCATTTCTTTAATGTGAGGCATAACTTCAGATGAATTATGAATGGGCACTGTGATTACTGGAATTCCATTGCCTACGGACTGCTCCTCAATTGTCGGAGCTATATCTTTGCCCTCGATCCTCTTCAGAAACTTCTCCCTCTCTTCATCGGCAATAGGAGAGTCCTCTTCGATAATCAGCTCAGGAACATGTTCCGCCGATAAGAGCTGACGAAGCATCTCTCTACCGTATGGGTGTTCTTTCAGAAGAAGAAATACAAACCTCGGCTTGGTCATGTCACTCATGCTACGCAGGGGCCATAGATACCCATTATTTTCGGTTGTCCGAAGAGGTAGAAAATGAACTAATATTCTCCCTATTCAGGCCATCCAAGCCGAAAATCTACTATTTTATTAATTTCATGATCAGTCTTAGCATATGAGAGTCGAGATATTCCAGGAGTTCTATGATAGCCATCCAGTCCGGATATTGTTACACCACCCAAACTATGGATGTCGACATACCCATCATTGACATATCCATCCGAATCGAATTCGAACCAATCAACTGCCAATGTCAGGAAGTGGCACCCATTAACCAACTCAGTATCTCTGAGCAATGTTAGCCCCATTCTGACCTTCGACTCCTTCACATAGGGCGCCATCCAACCCTCGACCGTCTCTGGTGTCAGGCCAACTTCATGAAACTCACTCGATTCCCTAGGGTATCTAGCACTTGTCTGATGTGCCTTCTCAATTATTTCTTCATTAACATGACTAAATGTACATATCCCAGTGGACTTGATATTTTTGTAAGTGTGAGCATCATCTCCAGGTGGCCTTAGTACAAATCCCATTATTGGAGGGCTTGAACCAAGGTGAATAACCGATGAGACTATCGATAGATTATCTCCGTATTCTGGATGGTGGGTACCTACTAAAGTGGCACTCTTGAATCCACTCAGACTGTTGACAAATCTCGCTCTTTTCCTACTTTCCCATGACATTAAATCTTCCGATTTCAAGAATGTCCAATCCATTTTATCACCATCTTAAGGTGTGACTCTGCTTCGATCCCGGGGGAACAAAACAACCTCTCTGACATTCCCTGCCCCTGTAAGGACCATCAACAAACGAGCTACTCCTAGACCCCAACCTGCATGAGGGGGCGCCCCATATCGGAATCCATCTGTGTAGAAAGAGAAATCATCTGGATCGAGTCCCATGTTTCTCAGATTACTCTCTAGGACATCCACACGATGCTCCCTAGCTCCGCCACTAGTCATTTCATCACGACCATAGTTTAGGTCGAATCCTCTGCTTAGTTGCCCCCCTGAAGAGCCCTCCTCTCCCTCCTTGTGATGTATGTAGAAAGGCTTCATGGCCATTGGCCATTTTGGGATGAAGTGAAAACCAGGAAATTTAGCGGCTATCAAGTCGCAGTGATGACTCTCTATGTCATCTCCCCAATCGATTTCCCCTCCTCCTCCTTTGACAATTTCAATAGCATCACAGTAAGGTATTCTGGGGAATGGTAAGCTAGGAATTTCTATCGTGATTTTCCCCTTTCCCTGGGACTCCCTGTATTCGTTAACTTTGTCCATGAGATGCTGGTCATTTACTTTGACTTGAGACCAAATATAATGTATCATTCTCTCTTGTACTCCCATGACATCTTCATCATCCATCCAAGCACCCTCAATATCAAATGAGATGAACTCATTGAGGTGCCTGTAAGTATCATGTTTTTCTGCTCTAAATGCAGGTCCTATCTCGAAAACCCTCTCTAATCCTCCAAGGATTGCTAGTTGTTTGTACAACTGTGGGCTCTGGGAGAGAAAGGCATCAGTCTCGAAGTACTTTATGGGGAAGAGATTCGTTCCACCTTCTGCCGCCGCCGCTATTATCTTAGGACTATTAATCTCTTGAAAGCCCTCTGAAATTAGATGATCTCTGCCGTATTGCAGAACTCTTGATCTTAACTGGAACATGGCATTAACATGCTCCCTTCGAAGATCTAGGTGCCTGTTGTCCAACCTTACATGAAGTCCAACTTGAACATCATCAATTACCCCTATTGGGAGAGGGGTGGAAGCTTCTGCTAGAATTGTTCCCGAGGAAACATTGACCTCATACTCAGGCAGGGGAACTGGCTCTCCTTCTCCTACTTTAGGAGGCCTCTTCTGAGCTACCAATCCAGTAACCTGAACGGTCGACTCTCTGGATGCCGATTGTATTGAGTCAAAGGAATCTTCATCCATGTTGTCCCTCTTGAGGAATGCTTGAATACGGCCAGTACCATCCCTTAGCAGCAAGAAGCAAATCGCCCCTCTGCCCCTGACTGTCTCAGCGTATCCGGAAATAGTTACCTCTGATCCTAGCAGAGACTCACCCAGTTCGACAACCTGTCCAATTGTATGGCTCCTGTAAGAAGTCGGTTTCCATTCTGTGCTGTCACGCATGATGTTCGCAAAGGGTCCGAGTTATCAACGGTGCTCATTCCTCTTCTTCGGCCGCGACCTTGGCTGATATCAAAAGAAATGCAGTATGGCCAATAGGGGTATTTCCCGGCCTTACTCCTCCTCTGCTGGCCTTGACCCATCTCCTTTCGATCATCTCTCCTGCCCACTCAACTATCAGGCCGTTTTCCTGCGCAGACTCCCAGCACTTCTCTAATTGGATTGTGGTCGGGCAGTAACAAGCTAGTCTCCCACCAGCTCTAAGCAATGGCTCTATTTTTGGAATCACCATCCATGGCTCTGCAATATCGATTATAGCCGCATCAAGACTCCCGCATTTTTCAATCACTAAATCCCCTATGCTTGCAATATCCCCCTCGACGAGATGCCAGTCAGGAAACTCCGGCAGGACTTCAGACAGTCTTTCCATGTTCATTCTCCCTACTTCGGCATGCTCAGATCTAGACTCTACTGAGATCAAGGTTCCAAGAGATCCCATCACATTAGCCAGATGCATTGCCAAACCACCAGATCCATGGCCCCCTTCTAGGACTCTCGAACCAACTCCTATCCCCATCCAAGATATCAGGAAACCCGAGTCCTTAGCACCTATGACCTGAGCCCTCCTGGCCATATTCCTCCTAGCTTCAGGAAGCGAGGGATCAACGATAGTAAGGGACTTTTGCCCTACAGTAATTCTATCTCCGACAGAATATCCTCTCAGTAACTCCTCCGCATCAAATCTGCCCAGTCCCTTGACTTTAACCTCGCCAGCGACCCTTCGGAGTAGATATGCCCTTCCGTCATCCTCTCTGAGCGCTAGCCATTCGGCCTTTTCGCTAGTTGCCACATGCCCCGGATAGCAACTTAAGATATCAATTAAACCTCGACTAAATATAATCAAGTGCACTATTGATGAACATGGTTATACGGCGAATCTATGCGCTTAGAACGATGAGGTATGCCACACTGTATGGTTTATTTTCTTCTGCAACCATGGTTTCACTTGTTCTTCTAGCATCGTTTGTTTCTACAGTCTCCGTGGACGAGTGGGATAATGAGAGTCAAGAACTACCTCAAATTGAAGCTAAAATGTACGCCGTGAGTCCAGGGCATACAGTATTCGGAGAATACGTAGGGGCCCATTGGTGCGGCCCATGCATGAGTAGCGCATCGCCATCTCTTGATAATCTGAAGACTTCTAACCCAGAGGACTTCACGTTCGTGTCCTTTTTCCAGTCTAGCTCCAGTGGTTATCCAGATGATAGTCCGATAAATCGACGAAGCCACGTCTCTGCTGCAGCCTCCGGTATTCCAGTATTTTCGTTCGCTGATCAGCAAACTGGAGCCTGTTACAAGGTCGGCGCGGGCGGTTCTAACTACTATGACTCCGACTATTCAGATGGCGGGTGTATGGATTCTGATACTTCCAATTACGCAATGCAGTTGGAGACACATTACGACCAATCTACCGATCAAGTCACCGTGACAGTCAACTCGATGTACACTGGCTCTCTAAGTTCTGTGTCCGTGTTCTTGTACGCCGCAATCACTGAGAAGGTCAGTCCTGACGCTTACGATAACGGAGTAAAGCCACATCACAGTTTCAGAGAATGGCTCCTAGCCAGTCATAACAATGGCTTCGAACAACTCACACTAACTCCGAACGTTCCAGTGGAGAACTCATGGCAAGTCCCACTCAGTGCAGTCAGGGCTGCAGGGGGTTATACTCAATTTGAGAACTTCTGGCCTGTTCTAGCATTGATGGATGGCCCTCACACTACATACAACAGCTTCCTTTCCTCAGTAGACCTAGGTATGATTCCACTAGTCGATATAGGCGTTGATGAAATAGTTATTTCAAATAGAAATGGCCATTCAGGATTCGTTTCAGGCGATATTCTAGATATCTCTTGTAGGGTTTCCAATAATGGAGTGGAGGAGTATGACGGCGGTGGCCAACTAACGATTAATTGGATGGATGGTTTGACAGAGAATGAAATCTCCTCATTTTCCATAGGGGACTTCTCAGTTGGAGGGTCCCAGACGTTCAATGCCTTCTTGGATACTACTGGAATTGATATCACAGCTCTGGGGTCAACAACGATTAGGGCAAAGATTTCAGAAAATACGGGAGATAGAGCTCCTTCCAACGATATCTCAGATGCCACAGCCCTCCATGATATGCCGCCAACCGCTAGCCAGCCTTATTCGAGTGATACCACATCAGTTGATAGAGGATCATCTGTGAGTTTCGAGGTCTCAGCAATCTCTAACGATCTGGTTGACGACATCACTACCATGCAACCCTACTTGGAGTACGCATCATCATCAGGGATTTGGAGTAATGCTTGGGTAGCCAATCATGCCATTATTGGATCTGGTGAAAACGCGAGGCACTCATTCGATATCGATACTCCCTTAGATGCTACAATGGGGGATTACGATCTAAGGGTAAAATGGGTGGATTCCTCTGGGCAGACAAGTGATTGGCTAACATCCGAGAAAGCATTCTATCTGCAAAATTCACTTCCACGCGTTCTTGGCAACAGTGACATGACTTACGCTGGAGTGCCAACAGTCAAGGTACAGACCTCTGAGATGGTATCAGTAGTCGGATTGGTATCAGATGCAGAGACTTCACTCTTCAATCTGGAAATCTCAAGCTCCGAGCCCGAGTTTATCGGCTGGCACCCTTCTTCTCTTGAGATAGAGGTAAGATTCGATGACCTCCTACTCGATAGTCAAGGATCCCCCATCCCACAAGGGATGCAAATCACTGTCCATGACGGTGATGAGGATAACACGGGTCTGATGATGTTCAATGTTGTCGAAAACGGAGCCCCTAGATGGTCTCCAATCCCAATTCATTCATTCCACGAAGGTGGATCTGCCAGTCTTGGACTGACGGATTATCTCTCAGATACCAATGATAACGGGCAAGTGGTACCAGTTTCCGGTGTGACAGTAGAGATATTATCAATATCCGATGAAAACCTAGTCGATGCCAGTATTTTCGGTCAGACCATCAACGTCAACTCATTGGACGATGACTCAAATGGTTTCGTAGAGATTTCTTTGAGGGCCAGCGATGGTGGCAAATCTTCGGACACTACTGTAACCTTCCACGTACTCAATGTCAATGACGCCCCTATAATAGACTCATCAGGTATCGATGATGTCACCCTGAAGATGGAGGATACGATAGAAGTCAATCTAATCGATAGGATTTCTGATATCGATGATCCCGATGAGGAAATTTGGATAACTGCCACCAGCTATTACCCTGGTGCGGTGTTCTATGATCCAATCACTGGCATAATGACCGCCGATTGGCCAGAAGAAGGATCTGATACGATAACTATCACTGCTGAGGACCGCCATGGAGCATCTTCATCGGTCTCTCTGACTTATGCTATTGTGGATGACATACCTCTCGATTGGGATGAGAACTTCGAAATACAAGTAGACTCATTCGATATCGGGGCCACTCCAAGCGTAGAGATATCAAATATAGGCGATGAGTCATTGACCGATATTAGGGTGACTTGGACAGTTTGCAACAAAATTACAGGAATTTGCCACAGCGCCGGATCTTCTTTCAACCTGGGGCCATTCATTATCCTCCCAGTCACTGGAAATGGCTTGAGCGCTGGGGACTACTTCACATTGAGTATTCAAGGGGTCGATGAAAATGGCTTCGACAGAAGGACGACCGAGCAGAAGAAATTCGACGCAGTCGTTCCACAAGAAGAGGATGGAAGTGAATCCACAGTGGGTCAGCAAGGTAATGATGAGAAATCCTCGGGCAATATATTCTTGGTCGGAGTCTCAGTTATCGGTCTGATTTCCGTTTTACTTATCGTCCTAAGTATCAACACCATTGCCAGGAGGGGCTCAAGGAGGGATGCAATAGTCTCACTGGGCGCTCCTACGTTCAATCAAGTTCCTCCTCCGATCATGCCTCCAATGCCAACCCAGAAATCATCCCCCCTCCCTCCTCCTCCTCCTATGACTCCCCCGCTTCCCCCTGGTGGCCTTCCTCCTGGGTGGACAATGGAACAATGGCACTATTATGGCGAAGAGTATCTGGACAGATTCTATCGATGAGACAACTTTAGGGCCAGATGATGCCTTTTTTT
>TARA_B100001175_G_scaffold160595_1_pt1 | contig 41481 bp, 41 predicted proteins | sample TARA_B100001175 | Tara Oceans TARA_B100001175
ACCATTTTATTTCCTTTAATAAATTTTTTTGGCGATGTCAACCATTGTTCCAGGGTATCTTCTTTCCAAATCACTCCAGAATCTTTGACTGCATTTGAATATGAAAATCCAGAAAATGAACCCGCAGTTCTATTAAATAAATTATGTAAGTTTGGTCCTTGCTTTGATTGTTCGCCTTCACCAAGAGTATGGCATTGACTACATTTTGTTTTAAAAATCTTGGCGCCGTTTGCACCTTTCTTACCCATTATACTTATAAGAATTACAAAAATGTTAAATATTTAACTACAAAAAAGGGGTATATGTACAGAGGGGGGATTAAGATATCTAATTTTTTAACTACAATATTGATCTTTTAGTGGTTCAGGTGAAGGCCCAACTAAAATCGCGGTGCTACAACCTACAACTACCAATGTGATTATCCAACCAAAACAAGTTTTAGCGAAAAGTCTCCAATTGACACCAGATTTTCCTTCAAACAAACCAACCGCAACTGTCGCCCCAATTTGACAATGAGTCGTCGAAAGTGGCCAACCTTGTCCACTGCCATATATAACAACCATTGCTGCACCTAGCTCAATACAACTTCCTCTAACAGGAGTTATAGCGGTAAGCTTGGTACCAATGGCATTCATAATTTTATAACCATATGTTGATAATCCGATAATCATACCAACACCACCTAAAGCTAGAATGCACATCATAGCTCCAGAATCAATTTCAGCGGATTTCGTAACTTTGCCCCTATTATAAGCAACCCACGCAGCGGCAAATGGTCCCATTGCATTACTTACGTCGTTCGAACCATGCGAAAAAGAATCAACGCATGCAGTAAAAATTTGAATACTATTGAAGAACTCTTCAGTTCTGGCATCATGTCTTTTTAGATTTTTATGGATATTTCCGACGGTTTTATTGGTTTTTAAATCTTTATGCACATCTCTATTCAATTTATTTTTGACATATGATGTAATTATATTACCTGTTTCTGCAATTGCCGGAGCTCCACCATGTAAAGATCTGTCCATTTCATCTAAATTTACATCTTCTACATCAACATTTTGTGAGTTGTTTGAATATTTTTTATTATCAATACGTTTGATAATATTTCTAAGCAATATAATACTTAAACCACTACAAATTCCGCCAAATATGAGTGATACTTGAATAGCAGGCCATAGGTTTCCAGATTTGGCTTCTCTTACCAATCTAGAAGTACCAAACCTTTCTGTCTGGCCATTCGTACCTTTAATTATGAAATATGAGGCATTTAATGCTGTTGTTACAAATACAATAATAGGAAACCCGATTTTAGCTCTTTGATAAGAATTTTCGTATCTTAAAATGAACAAATTGATAGTTCCATATATAAAAGCTGCACAAATACCTGAAGCAATAGGTGAAATAACCCAAGAAATAGCAATTTCTGATACACCGTCTAGCCAGGGGAAGTTTTCCCAGCCCATGTTAACTGTCCCATTACTATAATCGTTTTTGCTATAATTCCATATAACGCATCTATGACCCCTCGACATTAGAGTCATACCAATAATGCCCCCAATACAGGAATGGGTAGTACTAACGGGCATTTCAAAATAGCTTGCTAAAACTAGCCAAATACCTACACACAAAGTAACAATTGTCATTCCATATATCATTAGCCCTGGATTATTTGCAAAACAACCTGGGTCAGCAATTCCCTTTCTAATAGTTTTATTGACATTAGAACCCATTAAGACTGCACCTGAAAATTCAAAAATACTAGCCAAAACAATAGCTTGTCTAACGGATAATGATTTAGACCCAACAGAAGTACCGAAAACATTTGCTAAATCATTTGCTCCTATGCCATAGGCAGCAAAAAATGCACAAAGCCCTGCTGAAATAATATAGAATGTATAGTCAGATTTGTTAAATTCATCTCGACTAGCCTGTATATCTTGAAACATATTTACAAGCATTAAAACGCTTAATCCTCTACACATACTTCCAATTGAAAAGTTAAAACCTCTCATAATATCAAATTTATAGATATTCTCTTTAATATATTTTTGATATGATGCGTTAATATATTAAATCGAAATTATGATATTTATTATATGAATAATTTGTTGAGAAATAGCACTGCTTTGTGTAGTTCAGTATGTATTGTTGGAAAAAATACAAGTTATTCTTTTTTTGATGGTAAAGAAAATCCAAATAATTATGTCAGTTGGGAAGCATACAAATTTATAAACAAAATAACAAAACGAAAAGAAGAGAATGTTGATAAAAATGTAATAGGAGATTTGGTTAAAAATAATCATAAATTTTACAAGAAAAAATTATTATGTAGAGGATTAGAAATCAAAGGTTCAAAAAAAGTAGATGATAAGTCATTTTATATTGCATGTGATAGAATTCAGAGAATGTTGCGTCATAGTTCAGAAAATGTGACTAAAAATTTAATTAAGAATGATGTAGGATTTAATTTGATAGCAAAAAGTGAACAAATGACTGATTTACCAGAACATTGTCATATGAAAGATGTGAAAGGTGGCTATTCTGGGAGAGGTAATATGGTTAATAAATGTAGGGGGATGCGGCACGGACAAAATGTATTTTGCGGTGAAGAAAATTTAATACAACAAGGATTGAAAACTGAATATTCGCCAAATATAAAAGATATTTTTATTCATGAAACTTCTCATGCAATTATGGGAGATGGTGTAGATGGAAAAACACAAGAAGATATAAACAAAGTATTTAAGGATGCGAAATCGACAAATAATTTGTGGAAGAAACCAAATGGGAAAAATGCATATGCTTTATCAAATAGCAAAGAATATTTTGCAGAATTATCAATGTGGTTATTTGGGGGACACGGTGATTATGCAAATATTGAAAATAAAATTCCGAAGCCTGGACCGGGTGGATTATCAGAATATGATAATGATGGTTTTAAATTAATATGCGATATTTATAATGGTATCCGAGAAATACCTTTTGATGTTTCTAAGGAACGCGTCTATCAACCTATTGTTGAAATATCAAAATCAGAAGAACCCGATGAGTTTTTCTCAAGAATTCCTTCTTCAAAGAACGGCCCCCCCAAAAATAAAAAAGTAACATTATCCTTTCAATTAAAAAACAAAAATGATAATTCTGAATATTTAGTTAGCTGGTTAAATTATAAAGGTGAAAAAAGATGGGGATTTTTGATTAATAAAGATTGTCCAAAGTTTAATACTTCAACTTTTGTAGGTCATTCTTGGCTTATTGAAAAAAAAACAAAAGATGGATGTTGTCAAGTTATAAAAGCTTTTGTAGCAGAAGATTATGAAAAGGGTATATGTTTTATTTAGAAATAATCTTTATCAGACATAATAACAATACGGTAATCTTCTTTTGACATATTAATTCTTTCAGAGTATCTAATAAAACTTTCTCTTTTCTTTTTGATTTTTTTTAAATATTGTTGTATTTCATAATTGTTTCTAAATTGCTTTTTCTTTTTTTTAGCCGATTCTAAGTTAATTAGTTCTTTTTTTCTAAGGATGTATCTAATAAGATTCCAAGTAAAAACTGGATGTTTTGACTTTGTTTTTAGAAATAGAAGTAACATTTTGGAACCTAGATTTCTTTCATGTTGTTCATCAAATTTGGTGTCTGAACTAAATCTTACAACTTTCAACATGGTATAAATTTATCGCCAAATGTATTGAGAATTTATCGCCAAATGTATTGAGAATTTATCGCCAAAAGCGAATCATTTTTATGACAGAAAAAAAATGATTGAAAATTGGTATTAGGAACAGAATATCTGAAATATAATAATTGATTGATAGAACTAAGTAATAACTTGGTTATAAAAAGATGACTAATTACATTATGGTAAGCGACTTGAATAAAGGAATCGCAGAAAGTATCGGTCGCAAAAGAGGTAAGTATGGTGAATTGATTAAGGGGTGGATACATTGGTCTACAAAAAGGTCGGGTATTAATGGTACAACTGATAAGTATATTCGTAATATGTTAACTCAGATTTTAAGAGAGATTCATATTACTCAGAGTAAGGCAACAAGTGTGATTAATAGTGTTTACAAAAAAGATTTTGATGCTTATAATATAACAAACAAAATTTTGGAAACAAGTGGAATAATTGATGTGTTACATAAGGATTTAGATATTCGCAAATATAGCGTAGATATTTACTTGAAAGCGCTGAGTGAATGTGGTGTTAATACAACTGGAATGAGTGTTGTTCAGAAGGCAGGATTATGTATATTCTTACAATACATAATGTGTGGAGGTAGAGCCGAATTCGAGGGATTTGGTATTTCATCAGATTTGATTGAAAACAGAAGGAAAAAAATATTAAATGCGCAAAAAGATAAAATTAAGGTTGCGCAAACTGTTCCGGTTATTGTAACGGTAGATTCAGAAGACGAAAGAGAAGAAGACCAACAAACCCTTAAGCAAAAAGAAGAAGAAATCCCAGATTCTTGGGAAGATTTATAATAAAAAGTAGAAAAAGAAAAAAAACAAATAAAAATCAAAAAAAACCCAAAAAATATAAAATTTTTTTGTTAAAAAAATAATTATCTAACAATGTTTGATGATGCGAATCTAGGGGTTTTGAGAGATGTTTCTATTTGTTTTGTCTTATAAATGAGAAATAATACCAATATTGTAATAGCATTGAGAAAAAACAGTGTTGTAATATGAACGTAAAAATGAATTAGCTCTAAATAATTATCCATTATTATAAGTAATATAAAATGGTAGATGTATGGACAAAAAACCCACAAGTATTACTATCAAAAGATAATTTACAGTATTTTATTCCAACTGAGGATATGACGTATATAGAGAAAATTAATGCTATAACTAGATTTATTATTTATGGTTCGTTTTTACTTTTTTTGGTAAGAGGAGAATCTTTAATACTACTTTTACCTATTGTGAGTATGATAATAATTTATTTTTTAGTATCTTGGGGGCTTGGAATAGATGAATTAAAGGAATCATTTAATAATGAAAAAAAAAGTGAATGTACAAGTCCAACTTTAAATAACCCTTTTATGAATGTAATGATAACTGATTCAAGAAATAGAGAAGAAGCTTGTAATTATACAGAAGAAACAAAAAATCAAATAGAAGATGCTTTTAATTCAAATTTGTACAAAGATACAAATGATTTATTTGGTAGAAATAATTCTCAAAGGCAATTTTATACAACACCAAATACATCAATACCAAATAATCAAAAAGAATTCGCAAATTGGCTTTATGGACATAAAAATTAGAAAAAGAATATTCAGGTGAAAAAATTAACACCTGTAAAAAGTTTTGTTATAAAAAAGTACTCACAAAAAAGCACTTAAGTGCGTATGAATATGTATAAAACATACATGTCTAAAAGCATGTCGATGACAAACGAAACTCTAAAATCTTACATTGTTGCTGATAGAATGATGGTTTTAAATGCAATTGCTAAAGATTGTGCTAGCGTATCTGCTAAAGATTCTGCGGCTTGGCTAAAGAATTTTGATAAGCGTGTTGACTCTTATATGTCGATCGCTATGCCTGAATTTGCGGACAAGAAACGCAAGAAGAAGGTAGTAAGATTCCGCAAAATTTCTCCATATCTTGCGTTTTGCGCTAATTACCGGGACAGTAAACGTGATCCTAAAACAAAGAAATTGAATGAAAATGTTTTAGAAATCACAAAACAAGCGGGTGCGTTATGGAAGAAGATGAGTGAAAAGGAGCGTCGCCCTTGGAATACAAAAGCTGAGGAAATGACAAAGACAGCTAAAATTGCGTGGGATAAGAAAATGTCTAAGGAAGCTATTACCCCATCTGCGGCGGCTATTCGTGAAATGAAAAAGGGTGAACTCAATGGTTTGATTGAGAAAGGTAATGTAGTTATCCCTTCGAAAGCAAATCTTAAAGATATTCGTGAGTTAGTTGTAGCTCATTATTATCCAAAAACAGCTCCAACCCCAACACAAGACGAGATTACAAAGATGAAGCGCGCGGAGCTTTCGTCGCTTCTTGAGAAAGTTGGTGTACAGTTAAGTGCGAAGAAGGATACAAAAACAATGCAAGCGGCTCTAATTTCTCATTATTATCCTTAAAAAATCCCGAAAAAAAAACAAAAAGTAAATTTGAATTTATAAAATTCTGAGTAAAATCAAAATAGAATTTTTATATGTACAACTTTGTATATATATTATAAATATTTCATAATATAAATGATTCGGATTGGTATAAATGGTTTTGGAAGAATTGGGAAAGCTATTTTAAACCAGGCTTTAGATAATAAAAATATTAGAGTAAATGCTATTAATTTTCCAGGTTTTAACATTCAAAAAATAGAATCTTATATAAATAACGATAGTTTTCATAAAACAAATAAGAGAAATGTACAAATAGTAAGTGATAATACAATTAACATTAATGGAAATATAATAGATTTTTATGATGCAAGAATACCTAACAAAAACATGTGGAAAGATTCAGATTCAAAATATGTGTTTGAAACAACTGGTAAGTTTTTAACTGAAAGTACTGCCAAAGACCATAATGTAGATTACATGATAATGTGCGCTCCAAGTAAAGATAGTATTGTACCACAATACTTATATAATGGAAATCATTTGGAATATAATGGTGAAAAAATTGTGAGTAATTCAAGTTGTACTACCAATTGTATTGTACCATTGATAAAAATATTGAACCAAAAATATGGTATTGAGCACTGTAATTTTATAACAGTTCATGCGGCGACAGCGAGTCAAAGTGTATTAGATAGTCCGCATCTAAAAAAAAGAAACCATAGAAGTGTTTTTAATAACATTATTCCGGCAACAACCGGGGCAAGTAAGTCGGCTATCAAAATTTTACCAGAACTTGATGGAAAAATATATGGTACTTCTGTAAGAATACCTACAGGAAATGTTAGTATGGTTGATATGAATATTAAACTTAGTAAAAAAGAATCTTTGTCAAATATTTTAGAGTTTCTTAGAGGAAAAGATGAAATTATTGTATCGGATGATGAACATTTAGTAAGTTCAGATTTTTGTACTACTGAGAATCCAACTATAGTAGATAGCGCGGCTTGTTTAGAAATGGGTGATAATAATTATAAATTTACAATTTGGTATGATAATGAATGGAGTTATTCTGCTCAAGCTTTGAAACTTTTAAATCATATTCATGAAATAAATAATTCACCGGTATCACGAATGGATGTTTTGGATATAGGTGTTGCACGGAAGAAGGCTTCCATGGCGATGTCTGATATGAACTAGTCATGTGTTCATCTCGAATTAGCTGCATCCAAACTTGGATTTTCAAAAATTAAAAGTTTCCCCAAGGTTTTTATTAATTATAATAATGGATATTTATAGGCATATAGTATCTTTTATGGAAGAATCTGAAATACCAATTGTAAATAGGGAATTTATAAAAGGATATGTGCATAGAAAATGGAGGCGATTGAATGGTATACCCTTATTGGTAGATATTTTATGGCATTCACCAATGATGTGTCATAAATATTGCGTATGTAAAGTAGCTAATGAAAATGATAGAATTATATATTATAATAGGAGGAGGAGAAATTCTATCTAACGTTCCATAGTACCAAGCAATTCCAATTGACCTTCAAGATCTTCAAGTTCTTGAGCTAATTCAAGTGCTCTATCATTTTTGAATTTTTGTAAGAAAGATGCTCCTTTATCAGCCTTTTGTTCCATAAAACCTTTAATTCTGAGTAAATCATCTTGAATCAAATTTGAATCAGAAAGAGTTTCTTTTACAAATGCAATAGCTTCATTTATAGATTTCATTGCGGCAGTAGCAACTTGTGTTGTAGATATGGAAAGGGAAACACCGTCATGGCCATTTTTTGAAAAATGGTCGATATATACTTCACTAACAGATGTTATTCCATCATCTGCAAGTATTGGTTCATCTAAAGTAACAAAACCAAGTACAGAGGGTCTCATATTTTTTGGAGAAAATGAAACGACATCACTTGGTTTAACGCCAACTAAAAAATTGGCTTTTGGTTGTCTGGTTGAGCTTAAATATTCGCCATTAATAAGGACTTGTCCGTTATATTCTGTAAATTGTGATATTGTTTCAATAGCTTTTAATTGGCCATTAATTTTATCTTTTAATTCAACCCAATCTGATTCTTTAAAAGTATCATTTGCGGATTGAACGTGATTGTAACCTTGTGTTAGGCTTTCTAAAACATTTTTATATCCGTCTACAGCGGCATCAATCATATCATGTCCATCCTGAGCATTTCCGGCGGCAACTTTTGGTTTCCAAAACATAGTCAAAGCATCTTCACTAAGATTCTTTGTACGCATATAATAGCTTTCGAGTTCATTTCCAATTAAAGTTTGTAATTCTACAATTTCGCCTTGTACAATTTCAGTTCTTTCTTTAATCTCGCGTTTTTTTAAGTGGTTGTTTAATCTTGTTTTATTTGTCATTTTATAATCATATTCAATATGTTCTCTAAAAACTGTATTTTAAGTCATGATAAATTTAAAAATGATTAAGATTAAGTAGTATGAAAATAATATAAGTATGAAAATTGCTATATCTGGAAAAATGGGTAGTGGTAAAACTTATTTAGCGGATGAAATTTCTAAAAGATTTGATTTCAAAAGAGCATCTTTTGCTGGTAAATTGAAATCACTTGCAAAAGAACTTTTCAATATGGACTATAAAAATCGCAGTTTATTAATAGATTTTGCCACAAAGATGAGAGATATTGATAAAAATGTGTGGATTCGAGCTATGTTTAAAAGTATTGAAAATTGTGAGAATGTTATAATAGATGATTTAAGATTAGAAAATGAATATAATACTCTTATGTTAGAAGGTTGGTTTATTTGTAAAATAAATATTGATGAAAATGAAAGGATAAATCGTTTAATTTCAAAATATGGAAAAAAATCAAAAGAGCATTTTGAGCATTCAAATTCTATTACTGAAAATGATGTTGTAAATATGGAAGACAATAGATTTAACTTTGTAATAAATGGGTGTTCTGATTATGAAGAATTATATACTATTATAAGAGATAGGCTAAATTCACAAAACTATAAAAAAACAGAAAATTAGTATGCCTATGATTTAGATGATGCGATTTTCATGAGTTAAATTTTATCAAGTATCTTAGTTTCAATAGTTTTTTTATTGTTAAAGTCTATATTTTTTAAGGTATTAATATTGCATTCACAAAAAATTTTTTTATAATATTCTTCATAATTGTTTAAAACTTCTTTTGTTTTAGCAATAATATTATCATATTTAGTCCATATTATAAGATTATTATATGGTAGAACATTTGTTAATGGAGATTCTTCTGAAACAATTATTACACCATTTTGTAATGCGGGTAAACATCTTAATTCTTCAAACGAGTTAGTATTGTTGTTTTGATGTATATTTATCAATACTTTAGTATTTTTATATAATTCTTGTATATTTTGTTTAGTAAAACATGTATTAATATTAGAATGTTTTAAACTACTTTTGCGAATATTGTCAAGAAGTGTTTTTCTTCGTCCAAATACATTAAGAAATGTTGTTAATGAATCTATTTTTCTATTAGTATGATTAATAAAGATATTTTCATATAAAGATGGTGCTATATAAATATGATTTTTAGATAGATTATAATAATGTGGATTGGTCTTGACATTATATATATTGGGATTGCAATAGTCTAATAATATATGGCTATTTCTTAAAACTTCTATTTTGTCAATTCTTATTAAATAATTGGTATTGTTAAAAATTATATTACTTTTGGGGCATCTTTCGTCGCATTTCCCGTCATCTGTTACAAGAGTATGTTCATAATTAATATTTATATTTATAGTTTTTTGTTTTTTAGGAAAAACATTTTTGCCCCGAATTTTATATCTAGAAGCGTTGTGGCCTAATATAATATTTATTGATAAGTTATGTTTGTTAATTACATATTTTAGTAAAGATACTATGTAATTGTTATAATCTTTAACCCATCTTGGATTGTTACAAACATGTATTATTGAATTATTTACTTTAATATTTCCCATTGAACTTAGATAGGACTCATAATAATAGAAAACTTGTAAATTAAAAAGACAAATAATTAAATATAAGCCAAAAACAGTATAAAAAATAAATGAAGATATACTTGTTATTATGTACAGCATTTTCATATGAATTTCCTCATCATTTAGTGGATGAACATGTATGGAGAAGATTTCATAGAAAAGTTTCAAAAGTAGTATTATCTCATCCGGTTGTTACAGATAATGCTTATACAAAAGAATTTTCAAAAGGAAATATAGGTTTAAAAGAACAATCAATTTTTGTACAACAATTTAGTGTATTTAGTCAATTATTTTTGGTATCACAATTATTGAAAATTATAAATGCTCCAAGCAAGAGTGAGATGCGAAATGGGAAGGAAATATTGTGTAATGAGTTAGGGGTAGTATTTAATTCAAATGGTTCTATAGAGGGTGGAACTTATAGTTCAAAGCATGCTCATTTTGAATGGTTACTTGATGTAGGAAAGGGTTTAGGTTTAGAGTATAATGAGCTTGGTAAGAGGTGTCTCGGTAGTAAATCGACTTTGTACTTCTGTGATGAGTTAGAAAGATTATATGGTAGTCAAGATGATAGTACAGCACTTGCGGCATCATATGTTATTGAAAATTGGGCACAATCCGGTTTTTGGGATGAATTAATTGAGGGTTTTAGTAAAATAAACAAGAAAAGAATTAATAATAATGAGAAGCCACTACCAATGGCTTTTTGGAAATTTCATTCGCAATTAGAAAAAGAACATGCTGGTCATGTTGAGAAGGAATTAAAAGATGTATACTTGTCTAATCGTATAAAGGATGAGGAGATGTTTCTATATAATTGTGAAGAAATGCTTGATGCAATTGACAGATTTTGGTTAGGACTTTATAGGACTTTAAAAATATAAATAATATGAATGATAATGAATTTTTTGATAAAATCATAGATGCTACTTCAAATGTTTTAACAAAAATTATAGAAGAGTTAAACAAATTCAAAACAGACATAAATCCATCTAGAATAGAATTGTTTGAAAAGGAAAAAGGAAAAATCTATATAAAAAAGGATGAGTCAGAAAGATGTAGTTCTTCACATATCGAAGATGAAATCAATATGTGTATAATAATAATAAATTCGATTCAAAAAGTGTTATATTTATTGGCAAATGATTCTATTAACAAAATACGAAGATGGGAATTGAAACAAAAATTGTTTCATTTAATAGAAACATTAAATATAATAGTATGTCAAGACAATATAAGACAAATATTAGAACCAATTTTGAGCTTAAACAAACAACTGAATATAAACAGTATATATGTGATTGAAATTATAGAAAAAACAGATAAAATAATTGAATTATTGAACAATTATTCATCAAAATCGAACATAACCTTTGATGTTGCAAGTTTAGACGGAGAAGATTTATAGCTAATATTTGTACCAATAGAATTTAGCATCAAATCATTAAAATATTCTTCGTGTAATTTAACGTGAACTGTACCGGTGCCACATGGTGGTGCTTGTCCAAGAATAATATTAGATGAAACTCCAGTAACTCCATCTGTTTCTCCAAATATAGCGGCTTTATAAAGTTGTTGGTCAGCTTCTTCAAATGAGCATTTAGCAAGTGGTCCAACATCTGTTAACTTCATACCATTTCTGTCAATAGGAATCAATACTCCTTTTGTAGTCATCATATCAGCAAGTAAATGAACATGCCTTGGATCAATTTCAGAAGCTTCATCCATAACTTCTCTAATTTCACGAATCAAAGTATGTCTGGCGGCTTCAATACCGAATATACTATACATTTCATGAATATCATTAGAGAAAGTTCTATATTTGTCAACTTCTGGATGTAGAATGGTGTCAATGATGTTTGATCCGGCTGTATCAATTAGCCAATCTTTTTTAGAGCCTCCTCTAATATCCTGGCGCAATGTAACATTATTAATACCATCAATTCCACGAATAACCAAATTGTCCATAAGTTTAGATTCAATATTAGACAAAATCGTAATTTCGGGTATTTCATCTGGAATAATCAATTTGCGTAATTCTTGAGAATTAGGATTAATTCTAATTCGAATAAACATTTCTGGTGCATTATCATCAGAATATTCACAAAAAACCCCTTCACTGTAAAGTTGAGAAATACTGTAATATATTTCTTCCATTTCAATTCTCTTATCAAGAAGTAATCTTCTTTCAAACCATATGGTCAAAAACCATTTAGAATCATAAAAGTTGGGTTCTAGACTTCTAAATAGATTATTGAATTCGTTAAATTGTTGATAGTTAGTTTGTAACGGTTCATATCTAATTTCAGATGTATTGACAAGATCATTAAGACGAATCAAACAAATTTCGGTACTAATTCTTTGAACAGTTGATTTGTCATGACTTAGAGATGGATTTACCATTACAGTTAAAGACTTGTTCTTAGGATTTTTGCTTAAATGAAACAATTCTTGTAATCTTGGAACGCCTCTTGTAACAGTTGATTTACCTCCAACTCCAGATAAATGAAATGTATTAAGAGTTAATTGAGTACAAGGTTCACCAATAGATTGTGCTGCAACTGGACCAACAGCATCCCCTGCTTCAATTTGTGATTGAAGAAACAATTTTTCAAGTGAAAACATAAATTCATCAAATTGTAACAAAGTAACTTTTTTATCTAATAATTTCTTAGGATGAGTGTGTATTAATAGCATGAATCTAAACATCCATAAACCATCGTTGTATTTATGTAGAGACAATTTTTTCAATAATTTTTCATATTCATCCAATACGTAATCAACACTGAGTTTTTTAGATGAATTATTAATTTGGTCATCTTTTAGAGAATTCATTAAAGTTCTTTCGATATGTACTGGAAATTTAATAGATGATTCTGGAGAACCGTCGCAAATTTGTTCAGAATACCAATGATACATTTCTTTAATATTTTCAGTCATTTCAAGTAAACGATTTTTTGTCTTTTTAGAAATTTTTGGAATATCGCAGAATTCTTTTTGAAAATCGGTAACATGAACAATCGGTACTGATTGATATTCTAATGACGCTCCATCAGAATTATCATCTCCGTACAAGAATTGGATAATATTATTTTGCGCATCCTTAACACATTTACTCCAGGTAACTTTGTAATCTTCAAGAGCTTTCATTAATTTACGTTGAATATAACCGGTACTGGATGTTTTTACAGCAGTATCAATAATACCCTCTCTTCCGGCCATTGCATGGAAGAAGAATTCAAGTGGTCCAAGACCTTTTTGAAAAGAACTATGAACGAAACCTCTGGCTGCCGAACTATCATCAAATTTAGTATAATGAGGTAAGCACCTATAATTAAATCCGTAAGGAACTCTTCTTCCTTCAATAATTTGTTGTCCCAAACAAGCAGTCATTTGTGCTAAATTAATAAGTTTACCTTTTGAACCACCATTAACCATATTCATGAAGCGATTGTCAAAAATAGAGTCGTGAGTTTGTTTAAGTAAATTTTCAGCACTGCTTCTGGCGGCAGTTAGTTGTCTTGTTACTTTATTTTCAAAAGCAACCTTTTCACTGTCAGAAGACATATTTTCAAACATATTAAGATGAAGTGTTTGAATAGTTTTTTCAACTTCAAGTTTTTGTTGGTCAATTTTGACATCAATTTGTTGACTTAAAGCCTTATCAAGAACTAAGTCCCTAATACCAACTGAGAAACTATTTTTGATTAAATAAGCTCTAATAACGTGTTGTGAATTATTAAAGAATGCGGCACATTGTTCAGGACCCTTATCTCTGAAAATACTATGAATTAAACTTGTAAACACCTTTTTGTCAAAAGAACCTGAATCATTTTGAATATTACCATTTTTAATATTAACACTTTGTTCGCGTCTATTTTTAATCTTCAAATTAATTTCAGGAATACAAAAGGATAAAGCATCCATACCAGAATATAATTTATCAACACATGAATTATCAAGATTAACATTTTTAGCATTTGTCCAAGAAAGTGTGTTCATCATTTCTCTATGAGTAAACTTAGTTGAAACATCCATTGTCATTAAATGTCCACCAAGAACAGCATCTTGTACAAATGTAATAATAGGCATATTAAGGGCTGGACTAACAATTTGACGATTAACAGATGCTAGACAAGAAATTTCATTAGAAGAACTCAAACTTTGTGGAACATGCATATTCATTTCATCACCATCAAAATCAGCATTATATGGTGTTGTAGCACTAATATTTAATCTAAATGTAAGTCCGTCTAGAATTCTTACGCGATGAGCCATCATACTCATTTTATGTAAAGAAGGTTGTCGATTAAATATTACCCAATCACCGTTCATAATGTGTCTAATAACTGTATCTCCAACTTCAAGCATTTGAGAAAATTGAGTTCTATCAATGTGATTTAGAGAAATTGTCTTTTTATTTACATATTTGAAAACAGCTCTTGCACCAGGATAAATTTTCGTACCATTACGAATACAGTTTTTAAGTCTCCTAATATTTTTTTTGGTTACTTTTTCAGGATATGTTAGTTGTATAGCAATACGTTTCGGTACACCTAATTCATCAAGATTAATAACCGGATCAGGTGTAATTACAGTTCTTGAAGAGAAATTTACCCTCTTTCCCATCAAATTTCCACGAATTCTGCCTTCTTTTCCTTTTAGACGTTGTCTTAATCCTTTCAAAGGCCTACCGGACCTTTGTGCTGCAGGTAATACTCCTGCAATTTCATTATCAATTAAAGTTGATGTATGGTATTGTAAAATATTGTGCCAATCATCAAGAATACGCGCAGTAGGATCTGTTTTTATTTTTTCTGTGATTAATTTGTTATATTTAATAACATCACAATATTTAATAGTAATATCATCTTCCATTCTTTGACCATTATCTTGATGAACAGACGGACGACAACTGGGGGGACAAACCGGGAAAGCTTCCATTATCATCCAACTCGGATGACTAAGTTTTGGATTAATACCCATCGAAATACAAGAAATGTCATCTAATTGCTTAAATAGATTAAGTACATATTTCGCGGTCATATCAAATTTTGATTCTTCTGTTTCAACATTGTCTACTGTAGTTGGTAACCATAGTGCATGCATTTTGCAAAGATCCGTTTTTACATATTTATCAGGTTGTACAGCATGGCATTCTGGACAAGTTTTTACCTTTTTTGATTGTTCAATCAAATAACTTAGTTTAGTGCGATTGTCAATATGAGCTGTAGAATCAGAACACAATAAATTAGCACATCTATAGCAAATACATCGAGAAATTTTTTGTACTACCGGAAAATATTGAACATGAAATACTGGAAGTGCCAATTCAATATGACCAAAATAACCAGGAGTTGTTTTATTTGTTTGCATATCTGTACTACATACTTGACCATATTCTAAAACTCCCATCCGCGGATCAAATAATCCACCTGTTACTGGATCATTACCACAAAATGTATCATGATGAATAACCTCAACAACCGACTGGCGACGAATCATATCAGGACTCATTATTCCAAATGTTACTTTGTCAATTTTGACAACGCCGCCAGAATATTCAAAATTAGATTCGTAAGCCATATTTAACACTCACACCTTATATAATATAAAATTGTTCTTATAATCATTTTTTTAGACTAATAATTTTTAAACATTTAAATTCCATTTAGTAGAAAAAGGTATTTTTTCGTCCATAATATTATTGAAGCTTCTGTAAACAAATCTGGAAAAATGTCTACAACAACAATTACATTCACTATGAGTTGGCGTATAATGTATTTGAGTTTCACAACTAATCTTAGTAATAACAGACTTATCTTTTAAATTTTTTGGTTTATTAGTATTATGTCTTTGACAACAATTACATTTATTAAGACTTTTAATAATAAAATTAGGATCATGAATTTGTTTTTTAATTAATTTTTCAAGATCATAGTCACCAGAATTAAAAACATTTTTATCAAACTCATTTAAAATCTTATTTATTCTTGAAAATGCTCCAACTTTTTCAATTTCTTTTAAAACAGGAAAAGTGATTATTCTTTTCAAAGACTCTTCGAATAATGGTCTATGTTCTGGATTATATTCAAAAATAATATTTAGAATATCTGTTACAATTGGAAGCATAATTTGACTAATGTGTTTCTTAGTTAATATAATCAAAACAACTTTAAACTACTTTAAAATTGATCAAAAATGAGAAAGAGGATTCAATACTTCTTTGAGCTTTTTTTGTCCAATGTCCACTTAATTTGTATTTCATGTTTATATTAACAGGAACTTCAAAAATATCTTGACTTAAAAATCTTCCAATTTTACAATTGTTCATAAGTAAGTTTCCACAAGAATTTTCATCATTTATCCAAAGTTTTCTATAATATTGTGTTAAATTGTCTGCAATTTCTTTTTGGATTATATTTTCGAAATATTTGTTTGGTGGCTGAACAATATTTTTAAGCAAAGATTCAGTTGTTATATATCCCTTGTATGGTTCATTACCATTATTACCCAAATTATCATTAGTTCTTTTTGTAGAAACAAGTCCACTAGAAATCAATAATTCTCCAAAAAGCCCCTTATATAAAGTATTCATGGTGTGAGAATTATTATCATATAACCAAGCAAATTTTTTAGCTCTATTGCTATTTGGAACTATATAAATTTTTTGATGTGGATTAATGTTAAATTGAATTGATAAAGCATTTTTTGATATAGGATTAGAGCCATCCCATTGAACACAAAAATTATTTGGAACAAACTGAAATGCGAATGAATTAGTTACATTATAAACAATAAAATCAACTGATTTATTAGTTATCAATTTTTGGTCTAATCCAATATTATAATCTAATTCGTGTGAAGATGTGCGTTTTTTGTAAACTCTTTTTATTAAGTCTTTATTTTGTAAGTCTTTACCATTTTCTATATTTATCAAGTCTTCAAAGAGTTGTTGATAGATAATTTCACCATTATCAATAATTCCGTAAGATTCTTCCAGTATAATAATAAATTCAGATAATATGTTTGGTAACGAAAGCAAGAGCGACCCAACATGGCTTTCATAAATACATTTAGCCAAAAGATAATTTAATTCGTCTCTTTTTCCTATATACATAACACTATATTCAATCATGATTTCGAGCTGTTTTATTATTTTGTCGTTAAAATTAGGGTTGTTAATACCAAGCTTTTTATATATGACCTCTTTTATATTTTGAATGTTGAGATCTTTATTTTTGACTCCATATTCAGCTATGAGTGTACTAATTGGATTTAATATGATTGAATCACTAAAATTTCCGAAATAACTTGAAAAAAGATTATTTGAAGATAAAGAACTAATGTAATATTGATTATTATCATATGGTTTTAATAATTCTATTACAAATGTACCATCGTTTGATGATTTTGTTTGACTAATTTTAGTTGATAAATCAGAATTCCAAACACATATATCATATTTATCAGGTTTGTATATTGAACCATTTATATTATAAGAATTAGATACATATTCAATTATCCATCCAATAATAAACTTAATTTGATTATCTCCAATATCATATTCATATTGAACCCATAATATTTCGTTGTTAGACAAAACGTTTTCACGAGGGACGGAGACACGTGAGCCAATAATATTGTAATTGGAAATACATATTTGAGATGAGTTTAAAGTTTTAATGGTTTTGCCCAAAATGTTATATTCAAGGTCTTTATTAGATATTAATTTGTCTAAAAATTTATTTTCTAAAACAAGATTTTCATTATTATAGAAATCGTAGACATCTTGTCTTACAAAAGCTTGATACAAAGCGCTTTTAGTAACATTTATTATTTCGTTTGTTTTAGAAAAGTTAGAATTATTTAACAATGAATGATATGTTATTTTCTCAAATTTGATAGAAGAATCAAAGTATTCACTATTATTACTAACAAATTTCATATTTGTGTTACCCCACTTTAAATAGTCAACACAATTATTATCTTTATCGTTAATTAGTTTAATTTGACCACCTAAAACGGCAAAAGCATATGTAACTTTATTATGTGATTTTGAATCAGAAAGATTTATAGTATTTGGATACAAATAGTTTTTAGTTGTCATTAGTATAATACTAATATTAAAACAGAAAAAATTTGATTTTAAATTTGTCCTTTATATTTTTAAAAATAAATATATTAGAATAACATGAGACTAATCTTTATATTATTGACTATAATAATAGTATTCATATTTATAGTTTTAAATAGCCATATTGGTATTGAATCATTTCAAAATTTACCGAAATATATATCGCAAAGTTATTATCCATCATATTTAGAACTCAATCCATTAATATGTTATGTATCTTCTGCCGAAAGTTATCTTGACAAACAATATTTCGAAAAAGCATTTGAAAATTCTATAAATTTTAAAATAACAAGCGATCCAAAAATGAAATTTAAGGCTGATCTCGCTTTATTACCAGAACCAGTTATATTAGACCAAGAAAATAGTGATGGAGAATATCCATATGACTTTGTATCTCATGTAAAAGACATATCATTTTCTTTTGTTCAGTTAGTTGATACTGGTACAATTCAAACTTTTAATGATATTCAAAATTATCATATTTATATAAAAGAAGGTGGTTATGTAGAATATTTATACAAAAAAATATTTGCATTCATAAAATTCGAAAAAAATCCCAAAATAACTTATTATTCTTCGAATAATATTGCTCTTGAAGCATTAGAAAATGGAAAATGTGATGCAATTGCATTATTAGCAAGTCATCCAAACGAATTTATACAAAGAATGTCTTACAAATTTAAGATAAATATTATACCGTGGAATTTAGATGAAAATCTTGTAGATGTTTTTGCTTATTATCTTAGAGGTTTGAAAAGAACAAAAATCAGATTAAAGGAATATAATTATACGGATTTCAATACCGAATTATTGTCATATGGATATAACAATTCATTGTTTATTAGCAAGAATCTTTCATCAGATATTGTAGAAAAAATAACAAATTTGATTTTTAGAGTAAAAGATATAACACGTTCAGCATCTATAGGTGGTTCTTTATATGTACCATTTCATAATGGTACTAAAAATTGGTTGAAAAAATTTGGTTATATTTCAATTACTGAATCCGAACAAGACCCAAGCTGTGCTTTATTAGTAGGAAAAGTACCATGTACTGGTAAAAATGGAGAATATGCAAAACAAGTGTATGATAGAGAATTTTGGGGTAGTAAAATACAAAATGATCAATCAGCCGTATCGTATTTAAGAACAATAAATAAAAAGAAAAACAATCCATTCAATGGAAAAATTTATTCTGATTTCATTAAAGACAATGCTTACATGTGTGTAGAAGATTTAAAAAAAAGAACAAAAGATGATTGTGAAAAATCAGGAAATACATGGGATAAACCATGTTTGAGTAACGATGAATGTCCGTTTTACAAAAGTAACCAAAATTATAATAATAATTTTGGCAAATGTATTAATGGTTTTTGTGAAATGCCTCTCGGCGTTATAAGAAAGGGTTATACACAATATTCAAATAATCCAATTTGCCATAATTGTCCAGCATCAAATCCATCTTGCTGTGAAGTAAAAGAAAATATGCCAAGTCCAGATTATGCTTTTAAAAACGATAGACTTGAAAGAATTGCAAATCAAAAAGAGTTAAATATGCGTAAAATAGCAACATAATTGCTATTATTGGTGGGAAAGCTTCAAGTGTTTAAAGATGTAAACATTTTATCTAACAAATTAGTTATTGTAGCTTTATCCCATCCCATATCTATGGCTCTTTTTATCAGTTTTTCTCTTATATTATTTGTCTCAAGAAGTTGTTTTCTTTGATTAGAATCTGGAAACAAACGTTTTATTGTATCATCATCGTGTTCAATAATCTTGTCTCCTCTTATAAGGTGTTTTAGAATTGATAAATCATTTTTAGTTGATTCATTCTCATCCAATTTTGATGGATTATTCATAATATTAGTGTTAAATTATTTAATTCTTTTTATATCTTAATTTTTGACTTTTTCTCTTAGAATTTGTTTTTCTGCGAGTTTTCCTTCCTCCGTAAGAATTTTTTTTAAACCCTGAATTAATTTTCCTTGACTTTTTAGCTAATCTCATTAAATCAGTTTCTAAAAATTCTATAATTTGTTCACGAATTTCAGGGGGTACTTTAACATCTAATGATTCTTTAATATTTTCAATAGCTAATAAAATATCTTTTTCTTCTTGGCTAACCTTCGGAGCAGATCTCTTTTTTGTAGGCGCGGGAGGTGGTATATTTGTATTAGAAGTTCTTGGTGGCGTTCTATATGATGATCTAACTGGTGTACTTGGCGGAGTATTTAGATTATTTTCCATATTATATAAATAATATAAAAAAATATTTATATAAATATGAACTATTGTATAAAACTTTTGATAGAAGCTGTTGCTGTGGGATTTGGTCTAATAATAATGGGTTCTCTTGTTGCCTTACTTGTTGGCTATTTTTATCCAAAACCCGTTTTACCAAAATCATGTGCTTCATATAATAAATATTATGTAATGGAATTTACTTTGTTCTTAACAGGATTTTTATTTCACTTATTGTGTGAAGTATTTGGAATTAATTCGTGGTATTTAGTAAATTCTGCAGCCAAAATGGCAAAAGTGTAATAACCAGAACTCTATAAATAAATATACTGAATATGCCTAAGGATTGGGATCCACATTATGAAGACGAACAAGATTGGGAACCAGTAGTCTTTAAAAAGGATATAAATAGTAAAAAGTCACAAAACAACACAATAGAAACCCCTTTTCATTCAAAATTATGTCTTGCAAGATCTAGGGCCGGTTATACAGCGCATGAACTTTCTCAGAAATTACATATGAGAATTAAAGACTATCAAAGAATCGAAGCTGGAGAACAGATACCGTCTTTCGATTTATTAGCTAAACTTAGAAAGATAATTAATCTTCAATAGGATGTATTTTGTTATATTTTTTTGAATTAGATTTTAAAAATTGTTTGATCAAATTTGTTTGTAAAACTTCGCAAGATGAAGAATTGACAGTATTTGGATATGGTAAAATTCTATCTAATGGATTCGGATTTAATAAAGATCTTACAAGAAGCCATTCTAACTCACTATTTGTAGTATAATATGGTTTTAAAAAATTTTCACAACTATTAGCTAATAATAATTTATCAATGTCCTCATAACATCCAATTATCCATTTTGAATCAAATAATTTGGTTCCTAATATTTGTTCCAAAATAATACAACCTAAACTCCAATAATCGGCATATTTTCTACTAAAATTGTTTTGATTCGATACTTCTGGAGCATAAAATCCTTTACTTCCACATTCTCCTTTTCCAATATCATTTCCTATATAAGATAATCCAAAATCACATAATTTAAATTGATATTGTAACTGGTTTTCAAAAAAAACAATAACATTTTCTGGTTTTATATCGCGATGATAAATATTTATACTATGAATATAATCTATCGATTTACACAAATCTTTAACAATATTTATAATAATTTTTGAAGATAGTTTTGCCTCTTGGGAGAGTTCAAATAGATTTTTATCTCCCCTTTCTAATTTTAAATTATATGATGTTGTTGATTGGAAATAATCTATCATACAAATAACATAAGAACTTTTAAGAAGTTTCAGAATATTTATTTCATTTAGTAAAGATTTCCTATCTTTAGAATTGATTAATGGTTTATATATTCTCTTAAATACATAATCATCTTTTTCATTCAAAATTACTACAGTAGAATAGCAACCTCTTCCTACTATTTTATATTTTTCTGAAAATTCTTTAAATGGTATTGATTCAGTTAAATATAAATCAGAATTAACATTTTGCCCGCTTACACATTTCCCAACATCTTCTACATGCGCAGCGGGCATGTTTACCATATTATTATTGTGTTTATAAAATTATAAGATATTATTGTTATTATCTAAAATGATAGAAAACTTAAACTTAAAAATTTGGCCAGACAAATATAGCAAAAATAGATTACTTAGTTGTCATATTTATATTTTATTGAATATAAATACACAATGGGCTATAAATAATATTTTTCTACAAAATATTTTAGAATGTTACACTGAATTTTTGAAAGTTCAAGACACTGATTATGAAAGAAATATTGTACATAAATTTAAAAACAGTTTCAATAAACTAAAAATTTTATTTGCGAGTTCTTATTTGGATATAATAAGTGTACGTAATTTCAGAGTATTTGATAATGAAGTGTCTTTACGCCTAAAAATGTATGATAAAGAAAATTTGAAACTAAATCGACAAATTCAAACAATATTAGGAGATTTTGAAGAAAGTCTTTCACCAAGAATGATTCATAGAATATTAACTTGGTTAAAAGAAAAAAATCCCGAAAATTATAAAAAAATTAAAAGAACTTCTAAGGAAGACATTATTAATGAATTAAAAAAAATAGGAACAAAAATAGATGTAAAATTGTGTTCAGAATTTATAGAATGGGAAGATCCTGTATTATTTATCAAAGATTTTGATATTGAATTATACAAAAAAGGAAAAAGAATTAAGAATGACGAATTAAGAAAGATTCTGAAAAAAAAATTATATGAACGTGATAGAAACTATTTAAGGTGTGTTCATATTAGCCCTCATTTTAGAGGATTACCAAAATGTATTGAAGACAATATTACATCATTTCTGATAAAATAAACATATAAAATAATATTCGATAAAATAATGGCAAAGGCAAAATGTCCTTGGTGGTCAATAACTCTTGTAAAATGGATGGATTATTTGGCCGGTATATGTTTTTTATGGACTGGTATAGCAATATGTGTAATGGTGATGGTTAGTCCAACAATGATAATGAGTCCACCGTTTCCAATAATTATAGGATTATCTTTATTATGTGGTACTGCTCTCAAAATAATGAGTTCTATGGTAATTCAAGTAGGATTACACGATACATGGGGATTATTTGTTTCAAGCTTGATTTATACTATTATTTTTGCGGCGTTAGCATTTGTCGCTCTTAGATCGCAGATTGGTATGATATTTAGTCTTCTTAATCCCGAAAAAATAGCTCAAATAGCGGCATGTTTGGGTGAAGAAGGAGCAACAAGTCTTGCAGATAGAGCAACAAATATTGCAAATAAACAAGTAGATGCTGTTGCTGGTAATGTAATACAAAGTGCGGCCCCTTTAGTACAACAAGCAAATGCAGTTCAATTAGCGGCAGCACAAACAGGCGCACAAGTAGCTAGCGCTCAACAAGGTTTAGTACAACAAGCAAATGCAGTTCAACAAGCAGCAGCACAAACAAGTGCACAAGTAGCAGCAACCCCACAAGTTTTAGCACAACCAATAAGATAGTTTCTTAAAATCTTATTAATATATAGAGAGATATGTCATTCGAAATAGTAACTTATGCTAACAAATCAGAAGGTATGTTTGAAAAATTATTAAACAATGATTTTGATGTACCAATAAAAGTTTTAGGATGGAATAAAAAATGGGAAGGGTATACAGATAAAGTTGTAGGTGTTCTAAAATTTATTGAAGCAAAAAATGATGAAGATATAATTGTATTTCTGGATGGTTTCGATACAAAAATAAACAAAAATCCAGAACACCTTATTAGCGTGTTTAAAAAATATGATACTAAAGTTCTATTGTCTAAAGAACCGAATATGATGGGTAAATTTATAACTAAAACTATTTTCGGCGATTGTAAAGGAAACAATATTGCAAATGCTGGATTGTATATGGGTTACGTAAAAGAATTGAAAATATATCTGAATGATACACTTAAGTCAAAATGTAAAGATGATCAAAGAAATTTCAATATTTCTTGTAAAAAATATGACTTCATAAAAATTGATGAAGAAGAAAAGATTTTCCAAAATATAAGCCCTAACACATTGAATAAGAATTCAGATGCAATATTCGTATCATACCCAGGTAGTCTTAGCTTTAATAGGTGTAAAAGAGCATTTATAGAATATTCACAATTCTTATATATACATGTATTGTGTTTACTATTGATAGGAATAATTCTATTTCCTCACTATAAGAAACCCTTATTTTATGTAGGACTATTTTTGTTCACATTATATATACTTTTCGCAGATAAATCGTGTATTTAGGATTAAACTTGGGCTGGTTCAGAGCCATTTCTGGACCATTGTTTACGATTATAAGGAATTATAACCAAATCATTAAATACTTCTACCGGTTTTTTTGCTTCTATTTGTTCGGGAGTATCTGGTAATTTAGGATGTACAAAGTCTGCTTCAGGTTTTGTTGGTTTTTTTCCAAAACAATTAACATTAAAAAGAGTAGTTTTATCAAATTGTCCCCCATTTAAACCGGGTACTCCACACATAGTGCGTTCTTCTTCATTGTCAGCATTTTGTATTCTTTCCCAGGTTTTCTTTTGAGTAGGATAATATGCGGTTTGATTTTCAGACCAGCCGTAATTGCACCATTCAGCTCCATGTTGATATGCATGAAGTAATTCATCATAACTTGCTAATTTGGCACCCAATTGTTGACATACAGCTTCAGCTTTATCATAAGTAACGGGTTCACCTGTAACATGAAAAACTTCTTCAATATCATGAGCATTTAGCTGACTTAATGGAGTTGCAAGATGATTGTGTGAAGAATCATTTAATGCTGCTCTTTTGGCAGATGGTTCTGATTCAATAGAATCATTATCTCTATTAAAAATAAAAAGAGAATCAGAATCTATGGGATATTTTTTGTACAGGAATATACATAGGCCAACTATTATTACAAGTACTATTAAAAGTGGAACATACGAAAAAAAAGGATTCTCATTAATCATTACTATTTGTAAAGATAATTTATCCTGGAACAATAAAATCGTGAATACTATCATCAGAAGCAACGCTTTCATCGGTAGACCAACTGTCTTCTGAGCCAATATCATCAAACCCTTCAAAATATTTTTCTTTCATATTTTCATAATCTGATTTAGTAATACTGACTGGTTCATTATTAACATGGCCAATCAAATAAACATTACCGAAATATAGAATATTATCTAAAGGAGTTGGTAATTCATGCTTATTTTCGTCTCCAGCTTCACCGTCATCCCAAGCATATAAAGCAATCATTTTTTCATCAATATTATAATTATGACGCAATGATAAATGGCCTTTACCAATGGTTCTTTTTACATTCCTTGGAATTTTTGTTGTATTTAGTTTAGATCCTAATTTATTGACCTCGAATTCAAATTCGGCAACATCTCCGGTACATCTTAAACAAATAGCTTTATGATTCATATTCAACTTATGACTTAATCTAACTTTAACTCTATTTGTGTATCATTTTTTTTCAGAAAAATGATCATAATTTTGTTGAAATTATTAAATTAAGAATAAGTAATTCCAAAAATAACTTCAAAATGGTAAATAAAAATTATAAATATTATGAATTGAATAGCAATGATTATGATGATGATGATGATGATTCAAATAGCGTTTTTTCAGATGATTCGTATGAATCAGATAGTTCATTTGATTCATATGTATCTACATATTCTAACGATTGTTTTGAACCAAGTGAACATGAAAATAGTCTATTAAATATTTTAGTCTTAAATTGCAAAAAAGTTAACAAAATTGATGTTATTCATCCAAATCCTATTGATTTTGTATCAATTCTAAAAAATGTACCATTCACATATTTGACCAATCTAAAAACTGGAGAAAAAATAAAACAACAAAAATGATACACAATGAGTGCTCCAATAAAAGTATATATTATAAAGTAAAATATGGACGATCAAGAACATTATCACGATGATATAGTAAGACAACATGAACATAATGTTTATCATGGTTTAGCAACATGGTTTCCAACATCGTTAAACGAAACATACGAAAATTCAAATGAAATCTACATTTATTCAAGTGAAAACTATATTACATCCAATGCATTTGATACGGGAAATGTATTAATTACAACTACATTATATGTATTGTTGATATGGGAAATTTATTACATATTTTGGTAGTCAATAAATATACTTAATCTATACTAAAGTTAACAATATTCTTCTTTTTGTAATTTTGTTTTGTATTTGATTTTTTTCCTTTTTTAGATTTGGTTAAATTTTTAAAAATATAAAATTTATTGAACATTTCTTCGTCAATAGAAACTGAAACAGTACCAGTACCAGTGGGTGGTGCTTGTCCGGTTATAATATTAGATGCCATACCATTAACATTTTCAACTTCCCCTCTTAAACCAGCATTAAGGAATTCATTGGTGATTCTTTCAAATGAGGCTTTTGTCAAAGGGCCATTTTCATAACCATCCATACCTCTCATATCAACTGATAAAAGTTTTCCTGTACCAACCATTCTATCGACTAATAATGAAATATGGCGTATATCTAAATCGCCAACATCTTTCAAAACAGCTGATAATTCTTCAATTAATATATGTCTGGCGGCTTCTATACCAAAAGTTTCATAAATATCAAGTACATTATTAGAAACTGTTTTTTGTGTATCTATTGCTGGGTTATTGAAAAGATCTATTAATTGTGAGCCATTGGCTTTAATAAAATATTTTTTCTTTTCAATAACAGAGCCAACAATTGGATCTCTATAATAACTAGTATATTTTTCAACTTTCGCATTACTAATATTTTGAATACCGTTAATTTGTAGTGGTAAAATTCCAATATCCACTAACTCATTAATTTTTGATATTTGAAAATCCATAGGTATTTCTCCCTTTTTAGGTAAAGGAATAATTCTATTATTACCATTAGCTCTTGTAACCTCTTCAACATCTATACGGAAAAATATAGCATTATTTTCAATATCAAGAATAGGATTATTAATATAATCTTGATCGTTAAGAGTAGTCCATGTATCGTATAATAAAGAAGTTTTAGTTTTAAAAAGTTCAAATCTTAATATCCAAGGTGATGTAATAGTTTCATGAACTCCAGTATCAATTTCTAATTTCTTATAAACTAATACTTTTTCAGAAACATTTTTAGAATCAAAAAAGAATTCATAAGATTTCAAAATATCTTTAATTGTTATTGATTCTATTTCCGATAAAATAATGTGGGCATCTTTTTCAACAAAACAATGTGGTTCTCTTAAATATATTAAACATGATGAACTATTTCTACCGCTTGGTTCAAGATACATTAATTCTTTAAGACGAGGTACTCCTTGGCTTCTGCCGGCTCCAGCAAAATGAAAACTATTTAAAGTCAATTGAGTACAAGGTTCCCCAATTGATTGTGCTGCAATAATTCCAACTGGTTCTCCGGGTTCAATTCTTGAAAGTTTGTAACTTTTTTCTAAATTTAATAAAAATTCTTTGAATGCTTCTATAGTTAATCTGTGTTCACAAATTAATTGTTTAGGACCCGCTTTAGCATAAACTAAAAATTTAAAAAGATAATCGCATTCAAAAAATTGACTAATAGAACAACGTTCGAATAATTCTTTGTAAGAAATAAGTATTGTAGTTGGGTCTAAATTTGTTTTATTAGTTTTTGATAGTTTATACTTATTTATAATAATTTGTAATTTTTCATCTATGTTTATAGAATGGTATAGTTTAAACATATCTGATTGATTTTCAGTATTTTCAGTATTAATTATATTATCAATTAGTTGATTACGCATTTGAATAAATTGTTGAAAATATTCTTCAAAAAGTTTAGTATCTTGTGGAATTTGTTTTATAATTTGTGGTTCTATAGTAATTTTTAAATGTTCTTTTGAAGCATTAGAAAGCAAATTATATTTTAAGTCAAGCTGATCATAAGAACAAAATATATTTCTGATGTTAATTTCTTGAATACTTTCTCCAGTAGCATTATCATCTCCATAACAAAATTGAACTATATTATTTTGAGCATCATTAACAGTATGACTCCATTTAATTGTCATATCTTCAAGTGTTTTAACCATTTGTCTTTGTATATAACCCGTTTGTCCTGTTTGAAGAGCTTGTTCAATTAATCCTTCTCTACCACCACCAGCATGGAAGAAAAATTCAAACGGATGAAGACCTTTACTTAAAGAACTTCGAACAAATCCTCTTGTAGAAATATCTTCACTATATTTTTGAAAGTGAGGCAATGTTCTATTGGTATATCCGGTATTAGTTCTTTTACCATTAACAATTTGTTGTCCTAAAAATCCTTTCATTTGAGTAATATTTTTCTTTTTTCCTTTAGAACCTGATTTTATCATTGGTTCAAAACGACTTTTTTCATCTTTGTATAGTAAATTTTCACTAATGGATGTAGCTTTTGCAATTTCTTCATTCACAAACTGTTCGAATAAATCTTTATCACATTCAACTTGAGAATTATGTATTTTTTCTATTCTTTTTGATATATTTTTAATCATTTGTGATGCGGCATCATCGACTTTATTGTGTACTTCTTTACTTCTTTGTAAATCTTTGGGGCCAATACTGTAAGTATGATGTATAAGATATTCATTTAATAACTTTTGCATATTTCCAGTCATTTTAAAGCAATTGTGCTCACCAAATTCATGATAACATCTAGAAATTATTTTTATCAAATCTTTTTTATTAATAGTTTTGGTTATTGTGTCTGTATAATCAGGTGTAAAAAATGAAAGAATTTCTCTACCGGAAAAACTATTTTTAGAAGAAATCCCATAATAATATGGGGCTCCACGAGCAAGAACATTCATTAATTCTCTTTGACTAAAAGCATTTTGATTGCTTGTCATCATATATGCTGCAAGTACATTATCCTGAACAAATGCAATTGCGGGACTATTAGAAGCTCCACTCATATTTTGATTTTTTAAACCAGCAAGTTCTATAACCTCAGTTAAAGTAGAAATTGTTTGAGGACAGTGTAAATTCATTTCATCTCCATCAAAATCGGCATTATATGGTTCTGTAACATTAACATTTAGTTTAAAACTATAACCGTCCATTATTTTAACTTTGTGTCCCATGAAACTCTTTTTGTGTAAAGTTGGTTGTCTGTTCATTAGAACATAATCTCCATCACAAAGATGGCGAAGAACAATATCTCCAACTTCTAATAATGTTTTAGGTCTTGGTTTTATTGTAAAATCTGTATTATTTCTGATTAAACCCAATGCACCAGGATAAACATCTTTACCATTATCAATACATTTTTCGAGAAAAGATCTATTTGATAAATTAACTTTTTCAGGATAAGATATAGTTTTAGCAATTTTTTTAGGTATTCCTATTTCATTTAAATCAATCATTGGATCGGGTGTAATAACACTTCTACCAGACATTTCAACGCGTCTTGATAATAAATTTCCACGAATCCGTCCAGTTTTAGGCTCTTTACCTTTTAAACGTTGGGCGAAAGTTTGATGTGGTTGACTTGCTCCTCTCGGTAATGATGGAAATGTACCGTTCGGATCATTATCAAATAATGTAGCAATATCATGTGCTAAATATTCACGGAAACGTTCTCTTTGTTTATGTTGTCCTTTATTTAAATATCCTTTTATTGTCATATTTGATTTCATAATTTCTTCATATCTGAGTGTAATATGATCTTGCGATAATAAACCATTACCTTGTTTTATAAATGGTCTACATAAAGGGGGGCATACTGGTATATTATAAAGTACAAGAGATGAAGGATTTGAATTATAATAGTCAAAACCAAGAATAGAACATGATTTACTTGAAATTTTTTTGAAAAGTCTATAAACATATTCTGGATATATAGCTCTTATATCCTTATTTTTATAAACAGCATCTATAGAGTCTATAGTTCGTAAATTTTTAACATATTTTTGAGGTTGAATACATGAACATATAGGACACCTTTTTTCTTCATCTTTATTTGGTTCAATTTTTTTTAACCTTGCTAATCTAAGTTTTTTCGGCAAACTTAACAAATCTTTTTCAGATGGAATCAATTGATCTGAATAATCTATTATCTTTTCAATTGTCATCGACTTTTGATTTTTTTCAGACTCAAAAGGTGGTATTAGAATATTTCCACATTCAATACAAGTTAATGATAAAATTTGAGAAATAGTGTCGATATAAAAGTGATTATATATTGGTATATTTAGCTCTATTCTTCCAAAATATCCTGGAGTTAAATCAATTGGTAATAAATCTGTTTCACATCTTTCAGATTTATCAGTTGGGCTCATTTTCGGATCAAATAGTCCTTGTGGAATAGGTTGTCCATCTGCTTTGAAACTTTGGTATTTAGTTATTTCAGTAACAGAATTATCTCTTATTTCTTCGGGACTTAATGTACCAAATTGTAATGATGATATTCTTGAATATGTATTCTTGTACATAACATAGGAATTGATATTTTTTAATTAAGATTAACTTATTAAAAATGATTCTAGTTTGTCAGAAAAATATAAAATAAATCAGAAAAAATGTCTTTAATTCACGATCCAATCCATGGTGATATTAAAGTATCGGCTATTGCAAAAAAAATTATAGATCATCCATATTTTGACCGAACTCATTATATATATCAAACTGGTATTGCTTATAGAATTTATCCAAGTGCAACGCATAGCAGAAAAGTCCATATGATAGGTACATATGCAATTACAAGTAAATTATTAGAACATTTAAATGTTGATTCTCATATAAAAGAATTGATTTGTTTGGGAGGATTATGTCATGATATTGGGCATGGGCCAGGTAGTCACGGTTTTGATAAATATGTTATTTCAAATCTAATAAAAGATGGAAAAATAGAAAAAAATAACTTATGGATAACACATGAACAAAGGTCAATTTACATGTTTCGTGAAATAGCAAAAGATTTAGATCTGAATGAGAATGACATACAGTTTATATGTAATGTTATTGATCCACCTATTGGAGAAAAAAGATGGGAATTCAACATTGTCAATAATACCCAACATGGAATAGATACTGATAAATTAGACTATATTGCAAGAGATGCATATGTTCTTGGTTTAAGATTAAGTATTGATTTTGACCAAATTATTAAAAATAGTAGAATTGTTGACGGACAATGGGCATTTTCAAAATGTATTCAAGATGAATTACTAAATTTAATCTTTGTAAGATATCGTTTGCACAGAATATTAAATCAATCGCGTATTGTAAAATTTGACTTATCTTATAGAAATATTATGACAAAATCATCTAGAATGTATTCAGATATTGCAAATATTTTGAATAATTATGATATTAAAGGATTTTCTAAATATACTGACCATTATGTTCTTCAAAATGGTAAAAAAGAATTTATCAAAAAATTCAACCAAAGAGATGCGTATACAATTGTTGATAGGAAAGATAGTACTACAACTGACGAAGATGTTACACTAAATATAAAAATTTGTAAAGTAGATTCGAATCCAATGGCAAACATACCATTTTATGATCCTAAATCTCTAAATTTATGTAATGTTCAAAAAACAAAAATGGATAATGCATTACCTTGTAATGAAGTATTATCTTATGTTTATAAATATGATACAAATGAGCTATAACTTCGACTATTTATTACAAAAAGATATGAATGTACATTTTTAGTTTTGGGAATATCCACTATTTGATGAGAGTCGCTTTAACTCGTGCCAGGGGTTCCATCTTTGCTTTTCGATAGCGTTTCTTGTTTTTCCATTATGAGATACTCCAGTTAAATCTCTAACTCTTTCTTGAGCATATTCCAGTATATCTAGGTTCCATCCATCAATATAGGGTTCTAAATCTTTGTCAATACTTGTATAACACGTCTCTTTTTTTATCAAAGAAGACCTAATTGTTTGAGGTAATTCATAATGATATAACAAAATTTTTTTCTTTATATGATACATACATGAGTTAATAATAGTTTTTTGAATTTTGAGTTTTCTCTTAATACATTTAGGACAATTACTAATTGTTTGGTAATAAGTTTTGTTGATACTTGACAAATTTACAGAATCTGTAAAAGCTAAATGATATGTTAACTTTATCATTAAATCTGGTCTAAGAGAATCCATTTTTATTGATTTTGCTATTAAAGTATAATCTTATTTATTAAATCATTTTTATATTATAATTTTTTCAATATCATTGATTATATATAAATTGGGACCAGTTTCTCCATGAATAACGGTTCCAACCGTCCAATATGGTATTCCATCTAAATCTAATGGTATTAGTCCATGACTTAATGTAGTATTTGTTGTATAATTTGAATCATAATTTTCTGTCTTAAACCCATTCAATACACAAATTAAAATTTCCGAAGTATTCTTATAAAAGCCACTATCATCATCAACATCTCGATATTTTGACCATATTACAGTTAGTTGTGTATATTTAATTCTAAAATAATTGTGGTTGTTCTGAATATTCATTAACGCTTTCCCAAGTTGAATATAAATATCTTCTGAAAATTTGTCTTTATTATCATCAATATAAGACATTAAATTTGTTGTATTATCTATTTGAAGGACTTTATCATTTGTTTTAGTTTCAGCATCCATATATCTCATTATTGAATTATTTTGTATAGTTCTATTCAAAAATCTACGCATTTGTTATTCAAATAATAATATAATATATTTAGTTACATTTAATGGCAGAAAATCCTATAATAGATTTACAAGACTATTTACCTTCCAGAGTATATCAAAATATTAATATGAAAAAACCAAAAACTTATTGGGATTATAATAATATTGAAATAAGTTGGAAAAATACAAATAATTATGAAGTTTCTGAAAAAATAGGTAGAGGTAGATATTCGGAAGTATTCAAAGGAAAACATGTACAAAAAGGAAATAACTGTGTAATTAAGATGTTAAAACCAGTAAAAAAAAAGAAAATATTTCGCGAAGTAAAAATATTACAAGCCTTGGTTGGAGCAAAAAATGTTATACAATTGTTAGATTTAGTAAAAGACGAAAAAAACCATATACCGTGTTTAGTATTTGAATATGTTGATAATACAAATTTTAGAGAGTTATATCCTACTTTCAGTCATTCTGATTGTGTATATTATGTAGACCAAATTCTTATAGGATTAGATTCATGTCATTCACGCGGGATTGTACATAGAGATATAAAACCCCATAATATAGTGATTGACCACAAAAAAAGAGAATTAAAAATAATTGATTGGGGATTAGCAGAATTTTATTTCCCTGAAAAAAAATATAATATTCGGGTTTCTTCACGTTATTTTAAAGCACCGGAAATATTAATAGATTTGCGTTATAGTTCGATAAATAGACACCACGGTTATGGTTTAGATATGTGGAGTTTAGGATGTTTAGTCGCAGGCCTTCTTTTTAAAAAAGATCCATTTTTTTATGGTAGCGATAACTATAATCAAATGGGTCAAATTGTAAAAATACTTGGAAAAAAAGATTTATTCGATTATTGTAAAAAATTTGGTTTAACAATAGACCCTAATCATTTAGAAGAGATGGAGAAAAGGAGTTATGAGAAAAAAGAACTAACTAATTTTATAAATTATGATAATTATCATTTAACAAGCAAAAATGGAATTGATTTTATTGAAAAACTATTAAAATACGATCATAATGAACGTATGACTGCAAAAGAAGCAATGACTCATAAATGGTTTGATACAATTCCCAATAGGAATTTATCAGAAAGAGGTTTATAATTATATATTATGAAAAAACATTAACAATACGTATATATTGAAAAATGTGTTATGTTTTAATATTATGGCATCCAATGATACTATATTTTGATGAAGCAACTAATTTGTTAAAAGAAAGAGATAGAATAAATGTGATCAAATTTTTTGATTTCACAATAAAAGATAATGTTTTATTAGAGTTTATTTACAAAATTTATGAAAAGGATATTGGTTTCAAAAAAAACCAAAAAGACGGGGTTTTTGATAAAAAATGCGATTTATTGAAAAACAAAGGCGAAATAATTAGAATAATAATAATACAAATTGAAAATCCTAAATTGGGGATTAAAAAGTTGATTTGTAAAGATGTTGTAAATCTGAAGCATAAATTTCGAAATATATACAAAAAACATACAAAAGATTGGACAAATATAATACATGGGTGTGATAGTGAAGAATATTCTAATTATGTAATTAACTTCTTATCAAAATATGAGGATAACATATATAAATAAGTAAAAAATACTAATTATCTATAATGCAATTGTTTATCAAATTTGCAAATAATTCTAAAGTTTATGATGTTGATAAATCTCTCACAATTTGTCAACTAAAAAATTTGATAGAAGATATTGAATATATTCCAAATGATTTACAATATTTAACAAATAGTGGTAAAATTTTGAATAATGGTACTCTTGAAGATAACAAATTAGAAAATGAGTCACATATAGATGTAAATTTACGAATTTTAGGTGGAAGTTGTAGATATAAAAAATCAACTTCCAGATTACGTTGGAAAACTAAGTTAAAGAGAATGAGACGATTGAAAGCGACTCGTAGAAAAAATAGACTTCGTAGTAGATAAATATTATAATAGTTCGTTAAAGGGTTGTTCCAAAAAAAGTAAAACACTTAATCTATTAATAACATCTTTCCAGTCTCCATATTTGGTTTGCTTGATCAAAATAGAATCAGGATACCAATAGCTTTTATTATCCAAAGAAGACCATCTCCATTCATTTCCAATAGTTAACAATACAAATGTTTTAATATTTAAGCTAGGTGAAATATGAACTAAACATGTATCAGTTGAAATGAGTCCATCTACATTATTTATAATATGAACAGATTCTCGGAATGCATCATATTCATTATCAATATAGTCTCCACAATATAAAACATTGTATTTTGATAAAATTATACGTTCATTTTCATTTACATTCTTAGATATTACAACCCATTGAATATTTTCTTGTTTTAAAAGAGGAATAGCATGTAATAAATCCATTTTTCTATTGTATTTTTCATGATTATTTTTGGATCCTCCAAACCAATTTAGTATATACTTCTTTTTATTACACGATTTTAAGAAAGACACTATATCTTTACAATTTTTGCATATATTTTCATTCAATATTGAGTTAATAAACAATTGTTTAGGTAAATTATTATAATCATAATCCAAGTAATCAATAAGTTTTATCAAATTAGTATGATAATCAAATTTGGGAATTAAACCATGATTATTATACGAAATAATAGTAAGATTGTTAATATTTTTGAACAATTTACTAAAAATCCACAAAAGTTTATCGTCTATAAAGAAGACTATACGATGTTTTTTGCTTCTATATTTTTCGCATAAAATAGGAATAAAGCGACAAAGCATAAATTTATCGCCGAGTCCTCCTCCATCATAAATTAATAAGGTTTTACCAATGTCATCTTTTTTGAAAAAAGAGATATTTTCATTATTAACATTTGGACCTGATATACTGTTATAATATCCCAAATATTTTTTAGCATCATTATATTTGAGTCTGTATAAACATTGCATTACATATAATTCTTTACAAAAAATAATTTGTTCTTTACTTAACTTCTCGAATGCATCCATCGAAGAATCAATTGTTTTCATAAAAGTTTCTATTTTGTGAAAATAAATATTTTCATATTTGAATATACTTGTAATATTTGAATATGAAAAGAGTAGGTCTACAAAAAAGGCATCAAACTCTGTATAGTCTTTGTATATATTCATTAGTTTGTATATAATTTTGTAAGAATCTTCATAAGAACCATTGGTATATAAGTATTTTCCATTTTCTAAAAGTGCTTTTGGTTTTTGAGTATCTATATTAGATGTATAAATTTTTTCTTCTTTTAAGTCAGAAAAGTATTTGGCATTAATCTTATTTTTGATCATATATCTTTGATCGTTATATTTGTGTATTTTCTCAGAAATTTGAATATATTCACTATCAAAATCGTTGTTTTGACTCTTAATTCTAATATTATCTTCTAATATCCACAATTTATTATTGATTTCATAAAGTTTTAAAAACAAGTTATCTTTAACATTTGAAATAGGATTTTCACGTGTTATTAATTCGAGTTCTTTACTAATATTTTTTGAAAGTTCTTTATTGTTTGATTTTTGTAGTTTTATTTTCAATATACTGACTTTATCAATTAGTTCACCAATACTACAAGATATTTTACAAATCATATTATTTAAGAAATCTATTGAATAATCCTTAACAACTATTATATTATTCTAAATTATTGAGTTTGTTGAGTATTTTGACTTCAATAGCTTTTTTGTTTGCATATTCTATATTTTTCAAGATATTTATATTTTTCTCACAAAAAATGTGTTTATAATATTTGTCATAATTGTTCAATATGTGCTTAACTTTATCTATAATATTATCATAGTCTTCCCATATTATGAGTTTGTTATATGGTAGAAGATTTGTTAATGGAGATTTTTCTGAAACTACTATTGCGCCATTTTGTAATGCAGGTAAACATCTTAGTTCTTCAAACGAATGCGCATCATATCTTCTATGTATATTAATCAATATTTTAGTATTTTGATATAATTTTTGTATTTCTGTTTTTTTGAAACAATTGTTGATATTAGAATGTTTCAAATTGTTTTTTTTAATATTATTTAAAAATGCCTTTCTTTTCCCGAATACGTTAAGAAATGTTGTTAATGAATTAATATTACGATTCTTGTGTTCAATATGAAGGTTATCATACAAATTAGGAGCTATATACAAATGTTTTTTAGACATATAATCATAATATGAACATGTTCTAACATTATATAAATTCGGAAGACTATAATCTAATAATATATCACTTTTTTCCAAATTCTTAAAATTTTTGAAATATACTAAATAATTTTCATTGTTATATACTACTTTACTTTTAGGAGCTTCAATGGTGGCTTGATCTTTAATAAGTGTATGTTCATAATTTATATTGATTTGGATTTTTTTGTTTTTATTATTAAAATTATGTCCAGCATCTTTGTATTTACAGGCGTTATTTCCAATTATAATATTTATTGATAAGTCGTTTTTGATAATCACATATTTTAGTAAAGATACAATATAGTCTAAAAAATCTTGAACCCATCTGGGACTTTTGTAAATATGTATAACTGAATTGTTGACTCTAATACTCATTAATTAATGGGATAAAACTTATAAAAATGAAAAACAAAAATCTACAATTTTTTATATATTTTATTAAAATTATATGCATCCCAAAAAAATAAAGGAAATAGAAACTATTTTCAAAAATAACAAGAACAACCAAGATTATTGGGATGCAAAGCAAAAAAAAACAAAAAGAGGTTTAAATATAATATCTCCTCCTACAAATTGTTTAGTACATAAAATTTGTGGTGAGTTATTAGCGACAAAAAGAATAATATGGATTGGTGGTCCACCAGGAGTTGGAAAAACAACATGTGTAAAGCGATTTCAAAATTATGGGTGTATGGCATTAGATGGAGAAGATCATTGGAATAGAGAAAAATTAAATGGCATAATAAAAATGTCCGAAAAAGCAAATAATGAATTAAATACAACTTTTATTTTTGGTGCATGTTATGGTAAGTATTTATTAGAAGCACCAGATTATGTAATACCAGTTCTAATCTTTCCAGATAAAGATGTTTACAAAAAACGTTTAGAATGGAGAGATACACAAGGACCAAAAAAACAACAACTATTGGCAAAAGAACGATATATAACCGATGAAGAAATAGCAAAAGCAGATAATAAAGTATTGGTATTACGTCAAAAAGTTGAAGAATGTGTTGATGTTACAATTTGTAGAATATGTGAGCTTATACTTAACAAAATAAAAAGAGACAAAAAGAAAAAAGCATTAGAAAATAAATAGACTAATATACATAGAATTAATAATAAGGATATAAATGAAATTCTATAAAACAATAACCATTATATCTTTGCTGTTTACTAAAAATGTATGTCTACAAGCGCCAGAAAGAATACACGATTCCTTCATAAAATACGATAAGAAAAGTCTGTTTACAATATTTCCCAATATATATAAATTCATAGAATCAAAATCTGAAACTCCCGATTATAATCGCAAAGAAATGCTTGACACTTATAAATCTATTTATAAAGATGCATGTGTATATCTATTGAATAACAAGAATAACTCTCTCTATTTGGGATGGGTGCCTTTGCGAGATGATAGATTATTAGAAAAATATTATAAAAACATTACTAAAAAGATAGATTTTGAAACAAATGTGAAGAATGTACCGTTATATTTTATAGTGTGTGAAGCAATATCTTCCAATAATACTTTGCAAGCAAAAAAGATTTTATGTAATCCAACTATTGACCTCAATATAGATTTGTATTTACTTAAAGCACATTTATTGAACTTCACTAAAGAATATAACACAACATTAGACCTATCATCACTAAAAACATATGATAGTGGTAGATGGTATCTTGTTTTTAATTATTAGTTCTCACAAAATTGATTAATTGTTGTGTAATATATTACATAAAAAGCATATAAACACAATTTGAGTGTAATATATTACACAACAATGATAACATCCGCAAGAGAGAAAAACAATACATCTCGTATGAGAACGTATGTTAAAAATAAAGAAGACGAAAATTGGTTAGAATATGAACACCAGTCTATACGAAAACATATTGAAGATAATCCAAATGATATAATGTATCATTGGTCCAATGTGCCTGAAAATTTATTAGAAGATTCCGGTTATATAAATGATAAAAATCGCACACGCAAAAGGCGTATGATTGCCAGAGCTAAACAAAGATCAAAAAATAACGAAAAGAAAAAACCCCCTCAAGAATATGGGTTAGATGGTTTAGGATTTCGTTATACAGAAAAGGGTGAAATAATATACTTGCCACAGCAAGCTAAATATAGAACTTCTAACTTAATAACAGGATCTGATCTAGGTACATTTCATATCGCATGTGACAATATAATGTGTAAACATCCAAATAGTAAGGGGTATTTGTACTATACTACTAAACTACAAGCAGATGTTAGAGAAAATTATGAATTGAAAGGTCATATTGTATCCATTAAATTTCAATACGAGACCCATTACAATCCTCGAAAATCGGATTATAAGGTGAAGAAACTTCATAAAGAACAAAAGGAGTTTCTAAAAATATTAAATAAACCTTGGTCTGGAATTGGATTGATGTGTTTACCATGCGGATATGGGAAATTCGAGATTGCTTGTCATTTTGCTGCGAAATACGATAAAATAATAGTAATCTCACCTTTAAGAATTGATACTCGACAAGCTTTTGATAGAATGACACCGTATGTTCCGAATCATAAAACACTTCTATTTGATTCTGATAAAGATGGAACTACTGATTTAGAAGAACTTGAAAATATATTCAAAGCTTCTAAGTATTGTATTTCTACTACTGAAAAATCTGCCACAGAAATATTGAGTAAATACAATTATGAGGAAGATGTTTTGATTTTAGTAGACGAAATTCATGATTATCATGAAGAACATAAAATATGGGAGTTGTTAAATCAAACAAATGCAACTAAATTAGGTATGAGTGCGACAAAAACGGAAAATTTGATGAATATGACAAAAGAATTGATATATTTACCGTTAAGTAAAGCGATTGAACAAAAGAAAGTATGTGATTATGAAATATATTTACCTATTTTAGATGAAAATAACGAATTTGAAAGTTGTATACCAGAAGAATTATCTAATTGTAATAGTATTGATATTCTATCAAAAGTCTTATATTTAGTGACGGGTATGTATAATAATGGATATAGACATTGTATACTGTATTTGCCAACTATTGAAGACTGCAACGAATATAAACTAATGCTCGAAAAAGTATTTGAAGATTATTACGGAGATGAATGTTTAGTTGGTATTATAACTGCTGAAACTTCATCGGATAATCGTAAAAAGGCATTAAAAACTTTTAAAACGGATTTGAAATTTACATTCTTATGTAGTGTTCGAATATTAGACCAAAATGTTGATATTCCTATATGCGATTCAGTCTTCATTACAAAGATATCTTGTTCTACATCTGAAGTAAGAACCTTACAAAGATTAGGAAGAGCGTATAGACTTGTTGAAAATCATCCGAATAAAGTGGCTGGATGTTTTCTATGGACAAATAGTGACAACGATTTATGTAATATGCTGAATATGATTAAGAGTGAAGACCCAGGATTTTATAAGAAAGTTAAGCGTATTTCTGCGAATTATTCAACTCCCAAACAAAAGCGAACAACAAAAGAAAACTCTCATACGCAGGAAACAAAATCATTTGTAAAGGTCAGATGTGTGAGTTTGAAAGAAAGAAGTAAACAAAAGATGAACTTGTTGATTAAATATTTCGAAATAAATGAGAAGAAGCCATCAAGATCTGAAACAGCAGAATACAATAAGCATGGCTTCAATTTAGGAACATTTTGGTGGAACTCGATGAAGGGATATAATATATCACTATTTGAAGATGCGAAAAAGAAATCACCAAATATGCAAAAGGCTTATGATAAACATTTGGAGAAGAAAGAGGAAAACTCAAAAAAAGATAAAAAAACACCACAAGATAAGGTGAACAATTTGATTGAATATTTCGAAACAAATGAGAACCAGCCATCACAAGATGAAACAGCAGAATACAATAATAAGCATGGCTTTAATTTAGGAAAGTTTTGGCATAACTTGATAACTGGAAGAAATAAACAACTATTTGAAGATGCGAAAAACAAATCACCAAATATGCAAAAGGCTTATGATAAACATTTGGAAAAGAAAGAGAAACAAAAAACAGCAGAATACAAGATAAGCGTTTTGATGGAATATTTCAAAACAAATGAGAACCAGCCATTAAATTCTAAAAAAGCAGAATACAATAATAACCATGATGGCTTTAATTTAGGAAAGTATTGGAATCAGTTGACGGGGGGAAACAACAAACAACTATTTGAAGATGCAAAAAAGAAATCACCAAATATGAAAAAAGCACATGATAAATTTTTGAAAAAGAGAGAGGAAGTAATAAAACCAAAAGAGAAGATGAACAGTTTGATTGAATATTTCAAAACAAATGAGGATACACCATCAAGATCTGAAACAGCAGAATACAATAATAAGCATGGCTTAAATTTAGGAAAGTATTGGAGTAACTTGATTTCAGGAGGACACAATAAACAACTATTTGAAGATGCAAAAAAGAAATCACCAAATATGCAAAAGGCTTGTGATAAATATTTGGAGAAGATAGAAAAAAGAACTCATAAAAATGATTAACACCTAAGTGGTTAAACTAATTAAATGAGA
>TARA_B100001175_G_scaffold114244_1_pt1 | contig 39873 bp, 37 predicted proteins | sample TARA_B100001175 | Tara Oceans TARA_B100001175
TTTTTGGAAAAGAAACAAGTCTTGATACACAACTAGAAGCTTACGCTACCATTGCTGATAAAGTAATAGGAATTCATGGAGCTATTTATCGTGAAGGTGTTAATTTATTAGACCCCAACGCAAAAGAAATGAACCAAAAAGCATTTCATTATATTAATGAAGCCTCACGATATTTTCCAAATAGTAACTATAACTTATTTCACCCAGGCAATATAATTCCTAACTCTAATTGCTCATTTAACACATTATTTAACTTTTTAAAAACAAATCATTTAAAAAACTTAGTCATCGAATTTGAACCATTTTTTGCCTATGATCAACGCTTTGTTTTCCCTATACATGCTGTAAAAGACTGGGAAATATTCAAAAACACCATTCAAAAACCCATTGTCTTAGATACGGCCCACTGCTTTATTACAGCCCAAGCTCTAGGCTATGAGTTTTATCACTATTTTGAAACATTAGTTAAAAAATTAAACCCAAATATTATCCATTTAAGTACTACAGATATGTCAGATGGAGGAATTAACGATAAACACCTTCCATTTGAAAAAGGATGCATTGATTTCAAAAAACTGGCGCCGTTGCTATACAACAAAACCTTAGTCATAGAAGTAAACAACGTATCTGAAAATGATATTTATTATATTAAATCCATTATGCAAAAAGTCACGGCATCATCATGAATTCATGGAAAAACTGGGCAAATTTATCCAAATGTGAACCAAAAAAAATCCAATTCCCCAAATCATTAAGTGACTTAAAACAAATCATAACCGAAACAAAAATAACAAAAGAAACATTAAAAGTAGTAGGCCATGGAAATTCCTACAACACCAATTTTCATACAGAAGGAACCCTAGTATCATTAAAAGATTTTAATACTATCCAAGAAACAAATATAGAAACCCAACAAGTATCCATCGATGCAGGAGTATCCATCAACAAGCTAGTCCAACACTGCAGTAATAATGGATTAGCCTTATCAAGTCTCGGAACAAACATGTTTGATAATGTTGCAGGAGCTTGTAGCACCGGTCATCATGGTAGTGGTATTAATTACGGAATCTTAAGCTCATATCTTGATTCCTTTGATCTATTACTAGCTTCCGGACAAACATTAACCATAAAAAAAGGAGATTGGCTTTATGATGCATTAGGTGTTCACTTAGGAGCTGTCGGTATCATAACAAAACTAACCCTAAATACTGAAAAACGATTTAAATTAAAACAAGAAGTATTCCCCATTTCCTTACAAGCTTTTCAAGATTGTATGTCAGATCTATTAAGCGCCAATGATCATGTCAAACTAATCTGGGCTCCTCATACCAACGATTATCAATGCTGGATAGCTAACCGAACAGAAGACTCTATTGATCATAATTTTATGCACTGGAAAAACCATATGATTGATGGGTTATTAATAAATAATTTAGTTCACGCTAGTTTACTTTACACAACGGCGATAAAACCGGCATGGATTCGTTCAATCAACCAATGGCTAAGCAACTATTTTTTAAAAGGAAAAACACAATGTATTGGTTGGTCTGATCAAATTTTTTATTTACCTCATTTATTAAAACAAGATGCTATTGAATATGCCATTCCGCTAGATAAAACCGTCGCATTTTTACAAGATCTTCATAATTTAATAGAAGCACAATCATTTCATGTACAATTTCCAGTTGAAGTGCGGTTTGTAAAACAGGATAATTTTTGGTTAAGCCCAGCTTACCAAAAAGATATGTGCTATATAGGAACAAAAGCACACCTACTACCCTTTTTAACCCCTAACTACAAACCATATTTCCAAGCTGTAAGCCAACTAATCGAAACCTATCAAGGAAGATTTCATTGGGGAAAACAAAATTATAGTTCAAAAACCTACTTAGAAAATAGTTACCCAAAATGGAAAGAATTTTGGACATTAAGAGACTATCTAGATCCCAATAAAATGTTTATGAATAACTGGTTAACTGAACTAGCATACAAACCATCCAAAACCGACATAGAGATGTTCAAGAAACAGCATTTCGATCATGATTTACAACTCGTTAAATAACACCGACATTACTATCTCAGAATTTGGATTTGGGGCATCCCCATTTGGCAATATCTACAATAAACCTATCTCTGACGAAGAAGCCTATCAATGCATTAAACTTGCTATAGATAATGGTATCAACTACTTTGATGTAGCTCCTTATTATGGCCAAGGTATAGCAGAAAAAAAACTAGCAAAAGCCTTAGGAAAACAAGCGAAAGAAATTATTCTATCTACTAAAGTTGGCCGTTATGGTAAACAGGATTTTGATTTTTCCGCTAAAAAAATAGAACAATCAATCCAGTATAGTTTACAATTATTTTCACGAGAGTATTTAGATATCGTATTCTGCCATGATATAGAATTTGTTGATTCAAAAACAATCCTATCAATAGCACTACCAACATTATCAAAACTAAAAGAAAAAGGCCTTATTAAAGCCATTGGAATATCCGGATACCCCTTAAAAACACTTTACAATACAGCCCAACAATTCCCTCTCGATATCATCTTAACGTATTCACAATATACTCTCATCAATCAAACATTAAAATTATATGAGCAAAAGTTTCAACAGTTAGGAATTGATATCATTAATGCATCTCCCTTTGATATGGGACTCTTAACAACCAAAAACTGTCCTAAATGGCACCCCGCAACTGAATCAATAAAAAAAGAGGTTAAACATCTTCTCAATGAATGTCAAAAAAAAGCTATCTCATTAGAAAAATTAGCATTTCAATATTCATTAGCTTACAAATTCCCGCTATCTCACTTAACAGGCATTGGTTCTCTAACAGACTTAAAACAATGTTTAAAATGGTATCAAACTTCCTTAGATACCCCCAGCTTAAACACCATTAAAACACTCCTTCATAATAATGAAATAAGAACACTAAAGTAAGAGCATCTAGGCCGAAAAGAATTTTAATGTTAAACTATTTCCTCATATATTATGTCTGTAGAATATAAAGCTGATCATATTAAAGTATTAGAAGGCTTGGAAGCTGTAAGAAAGCGACCAGGTATGTATATTGGCACCACTGGAACAGCAGGACTAAACCATCTTATTTTTGAAGTTGTAGACAACTCCATTGATGAAGCCATGGCAGGACATTGTACCGATGTCACTGTAACCATTCAAAAAGATAATGTTGTTGTTGTAAAAGATAATGGCCGAGGTATTCCCATTGATGAACATAAAGATAAAAAATTACCAGCAGTTGAAGTTGTATTAACAACATTACATGCTGGAGGTAAATTTGAAGGGGAAGGCTATAAAGTATCAGGTGGACTCCACGGTGTAGGTGTCTCGGTAGTAAACGCACTAGCTGACTGGTTAGAAGTAGAAGTATGCAGAGACAATAAAACATATAAAAACCGTTACCAAAAAGGAATCCCTGACAACTTAGTTGGAACGTTTGAAGATACTCCAGATGGCGAAAAAGGAACTACCATTAGCTTTATGCCAGATGCTTCCATTTTTGATGACATAGAATTCACCTCTGAAGTTATAGATCACCGTTTAAAAGAACTAGCATTTTTAAATCGTGGGGTAAGAATATTTTTTAATGATCTAAGACCAGAAGAACCCATTCACGAAGAGTATATATATGAAGGTGGAATAGAATCCTATGTAAAAATGTTAAATGAATCAAAAGAAGTATTATTTGACAATGTCATTTATATGAAAAAAAACCGCGATGGCTATGAAGTAGAAGTCGCCCTACAATATGTAAATGATTATTACGATGAACACGTTGTAACCTTTGCAAATAATATTAGAACAAAAGAAGGTGGAACACATTTAAGTGGTTTTCGAACCGCCTTAACGCGTGGTATTAACAACTTTTCAAAAAAATATGATTTAATAAAAGGTGTAAAATCAAACTTTTCAGGAAATGATTTAAAAGAAGGCTTAACGGCAGTCATATCCGTAAAATTAGCAAACCCCCAATTTGAAGGTCAAACAAAAACCAAGCTAGGTAATTCAGAAGTAAAGGGAATTGTCGATTCATTAGTAGACGAAGGGTTAGCTGACTATATAGAAAGAAACCCAAAAGTGGGAAAACTTATTGTTAATAAAGCCTTAGTTGCACAAAGAGTAAGAGAAGCAGCACGAAAAGCACAAGATTTAGTAAGACGAAAATCAAGTTTAGAAAGCACAACGTTGCCAGGAAAATTAGCTGATTGCTCCAATAGTAATGCAGCTGAATGTGAAATATATATAGTAGAGGGTGACTCTGCCGGAGGATCAGCCAAACAAGGACGAGATCGAAATTTTCAAGCTATTTTGCCACTCAGAGGAAAGGTATTAAACGTAGAAAAAGCACGCTTAGATAAAATTTTAGCTAACGAAGAAATAAGAACCTTAATAACCGCTATTGGACCATCAGCTATATCGGGTTTATCAGAAACAGAATCAAAAATTAATGAAGAAGAAGCCGAAGAAGATAATGATGATCCAACACATATTCTTGAAAAACTGAGATATCACAAAATTGTAATCATGACCGATGCAGATGTAGATGGAGCTCATATTAGAACCTTATTACTAACATTCTTTTTTCGTTACGCACGAGATATTATTCGTGTAGGAGGTCTTTATATTGCACAACCACCTTTATATATGGTGCGTAAGGGAACCGCCAAACATTATGTGTATAATGACGAGCAATTAGAAGAAAAATTAGAAGAATTAGGACGTAAAAATGTAGGGATTCAACGTTATAAAGGATTAGGAGAAATGAATCCAGATCAGCTCTGGGAAACTACTATGGATCCAGATAAAAGAACGATGTTACGAGTAGAAATGGAAGATGCTGAACTAGCTGATGAAATTTTTTCAATATTGATGGGAAGTAATGTAGATCCAAGAAAATTATTTATAGAAAAATATGCGAAAGATGTTCGCTGGATAGATGTATAAGGAGAAAGCATGACAGACGATCAAGATTTGTTATTTGATGGAGAAGAGCTAAAACCTCAGGAAAAAGGGATTGGTCTGATCGATATCAATGAGGAAATGAAACAATCTTATCTAGAATATGCTATGTCTGTTATTGTAGGACGTGCATTACCCGATGTAAGAGATGGGTTAAAGCCGGTCCATAGACGAATCTTATATGCCATGCACGACGCTGGATTTACAGCTACAAGAGCCTACAAAAAATCAGCTCGTATCGTTGGAGATGTATTAGGACGATACCATCCTCATGGAGATACAGCCGTTTATGATTCCTTAGTAAGGATGGCGCAAGACTTTTCGTTAAGATACCCACTAATTGATGGGCAAGGAAATTATGGTTCTATTGATGGTGATAATGCTGCGGCTATGAGATATACAGAAGCACGTATGTCTAAAATTAGTATGACATTATTAGAAGATATTGATAAAGAAACAGTAGATTTTAAACCTAATTTTGATGAATCATTAGAAGAACCAAATGTATTACCTGCAAAAATACCTAATTTATTATTAAATGGAACCTCAGGGATTGCTGTCGGAATGGCAACCAACATTCCTCCCCATAATTTAAATGAACTTGTAGATGGAGTAACAGCACTTATTGATAATCCAGAAATAGATATAGAAGGACTAATGGAACATATAAAAGGCCCCGATTTTCCAACAGCTGGTATTATTTGCGGTAATCAAGGTGTAAGACAAGCATACGAAACAGGAAAAGGTAGTGTCGTTATACGTGCCAAAATATCATTTGAAGAAACTAAAAAAGGGCGTGACGTTATAATCGTCGATGAACTCCCTTACCAAGTTAATAAAGCAAATTTAATTGTAAAAATTGCAGAACTAGTAAGTGATAAAAAAATTCCAGGGATTAATGATTTAAGAGATGAATCCGATCGAAAAGGAATGAGAATATATATCGAATTAAAACGAGATGCATCACGTGATGTAGTTTTAAATCAACTGTACAAACACACTCAATTACAAAATAGTTTTGGAATCAATATGGTAGCACTAGTAAAAGGTATCCCAAAATTACTAAACCTAAAATCTATTCTCTCACATTATGTTGACCATCGAAAAGAAGTTATTACACGACGAACAACATTTGATCTAAAAAAAGCAAACGATAGATTACATATATTAGAAGGTCTAAGAATAGCACTAGATAATATTGACGCTGTTATTGAACTCATAAAAAAATCAGCAGATGCACAAGTAGCAAAACAAGGACTAATGAGCACCTTTTCTTTAACAGAAAAACAATCCACTGCAATTTTAGAAATGAGATTACAGCGATTAACAGGCTTAGAAAGAGATAAAATTGAAAATGAATATAAAGATCTATTAGAGCTAATCGCAGATTTAGAAGATATATTAGCTAATGAATCACGTGTATTGCAAATTATCAAAGATGAACATAAAGAAGTAATAGAAAAGTTTGGTGATCAAAGACGTACCTATATAGGAGACCCTGTTCATATTATGGCAATCGAAGATTTAATTCCAAATACACAAGTAGCCGTATTAATTTCTAAAAATGGATTTTTAAAAAGAATGGGAATTGACCAATTTCGTAGTCAAAATAGAGGTGGTAGAGGAATTAACTCAATGACAACGCGTGATGAAGATTCAATTGAACATTTATTAATAACAGAAACACATGATTTTTTACTATGTTTTACATCAAAAGGAAGAATCTTTAAAATTAAAGCCCATCAAGTACCAGAAACTTCCAGACAATCTAAAGGAATTTCAATGGCACATTTTCTACACTTTGAAGAAGATGAAATCTTAACAAGTGTCATAGATGTAAAAGAGTTTTCTGATAACGAATTTTTATTAATGACAACCAAAAATGGGGTCATCAAAAAAACAGCATTATCAGCGTTTTCACATTTCAAAAACAAACCCATTAGAGCTATTAATTTAGATGATAATGATATTTTACAATGGGTAAAAAAGACAGATGGTACCAAAGATATCATGCTAGTAACGAAATTTGGAATGTTAATTCGATTTGAAGAATCCCAAGTACGCAGTATGGGAAGAGCCTCACGTGGGATTAGAGGTATTAAAACACGTAAAGGTGATACGCTAATCGCTATGAATGTTATCAACCATGAAGATGATGATTCTCGTATATTAATCATCACACGATATGGCTATGGTAAAAATATTCGATTATCAGAATTTAGATGTCAAAACCGTGGAGGTATAGGTGTAAAAAGTCTAACATTCAGAAAAAGTATCAAAGATGACCATATCCAAGATGCTGTTATTGCCAGACGCGATCAAGAATTTTTAATTGTTACAGAATTAGGAACCATGTGCCGTCAAAATGTTGGAAAGATTTCAACACAACGTAGAGAAGCACAAGGCGTAAGAATCGTAAAATGTGATGATAAAGATTTTGTTATAGCAATCAGTGTTGTTGATATAACACCTGAAGAAGAAACATTAATCGAAAAAAAATAATAAACAAGAAAACTGATTTTTGCCTTTAGTTTTTAAATCATATATAATCATTACAACTATCATGCATAAGAAAAACTTTTATAGCTTAACCATACTACTTTGTCTCTTAATACCAATCACTATAACAGCAAACCCTGTATCCCTAACTGGAAAACGATATTTTAACGTTTCATATGGTTTATCCCAACAAGAAAAAAATGATAACGAAGTCTCTCTCGCAAGACTAACTATAAACCTACCCATAACCCGAAAACTAGATTTAAGTTTTGGAACATTTCAAGGATGGATGGATAAAACAATTAATGAAAATAATATTAAAACACAACATGACTATTCATTTTATATAAATTCTAAATATCACTTTCTCCCACAATCCATTATTAACCCTTTTGTAATAATCGAAATGGGTCAAGTAATAAACGATATTAAAATTGATAGCACACAAGAATCATCATCAGAAAATACAAATATTGATTCCAAAGGTATCTTATTTACAAACACAGAGAGTATAAATACAACCTATACATCTATTCAATACTATTACAGCCTTGCGCTAGGAGAAGAAGTAACAATAAAAGATAAAACATCTATATCCATGTTTTATAATTTAGGATCAATAAACAATACAAGCTACCAACAGTTTGTTGCAAGCATTGGCTATTGGATCCTAACAGATATATTATTAGATTTTCAAATAAAATCACATATTAACCAATCCCTAACCGAGTATCATCTAGTAAGTAATATAAAATTTTAGTTATCTAAATACTCTTTCTTTAATAATCGTAAATATTGTTCTTCACTACTTTCAAAAAAGAAAGATGTTACTGCAATTGAAAAAATTTGAGATACAACACCAATCATAGTAGGTTTTTTATCCTTCGAAAATGTATCTGTAGCTAACAAATAACTTAACAATACCGCAGAAAATAATGTAGAAGCAGTAGAAATAGACCGCGTTCGCTTATATTTCTTTTGTAACCTAGGAAGTTCATCAGAAAGATTAGCAACCGATAACGTTGATAAATCAGACCTAAAAATAGGTCTTTGAACAAATGAATACAAAGAAAATCCAAAAAACATATAAGTCATACCAGAAATAGACTCATCTAATAATGATAATCCAACATTAGTACTAGACTGAATAAAACTAAAATATTGATCCTTTTTATAAGATAAATCCGTTTCTTCTAAAAAATAATAAGTCCTTAGCTGGATAGGATCCTTAATAGCTTTATCCTGAGACCACGAAAAAGAAGAAAAAATAATTAAAAATAAAATAATCTGGTGGAGGGAGCTGGATTTGAACCAACGTAGAGCTAAGCTCGGCAGATTTACAGTCTGCTGCGATTGACCACTCCGCCATCCCTCCATAGTTTCTTGATCAAATAGCATACTAAGTCACCATGGTTGCTGTCAAATTTCTTTTTTTCTTTATCGTAAAATAAAAGGAAGAACCTTGCCCAAAATAACTCTCTACTCGCACATCCCCTTCATGTAACTGAACCAACTCTTTCACAATAGACAAACCTAATCCAATTCCTTCAAACTCTCTAGTTGAAGAATAATCTACCTGACGAAATTTCTCAAAAATAACATCTTGTTGATTTTCTTTTAGTCCAATCCCTGTATCTGCAATACAAAACTCAACAAAATCATCTTTTTCTATACAAGAGATTTTAACATACCCTTCTTTGGTAAACTTAATCCCATTGGAGATTAAATTAACCATAATACGACGTAACTTTGCTTTATCTACTGTAATCATTAAATCCTTATCAGAAACATCATTAAGAAGCTTTAAATCTTTCCCCTTAGTTAAAGGAGACAGACTAGTTGTAATCGTATCAATAAAAGAAAATACATTAACAGAAGTTGGCTGCAAATTAGTTTTTTTAGCCTGAATCTGCGACAATTCTAATAAATCATTAATTAACTCTTTTAATGTTCTTGCTTCATTTAAAGACGTATTGAGCCAAGACTCTTGTTCATCACTAAATTGACCTTTTCCCGAATGTGTAACAAGTTCAATAAATCCAATCACAGATGTAAGTGGGGTTCTTAATTCATGTGATACCGTTCTTAAAAACCCTTCTCGTAATTGTTCGATCTCTTTTTCGTAGGTTATATCCCGAATTAAATAAATAATACCAATTGGTTTATTTTTACGATTATGAACAACCGTAGAATTCATAAGCAAAATAAACTCTGACGATTCCTTGGTATAAGAAATCTCAGAAGCATACGTTTCAACCTTTTTTAAATGACTTGAATGTTCTTGTAACGATGAATGATGAATAAATTGAGATATATTTTTTGAATAATTATCCTGTGTTTTAAATTCAAAAATATCCTCAGCTTTGTTATTAGCAAGAATTAAATTATTATTAAAATCTGTTACGATAATCCCATCTGGAATACATTTAATAATCGCATCTGCCTGCTCTTTTTGTTTTATAATCATATCCGTTGATTCTTTCAATTGAGTGATCATTTGATTAAACGCAATCGACAATTCTCCAATTTCATCTGAAGATTGTATATAAACTTTTTCTGTAAAATCTCCTTTAGCAACCTTTTTAGAAACAGATCGTAATATATCAATAGATGTCGTCATTTTTTTAATAATTAATAGGTCCATAATAAAAACCCATGACGTTGATAATAAAATAACCAATATAATACCAATAGTAATTTGAACAATAACTGAAAAAATAACAGACTTGGTTTTAGTAGCAACATAAATAATAGATGAATTTTCAGAAGAACTCATAAAAATACTATCTAAATCATGCTGAGAAGACTGTAAAGGAAACGTATGATCCATAAAATCATTATAATTACGCTCTATAGTAATAAGTTGTTTAGGCGTTAAAGAATCATTAAACAAATGTTCTACAACATTTAAATTATCATCTAAAATAAGAATTCCAATAGCACTAGAATCGGTTTTAAAATTTGAAACAAACCGACTTAAATTAATACTAATCAACGACTCTTTATTCTTTTTTATAATCGTTTGTAATAAATAAATATTATCATCATTATGCTTAACAATAGTATGTTTATCCTTTGCATTAATTTGAAATGGAGATTCTCGTTTTTTATAAAGATTATATAAAGACTGTTCAGGATAATTATTATCATAAGAAGCAATAATATACTGAATATCTTTAGAATTCTTTGCCAATTGATTAATCAATGTATTACTAGCTAATAACTGCTCACTAGCTGTTTTAAAATTTGTTAACTGAGAATATAACGATGTAACTTCATTCTGATACAAAAACGTTTTAATAAAAAAACCAGACCACGTTACTAACAACCCTGTTAAAAGCACAGTAAAAATTATAAAAGGCAATAAAATACTTTTTTGAATATTTTGTTTCAATAGACCTCCTTTTTTATGATAATTGTTTATTTAGCTCATATAAAATAATCCCAGTTGCAACCGAGACATTAAACGAATCAATCTGCCCTTTCATACTTATTTTAATATGATTATCCACAATTTTGGAAACTCTTTTTGATATACCTGAATGTTCATTACCGACAACAAGTATAGCAGGAAACGCTGCATCAATCGTATGCAGGTCTGATCCCTGAACAGAATCCGTAGCATAAAGCCAATATCCATTCTTTTGACAATTAATCAAAGAATTAGCAATATTACTAACCTGTATAAGTGACATATAATAAGCAGCTCCTGACGAAGCCTTAATTAATGTATCATTAATGGGCGCTTGACGATCCTTGGGCATAATAATGCTGTTAATCCCTAAACAATGACAAGTCCTCATAATAGCTCCCACGTTAAAAGGATCCTCAAGATGATCTAAGGCAACCACTATAGGGTTATTCTGGGGGTTTAACGACGATAATGAATCAAAATGCAATTGGGTAATCGTTGCAACAACATTTTGATGGCCTGACAACCGACGACTCTGTACACTATTTTTTGGTTGCTTTCGAATTGGAATCCCTTTTTGAGAAGCTAATTGAAAAATTTTTTTTAAATCACCAGTCGGGTTTTGATCAAACACTGTAATATCAGAAATTTTAACATCACTTAATAATGCCTCTAAAACCGAATGTTTCCCTTTAATCGTAATCATTAATAATCTCCATTAACGTTTGTAACCCTGTCGTTAATTCTTCCTTGGTAACAATAAGAGGAGGCGCCAACCGAATCACATTACTATGAACGCCACATGACAAAACAATAAGTTGCCTATCTAGACACTTCTTTAAAATATCAGCAACCATATCAGAATAAGGTTCTTTCGTAGAGTGATCTTTTACACATTCAATCCCAATCATAAGACCTTCAATACGAATATCTCCAATATAAGGATGTAAACGTAAGGGCTCTAACACATGGCTAGCATAATCTGACAAAGCAGAAATAGCTGATAACTGTTTAGAAATAATATCAATTGTTGCAGACGCTGCTGCACAAGTTACAGGGTTAGCTCCATACGTCCCTCCATGGCTTCCCTTACTCCATTGATTCATAATCTCTGTTTTGCCAACACAAGCCGCGATAGGCATACCAGAACCTAAGCCTTTCGCCATGACCACAATATCAGGAAAGATACCCGCTTTCTGAAACTGAAACCAAGATCCCGTTCTACCAATACCCGATTGTACTTCATCTATAATCAACAAAACATTATGTTGCTTACATAAATCAGCAACACATTGTAAAAACTCTATTGGAGCAGCAACATAACCACCCTCTCCCAAAATAGGTTCAATAATAACAGCTGCCAAACCAGAATGAATGGCACCACTTTGCTTAAGCTTTTCTATATAAGCAGTAACACTAATATCCGTTATAGACTCATGACTTGATCGATAGGTATTTGGATAAGGAAAAAAAGATACACCATCCAACATAGGTCCTATATTATCTCGATAGGCCTTTTTCGAAGTTGTAACAGATAAAGCTCCCATTGAGCGACCATGAAACCCTCCCTCAAAAGCCAAAACCTGATGACGCTTTGTCACAAATTTTGCTAACTTTAAAGCAGCCTCAACAGCACCTGCTCCACTTTGTTCAAAAAAAACAGAATAATCATCCGACTGCATCAAGGAAACAAGTTTTTCAGCACAATCAACAACAACTTCCGTATTACCAACAGCAATACATGGATGAATCAATGTACCCACTTGTTCTTGAACAGCCTCAACAACTTCAGGATGACAATGACCCGTCGATGTAACCGCAATACCAGAACCAAAATCAAGAAAAGCAACATCATCATAATTATATAGATAACATCCTTGACCTGATTTAATATCAAGTTCATGAAACCGACTTAATACCGAACACAAAACCTTATCAGCACGCTGTTTTAACATAAACGTTAGTTTAACGCTTTTTAAGTAAGGATGCTATAGATGCCCTTATATAAAAAATTCATGACCTCCTTCTCCTTGGATAAAATGAAAGTCTACCCAAGAGGATGTGCTAACGTAATAGTCTCTTTTAACTCATCCATAGCAACATGCGTATAAATTTCAGTTGTAGCAACATGTTCATGCCCTAATAATTCTTTAATGATACTAATATCAGCACCTCCTTTATACAAATCTGAAGCATAGCAATGCCTTAAAATATGGGGTGTCAAAGGAGGGTTAATACCTTGCTGTATCGAACATTGTTTTACAACACGCTGAATAGTACGAACTGAAACAGGCTGCCCATTCTTATTAATAATGAGAGTTTTACTGTTACTTTTTTTCCATAACACCCTAGCCGTATCAACATAGGCATTTAAAATCTGCCTTGTAACATCTCCAATAATCGCAACACGCTCTTTGTTACGCTTTCCAATAACCCTACACTCTCCTGACAAAAAGTTAATTTGATCCAATCTAAGCGATACCAATTCAGAAACCCTCAAACCAATTCCATACAAACATTCACAAACCGCTCTATTTCTTAAACCAAGAGATGAATCGATTGAAATATTATCTAAAAAAGAAATCATCCTTTTAGTTGAAATAATTTTAGGCAATACATAGCTAACTTTAGGTAACCTAATTTGACGCCAAGGATTAATAGAAACACACTTTTGTAGTTGTAAAAAATCCCAAAATGAGCGATAAGCAGAAATACGTCGACATAATGTTTTATTTGCTTGTTTCGCATCCGATTCAAAAACAACAAAATCACGACACGCTTGTTTATCAAGCGAAAAAAAACTTATCTTATGTTGCTTAACATAAGAATCTAATCGTATTAAATCTCTTTCATAATTATCTAATGTATGAGTGGCAAAGTGTTTTTTTAACTGACAATGATCTAAAAAAGATTGAATCAATACCTGATTATTCACTAAGATATTGCTTTCGATTATCGTCCGTTATAGGAATTTCTTCATTATTTTCTTCCACCCAAAGTAAACGCTCAGCTTTTCGAGTATCTATATGTACATATTCCTCTTTAATATTTAAACCAATACCCACAACACCAGATAATTTTTCAGCTTCTTTAAAAACTTCCACCACTGACATATTCAAAATTTGTATATCAGCCGCTAAGCCTTGAGTATGAAAGTTACGTTTTAATTGACCTTTTGCCTCAGCAACCTCCGGACATTCATACCCCTTTATAATATTAATTCGTTTCTGAGTAACTCCACGAAGCTCCTCTAACACCCCAACTAAACCTAAAGAAATACGAAACTTACCCGATTCTTTACAAGCAAAATCATTTTTTGAAAAATGATCTGAAATTTTATTAGTAAATTTCTTTTTTTTTGGTCGTGATCTAGAATAAAGATTTGAGTTAGAATTCGTTCTATTATGATTTCTATTCCTATCCCTATCCTTATTCTTATTCTTATTCTTATTCCTATTTCTATTAAAAGAATTAGAATTTGAAGGCTGCCTATCTCGTTGTTTTTTTTCTGTCATTAGAATAATTATATCAAGTATCTAAAAACTCGTTAAGGTAAACAAAAATTCATAAAAAATTTCATTAACTATATCTCAATACTATATAATTAAATTTTTCTTCTCAAATCTGATCATCCGTCTTAACAAATAAAATTTCTTTAGATACTGACTTTTTAATATCACACCCTTCAACCCTTTCAGACCAAGCGGGACCAACATGATTATTTAAAAACCACTTATTCAAATTTAAAAAACACCTCAAAACATTATCCGGGTTACCACCCAAAATTTCACATCGGCTCTCACATTCCTTCCTAATCCAATAAAGTTTTTCACCCAAAAAAAATCTAGAAACAATAGGTCCAACAGGTTGCCTTATAATTTCTTTTGCTATCTTTTTTTCATGTAAATTTAATGCTGATAACTTCGGCAATCGATCCCAAGAACCACAGTTATTAAGCCCAAAGGGGTGTCGAATAGCAGCGGCAACAGGCCTCGGAAAAGGCTTTCGAAATAAAAACATTCCAGGAACTCCTAATCGCTGCATACCTAATCCTCTTTATCAAAATTTAATACCTATAAACAATACTATATATAAAGTAGCAAAACTTACAAAAAATTTTAATATACAATCATAAACAATAAAAAAACAAACCATATTTACAAAAAATTAACATAACTTGAAACAACTTATTTTTCTTCATCCATACTGGTATAATATTTACAATGATTAATTGCTGTATATTCGAAGATGATACTGTTTCTCAATTATTCCCAATAACAGAAACAAGACCTATATACGATTGCCTTGTTGGCATGTCTACAATATTTGAAAAATTTTACGAAGCCTTTAAAAACAGCAATATAACACTACATACCAGAGATTACTTAAAACCAACTTTGCAAGAAACCTATAAACAATATACGATCAATAACGTTAATGCGGGAAGCCCCTGTTTATTTCTTAATGGCAGAGTGATTATCACACAATCATTAATAAGCAAAATAAACAAAATCCATCCTCAAGAAAACACATTATTTACCTATAAAGAAAATGTAATCGTAGCCTATCTAAAAGGAGACCTATTAAATATCGCTATACATTTATTAACTGACCCTCCCAATAATAAAACAATTATAAAACAAATACGATCTAAGTGTGTTGTTGAAGAATTAGATGAATGTAATATAATTTCAAATTGCTGGGATTTAATAGAATACAACAAAACATATCTCGAAACAGATTTTAGAAATTCAAATAAACTAGGTATTATAAAAGGCCATATAAGTCCATTTACTGCTATATATAATGAAAGCAATGTCTTTATTGATAAAGACTCTTATATAGAAGATTTTGTAATTATTGATGCAAAAAAAGGGCCTGTCTATATAGAAAAAAATGTCAATATTCATGGCCATACCAAACTTGAAGGCCCCTTGTTTATAGGAAAAAACTCTACAATATTTGGCGGGCGTATATCTAAATCATCTATAGGGAAGTCATGCAAAGTAACAGGAGAAATAGTAAATTCCATAATAGAATCATTTTCAAATAAAGCACACTCTGGCTTTTTAGGAGATAGTTATGTAGGGAGATGGGTTAACTTAGGAGCAGGCACAACAACATCTAATTTAAAAAATGATTATTCCTCTATCTCAGTAATAAAAGAAAACAAAAAAATAGAGACAGAAAAGCAATTTTTAGGAACAATTTTTGGTGATCATGTGAAAACAGCTATAGGAACCCAATTAAATAGCGGCTCTATTATAAGTTTAGGATCCATTATTTATAACCACAAATTTTTAACCAAATATTATCCTCCATTTTCATGGGGTAATGGTGAAAAAAAACAATATCACCAATTAGAGAAATTTTTTGAATCCATGGAACGTATAATGAAAAGACGTGAAATTGAATTAAGTGATAACTATAAACAATTATACGCATTATTACATAAAAATTACACAAAATAGTGAAACATGACACATTGTTTAAAAAACTTATCACGTCAGATGAAGACTTCATCAAAACAACCATAGAAACTAATAATCTCTCTCTAAATTTAACCCAATCAAATATCCCTAAAAAAACAGGAGATATGTTTAACAAACTAACAAAAGAACTAAACCTAATAGAAACATTTAAAACATTTTTTAAACACAATAATAATAATAAAAGTGAAAATAAATCCGTCAATCATCATCAATTAAGATCTAATACAAACATTTTTTACAGAAAAGAAATAAATCAGCTTATCGAATTTATCAATTCTATTCATGCCAATAACAATATAACCGATGTTGTCCAAATAGGAATAGGGGGGTCCTATTTAGGCCCTAAAGCAGTTTACGAAGCACTTCTCTCAGAGACCAATACCCCCATTATAAACGGCCACTTTGTCGCCAATATAGATCCCCTAGAATTCAAATTATGTATCCATAAATTAAATCCAAAAAAAACACTATTTATATTAGCATCTAAAAGTGGAAACACCATGGAAATAACAGCCAATATAAATCTACTAAAAGAATGGTGGAAATCACATAACCTAACCGAAAATATGCTAAAAAAACACTGTATTAGCTTAACAGTGAAAGGATCCCAATTAGATTCAAACTTAATAAGCACCAATCGCTTTTACATTGACAGTGCCATTGGCGGACGATTTTCAACAACAAGTATTATTGGAATGTGTATCATTGGTTTATGTTTTGGAAAAAAAGCAATAACAGAGTTATTATCAGGCGCAAAATTCATGGATGAAAATGCTCAATTACCTAGCTACAATCAAAATCTATCCTTAGCAGCTGCATGGGAACATATTTGGCAGCGTAATATCAAACATCATAACCAAAGAGCTATTATTGCTTATAGCTACTCTTTACAATCATTCCCCAGCTTTTTTCAACAATTAACATGTGAAAGTAATGGTAAATCTGTTGATAACAATGGAAATAAAGTTCCATATAAGACAGCCCCTATGATTATTCCAGGGATAGGTACAAATGCTCAACATTCATTTTTTCAACTATTACACCAAGGAAGCGACGTTATACCTGTCGATTTTATTGGAGTTAAAAATCAACATGAAAAATCTACCCACTTTGAAAAAGAGTCTCATAATTTATTAAAAGCCAATATATATGCACAAATGCAAGCCTTACAAGAAGGAGAAGATTCCAAAGACAAGCGATATATCTGTGAAGGAAAAAAACCATCAACTCTATTGCTTTTAGATACAATTACCCCTTACAGCATAGGACAATTAATCGCATTTTATGAAAATAAAACTACCTTTGAAGGGTTAATCTGGAATATAAACGCATATGATCAAATAGGTGTTCAATTAGGAAAAAGACTAACTAAAAACTTTATTAAAAATCCTTAGTTTTTAACTCACTTTTTTCCAAAGAAAAAAAATTTTGAAAAGTAAAAATAATATAATATACCAAATATTTCCAACGAAAAAAACGTTTAGGATCTTGAATAGCACGATAAATCCATTCCCATCCACGGGCCTTAACCCATGAAGGTGCCAACGATTTAACCCCTGCTAATACCTCAAACGTTCCCCCAACACCAATAGCTACCCCAGAATGACAATATTGAGCTAAGGTTTGAATAAAATATTCTTGCTTAGGAAACCCCATTCCTACTAAAATGACATCTGGTTTTGCCTCAAGAATAGATTTAATAACATCAGGGGAATCAAACTCCGAAAAAAAACCATGTGCACTACCTACAATAGTTGCATTTGGATAATCCCTCTTACTATTTTCAACAACTTTTTTAATCACATCTTCTGAAGAACCAACAAAATAAAATGATAATCCTTTTTTTTGTAACAGATTAATAACTAAATCAACACCACTGATAATATTAACAGAACCTTTACCAAGAACCTTGGAAGCCCACTTAACACCATAACCATCCGCAACAATGGTATTAGCTTTCATCAACCATGTTTTTGTAATAAAATTACGCTCCGCCAAAACAATCATTTCTGGATTTAATGTAACAACACGATGCAACCCTTTAGATTTTTTTGTATTAATTAATTGTTTAACAACATCTGAAAAAGAGTCTGATACCACATTGTAACCAAAAATATTAACTGTCATGAAACACCCATTCATTTAATTTAGAAGAACATAATAATGATTTACGCCCTTGAACTATATTACCCTGATAAAAACCAAAATTACCAGTTAGAGTTGTAATAGCATCCTTAATAATACCTTTAGATTGAATAGCATCCATACTTAAAACAGGCTGATTTAAATAATTTGCTAAATGCAAAACCTTGTCATCATAAGCAAGTGCAATAAATGGAATACCCTGTAAAATTGACCAAACACAACTATGATACCGCATAGCAACAATAAAATAATATTGGATAGTTGACGGTTGATAATAACTATCAACACAAAATTCCTTAATATCAGATTTTAAAATACCACTATCTGCAAGAAGAGGAGTATCAATTGACGAACAAAAACTTAATCCAACTACAGATAAACCTAAATCTAGAGTTTCCCGTACTAATGATGAATAGTAACACTTACTCCCTACATCACAAAAATTAAGTCCAACACTATCTGACATCAATTTTGAATCTGATAAATATAAAGGAGCCTTATAAAAGGCTAAATCACTGGTTATCTTTAAATCCCTAGTCGATTTAAATAATAATGAAGATTCTTGAGAACGTAATGTTGTCTTTGTAACTAACATTAAAATCCAAGAAAGTATAAACTTAGAAATAATCCCTCGAATAGGACCAATCCCCTGTGAAAGAAAAAAAACTTTTTTGTTAAAACATTTGGCAAAAAAAATAAATCCTAAATAATACCATAAACTAAAATGAGATGTTTTATTTTGTAAAATTCCTCCTCCACCAAACACAAGCATATCAACCTTTACAATAGTTTTAATAATAGAAAAAAAATTCCAACGATTAACAGCATTAGGATAACAATTTTTATCAGCAGATAAAATCCATACTATAGGAGAAACAAAAAGACTATTAAGAATATCCTTCGTTTTTGCTAAACAAATATCATCCCCTACATTTCCAAAACCATAATATCCAATTACAAGTATCTGCATTATTAAAGCATAACTTGTCCATCATAAATATGCTTAGCTGGCCCCGTTTTAACAACATGATTATCTGATTCTTGCCATTCAATAAGTAAATTCCCACCAGGTTGTTCAATGGTTACTTTACGATCAAATTGACCTGAATAAATTCCCGCAATCGTAGCAGCACACGCTCCCGTTCCACAAGATAACGTTTTTCCAACACCACGCTCCCAAACAACCATTTTACCTCGATCTCGGTTAACACTATCAACAAGTTCAATATTAATCCCATCCTTAAATAGCGGATTAGAGTAAACCGTATCAGCAATCAAATCCAAAGATTGATGATTATTGGAATCCAAAAAAATAACTAAATGAGGATTCCCCATAGATACAATATAACCATCATAAGAAATATCATGAACAACAATAGGAACTTCATAAACAATAGTATCAGCTGGCATTAAATCTCTATCAGTCTGAGGAACCCCCATATCAATCTCTACAGCAACAACATTACCTTCTTTAACAATAAGAGCCGGCACCATTTTTCCCGCGTCAGTTTGAACAGAAAAAACATCTGTTTCTAAAAGTTTATGTTGAAAACAAAAAGACGCAAAACATCTTAATCCATTACCACACATTTCAGGACAAGATCCATCACTATTAAAAATTTTCATAGCAATATCACATTCTTCTGAATCTATAGCAATAACAATCCCATCGGCACCAATACCAAAATGCCTATCGCATAACTGACTACTAATAGACTGTATATGCGCTATATCTATTCGCTGATTAATTCCATCAAAAACAATAAAGTCATTACCTAAACCATGATATTTTGAAAAATGATATGTTTGTTTCATAAGTCAATCTCAGCTCCTAATGTTCGTAACTTCCCAATTAGATTATAATACCCTCTATTAAGATGATGAAGCCCATGAACCGTTGTCTTACCCTCCGCAATTAATCCTGCTAAAACAAGCGCAGCTCCCGCTCTTAAATCTGTAATTTTAACATCAGCAGCTGATAATTTACCTCCTTTAACAGTAGCTGACTGCCCATCAATTGTAATTGATGCCCCCATACGAATTAATTCATGAACATGCATAAAACGATTTTCAAAAATGGTTTCTTTAACAACACTGTGACCAGAAGCGGCTGTCAATAATGTCATCATTTGCGCTTGCATATCAGTTGGAAAGCCAGGGTGTGGCGCTGTTACAATATTAACAGGATGAATATCCCCATTAAATGAACATCTAACATTATTATCTTGATAAGAAATAATTAAACCAGCTTCCGTTAGCATATCTGTAATAGATGATAAATAACTTGAATTTACATTTTCTATCTCAATATCCCCACCTGTAAGACCTCCTGCAATTAACAACGTTCCAATTTCTATTCTATCAGGAATAACGAAATAATCTTTAACACCAGATAACGATTGAACACCTTGAACATGAATCGTAGATGAACCAACACCCTCAATAAGCGCTCCTGCCTGAATCAAAAAATTAGCTAAATCAACAATTTCTGGTTCTCTTGCCGAATTACGAATAACCGTTTCTCCTTTCGCTAAACAGGCAGCCATCATAATATTTTCAGTAGCACCAACAGAAGGAAATGGAAGATCTATTTGATTTCCTTTTAAATTTAATGCTGAAAACTCAACAAAACCATGCTCAAAATTAATTTCAACACCTAATTTCTCAAATCCTTGAATATGAATATCAACAGGCCGTAACCCAATTGAACAGCCTCCAGGAAGAGGCACTTTAGCAAATCCAGTTTTAGCTAATAAAGGGCCCGCAACAAAAAAAGAAGCTCTCATAGCCGTCACCAATTCATAAGGAGCAATATGTCTAACTTTCTTTTCATTTAATATATGAATAGATTCATCAGCCCGATATTCTGTTCTAATATTAAGAGAATTTAACATTCTAACCATAGAATTAATATCTCCAATAGAAGGAATATTTAATAAAGTTGTTTCTCCGCCCAGCATAATTGTTGATGCTAAAACGGGTAATACGGCATTTTTAGCCCCAGAAACCCCAATTTTTCCTTTTAATGTTTTTCCCCCTGTAATTCGTGCACTTATCTTTTCCATCGTTTAAGAAACCAAAGAAACTAAAATAGTATTAAGCTCAGATATAAAATGATCTAAAGAACGATCATTAGTAACAACTAAATCACAAAATTGATAGCATGCTTCAATATCCTGTCCTTTATTTGTTCCCTTTAGTTCATTGGTATCCTGATAAATAAAGGTAGATAAATCAACAAAATCGGTTCCATGTTTACGTTTAGAAATTCGATCATAACGCTCCTGTTGATTAGCTTGAATACCAACTAAAAACACTCCCTTCTCTTTCAAAAAAGAAGCTTCATCAGGATGTCGAATACTATCAAAAACTACATCAGTATAATGCTTATTAACTACATGAGAGTAAGATTGTTCAGCAAAATAAGCTATGCCATTCTTTTCTTTAAGCAGATTCGAATAATGCGTTAATGTATCACGATCATCTGATAAATTATGTTCCTGAACATACGATCGAATAATGTCAGATAATGATATAATCTGATATCCTTTCTGTTTAAAAAACTCACATGCTGTCGATTTACCAGATCCAATTGGCCCAATAAAACCGATAAAATGATTTTGCTTCAGTTTACTCATAAGTAACATAGTATAATAGAAGTTAGATAATAATCCAAAGTTAAGATCGATACGACTTAACAATATTACTCGCTAACTTTTGTCCATTAGCAATCTGTTTTTGAACTGAATCAAAAGAAGCCATTTTTGAATTAGACACTGTTTCTTGATTAAGATGCAAGGTCTGTGTAGGAAAAGCAAATTCAATACCCAACTTTTGCGCCAAACGAATACAATCTAACATCAAACATTCTCGAGCTACTAATTCAGCTTCCCATGTCGGTGTTTGAAAAAAAACATACAAAAGTATATCCAAACTACTAGCAGAAAACTCATTAAGATGTACAAGATAATAATCTTTCCGTGTGTCAGCATGCAAATCAATTAATTCTCTAATCCCAGCACAAAAAGCTTCAATTTTTTCAACAGGGGTATCATAAGTAATTGAAAGCATAGTGTTAAACCGACGATAACGTCTCTCTCCCATATTATCAACCGAAGCCGTTAATAAAATCGAATTAGGTACACTAACTAATGAATTATAAAACGTTCTAACACGAGTACTTCGAAATCCTAAATGTTCAACCGTTCCTTCAACATCCTTAATTTTAACCCAATCACCAATCGAAAATGGACGATCAGCCACAACAGTTAATGACCCAAAAATATTAGCAATCGTATCTTTAGCCGCCATAGCAATAGCAATACCACCAATTCCTAATCCCGCTAATAAACTAGCTAATGGCAAATTTAAAATTTCAGCAACAGAAATTAAACCCACAATAATCAATAACACTTTAATAACCTTTCCTAATAAAGGTGCTAACAGATCATCAAATTTAAGTGCTGTTTTTTTAGATTTTTCGACAAAAAACACTTGAAAATAAGATGTTAAGCGTAAACCCAACCAAACAAAACCAATATAAGTCAAAACTTTTGCCGTTTTTAAACAAAGATTTAAAACAGGTTCTGATAATTCAAAAAAAGTAAGTGATGCCGACAAACTCCAAAGTAGAATAATAAATTGAACAGGACTACGTAACTGAGGTAATTCCTGTGATGATTGCAACAAAGAAAAATCTAATTGGTTACGTGTATAAATCAATCGAACAGCATGAACAAGCATATAAGTTATAACTTGAGCAACAACAACACCAAATATAACAACAAAAAAAGCAAAAATAGCCCCTAACATATTTCCTGAAACAGGCACCCCTATAAATTGCATAATGAATGTATCCATAGTATTTCTATTTTTATCTATTATGACATAGAATGAAATACTTATCATGATATAAGAATAAAAAACACAAACTCAAACAATAAAAAGAATAATTTACGGTATGCAATAAATTCGTTACAATCTTGAAACTAGGAAAAAGTCTATTTAGAATAAAATATAGATAAGGATTAAATTATGTCAAAAAAAATTATTGTCCAAAAATTTGGAGGAACATCAGTTGGATCACCCGAAAAAATAAAAGCCGTTGCAAATCGAACATCCAAACTTTTAGATGATAATAAATCTATTGTAATTGTCGTATCCGCTATGGGAAATACAACCAACCAATTAGTAAAATTAGCTAAAGAAATTACCACAGAACCCAATCCTCGAGAATATGATGCTCTAGTATCTACAGGAGAAAATGTATCAGCATCCTTATTAGCGATGTCATTTCAATCATTAGGCATTAATGCTATTTCATTAACAGGTGCTCAAGCCGGTATCTTAACTCAAGATCTTCATGCAAAAGCAAAAATTTTAACAATTAAAACAGAAAGAATTCAAAAAGAATTAAATAATAATAAAGTTGTCATTATTACAGGCTTTCAAGGGATCAATCCAAATTCAGATATTACTACAATAGGAAGAGGAGGGTCTGACACATCGGCCGTAGCATTAGCAGCCGCTTTAGAGTGTGAAGAGTGTGAAATTTATACAGATGTTGATGGTGTTTACACAACAGATCCAAGAAAAATAAAAGATGCTCAAAAATTAACAGAAGTATCGTATGAAGAAATGCTAGAAATGGCATCCTTAGGTGCTAAAGTATTACATCCTCGCGCCGTAGAATGTGCCAAAGAAAATAATATTATCTTACATGTACGATCATCCTTTGAATTAACAGAAGGAACAAGAGTTAAGGAGGCAAATAAATTGGAAGTTAATAAACCTGTAACAGGCGTAGCCGTGAAAGAAAACGAAGCCATCATTTCTATGATTGGAGTTCCTGATACCCCAGGAATAGCTGGAGAAATTTTTAGTGAATTAGCTAATAATGGTATTAATGTTGATATGATTATCCAAAATGTTTTAGAAAAAACGGATAGCAATAATATTTCATTTTCTATCGCTGAAGATGACTTAGATCAAACAAAAAAAATAACAAAATCCATTGCCAATAAATTAAACTGCAAACTATTAACCGACACATCTATTGCAAAAATTTCTTGTGTCGGAATTGGCATGATATCAAAACCAGGTACTGCCTCAAAAATGTTTACAGCATTAGGTCAAAATAATATTAACATTTTAAGAATTACAACCTCAGAAATAAAAATTTCGTGTGCCATTAACCAAGAAGATGCTCAAAAAGCGTTAGAAATATTACATAACGAGTTTGAATTAACTTAATGATAATTATTAGCTATTTAATAATAATTTTTATTGCATCTTTGCCAATAAAAACCATTATAAATTGGTTATTTCCCATCAAAAAAATTAAAAGCTCATCAACTATAAACGCAGGTAACAGCATTACGACATTTATTTGTATCCATCTATTACATTTTTTAATAGGTTATGGTGGGTGTACATTAGCACAAAGACTATTTTACTACGAAGATCCTACACTCAATTATCTAGCAATAGGTATTCTAGCCCTAGGATATTTTTGGTCCTTTCTAAAAAAACTAAACCCTGCTGGAAACATAGTGCCATTTATACTAGGAATTCTTACCTTTTTTAGCAGTCACTACTTATGGTTTTTCCCATTAATCAGCCTATGCATAATACTGTTAATTAACCATGTAACAATGGGTATATTTTTGTCATTACTAACTTGTTACGCTGGATTAATATTATTTAATATTAGCGAAACATTTATAATTATTAATACCATACTTATTATTTTATTTATTTTAAGAAAAAATAATGGCCTGATTAATTTTTTCTCATCGACACCAAAAACACTATTACAACGATTTAAAACACGTAATACATTTCATCAAAAATAAATTACAAAACAATGCTTATTGAACCTTTCAATAAGAATGTTATAATAACATAACTATTTATATAGTGTTCACAAAAAATTAGGATTTTAACAATGAATTTACTTGAAAAAATTTTTACACAATTTCGATGTGACTTAGGAATTGATTTAGGAACAGCCAACACATTAGTCTTTGCTCAAAATGATGGCGTTATTATACAAGAACCTTCCGTAGTTGCATTAGACAAACAAAAAAACCTTGTATTAGCAGTTGGAAACGAAGCTAAACGTATGATTGGTCGTACACCAGGAAATGTAATCGCGGTTAGACCATTAAGAGATGGTGTAATTGCAGACTTTGATATTACAGAAACGATGCTAAAATATTTTATTAAAAAAGCTCTCCCCAAAAACAGATGGTTAAAACCTCGCATCATAGTAGGCGTTCCTTCTGGCATTACCGGCGTTGAAAAACGAGCGGTATTAGATGCAACTTATCATGCAGGCGCTAAAGAAGCTTACCTAATTGAAGAACCCATGGCAGCCGCAATAGGGGCTGCATTACCTGTATCAGATGCATCCGGATCAATGATTGTTGATATTGGAGGAGGAACAACAGAAGTAGCAGTAATATCATTAGGTGGTATCGTATTTTCAAAATCGATCCGTGTTGCTGGCGATGAAATGGATGAAGCTATTATTTCACATTGTCGTGATAATTACAGATTACTAATTGGAGAACGAACCGCTGAAGAAATTAAAATGAAACTAGGATCCGCATTTGACGTGGGAGAAGAAAAAACATTAGATGTACGTGGACGTGACTTAGTATCAGGGTTACCAAAAACCTTTACATTAACGCGATCAGAAATCAGAGAAGCATTAAAAGATACTATTCGCGTTATATTAGACGGTATTAAAACAACCTTAGAAAAAACACCCCCAGAATTATCATCCGATATTATGGACAGAGGGATCACCTTAGCAGGTGGTGGCGCTTTATTGTTAGGTTTAGACAAACATATTGAAGAAGAAACTCAAATTAATGTATCCATTGCTCCAAACCCATTAGAATGTGTAGCAATTGGCACAGGAAGAGCATTAGAAGAGATTGAAGTTCTCAAAAAAGTACTTATATCAGAATAATTGCAGTCGGAATACCCGAACTTAAAACAAATATTAGAAGACAGTAGATTAGTATCCCCTACTTTTTTAAATCAATTTTCTAATACACAAAATTATCAATTATTTGAACATCTGATTAATCATCATATTATTTCAGAAAAAACCTTACATACTCTTTTCGATACCAAACTAGGAATCCCACATACATCAATAAAGTCATTAAATATTGATCCAAAATTAAATAAACCATCCAATAACTTAAAAACGTATATTCCCCTTTATGAAACAAAAGAGCATGTCACCATTGCTGTAAGTAACCCCTACATAAACATTAAAATAACAAAACATAAAAAAACAAAAAAAATACTAATACCAAATCATGAACTTCAGTCATATTACAACAATTCAAACACTTCATTTTCAGCAATTTCTTTACTCAATGAAGCTATCAAACAAAAAGCATCCGACATACATTGTTACGAACAAGAAGATCATTCTGCTATCATTTTTTTCAGAATTAATGGTTTATTAAAATCATACAAAGAAATCGACCCATCACTTTATTCCCAACTAAAACAATATCTTAAACTAGAAGCACATTTGGATCTAAGTATCTACCAAGAACCACAAGAAGGGCATATTAAATGGACACAAACTAATATAACAATCGATACAAGACTATCAATCATCCCAACAATCCATGGCGACGATATTGCTTGTCGATTATTTAATCAAATACAACCGTATGAAACCTTCTCTGATCTAGGCATTACGTGTCACAACCAATCAATCATAAAACAAATATGCCATAACCAAAACGGCTTAATTCTAGTAACAGGTCCAACGGGCTCTGGAAAAACAACAACCTTATACACCATGCTTCGTTATTTACAAACCTTACAAAAACAAAATATTATTACCCTAGAAGATCCAATTGAAAAAGAACTTTTCGGTATCAGACAAAGCAATATTAAACCCACAAAGGGATTCAGTTTTGCTTCTGGATTAAAAGCAATATTAAGACAAGATCCAGATATTATTATGATAGGAGAAATCAGAGATTCTAAAACAGCTCAAATAGCATTAGAAGCTGCTTATACAGGTCACTTAGTGCTATCATCACTTCACACCCACAACATAAAATCAACTTTACTACGACTCAAACAATTTAAATGTGATGAATTTTTAACAAATTATGCATTACGAGGAATTATCGCCCAAAAGTTAATTAACCCTACAAATAACTACCAAACAACACGTTATTTAGATCAAGAAATATTATCAATCACAAAACCTATAACAACCTCCATACCAGAAGACTTAAACCAAGCTGGAAAATACATACAATTTAAAAACTCTTAATCATAAAAATTCTTTTTAACACCAATTAACAATGTTAATATGAAAAACTAAAAATCATAAAAAATATTTCATAATACAATATTGATTAAAAACAACAATAAGGATAATTTAATGGAAAAAACTCCAAACATAACTCACCATAACAACAGAAGGCTACCTGACAAAAATACAAGCAAACAACCTACCCCAAATGGATCTGAACCAAAACTAGATGCAGATAAAATAGATCATTGCAAAAAGCTAGGCAACACACTTTACAAAGTACAAAAAGAGATGCCTTCTTTTTCCATTGAACTTATGTATGAAGTTCTTGAAGATGATAAATTAAATCTTACAGACAAAAAGCTACTAACAATACCTCTAGCACTATTTGAATTATCAACCCTGACAGAATTAAATATTAATGGCAATGTTATATCGACATTACCAGAGGAACTAGGGAACTTAACAAAACTAACAAAGTTAAATGCTAGCAACAATAGACTAACTCACTTACCAGAATCTATAAAAAATTTAACAGATCTAAAAGAGTTATTGATAAATATCAATCAACTAACTGAATGTAATACTTTAGGAAAAATAAAATCACTTACCACACTAAATATTCAATCTAACAATTTAACGAGTCTACATATAGATGACTTACAAAATTTAAAAACATTATATATAGATTATAATCACTTAACTATACTTAAGGAATCACTAAAAAAAGTGCCTATAACAACAGTGATATACAAATAAAATCATGCCAGAATCTATCTTACAATCTATTTTTGGATACACCACTTTCCGCCCCTTACAACGAGATATTATTAACCATACACTAGAACAAAACGATAGTATTGTATTAATGCCAACAGGGGGTGGAAAATCGCTATGTTATCAAATACCAGCCCTCACAATAGAAGGATGCACAATTGTTATATCGCCATTAATTAGTTTAATGCAAGATCAAGTCTTAAACTTACAACAACTTGGTATCAAAGCAATGGTATTTAATTCATCCCTTTCACAACACGAACGATATGATGTAATGAATCAGTTTCATGAAGGAAAATTATCATTACTTTACGTATCACCAGAACAATTAATGATTGATGGATTTTTAGAATCACTAACACATATCAAAATAAATTTATTTGCCATTGATGAAGCACATTGTATTTCAGAATGGGGCCATGACTTTCGTCCTAGCTATCGCGAACTAAATAAAATAAAGACAATTTTTCCTGAAATACCCATTATGGCTTTAACAGCAACCGCGACTCAAAAAGTAATGCATGACATAAAACAACAATTAGATATCCCCGAAGCAAAATGTTTTCAAGGTAGTTTTGATCGTCCTAACTTATTTTATGAAATAAGACCGAAACAAGATACTTATAAACAAATACTCCATGAAATTAACCAACGTCCCGATCAATCCGGTATCATTTATTGCCAATCACGCAAAACCGTTGACTCTGTAACAAAAAAACTAACCAAAAACGGCATAAACGCTAAAGCCTACCATGCAGGATTATCAACACAAACTAGAGAGCAAAATCAAAATGAATTTAAACATGACCAAACAACTATTATTGTTGCAACCATAGCCTTTGGCATGGGAATCGATAAACCCGATATTCGTTTTGTGATTCATTATGATCTACCAAAAACTATCGAAAACTATTATCAAGAAACAGGACGTGCTGGTAGAGACGGTTTAGATAGTCAATGCATTTTATTTTATTCATATGGAGATACTCAAAAATATGAATCATTTATTAAGCAACTACCTAATAAAAATGAACAAAAAAATGCGTTTATTAAATTACAACAAATGACTAACTTTGCTTTTAGACCACTCTGCCGGAGAAAACAATTACTAACCTATTTTGATGAAAAAACATCATTTACAAACTGCAAAACGTGTGACGTATGTGTTAATCCCCCTGAACAATGGGATGCATCCGTAATTAGTCAAAAAATTTTATCATGTATTTATCGTGTGCAAGAACGATTTGGTGCCATGATGATTACCGACATTTTAAAAGGAAACAAAAACCCACGTATTCACCAATGGAATTTAGATAAATTAAGTGTTTACAACATCGAACAAGAACTATCAAATAGCCAAATAAGGGATGTTATTCATTATTTAACATTTTTAGAAGCGATTAAAGTAAAAGGAGATACCTATCCAACCTTAACATTAACAGAAAAAGCACGCCCCATTTTAAAAGGACATCAACCCATTTATGTTCCTATCTATCATTATAAAAAGTCAAAAAAGAAAAAACCAACAGCTGATTTATCAAACACTAATCCAAGTTTATTTGAGGCATTACGCGAAACACGTCTAATATTAGCAAAAGAAAAACAAGTTCCTCCTTTTATGATTTTTAGTGATAAAACATTAATAGACATGTCTAATAAAAAACCACAAACATATGATGATTTTTTAGACATTCATGGTGTCGGTATCAAAAAAGCAGATTCATTTGCAACCCTATTCTTAAAAACAATTCAAACAAATAGCTAAACTAATCCACACTTTAGGAGGTTATATTAATCTGTTAAGATAAACCTATGGACATTCCTATATCAATCGATACCTTACTATTTAATGATCTATTTTTACGAAGTATATTACTAATTCCATTAGCATTAAGCATCTATGTATTAATAACTGTATATAAACAACATGATACTAAGTTTAAAAATACAAATCTTATTCAAGAAACAATCCATCATAACACTGATCAAGAATCCAATGAAAGTTCAGCTAACCGCTGAGTTAAACGCGTAATCATCAACTCACATTCTTTAATTAGCCGCCCTTCAATACGGTCAGGATGAGAAAGCTGTAACAACCTTGCTAAGTGTCGTCGATAGACAGATAAACGCTGTTCAAGTTGTCGAATTAGCTTTTTGACAGTCATATGCAAATCATACAATTCACCGTAGACATCCTTATGCTCTGGAAAAAGCTCACTCGCTTCAATAATCACATCATGTAAATCTCGGGCCATGCCATCTAAACCCGTTTCATGTAAAGACAATAATAAATTAGAATGAACACTATGTGATTCAGAAACCTGTTGATACAACAAACCAACATTACGAATCATATCTCCCAATAAATCAGAATAGCCAATCGACTCAAATAAACCATTTTGATTATGTTCTAACGCTAAATGAAATTGCTTCATCGCCTGTAACCTCCCCTTTAAAGAATCATAATCAACCGATTGCTCATTCGTAGGCGCCCCTTTCCCATTCATAAAAGATACTAATGTCTCTAACGATTGATGTAACGGTAATGTTTCTGCAACCATATCTTCAAATAACTCCAATAAATTATCCGTTTTTGATGATAATGATTCTATAAAATCCGTTATTTTTTTATCATAAAACAAAACGTCATGATTTGCCGTTTTAACAGCATCTTGATTAAAAGAATCAAGCTTAACAATCACCATGCTGTCCACCTCCTCACGTGTCATAGGATGATTAGCATCCATAGTTAAAATCTGCTCAGCAGCTAAAACACTAAAACAATAATGTTTTTGAGGATATTCAAATAAGTCTTGGATAGATTCAACACGATGAGAGTCATATAAAATAGCCATATCTGTACCTTGAGGACATTCTGTAAATAAAACAGGACATTCCATGTAAACAGTCTGATCATGATTCACGTGAAACATTGAATCAACAATAAACGATCGTATTTCAGAAAGACTAATAGAACCGTCCTCTTGAACTGATACAGGTTGAGACATATAAGAAACAGGTTGTACCAAATGTGGATTTAAATCTAAAAAATTAATAACTTGTTCAGATGAATCCTCAGAATAAGCAGAGGATATATAAGCTGAAGAATCTGATAAAATAGCAAAACATTCATTAGTAGATTCTGATTTAGTATCAGCAACACTATGACGTTGAGGAATAACATCAGAATACTGCTGAATAAGATATAACGCACCCTTTAAAGAAAGTAATAAATCTTGAAACGAATCATTACCGATATCATGAATCTGTTTATAACATTCCTTAATCGAACCTAACAAAGCTAAATCTTGATTTTGAGATCTACCACGATGAGACGATGAATCGATGCTATCTCGTAACAGCATCATCCACCCAAAATCATCCGCACAATAATCAAAAACATGGAACTGAAGCATTAATTGTTCATATAAAGCCTGAACCGATATACTGGATTCAAATGTTTGAGAACTTTGAGAAAAGCATCGCAAACGTTGAGAAAATGCCTGAATAAACGTTTTAGCCTGATCAAGCTCCTGAGTAACAACATTCTGTTGCTTATTAAATTGAGACATGTCATTCATAATAGGTTCAATTGGATACGACATAATTTACCTCTCTATATCATCGCTGATAAACATGAGCCCCTTTTGCAGAAACATCCTCTAAAGCTCGTTGAAAATACGTATTCATTATCGTCATTTGATCTAAACTATAAATAACACCATCTTTTTTCAAAATACCCATTTTTAAATCCAAACAAAACTCCTGTTTTGTATACTCAGATTGCAACAACAAATTCAATTCATTTTCAGAAACAGTTAATGTATACGTTTGCTCCTTTAAGAAGCCTTGATTAGTAATAACAACAGCAGTAACTCCTGGATTGACCCATAAAAGCACACAATCTCGTAACTGTTTTAAATCATATAAAACCGATTTAAACTCACGAACACCTTTTTTAACCGAAGCTAAATAATTTGACATAATAATCTCCTGAAATGGATTTAAGACCGAACTCATCAAATAATTTAATCTAAATTGCTAGAAAACTAACAAGTATAAATTTATAACCATATAATGAGTAACATTATGGAGATGCCACAAATTATCAGTAGAAAAACATCGAAGTTTATTAATATATTAACCAAAACGAATAATTAATAACAAATAAATGATATTAACCTTAAAAAAATGGGTAGATAAGATAGTAAGAGAGTAACTATGACTAAACCTAACAAACACTATCACAGCGCATTAAAAATCATGTTAAGTGGATTAATGACACGTTACAAAGAACGTGTAAGTGACGTTGACACCATTATCAACGCTATGATTCAACATAATTTAATTAATAATGAACACGATATCATCAATGATCATATTGCCTTTCGAACTTTTGGCCTTCCTCATTTAGGTATCCAATCATTAGAAAAAATAATGTTAACGTATGGTTACACAAAAAAAGATTGTTATCACTTTAAAACAAAAAAATTGACAGCCTATTGGTATGCTCCCCCAAAAGATATAGCCAACTTACCACGATTATTCATTAGCCAATGTGAGATAAAGCAACTATCAAAAAAAGCACAAAACATCATTAAACATTACACAAAACATATTACAAAAGATCCCGTTAATAACTTAAATTTAGAAAATGGAAACGAAATTGATGACTTTTTGCATACCCCTTTATGGAAAACTCCAACATGGGAAGACTACCAATATATTTTAAATGAAAGTGAATATGCAGCATGGGTATTATACAATCGTTATTATTTAAATCACTTTACCATTACCATTCAAGCCTTAAAAAAAGGATATAACACCATTGAACTATTTAACAATTTCTTAGAATCAATTGATATAAAGCTAAATACAGCAGGTGGAAAAATAAAACGTAGTAAAGATAAAAAATTAATTCAAAGTTCAACCGTTGCTAAAACAATTACCACTAAATTTCCTCATCAAGATGGAAGTGAACACTATCATGATATTGCAGGAAGTTATGTTGAATTTGCTGAACGAATTAATAATCGAGACGGTTTTGAAGTAGGAAACGCTGACAAGATTTTTGAAAGCACATTTACAAGTGAAATCAATAAATAACCCAATAAAACTTGCATAGAACAAAGACTTTGACTATTATTCAAGAGAGGATTTCAATTATGACAGTAAGAGGCATTCGCGGTGCCACAACCGTAAATTCAAATACAAAAGATAATATTATCGAAGAAACAATGATTCTTATTAACAGAATGATTTCGATTAATCATGTTGAACAAGATGATATCGCTTCTATTTTTTTCTCAGTAACACGAGACTTAGATTCAACCTTTCCAGCAACGGCAGCACGTGAATTAAACTTAACATACACTCCTCTATTATGTTTAAACGAAATCAATATCCCTGGTAGCATCGAAAAATGTATTCGCATATTAATGCATATTAATACCAAACTAAAACAAAAAGAAATTAAACATGTATACTTAAATGAAGCTGTATCACTTAGACCTGAATTTGCGCGATAGTGTACCAATCAATTGGCATTGTAGGGTGTGGTTTAATAGGGGGCTCGTTAGCCTTAAGCATACATAAACAATTTCCAAACATTACGCTATATGCTATTGATCCAAAAGCTAATTCTATAAAAAGTCATCCCCAAGCAACCTGCTTTAAACTCATTTCAGACTCAATAACAGACCTCCCTACCGACTTAGATATAATCTTTATTGCAACACCAATCAACGATACACTAAAAACAATCAAAATTCTTAGCAACCATACTCAAAAATCAACCGTACTAACAGACGTAACCAGTACCAAAGAAACCCTTATAAACACCATTGAAGAATTATCATTAAAAAGACCTTATATCTCTGGTCATCCAATGGCAGGCAAGGAAACTACCGGCTTTGAATCAGCCTCCGAAACACTTTTTAATGAAGCACCATATATTATTATCGAAAATAACCATCAAGAACAAGAAGAAATATTAACAGGTTTTTTAACAGAAATGTCATGCCGAATAATCACCCAAACAGCACAAAAACATGACGAGTTAATAGCACTAGTATCTCACCTACCTTACCTAACAGCTACAGCCTTAATACAAGTAGCATCAAAAAACAATTCACATGAAACCATTCAATCCATCTACGGACCAGGCTTTAAAGATAGTACTCGCTTAGCCGCATCATCGCCACAATGGGGAACTGATATTTGTACACATAATAAAGAATCTATTACAGCTGCATTAGATAGCATGATAGAAACATTAAAACAGTTAAAGTCACTTATTCAAACATCCGAAACACAAACACTAAGCAATATACTTAATCGTAACAAAGAAAAAAAAGATAAATTATAATATCAACCATCTAATATATCTAAATCAGGACAACAAATATGTCCTTGCCGCTTTATTACCTGAAAATCATAAGCATCTTGCTTAGTAATTTCTTTTAATGGAGCTATTCGATCTAACTGTCCATGAAAAAAATGAACTTTTTCATCTTCCAAAGGCCATTGAAAATCAAATTCATTCAAATAATCTAAACCACGTAACAACCGCTTACATTGCCATGAGTAATCCTGCTGATTTTGAAAATAAGTATCACTATTGAAACTAACTGAAATACAATTTCGCCAAAACAAAGTAAGAATCTCACAAAAATTAGATTCTAAACCCAATCTTAAAGAAGAAATATCCTGTTCCATATAACGTGATCTAATACCAGAAAAAACAACTCTTTTCGCCATCATAAAATATGAGACATACCGAGAAAGCCATAAGCCTCCCAAAGAAAATCCCATAATCGAATAATCCTGAATAGCATACTCCTTAAACCAAAAATCGATATCCTCTAACAATGTATAAGGATCATAATCAGAAACAAACAAAACATTTGATTTTTTTACTGGTTTTATAACAAAAGAACCAAGCAAAGACCAACCTGAAACAACAATCCAAGTATGATTAGATTGATTATCAATAAACTGATAATATGGTTTAGAATTGTTTAACAACATAATCAATATCAGCTTTTGTATGAGATGATTTTAAAGAAAAACGAAATCTCTCTTTTCCCTTAGAAACAGTAGGATACCGAACAGCAGATACATTAACCCCAACCTCTTGTAAAGCTCTATAACGATCCAATAACGATTCATTTCCAGGCCATAATAACGACAAAATATGATACTCACCTAATACGCCATAACCTTTCTCGCTCATCATTTGCATAAAATAAACTGACAGATCTCGCAACTGCTTTCGTTGACTATCCATAGATTGAATTAATACTAAGGCCTGCTTCGTTGCAGCAATAACAGGAACAGGTAAAGCTGTGGTATAGATAAAAGCCCGACATCTATTAACTAAATAATCACAAATCTCACGTGACGTTGCTATAAAGGCTCCAAAGGTTCCAAACGCTTTCCCAAATGTACCCACAAGATATGTCGGCCTAATTCCAAATTGTGAACACAAACCTCGTCCTTGATCACCTAAAACCCCAATGGCATGCGCTTCATCAACCATAAAATCAACATCATAATCATCCGTAAACTGTTGTAAGGTATCTAAAGGAGCTATATCACCATCCATACTAAAAAGAGATTCTGTCACCAACAAACACCGCTTAAAATGACAACGATGATTTTCTAACAATAGTTTAAGATGATTCATATCATTATGCTTAAATCGCTTCATGGTTGCTTGTGATAACTGCATCCCATCTAACAAACTCGCATGACAATATTTATCAGCAAGAATTAAATCACCTTCACCATATAACGTTGGAATAACACCCGCATTTAATTGAAACCCTGAATTAAATACCAAAACTTGCTCCATACCCAAAAAATCAGCTAAAGAGTGTTCTAAAGACTCAAGCAAAGCATAATTTCCACTTAACAAACGTGAACCAGTAGAACCAAAACCATGTTCATTAATAGCCAACGCTGCCATTTTAGCCAAATCATCATGCCTTGCTAAATTTAAATAATCATTTGAGTGAAACTGATACAAACTAGACTCATCACTATTCGGTAATTTCCGATACAATGATGACTGTCTTAACGTAGTTAATATAGCTTCAAAATCTAATTCCATATTTATCCTCAAAGTATGCTATCATTACCCTCATGGCTTTTGAAGGTATCTTAACCGTAAACAAACCTGCCGCAATTACATCGTATGATGTCATTCGCACGATAAAAAAAATAATTGGCAAAGACAAAATTGGGCATGCCGGTACATTAGACCCATTCGCAACAGGTATTTTAATCATCGCAATCGGCAGAAAATTTACCAAACAATTAGCCTCCTACCAAGCGATGCCAAAAACATACCGATTTACTATCCAATTAGGAACCGAAACATCAACGTTAGATCCCGATGGAGAGATCATATCAGAATCCCCCATATCAACCCCTTATACAATACAATCTATCGAAAATACATTAAACACCTTTAAAGGAGAAACCAAACAAACACCTCCCGCATTTAGTGCAAAAAAAATACAAGGTCAACGTGCTTATAAACTTGCTAGAAAAGGAAAAGAAGTTAAACTAGAGCCAACCACCATTACCATCCACGAGATCAATTTACTAAACTATGATCCAAAAACACAGCAAATCGAATGCCGTATAAACTGTGAAAAAGGTACTTATGTAAGATCCTTAAGTCGTGATATTGCCTTGCAACTAAATACCGTCGGCTACACAAAAACCTTAGTAAGAGAAGCCGTAGGTAATCACACGTTAGATACAGCCCTAACCATTGATCAATTAGAAAATCATTTAACAAAGAACTAAAATGGCTATAAAACTAATCACTTACGGCCACAAAAAAAAACCTAAATCACTAGGACTAGGTGTCTTTGATGGCATTCATAAAGGCCACCAGGCCATCCTATCACAATGTGATGCCTTATTAACCTTTAACCCTCATCCTGTAACCATCCTCCATAACACCATAACACTCGATCGATTAACCACAGTTGAAGAAATGACACATTATATCCCCCAACTATTTGTTTTAGAATTTAATAAAATGATAGCCAACTTATCTGCCCAAGACTTTTTAAATAAAATCATCTTAGAAAAAATTAACCCTTCTCATATCGTTATTGGCTATGATTATCACTTTGGTAAAAATAAAGAAGGCACTCCTGAACTATTTAAACAATGGTGTAACAGTCACAATGTTCCCATAACCATAGTCGAACCCATTTCCAATACCGATCAAATCATAAAAAGCAAAGCCATTCGTACCCACTTAAAAGAAGGAGATGTCAACCAAGCTCTTAACGACTTAGGCCACCCTTACTTAATGATAGGAACTGTAATAAAAGGAGACAGTCGTGGTAAAGAACTCGGCTTTCCCACAGCTAATTTAAAATTTCCAACGGAAAAATTAATTCCAAAAAAAGGTGTCTACAAAGGAAATATAACAATAGAAAACAAACCCTATAAAACCATGATCTACATAGGAAATAGACCAACCTTTAATACCAAAACAACTACAGTTGAAGCCTTTATCTTAGATTTTAAAGGAAACTTATATGATCAAACCATTTGTTTATATATCGAACAATATCTAAGACCAGAAAAAACATTTCCTAATAAAGAAGCCTTAATCAGTCAAATCAATCAGGATACTCAAAACGCCTATGGCCCTTAAATATTGGTTATTAGCAACACGACCCAAAACATTAGCGGCAAGTTTAGCTCCCGTCATCATCGGACTTGTCTTAGCATCCCCTTATGTATCTATTATCAATGGTTATGCATACATTACTCTATTATGTGCCATGCTAATTCAAATTGGAACTAACTTAGCTAATGATTACTATGATTTTAAAAAAGGAACCGATACGAAACAACGAAAGGGACCTACACGTATGGCACAAGCTGGACATATAAAAGCAATACAATTAAAAAAAGTCGCAATAACAGTATTCGCACTCGCCTTTATCTTTGGCTTAATATTAGTTTATCAAGGCGGTCTTCCCATTCTACTCATTGGCATCATCAGTATTATCTGCGGATTTTGGTACACAGCAGGACCGGTCGCATTAGCTTACATTGGCTTAGGTGATCTATTTGCTCTCTTATTTTTTGGCCCCATCGCTGTTGGCGGCACCTATTATATCCAAACCTTAACCCTAAACTCAAACGTTATGATACTAGGCATTGGTATTGGACTATTAGCAACAGGACTCATAACCGTTAATAATATTCGCGACATTGAAGAAGACAAACAAAACAAAAAAAACACCTTAATTGTTCGCTTTGGTACAACCTTTGGAAAAGTAGAGTATATAAGTTGTTTATTATTATCATCTTACATTCTTTTTACACACATCCCTTATTCAAATACACTATTATTTGCACTAATACCATACAGTTTATTAATCATACATAACAGCTACAAGCTAATAACAAAAACAGGTGAAATACTAAATAAAGTCCTAGCCCAAACAGGAATATTAATCATAAGTTATGCTATAATCCTATCAATAGCCTTTCTCATATAATAAAATTAAAAAAGGAGTTTCACATGAAACAATTAATCATAACTCTAAGTATCTTACTAAGCCTGATAACATCTCAACTAATAGCTATTAATAATGACAACGTTAACATTAGTGGAAGTTATTTAGGAATTTTCAATAGCCTATCACCGACCGATCAACGAACCCAATTTGATTTTGCAACCAATATTAATGTGGAATTAACCTTAGCTAAAAACATGACAGGGATCATTCAATTACAAAGCGGTGCAGGAAACGGTAGCTTAGGATTTGTAGGCCCCTCAGCTCAATTAACGGATATTAATATTCAATACACGCACCCACAATCTAATTCAGCAGTTACAATAGGATCCTTTGATCTTCCATTTGGAAAAGGCGTAAACTACCTCAGCAATAATGGCAATACATTTCAAAGCCCATTTATTTTAAATTCTCTTACTTACAGTGCTTTAGCTGGCCCTATCGGCACATTAAACACATTAGGTATAAAACTAGAAAATACAATATCTGCTTTTGAAACAACCCTAGCTTTAAGTAATGGAACAGGAGAAGATGCTAATAACAGCCAAAAAAACTTTCTTTATCTCGCTTCGTTAGGAACAAGTCAACTATCAGACAAACTATATGTTGGAGCAACTTATACTACAAGTGAAGACTCTCAAGATAGCAGTAACAGTAGCTATCAAACTAATTTTTCAGGCTGGTTAGTTGATCTTAATAT
>TARA_B100001175_G_scaffold123533_1_pt1 | contig 38486 bp, 41 predicted proteins | sample TARA_B100001175 | Tara Oceans TARA_B100001175
CTGCTCAAAATGAAGCAAATGAGATTAATCAAATAAATAATGCAATTATCAACCTTAATAAAGCAGAGATGAAAACAGACCTAGACGTTGCTATAGCAGAAGGAGAGAATTTACACAATAGGTTAGAAGCTGGGGGTAGCACTCAAACAGCAAAACTTTCAGAATTACAAGAATCTATAAATGATGCTATTCTTCGAGGAAGAATCCTGGAATCAATTGAAAATAGCAAACCCAACGATAATACAACTCTGACTCAAAATATAATAGATGGGAGTAATTTGGGGGTTAAAACAAGTATCTTGACTGATGCTGCCGACAGAGCAATAGAAAATCTTGTGAAAAAATATTCGGTAGGGATGATGGGGGCTATGATAGAAGAAACAAGTGTTGGAAGTGACGCAGCGTGGCCAGAGCCTGTTAATAATTGTTTAACTGAATGTAATATGCTTGATAATTTAGGAGTTTGGGATCATGTTTCTGATAAACATAATATACCACAAAGTAAAACGGGGTTTGGAACTTTGGATTATTGTGATTACAAGTGTCAAAATATGAAAAAATATTGTTGTGAAGGTAGCCTCGGGTGTGAAGGAGGTGACAATTCTAATATTTATGTAAGCGATCAAAAAATATGTTATAAAAAAACCGGATCAACACACAATAATAATGGGTGCAAACAAATAAATAATAACAATTGTGAATTCGAATACCCCTTTGACGTAAATAAGAATAAAACATATACCGATAGATTTTTTAAAAATCATAACACTGTGGGGGCATATGCATATGCATATGAATATGATAATTACCCAATTGATGACGACTTCGAGGAATACGAAGAGGAGCCAAGAAAAGCCAAAGAATATTGTATGCCATTAAATACAGTAGGTCAAAATAAATGTATTAATGATGTTGAAATGGTGGTGAAACAGCAACAATAATCTACCTATTGGGCTATGTATAAAGAAATAAATTATAAAAAGCCCAATTTGTGTATATTTGTATAAATATAATAAAGTTTAAGTAAAAATATGGTAAAATGTCCAAAGGAGGTAATATTTAGTGGAGGAAATTTTGCAACAATATCATTTTTAGGATGTATTCAAGCATTAATTGAAAATAAGGATTTTGAAATAAAGAGTATAAAACGGTGGGTTGGTACATCTGGTGGTGCAGTAATAGCATTTTTGTTAGCAATTGGTTATAATCCAAAAAAAATTTTAAATGTTATAAAAGAAGTGCCAATATCAAAAATAAGTGAATTATCATCAGATAAGTGGTTAACATTTTTTGATAAATATGGTTTACATGATACAAAATGTTTCAGAGACTTACTAAAAATATTTTTAACCCATTTAGATTATTGTGAAAAAATAACTTTTATGGAGTTTTATGAAAAAACAGGAATAGATTTAGTATTTACAACATTTTGCTTAAATACTGATTCATTGGAAGTATTGAATTATGAAAAAACCCCGGATTTAAAATTACTGGATGGTTTATGTATGGCTATTGCGGTACCGTTTCTATTTTTACCAGTATATTATAGAAATAGAATGTATGTAGATGGTTTTCTTGTAAGTAATCATCCGATAGAAATGTGTTCTTGTAATGGAGAAGAATCAATAAGTTTTAGTTTAAAAAATTCAAAAAAATATTATGATAAAATAGATTTAGTAACTTATTTAAGAATTTTGATAAGATCACCATTAACAAAGTTACAAATAGTAAACTTGAAATGTTATAAGGGTAAAAACTATTCAATATTATGTGATCATGAATTTGACGCATCTTTTGAAATAAGCCCAGAAATAATTCAAAAATTTTATGATTGTGGATATAAAACAGTAAAAGAAGAAGTTGTTATTAAAGAAGTAAAAGAAAAGGCTGTTATTAAAGAAGTAAAAGAAAAGGTTGTTACTAAAGAAATAAAAAAAAGAGGGAAAAAGAAATGTGTAAAAGAGAATAAAGATTAGAATTATGATTTGTTAATAAAAACATATTTTGAAGCGGCACCATATATGCGAAAAGTCCTTATTATTTTAGGAATCATAGGAATAAATGTAAAAAGAAGCAAATAATTCTTGTAAGAAAAAAAAAATTGTAAACAATTCATTAACAAATAATATAAACAATTTACTTAAGTTGTGAGAGATTCAATAAAAGTAGAATAAAGATGTATAAGTTCAAATTTACCTAAAGAGTTTTGTCTAACAGTCATAGTAGATAGTGAATAATCTAAACTGTTAAAGCGGTCTTTCAATAAATCGATATTTATATTAGCTTTAATGAAATGCCAACTTTTAGGTCTAAGATTTTGTAAACCTTGGTCAACAATTTGTCCGCATTTTCCACCATATGCTCTAATTGCAAAGTGTGCTCCTTGTGGGGGTGTAGGTTGATTATTATCGTCTTTTTCACCATATGGTATGAAATCAAAATGTGGATGAGTTTTACTATATACTGTAATTTGTCTTGGAACACATGAGCGAACCCATATTTGGAAGCAACATTTAGCACTCATTTTTGGAGTAAAACAGCAAGGATTAAGTGGCAAATCTTCAGAATATTGTAATATAAAGTTAAGATTAAGTTTATTTTGTACACTAACTTTATTGAATGTTCTTGGTATTATAAAGGCAATAACATCAGAAAACTGTGCACATTTATTGAAAAATTTGATTGCAAGGGATGAGACTCTCCCGAATGGGGGGTTACCAATACAAATATATGATTGATTAGTAGGAGTATATGAAAGGAAATCTTGTTGAATTATACCTTCATATTTTGGTTGTATATCGAGTCCTATTCTTTTTTGTGGGTTCATAAGTTTATAAAATGAGCCACAACCAGCAGATGGTTCAAGTTGTATGTCATATGATTCTATATTTACCTCTTTTTTAAGTATTTCAAAACATTTAATAGATACATCTTCATTAGTATAGAATTGGTCCATGAATGATTATATGAAATGAATATTATATATGATTTTTGAAAATAGAATAAAGAGTGAACTTGAATTGAATGAATAATGAAAGTTCATCCGGAAATTGAAGACCGAATAACTAAGTATTTTTCTCAAGGGATGTTAAATACAATATTTTATGGTGGTAGGGGTGTTGGAAAGCATACATTAGTATTAAAAATGTTAAATTCTGGGAAAAATGAGAAGGAGAAAATAAGAACTTGGGAGGATACTGGTGTAAGATTTTATTCAACATCATCATATATACGTTTTGATGCGAAAGAGTGTGTAAGAAAAAAGGCAAATTTGCCGAAAATAATAGAAGAAATAGGTAGAACGCGTGATATATCAGCAGATTGTAGTAAAATAATTTATATTCGTTATTTAAATTATCTTGGTGAACAGCAAGAAGCTTTTAGACAATTGGTGGAAGATACATATTTGACATGTAGATATGTATTTACATGTAGAAATATTGACAGTGTAGATCCGGCTTTAAATAGCCGATGTTTTTTGATACGTGTGCCTAGACCAAAGCCTGAAAAATTGTTGTATTTTTGTAAACAATTGATTGCAAACGATGATATGTATTTATTAAAACAAATGGTAATTGAGTCTGAAGGTAATTTGAATAGTTTAAAAAATTTAACAATGTTACATAAAAAAATCTCAAAAAGAGAGGGATATGAAACATATGGTGATATACATTTGGAAGTAGCAAATTCGATTCAGGAAAAGTTGGCAAATGCGACTAATTTATCATCAATACATTCATTAGCAGAAAAGTATCATTATAGTGAATTATCAATTTTAGATATATGTCGTCGTATGAAAAATATGGATATTTTTTTAGTTAAATTACAAAAATATGCGGCAATATTGAATCCGTCTTTGTATGATACTATATTATTGTTTCTAAATATTACAAAGGTGTGTAACAAAGAAATGAATTATTAAAAAGTTCCCAAATAATATGGATGCTTTATTAGTAAGTGGTGGATTAGCGGCCGGAGGCTGGCTTTTAAACGCAAAGCAGGAAAATGAAAAAAACACATCTCAATCTAAGGATATTTACGATAATCGTGTATTAGATTCAAAAATGTATGAAAGACAGACAATGGAAACTCATCTTGCGGGTAAAAATACGGTTAGCAAGTTATTGGAGCGCCCAGAATCAAGTCGTTCAAGTAATATCGATAATATGAATCAGAGTATGTCATTAACAGGTGAGATGATGCGAAATGATGATTTTAAACACAACAATATGGTACCATTTTATGGTAGTAATGTGAAACAAAATACTGATTCTGATGCGAACAGTGGTCTTGTAGAAAGATATACTGGAGTATCAGATCTAAGTATTAGAAAGGAAGAAACTGCTTCATTGTTTGATTTACAACAAGAAAATATTTATGGTACGCAAAATGTGTCAGACAAGATGAGAGACCGTTATTCTGCATCGAATTTCAAACAAGGTGTGCCACTGATAGAACCTGTAAGAGTTGGACCTGGTTTGAACAAGGGTTATAGTTCACAACCATCAGGAGGTTTTCAGCAAAACGATGCATTGGATTATGCTCGTCAACCAACTGTAGATGAGTTGCGTGTAGCAACAAATCCGAAAATGAGTTATGAAGGTAGAATAGTAAGGGGTTTTAAGGGTACAAGACGTGGAATGACTCCAGTAGTAAATCAAAATAGAGTAATAAGATTTCATTCACATGGAGATATACCAAGAATGAATACAACAGTAGTAACAAGTGGTGAAACATCAAGAGAGGTATTCACCGATAAGCCAACAAATAGACAAGATACTTTATATTCTTATTCTGGTCCAGCGGGTCCATCTGTATTAAAGGGGGGTGAATCTTTAGAAGCTTATAGTAATCAAACAACTCACAAACAAGATTTGGAGGGTTATGGATTTCGTAATGCTACAAATCAAAATAGAGAGTCAAAATTAAAGATTCAGTATTGTTCTGAAGTTAGAAAAGAAGAAACAAAAGAAAAATCATATTTGGGACATGCAACAAGTTTGGTAAACAAGATTGTGGCACCAGTACAAGATTTATTACGACCAACACTAAAAGAAACTAATATTCACGATGGTTCTATTGAACGTAATTTTAGTAGTGTAAGAAAGAGTCAAACAATTCATGATACAAATGATGTGGCAAGAACAACATTAAAAGAATTAGGAATACATGATAATCGTTTAGGTTCAATAAATGTATCTGGTTCTGGAAGAGCAGAAGATCCGGCACCAACAAATAAAACGGCAAGAGAAACTCTAAAACAATGGATAGAGCATGCGAATCCAACTGGACCTGGAGTAAGAAATAGTGCTTATAATATTGATAATGCAAAAAAGACGGTAAAAGAAACTACATGTGATAATAAACATAAGGGTATTGCGACTCAATCAAAAGGGGCTGCTTATATTACAAATCCCAAAAATGCACCCGAAACAAGTAGACAACATGTATCAACTACCGAATATTCGGGACAAGCAAATGGTAGAACTTATGGTGCATATTCTGTTACAGATACAATAGCGCCAGAAACAAATAAAGAAAATACTTCAAACAATTCATATATTGGTAATGGCCAAGGTGAAGAAAAACCCACATCTTACGCTGATATTTATAATGCTACATTGAATGATCTAAGAGAAGGAATTTCAAAAGGTCGTGAACCAACAAAAACAAGTATAAAACAAGTATCAGATGCAAAACACATTGGAACTATGGAAGAAAGACAAGGACTGGAACAAAGAACGGTAATGAGTATGACACCAGTTCAAAATACAATGGCAGATTCTGATTCAGTAAATATGAAGACAAGCAAATGTCAGTTTGATACAAGTTCTCGTTTAGATTCTTCTAATGTTGATGCGTTTGTTGAGAATCCGTATACTCAACCTTTGGACAGCACTCGTTAAGTTTCCACATTTTACAAATACATGCATAAAGATAATATGGATCATGTTCAAAATGATTAAGATGTTCTATAGCATTACCAAGAATAATTGCGTAATCTATTTTAGATGAATCAAAACTAACCTGTTTGAATAATTGTTTTGCAATATCCATATGTGAATAACCTATATTTTCAAGACTATATAGTTGTTTAATACGTTTACTAAGACTATTGTCATATAATATGTCATTATATGAAAATGGCAAATGTGAAAATTCCATAATATCCCTTTTATTCACATATTTAACTTGTAAAAAATACAAAAATGTACATAATTTGCCTTCAGAATATTTTATACATTTATCAACAACTTTTTTATTGAATCTATAATTTTCCTTTTTAAGTATTTTTTTGGCAATATCCAGAAGATTTGCTTCAGATGGTGTTTTCATATTAAATGTGATTGCCCAAGATGATAAATCAATATGATGAGTGGATTCAAGTACACAAACAATTATTGAAGTTGTTGATAAAATATTATACAAAACAAACAAAAATTGGCTGGACATTTTATGTAAATTTTCTATAATTAGCCATTTATGAATACTATTTGTTTTTGAATTAATAAAACTATGTAATTTTTCTTTAGAGTCTATTGTTTTTAGAGAAAGATGATTCAACCATAATGTGTTTTCATTTGGTGTAACAGTATTTAAAAAAATTTTGATAAGAGTTCTTTTACCACTGCTAACATCACCAGATAGTACAAAATGTGAGAATTTATTAAGTCGAATCATATTTTTAAGATAAGTAACCACATTTTTATTAGAAGAAATTTCATCAAGTGTTTTTGGGCGATATAATTCATACCAAGACATTAATACTAATTGTGTCAAAGTCTTTAATATAATATAGATAATTGTATATACAGGCTTGGTGTCGATAATGAAGCCATTAATAAAAATGATTAATAAACAGGTGTATTTAGTAAAATAAAATAAAATTACATAAGAATGTTATTAACATATTGCGAATTTTGTAATAAAAAGAAAATGGTATTAATGACTTGTACTTGTGGAAAAACATTTTGTTTAAAACATAATTCACCTGAAAAACATAGATGTGAAAGAATTTTAAAAAAAGAAACCTTAATAAAAGATTACGAATTAGAAGCAACAGGCGCGTTCAAAAAAATAGAAAAGATTTAAGTACGCTCTGAAATTTGTTTATAAGTAATTGGTGGGATTGGAGATGGTTCGTTTTGAATAGCATTTTTGTATGGAAAATTGGAAGATACATATTCATATTCAATACGAGTAGTATTTGTAGGATTTGATGCAATTTTTTTAATAACAGAAGCTCCATATTTGTTCCAAGGATGGAAAGCTTCTCTTTGAGTGAAAAATTGTACAACCGACAAACTTAATAAAAACAACAAAGTAAATCTCAAAAACAATTCAAGTGTGCACATAATATTAATAGTATATATATTTAATTCGAATAAGCTGTACCGGCCATACCTCCTGTAATTCTAAGAATATTATAATTAACTGCAAAAACAAATATGTTATAATCAGTTTTAAGAAGATTATATTTTTCGCCTTTATGGGGTAAAATATTGTTGATTGCAATATTATTAGATGCCGGGTGTAATTCATTAGTTTCAACTTCTAATTCTATGGAACCAATTCTGGACATATTACATGCACCAGAAGGTTGATTTGAATATGGATCAAGACAAAATGAATAAATACTAATACCTGGTTTATCACATTTAAATTTATGTTGATATAATTGTAATCTTTCAAAAAAAGTAGAATCTCTTGAAGAATATCTTTCTACACCATCAAACAATATGCGACTATTTTTGATTATAGTTTCTGAAAAATAATTGAAATTAAATTTAGTTGGTAATAAAGGATATTCAAACTGTTTTAAACTATAGTTTCCATGATTAGGATCCTCAAAAAAAGTTTTAAATTCATTTCTTAGAATATTATTTGTATTATTTGTTTGGCGGGCCCATGATGGTAAACTAGTGGTTTGGTCAATAGAATAATTCCTCATAACTAAAGAAACATCATCAAATGATACGAAATTACCATTATCGTCTTCAATATAACTACCGTCATCATATTTTTTATAATATAGTTCATCTTCTGTTTCAGCTCCAGTATTTTTAATATAAATTTTAGAATTAGGTGGAATATATTCATCTTTCCAATTAGTATAGTTATTATGTCTGTTGAAAACAGAAGAAATATCAGATCTTTGTGCAAACCATACCATATATTTAACGGGATGATTGAATTTTAAATTAAGTGATTTAGAGCCAGAAACACCGAGAAAAGTTTGTCTATTGACTTGTTCTATTAAATATTCATGATTATTGTTAGCGAATTGTCTTCTTTCATCTTCATCTAAGTAAATATAATTAACAAGCAAATGAGTATCAATGTTCCATCCTTCCATATTTTTAGTACCATCGGATAAGGTGTTACCGTTAATAAAGTTTTTTGAAGGAATATTTGTAATAAAATTTCCAATATGATGGTCGTCTATTAAAACATTGGGTGCAATTCTGGATTTAAATTTATCGGAATTTGGGTCTGTATCTATAATAGTATACAATTCAGATATAGGTCTTAATTTGAATTCGATCTGTACATCATGATATTGAAGAGCAATAAGAGGTAAAGCAAGTCCAGGATTTGTTGTAAACCAGAATGGAATTGGAACATATATTTGTCTTCCTAAAATAGATGGTGGTTGCAAATATGGATTTTTTTTGAATTCAGAAAATGAATAATTCGAAGAATCTGGATTAGTAGATTGGGTTGGATCAAGTGATGATGTTGGATAAAATCCATTATTAATTCCGTCATGAGCGGGCATAAAAATTTCTGGCGCATGACCCGTCATTCTATCAAATGCATTTTTACCACCAGTATCTAAAAATAATTCATGCCATATTTCTATCCATTGACCATATAATTCACTAACTTTATTACCACCAATTCTAAGAATACATTCTTTAATAACTTGTGAACCAATATTTGGAATCCATTGAAATTCATAAGCAGTATTGTATTCCGTTTGACTATTATCGGTTTCTGTTTTATATTGTGTTTTATATCCGGAATATATGTTAGGTATATTGAATGCAAAATAAACCTTATCGATTAAGTCAGCATTTCTTGGAATTTTACAACGAATCGTGTTATCAACTGCGGAAGAGGTGTATAAAAGACCTTGTGGACCATCAAAATCAATACGAATATTTTCCATAGCAAAATTAGTATGTCTTTTGTATACAGATTTGAAATAAGTTATTTGTGGATTACCGTTTAAATATATATTTTGAGCACCATATCTAAGCAGTTGTATTTGTCCTCCACCCATATTAAATATAACTGGTATATCTTTTCCTTAAATTTAAATGTATAAATTTATTTAAGGCCAGTACATTTTTGTGTATTACATGTTTTAATATCATTTTGAGTTCCACAAGAAGCACCTGCTGTATATTTCATTTGAACTTCGTTGTTTATTACAGGATATCCTGGGAAACCCAATCTGCTAAAATTCAGGTCGTGTCTCTTGTTTTCACTTAAAATAGCAATAAGTAAACTAATACCAAATAATACTAAAATTAATAGATTAACTGTCATAATAGTTGGAAGAGAATAACCGAGAGACATGCTTAAATATCCAGTAATAATAAATAAACTAATGCATAACAATGATGAATTAAGTATTTTGTTTATAAATTGTCTTCTAAGTAACATATCGGTATTAAGTTGTGATTGACGAAGAAGTGTGGAATTGTCATCTATTAGATTAATATATTCATGATTACGATTGGCACGGATTTTTTCATATAAATCGTGTAATTGGCTGGAATCTGTGTGCCAATTTTCTGTTGCAAATTCGGCACTTTTTTGTACATCATCAATATGAACATTCTTTTCAAATTTAGCACGTGAGGCTCTTCTGTATAACTGAGCAAAAAAGTTACTTTCTTCTAATAGTTGATTATGATAAGTTTTTGTAAAAAGAGATGAATATACTTTATAATAATATTCCGGATTATGGTCTACAATCATTTCCCATATTGGTGTTCCTTCTTTATTAGTGTCAGTTTCTCTATCTCTAATAGCTTTTAAACCGTTAAGAAGATTGTTAAGCTTTGGGGTATCGTGGTCTACAGAGCTTAGTATCTCCAAAAAGTCATTTAGTTCGCCATCATTTTCTAAAGGAAGTGGCGTATCTTGATAACTATATAAATACGGTGTATTTTGGAGAAATGTGGGATTTTCTAAAGCAGCACCATCATCTTCTAATACAGATGTCATTAATATTAACACGTATTATTTATTTTGCGGTTGTACAAGATGGGGATTGTTGTGTGGCACTTAGAGTAAGATTGACTATACTTGAATCGGGTGTGTCTGATAAATCAGAGCTTTTAGCGGGGCCTTTAAGATACAAATTATATATATCTCTTGGAGATAGAACACGTGTAAAATATTTAAATCTTGAAATAAATCCATTTATTGTTCTTTCATTATTCGAAGAAAGACTACCCATGTAGAATGAACCTGAGTTGTTTGATTGTACTGGTTGTGCTAATATGAATGTTCTTGTTAATTTACCATTTAAGTACAGGTCCAGTGTTTTTTCCCATATTGTAATGGTAATGTGATTCCAAGCCTGTAATGGTAGATTAATTAAACGATGAGTATCATCATTATCAAGTCCAAGTTCACAAGCAGCTCTTGGAATTCTGGCATTATCTGAATTTGATAACCAAATTTGTAATTCATTGTTAGAATCTCCAAGAGCTACATTCAAATTATTACCAATATGTTCTCTTCTAAATATATATTTAGGCTTGTCTTGTGTCATTTCCCATTGCGAAACGTACATCCAAAAACTATACGTGTGAGCACCTCCGGATGCTGGTAGAATTCCTGTACATGTTTGCATATCAGCTTCCATTTTGACTGGTTTATCAACAACTGTAATTTGATTTTTACTATTTCCACTAAATTTGGATATAGTCATTTTAATAATCAATATTACAGCACATGTCAAAACGAGTAGCAATAAAAATCCAAGTATTGATCGAGCTTCCATAATGATAATATCTAATATAAAAAAAATGGAATAAGATAATTATGGAAAGTGTATTTGAATATATAAATAATAGTGATCAAAGTGTTGCACTAGAAATATTTTTGGGAATCGCTATTTGTGCGGTGATTTATGCAATATTATACATAATCAAGTTAGTCGCAAAAAAATCGAAATCTGGTGCAGATGACAGCCCTGTCATCTTAAACGGACTTGTTGATGGACAATATTCTCGTGAAGTATTGCAAAATCCAAATGAAGAATATAGTAAAACATTAACACGTTCGCAAAATGAAAGCGGTGGTATTGAATATACATATTCTTTGTGGATGTACATTAATGATGAATCATTTAAAGAAACAAATAAAGACTGGCATCATGTATTCCATAAGGGTCCAAAAATAGAAGATTTTTCCAGAGAAGAACCTGAAAAAATAAGTCAAATACAAGCGCCAGGTTTATGGTTATCAGGAAAAAGAAATACAATGCGTCTATATGTTAATAGTTTTGATTCAGCAAATGAATATGTTGAAATAAGTAATTTACCTGTTAAAAAATGGATTCATTTAGTATACACTCAATCTAATTTTGTATCAAATATTTACGTTAATGGAAGATTGAAAACAACTCACACCTTGACTACTTTACCAAGGCAAAATTATTACGACCTTTATTTAACGCAAAATGGTGGTTTTTCGGGATATTTGTCAAGTATGCAATATTTTAATTATTCATTACCTCCATCGCTTATTTATGATTTGAATGTAAAAGGTCCATCTCTGACTCCAAATACAGACCCATCTGCACAACAAGATGACGGATCAAGTTATATGGATGTTTCAGCACCATATTTATCAAATCGTTGGTGGGTAGATGATGTAACCAAGAACTAATTAAAATCAATTTTCAAACTGAAAAAACAATAATTATAATTAATATGGTAAAGAATCAGTTATTCAAAACAAATCCACCAGAGGATTTGTGTCTGGATGTTGTTAAAGCATTTGGACTTATTTCATTTGACGATGTTACAAATTTTTCCAAAAAGGATCTAGAAATAATAGGGACTGTAAATAAATTATATGAATTAAAACCGCGTTTAGAAGAGTACTATATACCGTGTAAAGCAAGAACATATTTAAATGATATTACGCCAAAAAACTCAATAACAATCTTAAGACAAATACTTAGGTGTGTTAATCGCACTGTATCGTCAAAAGAAAAATATGTTAGAGCTGCAAAGTATGTTGTTTATCAAATAATACCAAAAGATTTTAAACAATATCAGCCAGTTCAAATAGAAAATGAATCATCATATCTTATCAACTTTGATTAATTTGGAAAAAAGAAATTTATTAAAAAATAAATTGCTCCAAAACAAATTGATTGTAACACTTTACCGGAATTGTTAAGTTCATTATTAGTAGTAAAGCTAATATAAGGAATTTTAGAAAACATATCTACAAAAATATTAGTACAAAAAATAAAACCAATAAAGATCACAGTGTAAAATATTGACATTTTTACAATTTTGTAAATATAATCCATATCCATAGAATTTAATACTTTTTGTATACCTTGGGGAGAAGGCATTTGTTCATTATTTGATGAATATATTGGATTTCTTTGTTCTACAACGGTTTTTTGTACAACAGGATTCGATATATTTGGTTTTAATTGAGATTTAGAAACATGTGGTTTGTTTATTTGATTTTTAATAACTGGATTTTCAGTTGGTGGTTGTTCTAAATCAAATGTTGGAGGTATTGAATCATTAGATGTATCTAATTGATTGAGTATTTTGTTAACAAGATCAGTATCATTATCCGTATTGTTTGGAAGTTCTGAAAGCTTTGTAGTATTTTTATCGTTAGTCATATACTATAATTCCGAATCTGTTATTTTAAAATATGAACGCAATATAGAAGTTTTATGTTCAATTATCAATAGATTTTTGTAATTTGCTTAATTCACTATATTGTTTGAATAATTTTTCTGTTTTGCCATCACCATGGAATTTGTCAACAAGTGATAATCCTTTTGAGATGACAGGTTGCATCTGTGATATTACATTCATTAGTTCAGTTTGTTGTTTTATTAAAGATGTAGTATCTTTTGTCATATTTTTAAGGGTTTTTGGATCAAAGTTTTGGAGAGCATCTTTAATTGTAGAACCCATATCAATAGGATTGTCATCAATCGGTTTTGAATCATCTTCATCATCTTCATCTTCGCCTGCGTCGACTTCGGCATCAGTAGAACTACTTTCATCATCACTATCATTCGATAGATTCTTTAGTCCAGATTCTGAATAATTTTCAACTCTACATAATGTAACATTCATGACACAAGACAAAATACCCGCAAGTCCAAAAGAAACATAAACAGGTGTTTCTAACACATAATGACATAAACTAACAACAAAAAGAAATAGAAAAACAGATTTCCAATCTTGTATGTATGTTTGTGTCCATAATACACAAATACTGATTATAATAATTAAGGTTTCAACAACCATCATATAATTATGGGTTTTAATTTTTTTAAAGCAATATATAGAAATTTAACAAATATTGGAAAAAATATTGGATTGAATATTATTGTGTTAATATTATATGCTTCGAGAAAGACACGTACTTATATATCATATGTAAAGTATAAAATTCGTATTTACAAAAAAAGTGAAGCGCGTTTATGTGTTGATAAAAGATTTTATGAAAAAGAAAGCTCAAACCAACAGGTAGTATTCCCTTTTTATAATTTTTGTGAAATTAAGTGTATTAATATTGTTGGTAATCAAATCAAATTAACAGATGTTCAATTCGAAAATATTAAAAATATTGGTATAATTGTTGATTCCAAAACTAATAAAAAGCCAAAAATAAGTATAAAAGATGTTATTAGTTTTTGTAATTTATCAATAACAATAGATAATATGATTTTTAATGCATATCCGTGGGATAATGTGAAATCAATTGAATTAAGTTCACAAGAGCCTTGTATTATTGAATAAGGTAATATAAATATTATAAATATAATGTATGAAGGTTTTTTTGATTTTATAGAAAATTTAGCTAAGAAAAATGAGGAAATAGTTTTATCTGAAGAGATATTTCAGTCAATGATACCAATTTTTAAAAGATTTGGTTTAGATCAAGATGAAATCCACCGTTGTTGGTTAAAATATAAAATTTTAGCTCATTCTGAATGTAAAAATAAAGATGAAATAGATTTTATTATTGATAGTATAATAGTTCATCCAGAAACTCCAAAACCAGTATTACATGCACAAAAACAGATAAAATGGTTAGACAGCATACCACAACCAGAACAAAGAACAAAAGAATGGTATACATATAGACATAATGTAATTACAGCAAGTAGTATGAGTAAGGTGTTTGAGGGTAAAACATATTATAATTCAGTTTTGAAAGAAAAAGTTTTACCTGAAAAAAAACACTTTAGTGGTTCATCAAATGCCCTTCAACATGGTGTTAGAAATGAACCTGTCGCGCAATCTATTTATGAACTAATAACTAAATCAAAAATTTCAGAATATGGTTGTATTAGGCATCCAGAAATAAATCATATTGGTGCTTCCCCAGATGGAATTGTTACAGAATCGTTTGTAAATGACGATTTACTATTAGGGCGTATGTTGGAAATAAAATGTTTATACAGTCGTCGATTAACAGGTATTCCTCTATATAAATATTGGGTACAAGTTCAAATACAGTTAGAAGTATGTGAATTAGAATATTGTGATTTCTTTGAATGTAAGTTTAATGAAAATTTATCTGAAGAAAAATTCTTTGAGAAACTAGAAAATGGAACAATTGGTGAATATCACGGAAATATAATTGAATATACAGAAATTAGTAAGGATTCTTCAGAAAGTAGTAAAACAAAATGGATTTATTCACCTATAAATTTATCATATAGTGAATATTTGAAATGGAGAGATAATGAAATTGCCCCATTTTTAGAAAATAATAGTAATTTGTGGTATAATAAAACATTTTATTGGGAATTAATCAAATATTCGAATGTTACAATCAAAAGAAATCGCAAATGGTTCAAACATGTAAAACCGAAGATAGAGTCATTTTGGAATGATGTAGTGGAAAGACGTAAAAAAATTGATAATGATGATACGGGTAAATTAGAAAAAACAATGTTTCCCAAAAAAGAAACCAATAAAATGGACTCAATAAAATTAGATATATGTATGATAGATGATGATTATATAAATAATAAAGATAAAAAAAGTTTATGCGGCATTGGTGATAACTCAAATATGTGTTTTGAAACAAAAGAATGCCATGCTTCTCCAAAAGAGAAAAAAATAAAAAAACAAAAAACAGTTATATGTCTTATTGATGATGAGTTTTAAGAAAAAATTAAAACTTTAACTATATCATGGAAGAACTAAAAGGAATCCAATATAATACACCTCTATCAAGAGCTTTTTTTTCAAGAGAAAATATAGATGGTTTGCAAACAAATATTAGATATAATGTATGGCTATCTTCAGGAAAAAAACACATTATTGGTAAACAAAATTCTAGTGAATTAGTTGTAATAATGAGATCTATTTTTTTACAAAACTCAAAAAATAGAGATTCGAATATTTTGTATCAAGTAAAAGATCTTAACAAAATTGTTTTAGATTATACTGTAGACAAAATTTTAACACAAGTAAAACAATATATTAGTTATAAAAACGATATATCAAATCCTCGCCAAATTATGGATCATAGCGTTAATACATCTATTCGCGGTAGTCGTCAATTAGAACAAAATCCATGGTAAACAATTATATAAGTTAGACATAAGATAATTATTTTAATGAGTAATAAAGACTTAACATGGAGTGATTGCGATGTTGCGCTCGCAGGATTTTCAAACAATTCTGGATTTGAAGATTCAAAAAAGTCAAAATGGAAGTATCATATGTATAAATTTGTATATTATTGTGGTAATATTAACGCGGGTTTTAGTTTAATTTCATTACTATTTTCAAGTTATTCATTAGTTTATTTGAAAAAGTATATTTTGGTCACTATGCCTTCGTTTTATTGCCTTGGTTATTTTTTGTATAGTGCAAAATTCTGTTATAATAGTCTAATTTCGGAATCATTTAATGAATTAATAGTATGTTGTAAAGAATCTAATAAAGATTTTAAAGATGAAAAAGAACTATTTAATAAGTTTTTGGGCAATATTAATTTTAAGACAAATTTGATGGGATTATTCGGCATTATTTGGATTCTTTCAATTAGTAATTTAAAACATGGAATTTTTGGTTTATTGAGTGTATATGTTGGATACAATATGTCTTATTGTTTTTTTCCAAAAAAACTTTTAGAAAAATATACAAAAATCGAAATTAACAGTCAAAATAATCTATGTTCTATGGAAATGGGTAATATACACACTGAATAATTAATCTAAATAAATTTAATCTATATAAAAGTAAGTAAATATGTTAACATCCGAGAAACTTCTTAAACAAAAAAACGAAAAAGAGATTAATAGTCGAATTGATGATACAAGAGTTGAACTAAATAGAGTTAAAACTGAAATGAAGGTATTATGTGATGATTTAAAAGATTTTAAAGAATCATTTAATAATTTTCAAATAGAAATAAATAACAAATTTAAGGAAATATTTGCTTATACAAAACGTTTGGACGAAGCATACTTAAATGGTTTATCTGATTATGATATGCAAGACGGTATTTATAAATCAGACAAAAATGGTTTTGAATCAAAATTAAGTAGTGAAAATATTTTTAGTATAGAAAATGATTCTATTTATGATAAATTATAAAACTTTACAAGCTTTAGCAGTGACTAAAGCAGTTATACATGTTAATAATAATATTATTGTCAAATTATTTAGTTCTGTTTTTGATTTTGTTGTGTTTTCAAAATTTTCTCTTAATTGAAGAGGACCCGGCATACGCGCATTTTTAATGTGCCTGTTTTTGCTTTTTATTTCATAATTTAGATCTTTATTTGTGGTTTCTGTCATAGTGTTATGACCTGCAGTACATTTTGTTTCCCAGTTCCATGTAGACCCAAGATTTGATTCATCATAAATACCATAACCAATTGGCAATGTCATTTCTTTACACTCATCACTCCCCAAATTTCCATTACCACTAGCACCTATAGTAAGTTCAACCGGATTAATATCATATAATTGTTCAAATAAACCAGGTACAAGTCCGCGCCCTTCTGTTATTCCTGTTAAATTACATCCAGTTGCATTATAAAAACTTAAATTCAAAGGAGGTATTGTACCAGTTGGTATGTTTCTAACATATGTATATTTAGTCTTGTCTTTACATTTTGAAGATGATGTTTCTGGATTACATTTACCAGACTCTATAAAATAATTAGACCCAAGGGCAATATCACTACCCTTCATAGTAACACCGCTTCCAAGATAATTAACACTATATTTCAAACCATCATAAACATTTTTAACCATTTCTCTATTAGGGCTTTTAATCTTATCTGGATATTGAAGTAATGAATTTGGCTCAACTTCATAACTTTTTTTTATTAAATCTGGATTTTTTAGTAATTCTTCTGAAGTTATACCATACATATTTTATAATATATATATTTTTTGTCTAACTATTAAATTATTATTTTCCAGCTCATAACAAAATACAAAGGATTATTTGAACTATAATATGATTCAGATGTAGATGCATTACCAGAAGAACTTAAGGCATCATTGTTTCCAACATCTGGAACATTTCCAGATGCAATATTTAGAAATAATCCATAAAATACATACATTTTATCATTTGTTTGGAATGGAACATAACTATTAGAAGAGCCAATAATTGTATCCCAATAAGCATATTCATCAGTAGATGTAGTATTTGAAACAACTGTTTTTGAGAACTCTTGTTCTGATTTAATTTTTATGTCATTTATTATATTATTTGTTGGATCATTTTGAAAAAATATTTGATTCAAACGTATATTGTCTTGAGTAAAGTCAATGTTTCCTATATTATTAGAACTTAAACTAAATATATTTTTAATAGCAATACAAAATATTGCTCCTTTAATCAATGTTTCGGGCGAATTAGTAGATTGAAAATTAGTATGGAGTAATTCATTATCATAATTTTCATTAAGATTTACAAAGCTTGGTATATTATTATCATTACTTAGCAATATACTCGCTTGTCCATTATCAAATGTAATACCATTAGAAGTTATTGATTTACTAACACTATTAGAAGATCTATCAATAGAAATTTGTAAATTATTTATGAATCCAACGTTTTCAACTAAAAAATCAGAACTTACAAAAGTAGGAGAACTAAAAGAATTTAGAACAATAGTATTTGGATTCAAATATGCCATTTGAAATTAATAATAACTTAAACAAAAATTTTTGTTAGCCTATTTCAACACACAATTCAGTAAATTCTTCTTTAAATATCTTCAAAATCAATTTCACAATCTAAATCAGATTCATCGTTATTAGAGTTTTCCTCAATTTTAAGATGACTATTAATCTCTCCATAAGTTCCTAATGTTTTTGCTTCATCGTGTGTATATTTATGAATAATATCAGCTTTTTCATCTTGATATTCTCTAAGTGATAATAAAACTGTATCACCAACACATACCCACACACGTTTTATCATTTTACCTCTAATATGTCCTAATCGCGTTCTACCATCATGACATTTACATTCACATCTACAATTACCTAACATTTTAGATATTAGAGCATATTCTTGTCCAGCTTCTTTAAATATAATTTGTCTTTTGTCTTGTGATTGTTGATTTTTAGACTTTCTAAAATTTTTACCACCTTTTCCTTTATTACGAGGCATTATTATACTTAAAATAATTAATTAAAACATTCTTAAGTCTTAATTAGAATATGAATTAAAAATATATTTAAATACCTCTTGGGGGAGGACCACTTGCTTGTGGATAATAAGGAATACCATTTCTATGGAATGGATATTGAGTAGATGGAGGATTATAAGAAAAATGTTGTGGTTCTGGAATACGAATCGGTATTTGTTGTGGCATTTGTTGTGCAGCATGAGGTAGCTCCATAATTCTTTGTTGTCTTGAATTAACAGCATTGGTAATTTGTGTTGTTACAATCCATTTTCCAAATTTAAAAAACATATCAATAACAAATATTGCTATAATTCCTAAACCAATAAAAATAAGAACGTCTGTCCAAGAAGTAACATTAGTCTTCAGATTTTTGGAGTTTCCCTTTACACATCCAGTACATTTTTCAATACTTTGTATTAATTGGTCAATTTTTTTATCAAAATTAGCTTCAAATGTTCCCACCTCTCTTTCTGAATTATTTGTTTCAATATAATCTGGTTCTTGTGTTTTCCATTGTTCCGCCGGAATCGCTCCACCAAGAAGTGACCCCCGTAAAGGAGCTACTTCTTCCATAACATTGTCTTCGTTTGGAACCGGCTTTTGTAAAATATTTTTTTTTATGGTATTATGAGCAATTTCATCGTTTTTTGTTACATGGTCATTTTTTTCTTGATTTTGATTAAAAGGTGCTCCCCAAGCTTCTTCATATGAACAAAAAGACATTACAATAATAGATATTTAAAAATTTAAAAAATAAAATTAAGTTTTTTCGATTTAGATAAGATGTAAATTATTTTATTGCCCTTTTATAAGAATAATGAAATTATTAAAAGAATCTGTAACTAAGGAATTTTGCTCTTTGCCGGTAATAATAACTACATTTTTAGTGTTGGTATATATTTGTATTGGAATTGATTATGTTTCAAATTATATAAATCCACAAATATTGAATCATCCTTTATTTAGATTTTTAGTTTTAGCCCTTATGGCTATCGCGTTTTCTTTGGACCACTATACAGGAGTTATAATTGGATTTGCTTATTTATTAACAAAACATCAAATGGAAATGAATAAAGAGAATTTCTCTTTCTTAAACTCAAAGCCAACCTTTACACATGTAGAAAAAAAAGCAATTAATTCGAAAAAAAAATACAAGACAAAAGCGAATGTTTCGCAACCACCAATATCTCCTTCAATAGAAAATGAATTAACAACCAAATTCACAAATAAATCTCAATTTAAAGATGCTCAATCAAATGTTGTTAATGACACAGCATTAAATACTGAAATTCGTACTTGGGACAAAGGATACGGCGCTCAAGGCGGAGTTTTATAAATTAAATTTATTGGGGTAAAGGTTTTGGAAAGGGACCTCTTAAATTTTTACATCCTCTTGAAGGGAATCCACCACGAGGCCATGCATCATGATTGTCTTCAGGAATAATGTGTTCTGGATTTTGTATTTCATTGGCAAGGCAACCGACAAGTGGGATAAAGCGATTACGCGCTCCAGAGGGTGTCGCACTTTTTGGGGCATATGTATATTCAAAATCAAGACGGGGTTCTTTTGAAACTGCTCTACATCCACTTCCCATATATGGAACTGTTAAAAAACCACTGTGAGGAAGTGATGTCTTTGAACCATGATGAGTTAAAAGTGAATTATATTTAAGAAATGAATCTTTATCTACATGTTTTCCTTGTGGGCCAATACATCCAAAGCCATCTCTATAATTAACAACTGGTGTTTGTAAGGCAAGTTGTGTAGCATCAGCATGTAATTTCATAGCCTCTTTATCAAATTGATGTACCATTTATCTTATAGTATATAATTTTCTATATCTTTCTTTTGATTGTTTGAAAATGAATACCATTCGCAAAAAGGTATATATTTTGTTGTTTATTAATACATGTATCAAAGTTTTGCTTGTAATTTCTTGGAATATAAGTCCACATTTTTATACGTGAATCCCAAACATGAATACACACCTTAAATGTTGAAGCAAGGATTTCCAATTCGTCATTTTCAAGCCAAAACTCTTCTTCTGGTTGGGATTTACCTATCCCACCCTTAACACGTTTTCTTATTATAGCATCTTTTGATTCTTTTGAACGAGATAGTTTACGATCAAGAAGAATTCTTATTTTATCCGGACTATCTCTTTGTATATTATTTACATTTAATGAATATTTGTTCAGTTTCATAGATTTTATAAAGCTATGATAACCACAATTACCATCTGGAGGTACATCTATCAAATCATAGTATTTCTCGTCAAAAGGTTCTAAATCATTTTTCACAGGTGTTTTTGTCTTTGATTTTGATGTTTCTTTTTTAGGTTCTTTCTTAGGTTCTTTTTTAACCTCTTTTTTAGGTTCTTTTTTAACCTCTTTTTTAGGTTCTTTTTTAACCTCTTTTGTAGGTTCTTTTTTAACCTCTTTTGTAGGTTCTTTTACAATTTCTTCTATTATTGTTTTTTTAGCATTTTTTAACCAAAAATGTCCTAATTTTTTTTTTGAATCATGTTTAGAAACAAGATATTCATGTAAAGCTTTAATACTACCAAGTTCTTCCCAAGAAGGTATTTCCTTTGGATTTTGTTTGTATAGTTTTATTGTTTCTATTGAAGGTGTTTCTTTAAAATCATTATCAATTGTTACAGAATTTGACTCAGATTGTTGCTTTTTTTGTGTTTTATTTGTCTTTTTATTTTTAGATATGTAGCATTTATTTTTTTCTTCCGAATATTCACAACTATTAGAATTTTTATTTACATCATTTGTTAGTGCACATGTTCTTCTATTTGAACCTTCTTTTTGTTTAAGTTCGCAATATTTATTGGCTCCACCTCTTTTTCTGAAAACCATTAATAAATATCTATATTTCTTTTGATAACAAAAATACTAATCTAATATTGCCAAAAGAATATCATATATAATATATATGAAGGGGCTATGTGTAATAATATTACTTATAACAATAACATGTATTGTCTTAACTATTCAAAAAAAATACATAATAGAGAGTTTTATAAGCAATTCTGACTATCAAAAAGCAAAACAAGCGTGGGACGTTTGTTTAAAACTGCCACAGAACATGCGCCTATTAAATCAAAAGTGTTTAACTGCAAAAAATGTATTAGATAACGCATCGAAAAAATCAAATAGGTCTCAAAAATTAAGTATAGAATTTAGTGGAGGTGCGCCAATCTCCGAGGGCGGGTATGCGCGGCTGCTCGACAAAGGGATCTTCTCATCCCAATTATTAGATATAGAATCAAAGTTAGGTGAATTTATATATAATGGTCCGCCCGAGTACGTCAACCAGGAAGACGAGCCAACTGGGGATGTATGGAACGATAAGAGAAGAATAGATTCGGAAAAAGGTTTATATTTGAGCGCGATGCCCGCGCGAACATGGTCTCGCGCCCGCTATGCACGAAATATCCAAAATAATAACTATTGGTTGTCGGCGTTAGTTGCGAATAGAAGTAAATCAAAAAGTAAAAAAACAATTTCAATAATTTATGATTTGGCACCAGATTTATTTAATGGACAAGGTCGTGGCCACAGGTGGCACTCTTGGGCTGAGGCTCCGTATTTGATAGGCAAGTACGACGGCGGAATCGCGATTGCAGAACTAATAACCTTGGGAGGTTTTAATTTAAAAAGAAGTCAACCAGTAAATGTAGCCGGATGGGATTCTTTAAGTAATTCCTTACAGAATAGCTATAGTCAAACTTATTATAACGAAGACCCAATTATTGGTTTACATCATTCAAAAGTAATATTTACTATTCCAGAATCGAGGAATATAACGTTCGACGAAAAATTCTTTACATCTCTTGCTGCACCAGTAATAAATGCACAAACCTTCGAACCAAAAAATCCAGAAGAATTACCAACAGTTTATGAAAATAGGCCTGTATGTATTTATCCAAAGCGAGATTGGTCATGTAAATCATACAACCCAGGGTGCTACGGTTTATTTACCGAGATCCCTCCCCCAATAGGAGGATTTACAGAAAAATTAGGTAGGGAACCTGGATTCAAGAACGAATCTGGTATGTCGAAGCCTAATGGCCCAGAGTCTAATCAAGACGCTCAAAAAACTTTTAATATAGGTAACCATATTGTTTATTTTATGGTACAAAATACTGGAACAATTAACTATGTTGATGGAGGTGATAATGACAATTATAAATTAAAATTTTGGTTATTATTTGATAATTTTATATTAGCACAAGACTTTGAACAATTAAAAGAAGTACCAACATTTGAAGTAGAACTATCAGCCAGTGAAGATATTCCAAATATGGAAATGGAATTCCCAGATGATGACACAGTAATATTGAAAGTATTAAAGAAAGAATATGTTAATGGTTCTTTAACAGATACATATGTAGAGAAAATAATCAATATGGGAACTCCAATATATTCTGATATTCAAGAATCTGCAATTGAAAGAGTGAGATTTGGAGTAACTCCAAATGAAGATAATATTATTCCAGAAACAATTAGTATAAAAATAAATAAAAATAACAGCGGTCTCTGGGAGGATGTAGACGGGGCAACTGAAATACGTCACAGTTTTTTACCATCTATTGTTAGAAGTGGAATAAATCAAACATCTATAGTTGATGAAGGAAGTGGTAATTATTCATTATTTATGAATGGAGAATTATGTTATAGAAAAATGGAAGATGATTCTGGATTAACAAAGGCTTTTAATTCTGAAATAGAAGAAATTGTATTTGGTGTAGAAGGCAAGTATCATCCAAACATCGATTACAAATATTCTTACATCGAATTTGGTATGAAGGCGATAACAGTGGGAATAGATTTGTACGATGAAATGTTAGATGCAAATGCTTTATTTCAAAAATTTTTGAGTTTCTTACCAGAGGATGAGAAGTCGAAATATTGTGAACTTGTATATCAAGGTCAGATTGATGGATTAGAAGAAGAAAAAGTGGAATTAGAAGAACAAATTAATCAAATAGAAAATGACCACGAATTAGAAAAGCAAAAAATGTATAGTAGAATAAATGAAGTAAAAGTTCAGCGAGATGAAGTTCAACAAACGGCAATAAAGGCGGCAGAACTACAACTAAGAGAATTAGAAGGTAATAGGAAAAAAAATATAAATTCAATTTCAAGAACTAACACAAAATTCAAAAAAGCAAAAAGAACAAATAAGATATTACTGGGCACTTTAATAACATTGATATTATTGCTTATTGTGAGTTGTTTCTTTAAATTTAGTGTATATGGAGAAGAAATGGGTGAAAATTTATCTGAAAGTATATCTAATATATTTGGAAATAATAGGGCGAGGTTTGAATATAGAGGGCCAAGGAGAATACCGTTTATTGGCACGGATTATTAGTTATATACAAATAAGGTTTTGAGAATAGAGAAATATAATGTTTGAACTAAAATCAGACGATTTAGTTCGTATAGAAAGGTCTCCGTATATAAATGGACATTTTTACTTAAAATTTAAGAATAGAGAAAAGAGTGTAATGACTTTAGGATTTGGATATGATGAACCATTTTTTGAAAAAAATCCATTATGGTTAAAACCATTAATTGTACATACTCGAATGTTTTCAACTCTAATAGAGCCTGTTAAAAACAAGTGGGTGGTTTATCATAATGATCATGCAAGAAATAATAAATTAGTTCCGAATGTTTATCATATTATTAGTAATTGGTTTATTTTGAGTGAGAAAACAATAAAAATTATAAATAAAATTATAAGAGAAGAAGGCCTAGATGAATCGACGTTGTTTGAATTACCTTTTTGTGCATCAACAATAGAAAAATCCTCAAATAATTGTAGAACAATAATAATAGATGTAATAAAAGATTCTTTAAGAGAAGACGGTATAAATACGCTAAATAAATATTTTCACGGAAATCCAGCTTTAAATGATATAAAATATGGGTGTATAAGTTTAGAAATAAAAAGTGGAAAAGTAAGTTTTATAGAAAGTCATCCTTGTGTATTGGTAAATATAAACAAATGTTGTTGTTTAGTATCAAATTTAGGATTAGAGAAAAAGAATAAAGTGGTGCGAAAACCTGTGTTTTGTGACACTTAAATTTATAATATCAGTTAATTAGTATGGCAAGACTATTAACACAACATAATACAATGTCATTTGAGAATTTTGTAACAAGAGATATTCCAAGAATAATAAGTGATTCTCGTAATGTGATTCGTGTCTTGAAAAATAAAGAAAATAATGAATATAAAACAAAGGTATATTTTTACTTAGGAGGAAAAGATGGAAAAGAAATAGAATATAGTGGTCCAAAATTGATTCCAAATGATTGTAGATTGGATGGTTTGACTTATCAAGGTATTTTGAAAGTAAAAGTAGAAATAGTTGTAAAACATGGAAACGAAAAACCAATAAGTAAAACAGATATAATAGAATTAGTAAAAATTCCAACAATGCTTCATTCAAAATATTGTGTTTTAAAAGACAAAACCGAAAACGAACTAAGTTCTTTGGGTGAATCTTCGCATGAACGTGGTGGATATTTTATTGTAAAAGGTTTAGAAAAAGTAATATTATCTCAAGAAGATTCTGCAACAAATATTATATATACACGTATTGAAAGTGTAAGTGAAAATTTAATAGCTTCTGTTGACAGTAGATATGGTTCAAATGCTGTTGAAAGATTTAGTGTAGTTTATAACAAAAAAACGAATACAATATTTGCGACTATACCTTATCTAAAAGGTTCAATACCAATAATAATATTGTTCAGAGCTTTAGGATTGGAAAGCGAAAAACAAATAATTGAATCGATATGTGGAAAAAATTTATCTTCAAATTTATCAAAAGTATTGGGAGATGCGTTAATACCAAGTATAAATGATGTAGATCAAATATATTCACAAGAAATAGCATTAAGATGTTTATCAATATTAACAAAGGTTCAAGCTGATAAATCCAACAAAAATGCAATTAAATGGAAAGGTAATTTATTGTATATTTTGAATAACAGATTGTTGCCTCATGTTGGTACAGATGTAGATGATTATATGGTAGCATTGAAAAATAAAGCAATATATCTGGGATACATGGTAAAACATTTATTAACAACTCAAATAGGATTAAGAGAAGTAACAGATCGTGATAGTTTAGTATATAAAAGAATAAGATTACCCGGTGAAATGATGAATGATATGTTCAGAGATTTTTATGAAGAATATTTAAAAAATATTAAAAACAAAACAGATAAGTTGATTGAATTGGACAAAAAAACTGAAATATCAGCTAAAAGTATATTGAAAGATATAAGTGAATCTTATAACAGTATATTGAATAGTTCGGAATTTCAACGTAATATAGATAATTCTTTTATGGGAAGATGGGGTAAAAATCCATCATCCAAAAGAAATGAGGGTGTTTTACAAGGTTATTTAAGACATTCTTTTATGGAAGCTATGTCTCATTTAAGAAGAGTACATTTGAATTTGCCAGATGGTCCAAATACTATGGAGCAAAGAAGATTACATAACTCTCAATGGGGTTATTATTGTCCTGTTGAAACACCCGATGGTGCTTCAATTGGTACACACAAACATTTATGTCAAACTTGTACAATTAGTGTAGAATATGAATCTGAAAAACTGATTAATTGGATAAAAGACGACAAGTTATTTGCGATTGGTCCAAAAACGGAATCAACGGTTTTACATGATAATTCTCATATAATATTTGTGAATGGTGATTTAATTGGAAATCATTCAAATCCTAAAAAATTTATCGAAAATTTTAAGAAAAAGCGTATGGATTTAAATGATAAACATATACATTGGTCATTTTCAATATCATGGATAATAAGAGACTCTGAAATACGTATTTTAACAACATCTGGAAGAATGATGCGACCTTTAAAGTTAAAAAACACAAAAAATTTAAATAATGTAGAGCTTCTTGGTTGTGAACCAGAAATACTTGTAAAAAAAGGTTGTGAATATATTGATCCAAGTGAAGCAGACACAATTTTAATTGGATATGAAGAAGAGATAAAGGCAAGTCATTATGAAATTGCCAAAACAGCATCTTTGGGTTTAACCGCATTAACTTTACCATTTATAGAGCATAATCCAATAGCGAGAAATTTATATGCAACTCAGCAATCAAGGGCGGCGGTATCTATATATGCATCAAATTTTAAATCAAGAATGGATCAAAAAGCTTCATTATTACATTATGGCCAATGTCCTTTGGTTCACACTGGTGTTGTGGAGAAGTTAAATGAAAATAAAGCCCCATATGGAATAAATATAATAGTGGCTATAGCGGCATGTTCTGGTTATAATCAAGAAGATGCAATTATAATAAACAAATCGGCAATTGAAAATGGTCTTTTTTGTTCAAGCTATTATACTACCCATTCATTAAGAGAAGAAAATAGTTCACAAAAAATGAAAAATGGAAATGTGGGAAATATAAATATAGTAAATCCCACAATGGCATCAAAAGAAATAAATAAAATGAATTCAAACTGGGATTATAGTTTATTGGATAAAAATGGTATAATAAAACCAAATACGCCTATAAATGAGAATACTGTATTAATAGGTGCATATATGATAGACGCTCAAGGAAATTGGATTGATAACAGTGTAACAGCAAAAAATGTACACGAAGGAGAAATAGTAGAAAGGGTTCATTTATCAAAAACATATCCAAGAATAGCAAAAGTATTGAGCAGAGAAGTACGTTTTCCAATTGTAGGTGACAAATTTGCATCAAGGGCTGCGCAAAAAGCCGTTCTTGGTATAATAGTACCAAAAGAAAATATGCCTTATACAAAAGAAGGTATAGTACCCGATATAATATTTAATCCCCATTCTTTTCCTTCTCGTATGACTATAGCATATTTTTTGGAAATGTTAACAGGAAATATAGGATTAATATCCGGAAAATTAGTTGAAGTACCAAATTTTAATGGTAGTTCTTATCCACATGAAAATCTAATGAAAATTTTGAAAAATTTGAATAGTGATCCAAATTCAGAATATAAATTATATTCTGGATTATCTGGAAAATTAGTATGTAATGAGGCGTGTATTGGTCCTATATTTTATCAACGTCTAAAACAAATGGTTTCTGATAAAATATATGCAAGAGGACAATATGGTCCCAAAGATGCAATAACAAAACAGCCGTTAGGTGGCAGAGCTCGTGGTGGTGGTTTAAAAATAGGAACTATGGAATGTGATGCATTATTGTCGCATGGTATGAGTCAATTTGCAAAGGAAATATTTTGGGATAAATCAGATTCTTATGAAATGACTATAGATGAGAATAGTGGAGAAATAGTGGCTCATAATCCGGATAGAAACATAAAACATAATGGAAAAGTTAGAACAATAAGGATACCTTATGCATTCAAATTATTATTACAAGAAATTCGTTCAATGGGAGTATCTTGTAAAATAAATGTAGAAAAATAAACTAATAAAAAGTAGAACTGGCTACATTATTGTAATCATTTATAATAGCTTGATTAACATGTTCTAGAACACACCGTTTTGATTCTTCATGGTCTCTAAATTGACGAATGGCAATTTCATAAGGAAACCATTTAATATATCCTATTTCACGAATTTGAGCAGTATTTTTTTTATCTAAATATGCAACGCAATTAGATTTAGCTTTTCCAATAAAAAAAACATTTCTATATCCGATACCATTAGTACCAACATACTTTTCTTCAAATGGTAATATACTTGATAAAATATTATACGAATATTTATTGATTCGCGTTTCTTCGTATAATTCGCGACTGGCACAATCAAATGGATCTTCATTTTGATTTGGTCTACCTTTAGGGAATCCCCATTCGGGGTGTTTATATGTACAAGGAACTGTAGAATTGAGTATTATAAAAATATCTCTTGTTTTATGAAATTTGTTTGATACATACTCATAAAAAGCTCCTTGTGGTTGTCGACTATGAGAATATAATTCCTTCCATAATTCTTCATAAGTTTTAGTAGTTATTGATAAACGCTCGCCATATGTCATATTTTTGACCATAAATTTAATATATTCCGTATTTTTATCATTATATTTACCTAATAAGAAATCCACATAACAGTATGTGGATTTTCTACATACCATAAGATATTCAGGATAGTTATGAATAAATCGAACTAATATTATTCCATAACTTCTAATTGATCTCCAATTTTTTGAATCTGACATTATTGTTTTTAATTGTTTCTAATTTTTATGTAATTACCTATAAAACACACTTTTTCATTATTAAGTTAATTAATTTCTAGTAAATATTCTTGAGGTGCTTTAATAATATGAGTTGAATTAGCCCATCTTTGAGAATTTCCATTCATTATATTATTAACGTTATAAATGTGTACATTGTTTGCAGATGGGTCACCAATAACTACAAATTGATCATTTAAGCAAACACTATGTCCAAATAATTGAGAAGCCTCACTATCTCTTAAACATGCTACAGGTTCTGAATCTGTTTCACTTTCATTATTTCTTATATACAAAAAGGCACTACCAACAAATTCACTCTCGTTTTTTCCAAAACCAGAAACAAGAAGTAAATCATTATGAATTGAAACATCTCTACCAAACAAGGCTTTTGAGGACTTTGATTTAGCAATAAGTGTTTCACAATTATTATGATGATTTGAAGTTGGTGAAAAGCCAATAGAAGCATCAAAAAAGCTAGATATATTGTAAATAAATGTTTTACCTGGAACACCATCTTGTCCAGGCGAACCTACAACAATTTGATCATTGAATATATCAATTGAAAATCCAAAATTATTAACACCATTAATTTTATGAGAAACTATATTATTTGAATCCCATGTATCTTTAGTATGAAATAAATAAGTAGAACCAGATTTTCTTTCAGAAGGAGCACCAACAACAATAAATTGTTCAGATAATGCAACAGAAAAACCGAAATAATAACAAGAATTATTTATAGATGGTTGATAAGTATCAACCGAAAATGAATTTGGAACCAATGTTTTGACACAATTCCATTTCTTTAATTGATCATTTTTATTGAATATACTAACAGAACCAACTTTCCATCCTTCAGTATTATCACCATATGAGCCTACAATTGCAGTAGTTTTATTAATATCCACAGAACATCCAAAAAAACTTTTATGTGTTTTTGTGACCGGACTCAATATATCAACGTATTCCCATTTTTTTCCAAAATCAGATGACTTATATATATACGCTGCTCCAGTTGAAACACACATATCTGTTTTACGGTGAGCTCCAACTATAAGAAGCAATTCAGTTTGTGAATTTGAAAATAGTTTACATGATATACCAAATCCATCGTCACTATGACCATCATAAGCCAGGAGGGGTTCTCCAATTTCATCAACATTTCTATCACTAAGTTTATAAGTATGTAAGCTACCTTTCTTACTTATTGAGGGTGTGCCAATAACTAGTATATCATCAACAAGACTTGTACAACATCCAAACAATCTTGGGTTCATTATATTTCTAATTTATTTTTTGTTTACATCTAAAAAAAGATGCGAAATGTGTTTATTGATTGCCAAAAATGTAAGACGCGTACCAGATTTTAATTTTAGCAATTGGGACAGGGGTTTATCAACTAAGAATTCGCGCTTATTATTAACGTCTTGTAGTTTCTTATCGTGAACATGTTTCGAAATAGCACGAAGCACACCTTCGCGACTCGAAGACGCTTCACTTAGTTTCATAAATGATGCAAGCGCCTTCGAAATCGGGCGTGGTTTTTCAACTTTCTTAGTCTTAGGGCGCTTTTTTGGAGAAGTCTTTTCAATTACCTTTAAAACACTTGTTAGTTCTGCCAAAAGTGTTTTAATAGCAGTTAGTTTTTCTTCGACATCTACAAATGTTGGTTGGTTATCAGTAGGAGTAGCCATGCTATATCTTAATAACTTTTGCTTATACTTAGTAAAAAAATTTATAAAAAAAATAAAAAAGCTTAAAAAATGATTAATAAATACTATTTATGAGTCATAAAGAAGAGGGAAAAATGGTTCATTCAAAACATTTAAGAAGTGTTATCGATTCTATGTTTAGAAGTGAAAAATCAATGTTGGCGAAACATCAATTAGATTCATTTAATCATTTTCTACAAGTATTAATTAAAGATATAGTTCAACAATACAATCCTATCACTATTTATGGAACTTATAATGAAGAATTTGAAAAACATGAACAAGAAATTAAAATATCATTTGGAGATGTTGCATTCCATTCACCAATGATCTACGAAAATGATGGTTCTATGGTACAAATGTCTCCCGAAATAGCCCGTTTAAGAAGTATGTCTTATAGTTCAAATCTTCATGTAGATGTTATTGTAGAAACTACACTTAGAACCGGAAAAAAATTAGAAGACGTGGAGGTAAAGACAAAACAATTTGATAAGATTCTTGTTGGTAAAATACCTATTATGGTAAAGTCTCGCTATTGTAATGGTGATAATAGTGAAATTACAAAACGAAATTGTCAAGTAGATCCAGGAGGATATTTTATTGTAACTGGTTCTGAGAAAGTAATCATTTCACAAGAAAGACAAGCCGAAAATAAGGCGTTTTGTTTTCCAGTTAGTACAGTATCTGGAACGAGATTTTCTCATTGTGTTGAAGTAAAATCAGTGCCAAAAGAAGGGTTTATGCCGGCAAAGCCTGCGGTTTTGAAAATAGCAAGTAAAGCAAATGCGGCAGGATTCTGTTTGTACGTACACTTCCAGGGATGTCGTAAGGAAATCCCATTAATGATTATTTTCAAGTCACTTGGTATTGAAAGTGATAGAATGGCGTGTGATTATGTATTTGGATTTAAAAACTCATGTATTCGTGAAAATTTGATTGGAATGTTAAGAGCATCCATTGAAGAAGCAGAAGGAATTACACAACCAATGGCGCTAGAATATATTGCAAAATATTTACCGGTGCCTATGCGTATTCGTCAAGGTTTACCAGTATCTCCGGATATGCGTATCAAACATGTAAGACATGCGTTAATTCATGATTTCCTACCACATTTAGGTGATAATTCGGTTCAAAAGGCATATTATTTGGGAATGATGGTAAAAAAGTTATTGTTATATTACACAAAACGGTTCGATGAAGATGATAGAGATAGTTTTGTAAATAAACGGGTTGACACACCCGGGATTATGCTTGGTAATTTATTTAGACAGTCGTTTACAAGATTGATTAAAGATGCTACTTGTATTTTGAATAGAGAAATTAATGGTGGAGCTTGGAAGTTAACCAATAATTTTCACAATATTATTACAAACAATAACATTTATAAGATTCTTAAATCAAATATTATTGAAACAAATATGAAATATTCTCTTGCTACTGGTAATTGGGGTGTTAAAAATACAACAATCAAAATTGGTGTTGCACAAGTATTACAAAGACTATCATATTTGGGTACTTTGTCTCATCTAAGACGTATTAATACACCTATTGATAAGACAACTAAAATGACAAAGCCAAGAAAATTACATCCAAGTACTTATGGCTATATATGTCCAGCTGAAACACCAGAAGGTACTTCAATTGGTATTGTTAAAAATATGGCATTATCTTGTAACATTACAATGGATGTATCAATTTCACAAGTTGAAAAATGTATCCGTGAATTTGAATCATTTAAGCCAATTGAATCAAATTTAGAGGGATCTGCTGTTTATATTAATGGTTCTGTAATTGGTGTTGTAGACGATATGATCAAATTGTCGAAACATTTAATTAATTTGAGACGATCGGGTATTATTCATACACATACTGGTATTGTTCCGGCTTATCAAGAATTTGAATTACATATTTATACAAGTGGTGGTAGATTAGTAAGGCCCGTATTTATTGTAAAAAACGGCCAACTTATATTTGATGAAAGACACATTAAATTTATTTCCGAAAATAGACATTCTTGGAATGAACTTATTGTTGGTAATAAAGATTTTCCACCAGCAATTGAATATTTAGATGTTCAAGAAAGTGGTTGCTCAATGTTATGTGAACATCCAAATAATGTTCACAAAAATCCTAGATATACTCATTGTGAAATTGATCCTAGTCTTCTTCTTGGTATATTAGCGTCCAATATTGTATTTTCTAATCATAACCAATCTCCTAGAAATACTTATCAATCAGCAATGGGAAAACAGGCAATGGGTATTTATGCCACTAATTTTAGATACAGAATGGACATGGTATCTAATACATTGTGGTATCCAACTCAACCCCTTGTAATGACGCATAACTCCAAACATATGAATATGAGACGTATTCCAAATGGTTCTACTGTTATTATTGCAGTAAGTAGTGATAAGGGATATAATCAAGAAGATTCTCTTATGTTTAACAAATCTTCTATTGATAGAGGGTTATTTCGTTCAAGTTTCTTCAGAACATATCACGTAGAAGAAAGAAAGAACCAATCTACTGGAGAAGAAGAACAATTTGCAAAACCAAATCCCAATAACACTTTACAGTTAAGACATTGTAGTTATGATGCATTGAGCGAAGATGGTTTTCCAATTGAAGGCAGACATGTAAAAGGAGGTGATGCAATTGTTGGAAAAGTAGTTCCTATGTGTAATCGAAAAAAACAAACGTCAACCGTTTTCGATAAAGAATTTAGGGATAATTCGACTTATATTAGAAACAATGAAGATGGTATAGTTGATACAAAATACGTATCGAGAAATAGTGATGGATATTTATTCTGTAAAGCAAAGATCCGTTCTGAACGTCGACCGGGTATTGGCGATAAGTTTAGCTCTACTTGTGGCCAAAAAGGTACTATTGGAATGATTTATAAAGCAGAAGATATGCCATATTCAAAAGATGGTATTACACCCGATATTATCATGAATCCACATGCTTTTCCAAGTAGAATGACATTTGGTCAACTTTTAGAATCATTGTTAGGAATTGAATGTATTGATAAAGCAATGCATGGCGATGGTACACCATTTACAAATATATCTGTTGATACAATCGCAAATCGTCTTGAAAAAAGCGGATACGATAAATATGGAGAAACAGAATTGTATAGTGGTGAAACTGGTAAAAAATTGACTACAAAAATATTTATGGGACCAACATTTTATCAAAGATTAAAACACATGGTAGACGATAAATTTCATGCACGTTCTACAGGTCCAATGGTTCAAATGACCCGCCAACCGTCGGAAGGGCGTTCTCGTGATGGAGGTTTACGCATGGGAGAAATGGAACGCGATTGTTTATTATCGCACGGTGTATCTCAATTTCAAAAAGAAAAATTCATGGAATTGTCTGATAATTTTACAGTATTTACAAATTCAGAAGGTATGATGTGCTCTGTCAATAAGAAAAACAATATTGTAAAGTCTTTTACCGATAAAAAGAATGACAATAAAGGTACTATTTCTGAACATAGAATCCCATACGCTACAAAATTGTTTCTACATGAATTACAAACAATGGGTATTGCCGCTCGTTTACAAGTAATTAATGAAGAAAATGAATAATTACAAATAATTAACCTTACAAGATTCGAACTTTACAATACGAGATTGTAACCAATTTGATAACAAACTATTTCCTTCTAATTGCTCTAAGAACCCCTTTTTTATATTTTCACATATTTTATTCTTTATAATTGAATTTTGTAATCGACTATATCTTAATAGCTTAGCAACTATTTTATTCCGTTTTTTTTTGATTAGTCTATAGCCATTTAATTCAATATTGTATGTTAAGTATAAATCATGCCAAATTATTCCCTCATCCCATTCTACGTCTTGTTCATTAACAGTTCCTTCTCCTTCTAGTTCTTCTTGAATAATAGTTGAAATATTCACCTCCCGAATTTGTTTCAACACCTTATCACCCATCCCATTAGTAATACTTAATTTAACTATGCATTTGAAATTAGTTGTTTGCATTTATAAATAGAAAACATAAAGAATTAAAATTATAATCGCACAAATCTATTCCATTATATTTTCAAATATTTGTTCACCCACTTGTAAACCAAACCCAAAAAATATTGAAGAAAATAGGTGATGTAAAAATGGAGCTGTACCAAAAAGTATTAATATTATACCAATATATTGATAGTTTGATAATTCTTTAAGCAATGGGGTTTCTTCTCCTTTTTCATCCTTTTTATTATACTTTTTTAAAATATAATATCCACTACCAGCAATTATAATTGTATATAAAGATACAAAAATCATAAACAAATAAAACCCACCCATAGCACCAAATGCACCTATAAAACTTAGTTCCAAATCTTTCATGCGCATCATCAATTAAAGTTATATGTATATTTTTTTTGTTATCATATATTATACAAATGGAAGACGGAAAACGTAGTTTCACAGTTGTCGAGATCCGCAAACCTGGTCAAAAAAATAAATCTGGTTCCACCAAAAAAACCACTGGTGAAGGAGGTCGGTACCTTTCTAAGAGCCCTCGGGCCGCAGCAAGTAAAGCATTTAATGCCGCTTGCCGCTCAAAATCAATTAAAGGTCAGTGTACTTTAGAGGTTACTTTAAAAGAAACTACCAGAAATGGTGAGGAAAAGCTTTACAAATACGTGGCAAAACGTATTAAACTCGCTGAACCACGCATTGTTAAATTTGGAAAAAACGAAGTAAAAATTGAATATGACACAAGACTTGTTTCACTCAATTAAATTTTTTACAAAGTTTTTTAGTCAAAACCCTTTTTTTAGTTCTTTTTCTTGTTTTTCTTGAACTAATTTTCTTTAAATAACTTTTTATTGTTTGAATTTCTCTATTTTCATCCAGTATATTTATCGTATAATAAGGGGTTTTATCATCATAATGAATATCAACTATTTTTGCTATTTTTCCAGTTTTTGTGTATATTACATACGTGTGTTTTATGTAATCCATTACTAATAGTTTATGAAAAAAACAGATTAAGCATAACTTACACATTAATAGTAATGACATGAAGACCTCTTCAAAATTATTTGGTGGCTCACATATACTACATTTATCTTCTCCAGAAGATAAAAAAGAAATTTTAGAACACCTCCATATTAATACTCAAATTCAGTTACCAGAAAAAACAAAACTAATGAAATTATTAAGTAATAATAATATTTCTGTTCTAAAAAATGGATATTACGCTATGGCTGTACCAGATGATCTTGAAATTTTCTTGTATTTTACAAAATATAAGAATGTGAATAGGTGTTTTCTCATATGTCGGCAATTGGGTGCAGGTTATACTCAACCAAAAATTTTATTGTTATCACCAAATGTTATTGACAACGAAATATATTCTGAAACTTTTATTGAGGCAACTCGTGTTTATGCATCAGATAAAAGATTCGTAATTCTTATGACAGACATTCGATGGTTCAAAGGACACAAGGTTAGTGATAAAAATTTAATAGAGCGTTTACAATGTCTTGGTGAATTGATGAAAGATTGTTTAAAAGAAAATTTGAATCAATTTCCATTTAGATTACAAATTAGTACTCCATATGAACATTTAAATTTACTTGAACAAAGATTGTCTAATTTACCTTACAAAGTTAATCGAATTTTATTTGTACCTCCTTTAAAAAAACAAAGTAGTATTTTATATTATCCTATTGAATCTAAAAGATGAATCTTCAATCATGACTTAAATTATTTTAACTAAATAATGGAACATAGTTCCAATATATGTGTAGAAAATGACTTAAGCGATGATTCTGATAATTCTAATATATTTACAAGACCCTCCTCTAAATCCCATGGTAAAAAAGATATGATTAGTAAGATTTCTGATTATAAACAATGGTACAGACCTATTGACCCGACATTATACGCTTTTTTGAAAGATTATTATCATTCTTTTAAAAAAAATAGAATGCGAAATAAATATATGCCTTGTTTTTTCAGAAATTCTCCTCTAACACATTTAGGAACTTGTACTCTATTAAAGAGAAGAAAATTTAAAAAAATGAAAAATTCCAGTTTAACAAATGTAATTTTTGCTAATTTTTCAAGTTATGAACTGGAAATAACTGTAAAAACAATTGCAACAAATATAAATGGTTGTGGAATTGGATTATTTGGAAATAGTGTTACGATAGATGTATCAAAAACAGATCCAATTCCTCAAACAATAAGTATAGAACCTACACTATACAAATATAATTTAATCAAAAAAGTAGCAAAAGACCCAAGAATATTACATTATTCTTCAAAAGATAAAATACCCAAAAACAAGGCAAATCTTATAATACCTGAATGTTTATCAGCCTCAACAGCTCAAATTGACCCAGCCTCTTCATCATATTATCTAACTGTTAAAGTTAAAAACAAAAACTTTTTAAGAAAAGATGAAATACTGTTTGAGGATTTATTACATCATTCAAATTCAGATGTCATATTTGAAGACATTCATTTAGATGAAGATGAAATTGGTCAAAAAATCGAAAAACGTTTAGAGAAACTAAGGTGTTTAGGTTAATTTTTACAAATTATTTAACGGATCATTAATATAACATTTTCTGCGACCAACGAAGCAGCGATTGATATCTTCCAAATCATGTGTAAAAATAGTTCCAGTTCTTTTTGGCGCTGGTAGATTTATAACCAAATCCTTATTTGGTACAATTTTTGTTGAAGACATATATGCCTTTCTTATAAATGCTATAGACACACCAATTAACCCACTTATAAAAATAAGACTATAAATTAATTCATAAATATGTGAATTGGTTTCTGATTGTTTTTTGGAATTTATTATATTTGTTACATTATTTTCATACATCAACTTATCCAAATCACATATATTTAGTATGTATGACAATTTAAAATTCATTTATTTTTACACTTAATCCTTTTTCTTCACTTAGTTCTACAAATCTTTTCAATCGATTTTTTATTCCTCTAGCACGTTTCATACGCCATTCCAATTGTAAAGTTTCTATTTTTTCACCTACTTCAACATATGCAAGCACTCGCCAAGGCCTATTACAATTTGTGCGTTTTGCACCACCACATAATTCACCATTATGTTGACGTAATCGCCTTTCCACGTTAGTTGTAGCGCCAATATATGTATGCTTTCCACAAAATCCTACTAAAAGATAACAATACCAAATATTTGCATTTGGGTGATTCATTTAGTCTAATTGTATACCTATTGGTTTTTATAAAGTTATTTTATATTAATGGTATTAGTAACTTACAAAAGTCGTAGAAAACCATCTATTTTAAAGTACAATAAAAGTTATGATATAGTTATTGTAGGTGGTGGTATAGCTGGTTTATATTGTGCTTATAAGTTATCGAAAACGCAGAAATTAGCATTATTTGATGACAGAAATTATATTGGTGGTAGAATATATACTCATTCAAAAGGTTATGAAGTCGGAGCGGCGCGATTTAATGATAGTCATACACAGTTATTAGAATTAATAAAGTACTATAAACTGACTAAGATACCTATTCCTAAAGAAATAGATTATATTGAATATAATGAAGATAAGGA
>TARA_B100001175_G_scaffold265059_1_pt1 | contig 37572 bp, 27 predicted proteins | sample TARA_B100001175 | Tara Oceans TARA_B100001175
CAATGACCATTGCGGTCGTGCGGGTTCAAGTCCCGCTCCGAGTACTTAGAGAATCCGTAACTAATTGTTTTACATGAAGTTGCGGATTTTTTTATCCATTTTTGGCAACATATTGGCAACAAATCAATGTGTTTCATGTCCCTTCAGACATATACTAACATATTGATTCCAAATTTTGGTACTTAACTAATAAAGATAAAATATAGGATAGCAAAAGAATTCTATTTTGCTGATGATAATTTGGAAAATATGTGATAAAGATTGGTGATTTTATTCATATTAAATTTTTTTTCTTTCATGATAATAAAAACAAAATTATTGCTATTTGTAGGGGTATTTTAACGTTTAAACCACTCGAATCAAATAAGATATTAAATCATCTTATAAATTAAAAAAACTCATCCTTAATTATTTTCAATATTGTTCTGTTATTTTTTATTATCATTAGATTATATTAATTTTAAAATCCATGAACTAAATTCAATATGAAAAATATTTTCCTTCTTTTATTATTGTTTTGTACGATATCATGTTCTGATAATGAAGATCAAAGCCAGACAGAAGATACAAATACATCCGAGTCATTAAACAACAGTTCATCAGCAAACAATTCGTTTTCATCCACATTAAATGATATAAGTATTTTAGCTGAGAAGTTTTATCATGAAGGTAAGGTTTCAGTTGTTGTGAATGAGGATAATTTAGTCATTACAGCGAGTGATCTCCCCGATCATAAAAGTGCCTATTACAATGTAAATAATTCACTCTATGAATCATATGATGAGCCAAACAATCCATCATTTAAGTTGAATCCAAACAACATTACTGAGCAGAATATCGTCATGACAATACCAAGATTTCCAGAGGTTTCAAATCTACATGAAGCTACTCCAATGGGTCCAATGGGAGTTGCAGTTAATAGTGTTGCTATTTATAATCAAATGGCTGCACCAGGAGATGATATTCTGGAGGAATTAAACACCTTTGATCAATATGATGGGCATCCTGCACCTGGAGGAGTTTATCACTATCATATTGAACCAATCTGGTTAACACAAACCCTAGGAGATGACGCTTTTTTAGGTTTTTTGCTTGATGGATTCCCTGTTTATGGGCCTGTTGAAGATGGAAAAATAATTACAAATGATGATCTTGACGATTATCATGGCCATATTCATAATAAAAGTGATTTCCCAGACGGTATATATCATTACCATGTAACAGATGATTTACCCTGGATAAACGGAGATGGTTTTTATGGTAATGCTGGAACTATCACTAGATAAAAATGAGTTTTTTTAACACAAATTTTTTGAGTAAAATATCAATTATCTTGATTTCTACAATTTTCTGTTTTTGTGAAAATTCAATTCTAAATTCAAGCATAAATGGATTTCTCATTCCAAATACTTTTTTGTTTGCTAGTGATTCTAAACTGAATTATAATTCAAAGGGAGAATTATATTATAATAGTTATCCTTTTTCAGGCTTTTTGGTAAAAAAGAATATGTATGATCAAATCATAGAAAAAAAAGGATTCTTTAGAGGAAAATTGGAAGGTATAAGTTTAGGTTATTATGATAATGGTAATAAAAAATACCAAAGATTTTATAATAATGGAAAAAAAACAGGTAAACATATCGGATGGTTTGAATCTGGGCAAAAGAAGTTTAAATATTTTTTTAAAAAAGGATTAAGTGAAAAAAAACATATTCGATGGTATGATAACGGTATGGTATATTCTGAAATAAATTATTTAAACGGAAAGCCTTTTGGTTCAACAAAGGTTTGGAGAAAGGATGGTAAATTAAGGTCAAACTTTGTTGTAAGAGAAAATGGAAGAAGATATGGGTTGTCTGGAATAAAACGTTGTACTAAAATTGATACGAAAAGAGAGATAATTGAGCCTTACACTGTTTTAGAATGAAAATATATTTTTTTCTCATTTTTTTAGTAATTATATCTTGCCAAAAGATTGATAAAAAAAGTATTGGCTATAATTCAAAATCTAAGATAGAATTGCCTTATTTCAATGAACCAACATTCACCCCAATATGGTTAGACAAATTAAATCCTAAGATTAATAATATTCACGAAATAAAAACATTTAATTTTAAGAATCAGGAGGGAAAATGGATAACTCAAGCAGATTTAAAAGGAAAAATTTATATAGCAAACTTTTTCTTTACGTCTTGCACTACAGTATGTCCAAAAATGGCAATTAATCTTCTTAAAGTTCAAAAAGAATTTTCAAACAATGATAAGGTTAAAATTTTATCTCATACTGTAATGCCGTGGATCGATGACGAAAAAAGATTGAAAAAATACGCTGAGATTAATAAAATTGATTCCAAATTTTGGTACTTGCTTACAGGATCTAAAGATGAAATATATAAGATAGCTAGAGAATCCTATTTTGCTGACGAAGGATTTGGGAAATCTGTGACAGATATGGACGACTTTATCCATACTGAAAATTTTTTTCTAATTGATAATAAAAATAAAATTAGAGCCATTTATAATGGTACTTTATCTCTTGAAACAAGTCGAATGATTGAGGATATTAAATCATTACTATAAATTAAAAAATCCAAAAATGTATTTTTTAAATATTTTTTTAGTTAATTACAATTATTTAAGTAATGAAATTGACTTAATAAAACTTTTGTTGTTTAAATCCGTTTTGATTCAATCTATACTTTAAAATTTTTTTTTGAATAAAATCTTTACAGCTAGTGATTTTTTATACGATCTTAAGAAAAATATTTTTAAGGGTAAACACTCCTTACAACTATTTATCACAGAATTTGATTTTTTAGCATTATCAAATGAACTTTTAGAACTTTTGTCAACTGAAATAACAATTGACATTATTATTTCATCTATTAATCAAAAAAAGTCCCTGCGTTTGGTAAATCTTTTTAATAGAATAGTTCAATCTGGAGGCTCTGTCTTTTGGTATGAAAACAGTGATCTATATCAAAATGATGTACATTTTATGATATTAGATAAAACTTTTATAATAAATAAGTCTAACCATTATGTAGGAGAGTCAACTGAAGAGAAAATAAAACATTTAAACAGCCTCTTCAATAACTTTCGTTCAGATTCAGATGAAATTAAGCTTTTGACAGGTGAAATATCAATTAAGTTAAATGCTGAAAAAACTTTTGTTGAAAAAAATAAACATGTGAAAATATCATGGGAAGTTGAAAACGCTCACCGAGTTTCATTAGAGAATATTAATGATAACCTTGATCATACTGGTGAAATGGAAATTCTCATAAAAGAGGATACTATAATAAAATTGGAGGCTGAAAATAGAGAAAAAAAACTTTCTAAAAAATTGATAATAAGAGTTTTGAAAAGCTCTAAGGTTGAAATAATTGTTGAGGCTTTTGATAAATCACTTGAAGAATATTTAGTATTGAAAAGTGCTGGTCTTCAAAAAGAACAATTCTATGCTTTTAGGAGTCAGCAAATAAGATTGTCTTGGACTATAAATACCATGGGTAATTTTAGTGAAAGAATTTTAGGAAAACTTCCGTTAGAAGGAGATCATACCTTTTCGTTAGTTCAAAAGTCTATTTATGAATTTGCTTTTGATTCAATTTATGGGACAAAAAAAAATAAGATTGTAATTATTCCAGTTGATGAAGAATTAGAAAAGGAAGAAGTTAAGATTAAAGAAAAGAAAACTATCTTCGGTTTGGCAAAAGTTTTTAGTAGATTTAAGAAAAAATAAAATAATTCATTTAATACTAATTTCAAACGTTTGTTATATTCATCTTTAATTTGCAATGGAATTAAAAAAACAAAGTCTTGTAGGTAATTTTTTTTTAAAATGTTCAGGAGCAAGTATTGATATTATTAATAAATGTCCAGAGTATGAAAGAATTAAATATTCAAGTATTGGTGCAACAATTTTTTTTACTTCAATTTTAGCCTTTATATCTTCTTTTTATGGATTAGGCCAAATCTTTAACTCTTATTATTTAGTCTTTCCATTAGCCATTTTTTGGGGTCTTATTATATTTAATCTTGATCGTTATATAGTTCAAAGCTTAAGATCTGGAGATTCTAAATATCAAAATCTTATCATTTCTATACCACGTTTATTTCTGGCTATTTTAGTTGCAGTAATAATATCCAAACCACTTGAAGTAAAGCTCTTTGAAGATGAAATAAATACCTATCTAACCCAGAAAAATATAGACCGTATTTATACTATAGAGGAAAAATATAAAACTGATATTTTAAGCCTAAACGTACAAAAATCAACTTATGAATCTTCATTTGAAGAAAAATTAAAATTACGTGAAAAGTATTATGAAGACTATAGGTGTGAGTGTAACGGAACTTGCGGGACTGGTTTAAGGGGAAGAGGTAGAGAATGTGAAGAAAGAAAATTAAAATATGATATCTTCTCCTCTGAAGTAGAAATTGAAAGAAAAAAAAAGGATGCTCTAATAGACAGAATAATTCAAAAAGAAACCCAATTATGGAATCAAGTAAATTCTGAAAAAGAAATTTTACAAGCGACGACTAACATGGGTTTTTTTGATAAAATTGGTGCTTTAAATGAGGTTGGTAATATGGCTTCAGTATTAATCATGTTTATTTTTATTTTAATTGAAACAGCACCATTATTAACCAAATTATTATCAAAAAAGGGGCCTTACGATAATTTAATTATGCAAAGCGAATTCGAATTTGAAACTAATTTTCTTAAGGTATTAGATTTTAATATTAATCAAAGGAAGAAAAATGAAGAGTTGAATAAGATAACTACCGATTTAGAAAAAAAATCTATGGAATCCGAAATAAAATTTTCTATGAGAGAGAAAACACTAAAAAAATATGAAGAGATAAGAAGAGATGAGGATTCGTTTTCAAATAATTAGATTAAGATGAATATTTACAAAGTTTTTACTGTTAATGCTTTATTTTTTTTACTATTATCATGTGGTAGTTCACTTAAATCATTGGAGACTTTCGTAGACTCAAATATTGATGTTGACTCTCTAGTCAATAATGACTATGACCTTTCTTTGCCCAAAATGGAAAATGATTCTGTTGGATTATATAACTCCTACAATATGAATTCATCTTTTCTAGATAGTCTTTACAATGAACTATTAGACAAGAAAGAGGTGCTTTTGGAACTCAAAGACAAGCCATATTATAATTTGTTGTTGGCAAAAAGCTTGACCGATACAACATACTTAACTAATATGTATGTTAAAACACCAACTGACGGATCGCCTTTAAGTTATGAATATGATGTCAAAAGAAATGATTTAATAAATTATTCCATCGAAAATATTGGAAGCTCAAGAGTTGATGAGGTTTCAATACTGGAAGGAGGAAGCTATCGAATGGTAAATCAAAAACTTAAGAAAAAACAAATTGAAAAAGGTAATATTAGAATTATGGATGACAATACCTTTACATTGAATATTGTAAACGATGGATTTTTGAGAAATAAAGGTTTTTTAAGTTCTAAATTAAAAATTCAGCTAAAAAAAATCTCTCCATTAAATATAATCTACGAAGAAGTTTTAGACAGTGTTCCAACATTTTCAAAATCAATTGAAATTGTTTTGGATACTATCTATAAGTCAAACTACAATAAGGAACTAATTTTAAATCCAATTCTTGATATTACAGGTAAAAAAAAGTTAGTTGTCCCAATAAATGTAGCCCAAGAAGACATGAATTTAGTGGGTTGGGGATATTGGGTAGGACTTAATAAAAGCAATTCACTTGATTGGGCAAGTAATGAAGATAATGACATGATAAATTTTGCAAGGCAAGAATTGTTTAATGAGGATGAAAATTTGTCATTACAAAGATCTGATAACGATTATATTAAATTAAAAATAAATAATCTGAGTTTGGATACACGAACTTTAAATTATTCAAGTAATTATGCATACTATATTACAGATAAGATTATTGAAAAGCCAACTAAGAGAGCTGAAATTATAATTGAGAATTTATCGAAAATCAATACTTTTAAAATTCAATTAGGTTTAGTTTCAGTTTTTTTTAGAGAACGTCAAGTTGAGATGGAAAAAGAAAAATTTGAAATAAAAAAAATAATAAAACTTACCCTTCAAGAGGATGAATAATATACTTAAGTTTTTTTTCACTTTAATAATAATAATATCGTTTTCGACATTAGAGTCCTGCTCATATGTGAAGAAGATGGATTCGGGAATTAGAAGAGCATTTGGCTCAGTAAATAAATTTAAGCGTCAGAAAAAGCAGTACTCAAGAAGATTAGGATTGGATCAAAATAAAAGTAATAATCAACAAGATAATGGTGAGAATAATCAAATGGTTAGAAATCCTATCCAACAGAAAAACATGATAAATGATTATGGCTATCTTTTTGAAGGGATCAACGGTTATAGTCCTGGAGTCATTGTAAATTATAATAATAGAGACAGTACATCATATATTTTCGAAGTAGAAAATGAAAAATTTAAAACCATTCTTCCTGACAGAGAAGTTTTTGGATGGCATCCTTATTGGATGGGCAAAAGTTGGATGAACTATCCCTTTGAGTTACTTTCTACTATTTCATATTTTTCATACAATGTTAATCCAAAAACCGGATTGGGTTTAAATCCAGATCAAATAGAAGATTGGAATACATCTGCAATGATAGATTCAGCAAAGGTTAAAAATACACGTGTTCTTCTAACTGTATCTCTTCAGGGAAAAAATAATCAGGATAAATTTTTAACTAATGAATTATTGTGGAATAATCTTTACGAGGATGTTTCTAAACTCGTTTTGACTCGAAATGGAGATGGAATTGATTTAAATTTTGAGGACATTCCCTCATCCCTAAAAAATGAATTTGTTGATTTCGTAATGGGATTTCACCAATACCTCTCGTCTCAATTTCAAAATAATAATAAAAATAAACCCTATATATCACTTACCCTTCCAGCTCACAAAGACAGAGAACACTTTAATATAAAAAAATTAGACCCCTTTATTGATTTATTCATTATAATGGGATATGATTATAATGGAAACTCATCTCCAGATGCAGTATCACCTCTCCAGTCAGAGGGTGTTTTTAGTTTAAAAAATACGGTTGAGTATTTTAAAGAATCGAATATTGATGTAAACAAAACAATACTTGCTTTACCATATTATGGAATTTTATGGAACATTAATCCGTCTGAAAATGATGATTTTGAGGCTAAAATAGAACGAAAACTTACATATACTGAAATAAAAAATAATTTTATTGAAAATCAAGAGCTTGGATCAGAAGTAGAATTAGATCCCATTTCTATGAGTAAAATTTATAGAGTAGCTTTTGAAGATAATTCAATAAAAGAAATTCATTATGATGATGCCTTCACACTTTCAAAAAAATACGATTATGCGATGAATAACAATCTCCAAGGAGTTGGAATTTGGGCATTGGGATATGATAATGGAAACGACGAATTATGGAATCTCATAGAAGATTATTTTTCTACTGACATTGCTATATTTAATGACCCAATAACTGAAGTCAACGGCTTTCCGATAAGATTTGCAGAAAGTTTAATAAAACAGAAAGATGTATTTATTGCTATCATAGTTTATTTTGTTTTAGCATTAGTAACTTCTTTTGTTTTTGTTCTATCTGACTGGAGAATTAGAGATTCTATCATGAAGAAATCAATAAATCAATTAATAGTAATTTTTATTGGTTTTGTCTTATTGACTCCTTTAGTTGTGTTTATTAAAGAGATTTTGGATAAAAGTGGTTTACCGGTAAAATCTAATTTGGAGATTTATATAGGATTTTTTATTGGGATTTTAGTTTTCTTTATCGCATCTAAATTAAAATGGAATAATGCATTTGAAAAACCATAAATCAAATTAGATGAAAACAATCATTTTAAGAGAACTGTTCTGGTTAATACTGAGTTTTGTAATGTCTTTAGTATTAGCTTTCTTTTTTTTAGAGATTCTTAGTTTAACATCTTCAGGAAGGACTCTTAAAAGAGTAGAACAGATTTTTTCTGTCCAATTATATCTGATAGGCTGCATGGTCTCTTTTATATCAATATATATTGTTAGAATTATTTTTATAGCCATAAAACGATTAGTCCAAAATTAGATTATGATTCACAATATTATAACAGCAATATCTGCAAAAGCCAATCAATACATAAAAAATAAACTCTCTATAGACGAAGATGTTGTAATAGTTAAAAGTTTAATTGATATAAAAGGTAATCTAAATCAAGGCATTGAAAATAAAATTAGTGTTTTCCTTTTAAGTATTGAAGAAGAGAAGTTAGCTAAAAATAGTAGCACTCTTAAGAGTATCAGTAATCCATCGATAAATATAAATATAAATATAATGTTTGCTTCCTATTTTACTGATTCAAACTATATTGAGTCTCTTAGATATGTTTCTTTGATAATAGATTTTTTCCAAAGAAATCCTATTTTTAATCATACAAATACTCCTGGTTTACCCATAAATGTTCCCAGATTACATTCTGAAATATATAATTTAAATATGCCTGATACTATGCGTCTATGGGGGGCAATTGGAACTAAATATGTTCCATCTTGCGCATATAGAATTAAGCAAATTATTTTTGACTCTGACACTGTAATTGAAGATACGCCACCAGTAATGGGAAATAATGCTTAAGTAAAATAATATTTATAAAAGTTATGTACAATAAAATCAACTACACTTCTAATTATAAAAAGATCGTTGAGGTTGTTGTGAATCATGATTTTTTTAAAGATAATAAATGCATTTCTTTTCTTTTTAAGCCCACAATTGAAACCCTTTCACTTTTTAAGAATTATGGTATAATTTTTAAAAGAACAATAAATGGATTTGTTTTAATTACCAGTGGTGATTTGAGATACTCTAGTCCTACTTTCAACGGGCCCATTAATGTTGAAATAAACATAACTAATAATGATCCTGTTTTCTTGAATTATTCTGATATTAATTTTGAACCTGGATATGGATTTTTATTTCAAAATAATTTTGAGGGAAATAAATTACATCAAGGTAACTTTGTTGAAAACTCTTCGTTAACACCCTTTGAAAGTGATAAATTAATGGGTGGGAGAATAGTTTTAACCTTGAATCAAAATAATGAATTTTTTGGACAGGGTTCCGAAGATTTGAATATGGAAGGAAAAAAATATGATATTAATTTTAAATCTAGAGAGGTATTTATTAGATACAATTTTTACAGTTCAAAAGAAAATTTTGACTTTTCTAACTTTTTTATTTCAGATGATGAAAATTCATTCAAGAATAATGATGTATATGAGAAAAATCTCTCAAGTGGCCAACAAGTTTTTTGTATAGAGCACCCAACTCCAACAAAGCTTTCTCAATTTTATGAATCATCTCATTTTTTAAAAAAAGATGACGGATTTCTGAATACTTTTTCTATTCAATTACCCCATCCAAGGTTAAAAAATATAATTTTTGAGAAAAATGATAACAAATATTATGCAGATCTATTTGTTTCATTAGATTAATTAATTACATTTAAACAAATGTATAACCGTAAAATAATTTAAAACATAATTATGGCATCTAATTTAGCAACTCCAGGAGTTTATGTTGAAGAAAAAAGTTCCTTTGGAACGTCTGTCGTTCCTGTGCCAACCGCTGTTCCTGCTTTTATAGGATACACTGAAAAAGCTTTAAGAGGAACAAAATCTTTGATTAATAAACCTACTAAAATTTCAAATTTTGGAGAGTTTGTAGAATTATTTGGTGGTCCACCATCAACTCTTTTTACAATTACTCCTCCACCAAAAAATACTAAACCAAAAGCTGCCGGTGACGATTCACCTGTCCCTTCTGAGACTAGTTCTGATCCAGAAACCTATTCTTTAGAAATCGATTCATCAACTCGTTATTTGTTATATGATTCTTTGAGACTATATTTTGTAAATGGTGGTTCTGACTGTTACATCGTTTCTGTAGGAAGTTATGACGATAAAATTTCGGCTAAAGATTTAAATGACGTAGCAGTTGGTGGTGGAATAGCTGCATTAGAAAAATATACAGAGCCTACAATACTAGCAATTCCTGAGGCTATTCTTCTCTCTGAGGCAGATTGTTATTCAATCCAGTCGGCTATGTTACAGCATTGTGGATTTAAAATGCAAAATCGGTTTGCAATTTTAGATGTCTTTGGAGGAAATTCAGAAAGAACTTTTGATGATAACGATGTTGTTGATAAATTTAGAGAAGGAGTGGGTGCAAATCATTTATCTTGGGGTGCTGCTTATTACCCTCTACTTAACACAACTATTGTTAATTCTTCCGAAATTGATTTTACTCGAATAAAAAACCCAAAAGGACTTATAGATGTTCTAAATGCAGAAGTAGATGAAAGCCTTGCTCAAGAAAACATTTCTTCAGCAAGGGCCCAAGGTATAAAAGCAGAAATAGCAAAAATATCAACGACTACTGATTCTGATTTAATAAAATCCTTACAAGCAACATTGACTGTAATAAGTCCAAAGTTAAATGCCATACTTATTGATATTGCAGATGAGTTAAATACTATACCTCCAAGTCCTGCTATGGCTGGGCTATATTGTATGGTTGATAATTCCGTTAATGTCGCTAAATCACCTGCAAATTTATCCCTGGGGTCGGTTATTTCTCCATCTGTCAATATAAACAATGAAAATCAAGAAGACCTAAATTTACCTTTGAATGGTAAAGCGGTAAATGCAATTAGAAGTTTTACAGGAAAAGGAACTTTGGTATGGGGAGCTAGAACATTAGAGGGTAACTCAAAAGATTATAGATATATAAGTGTTAGAAGAACAATGACATTTATTGAGCAAAGCATAAAATTTGCTGCAGAAGCGTATGTATTTTCTCCAAATAATGCAACTACATGGTCAAGCCTTCGTGCTACAGTTTATAATTTTTTAAATAATCAATGGTCCTCTGGAATTCTTGTTGGCTCAACACCTCAAGATGCTTTCGAAATCGAAATTGGTCTTGGCTCAACAATGACTTCAACTGACATACTTGATGGTATCTTAAAAATGACAATAAAAGTTGCTATTGTAAGACCAGCAGAATTCATTGTGATTACATTTGAACAACAGCAACAAAAATCATAAACTAATTTTAATTTAAAATAATAATATTATGGCAACACCAACCGCAGGAACGGGGGCAGAACAAGATCAATATTGGCCACTTCCTAAGTTTTATTTCTCAGTAGACATAGGTGAATATACTGATTTACCTTTTCAAGAAGTCAGTGGTTTAGATATAGAAACAGAGGCAATTGAGTATAGACACGGTAATAGCCCATCTATGAGTGCAATCAAAATGCCAGGAATGTTTAAATTTGCTGACGTTACTTTAAAGAAAGGGGTTTTCTCCACCGACAATGACTTTTATGAATGGATCTCTTCAATTTCTTTAAATACTTTTGAAAGAGTTACAGTTGTAATTAAACTTTTAGACGAAAATGGAACTCCAGCAGCAACCTGGACACTACTTAATGCATTTCCATTGAAAGTTACACCAACTGATATGAATTCTCAATCATCAGAAGCAGGTATCGAGACCATTGTTTTTGCTCACGAGGGCATGACAGCTACAATGGATTAAGACTTTTAAGATGATAACTCATATATTTAATAGCTCTGATTGATTCAGAGTTATTCAATATATTATTATCTAAATAAATCATTCTCCATTTTTTAATTTCACCAATGGTGTTTAAATAAGAACTGTCAGTTATACTAAAGAGGGTTTTTTCAGTAAATTTAAATATGTAATAAAGGTCATTATAATCCTTGAAATTAAAGTAAAAGTTTTTGTCATGTATTTTTTTTAGGGCCAGAACAAGTCTACTCTCTTTTTCCGATTTCCTTTCACCTTCAATAACAACTATAACTTTTAGCTTTTTCTGAGCTAAAGTTAAATTTATCATCTCTAGTATAGTTTCTGTTTTTGTGTCGCTATTTTTCAAATAAAAAAAAATGTATTTTGATAAAGATAAAGGCTTCAAATTTTCAGTTCTAAGTAACCAATTAATCAAATTTTCAGTATTCTCAAGTTTTTCTTTTTCTATTTTTAATGAGGGTAACTCAAGTTTAACTTCATCATTCTTAATGATTTTTTGAATAATATTTTTTGCGAGAATTGACTCTCGTTCAAAACTACTTTTTTCTCTAATTTTTCTCCGATTAAACCAGTGTAGAGTATTTTTTTTTAATCCTTTAGAAATATAATAGTAAATTATTGAGTAAGGTGAATTAGACAAATTAATAATTAAATCATAATTAGTTTTCTTTCGATTCCAAAGGTCTTTAAATCCAGGAATAAATTGAATATTTTTGAACCAATTATTTTCGAAAAAAACATTGTCTTTATTCAAACCATTCTTTATAACTAAGTCAAATTCTAGCTTTTCTTGCGAAAAAATTGTAATAAGCTTATTATAAACCAAATTTAATAGGATAAAACCTTTAAGTTGTGACTTTATGCTATGTAAAATTAAGATTTTCAAAAAACAATAAATTTTATGAAGTTAATTTTTAAAAGCTTTTTATCTAATTAAACTCTGAGTAGAGTCTATTGATTTCTTTAAAAGTATTATCTAAGTCTAAATCCCAGTAAACAAGATTACCAATCTGGTCTGCTGTTACAAAGTATGTTATCCCATTTTGAGAAAAAGATTCAATTGCATTCCCAAAATTACCATCTCCTAAACTTATGCTTACGGGAGTTTTAATTTTTTTATTCTCAGAAGATTTTTCAAAGTTTTTGTCATCAATAATTGTTAGACTTCCATTTTCTGTTAGTACATAGATATTTTTATCGTCATATAATAGGTCATTTACTTTACTATAATTAGCTCTTTTTGATCCTAAATAAGTTAAATTTTTATCGTCTTCTAATTTGTAAACAAAAATTCCTCCTTCCTGTGTTCCAATTAAAACTTTATCACTGTAGAATTCAATTTCAATTGCATTTTTATTTCTAAGTTTGAGAAAATCATTACTAAGTTTAAGATCTCTTTCTCCCTTTAATCCCTTGACAATAATATTACCTTGATTTGTGGCAATATATATTGTCTCAGATAAATCTGAGAAAGCCATACTTGTAATAAACTCCTCTTCAGACAAACTTTCTATAGGGATTGTTTTTATAAAATCTTTATTTTTTGAGTCAATCTTGGCAATATCAATTTCTATCATAGATTTTTCAAGTGTAGCATAAAGTTTGTTAGATATTCTATCATATTCTAAAAAACCAACTCCCTTAAAATATGTTTTGTTAAAATTAGCTACAAGAGTACTTATATTCTGAATGCTTTTTTTAATTATTTTACCAGGTTTCCAATCCTTAAATTGAAAAATACGAACTTTTCTCATCGAGCTTATTTCTACAAACCATATTTCGCTATTTTCTAATCCAACAGCAATCAAATTATCATTTAAAAATTCTAGTGAATTTATTGAGGAAGAAAAATTTGTAATAGGTTCTAACGGTTGAATATTCTTATCAAAAGAATTGGTACTACTAAATAATATCTTTGAATCTCCACCAGTAGCCAATTTTCCATTTGAAGAAATATTTATAGCCTTCAAAGGTTTCTTATTTTGTTTTACAAGATCATATTTTTCAATTTGAGAATATTCATTTTCACCATTAAGTTTTGCAATTAGATTCACTGAAATCTGTCTTAAATTGTCATCATCATAGTCTCTATCTAATTGATTTCCGAGTAATTTAAGTTCATCATAATTAAGTATAGAGTTTTTAGTTAGTTTTTTTAATAATCCTTTATCATAATCATTTAAAGTGGTATTATTCAAAGTATATAAAAGTAGTGACAAGGAATCTTTTAAATCAATAAACTTTTGTGAGAGTTCGGCTCTTTCACTTTCTTTTAGAGCAAGACTCATAAGCTTATTTACTTCAATACTATCTCTAAATATTTTTTCTTTTTTTAATTCGATAAGTCTGTTTTGCTCATCATTCCGACGCTTCAATCCTACTAATTCTTTCTGAGACATTAACTGATCTTGGAATAATTGAGATTTGGCCTCTTTTTCTTTTAAAAGTAAGGCATTATTTATACTATCCATCAGGGTTAATTCTTTTAAAGAAGTGAGAAGAGCTTGTGTTTTTTTTTGTTCCTTTATAGCTAAGGCTCTCTGCATTTTATTAACTTCCGCCTCTCTATGCTTAACATTGTATCTGACTATACCTACAAACCCCAAAATAGCAACTATAATAATTGAAAAACTTATGTAAATACGATTGCGGGTTTTTTTTGATTTTACAATATCTTTTTTAATTTTTTCTTGAAGCCTGATTTCTTTTTGATTTGTATCTTGACTCTTGAGTATATACTCTGAAGTTAAATTAAAATTGAATAAATACTTCTCAGACCATTCTTTATGTACAAATTTATCATTTAACCATAATGAAGCAGTTTCAAGAGAGGTTGCGGTTAATAGGCTTTCGGCGGGATATTTTTTAGCTTTGAAATAGTTTTCACTATAAATTTCAAATTTTTCATCCTCATCATTTTTCCAATCAGTAAATCGTTTCCAATTTAAGATTGATTGATATTTTAAACTCAAAATATCTGTTTTATTAAATATTTTTTGCTCTTCAGCGGGGACTCCTCGGATTACTTTTTTGAAAATGTCTAGGGTATTGCCAAATTTATTTTGAAAGTTTTTAATTATTCTAGTTAGTTCATCTTCACTTATTTTTAATAAACTAATAATATAATTAATATCTATATTAAAAATTCCGATCCTATATTTATTTCCAGAGCAAAGGCTTCTTAGCAAGAGTTCAAGTTCCTTTTTTTCTGAATCATTTAAATTTTGATATGCTTTTTCAAGTTCTTTTTCAAAGATTTCATTATAATTTCCAAATTGACTAATCTTTTCAATATCTAAGTAAATAATTTCTTTAGGCATCGGATTAGCATAAGAAGAATATATGCTGTATAAGAAATATTGTACGTTAGGTAATAAGTCTGGAGCATCATTTAGTTTTTCACCTATGTCATCTAAAATCTCATCAGAAAGTTGAATATTCTTTTTGTGTAACGTATTTTTTGAAATTTCTGATAACGCACTTTTACCTAAATGTGGAAGATTATATTGGGTTTGATTTAGTATTTCAGTAAAGCGATCATATGAATTGAGTTTTCCCAAATAATCGAGATCTAAAGCTAAAACAAAGTAAATCGAAGTTTGTCTATATTTACTGGTTCGGTAAATAATATCAAATAATATGTCATCATCATTTGTTTTATCTACATCAAAATAATCTGGAAATTTGAAAAGGTCTTCAAGTTGGTCAATTACAATTAATAAATTTTTTTTTTCGTAAATCTCAGAGGAAGCAAAAATTTCTATTAATCCTAAATCTCTTTTTTCTTCAATCTTCGATTTGTAATTCTGATGATCAGTAGTTTTAGACTTACCCTTAAGATACATTGCCCCAGAATCTGAAAGAGCATAACTAAGATTTTCGATTGGAGATATCCCAGGCCTAAAATTGCAGATTACCCATTCTTTACCAGTTTGACCTAAAAAACCTTTTCTGAGTTTTGGGATTATTCCAGCTTGAATCAGAGAACTTTTTCCTGAACCGTTTTCACCACAAATTGTTACAAGTTTATAGCGTTTTAAAATGTCCAATACATCTTGAGTTTCTCTTTCGCGACCATAAAAGTTCATTGTTTCAACTTCAGAATAAGGACGAGTTCCTGGGAATGGTGAAAAGAGATTACTTTCTGAAGTCATACCATAAAAATAGCTTATTTTATGAGATAATCAAATCAATGAAATTAAGTTTAAAAAAAAATAAAAGTGATTTAACAGATTTTGATTATAAAAAAAAACTCTGAGGACATTTTGTTTAAAATCAAAAATATGTGATCTTGTAATTCAATTTTTTTTATGGCAAGTAATAATGTCTTTTCTGAATTTAGTGGTTCGAACTACCCTGCAATGGGTTATCGTTTCAAGGTGACTTTCAATGGTATTGGTGATAATTCTAGTTTCCCTTTTCAGTCAGTGTCTATGATATCTGTAAGTAATAAAAGTACATTAATTTCTGATGGAGGAGATAATACAAGAGAGTATAAGCTTCCGACTAAAAATAAATACAAAGATGCAAAATTGGTAAGGGGACTAATGTCTAATAATTTATCATTGTTACAATGGCTTGAAAATTTGGGAGTTGATTCTAGCGGTAGGCTTAAAACCTTAATTGTTGTAATCGAATTATTAAATACAAATAATTTAAACCAACTAATTACAATTGAAAAATGGTCGCTTTACGACTGTTTCCCAACCTCTTTCCTTTTAGGAGAAATGAATTCCCAAAAAAGTGCTGTGGTTCTGGAAACAATTACTTTAGCATATAGTAAGTACGAGAGAGAATCAGTTGGAGGAATTCTAAATTACTATTAATTATGATTGAAATTCAACAACTAATTGTAAAAGCTAAAGTTAATAGTGATGATTCTGAGGATCAGAATTTAGTTCAGACTATAGAGTCAATCATTGACTCTCATATAAAATCAAAGGGTTTTGTTAAAGAGGTTGAAAAAAAAGAAATCATTGAAGAATGTATTAGAGCAGTCATGGATAAAATTGAATTTAAGTCGAGAACATGAGTGAGGTGTCAAAATTAAAAATAGTTGCATATAAAGATACATCTTCTTCTCAAAGACTTGGAGAATTTGTAATGCAATTGAATCCAGTTGACATCTCAGTTGTAAGAACTGTTGAAGCTCCTTCAGATTCTTCTAACTCAGACGGAAGCTCAGCAACTTCACAAACTGAAACCTTTCGTCCGGCAAAATATACTTTTAAATTTACATTAGATGACACAGGCGCTATAAGTTTGAAACTTCCAAATTCTTCTGGTGTAGCCGAATCTATTAGTATGTTGGAATCTCTGACAGTTATACCAAATGACGAAACTCACCAAAACCCCTATGTATATTTATACTGGGGAAATACTTTTCAAGATGCTTACTTTGGTCAAGTTACTGCACTTAAATATGATTATAATTTTTTTAGTATTTCAGGAGATCCATTAAGAGCATTAATCACATTAACAATTACTGAAGTCAATGCAACTATAGACAGAACTTTTCAAAGTCCAGACATTACAAAAATGCCAGTAATTAAGGATAAAGATAATATTGTCAAATTAAGTAATGATAGCTATGATGATAAGAAATACTACATCCGTATAGCGGAAATAAATAATCTTCCATCGGTTAGGGGGTTAAAAAAAGGAAGTTCAATTATTTTACCTCCAATTAAAAAATAAAAAATGGCCCTAACAACAAATAAAAAATCCTTAGACAGCATTTATAAAGCTGTTTCATCTCAGATAAAAATAGATGGTAAGATTTTAAATTCGATTTATGAAATTTTTAAAATAGAGACCTATAAGGAGATAAATAAATTAAGCAGAGCAAAAATAGAAATTCTTGGTGGAGATTACACAAAAAACACTTTTGATGAAAGTGAAAATTCTATATTCGATGCAGGAAATGAAATAGAAATTCAGTTTTCATATGACCAAAAACCTGTTATGGTTTTTCAAGGTATTATTCTGAAGCATTCCATTTCAGTTAGTGAGGGTTATTTAAAAAGAAAAACTAAGAGTAAAATGGTAATTGACTGCATAGACAAAGCAGTAATATTGAAGAATACAGTAACTGATACAGTTTTTAAAGAAAAGACAGATCAACAAATAATTAATAACTTAATAAATAATGTTTCTGGCTTGAAGGGTAATGTTGAACCTACAACTTATGAACACCCTGTTTTACCAAAATATAATATTGATGACTGGCATTTTATTCTTGAAAGGGCAAAGTATAATGGTTTATTAGTTTTAAACTCAAATAATAAATTATCGGTTAAAGATCCTTCAGTGGGTGAAATTACGCCTGAAGTGACTATTACAAATGGTGGAGGTACACTAAGCTTTGAGGCAAGTCTAGACTCTGACAACCAGTACGATAAAATTCAGTTAGCTAGTCGAGATTCATTTAACGATGAATTATTTACCAAAAGTGGAGCAGACCCTAACGAAATCACCACCAATTCTAAGAATGATCCAAAAATAATTTCAAGGAAATCTAGCCCTTCAGAGCTAAATATCAATCTACCCCACGATGTTGATTCCAATGAGCTAAAAGTTCTTGCTGATTCCTTGACAAAAGTTTCTAGATTACAAAGGTTGTCAGGCAGAGCAAAATTTAAAGGAGTACTAGAGATAGATCTTGATACTGTAGTATCTTTAAGTGGATTTGGTAATCGATTTGATGGTAATGTTTATGTTTCTGCGGTATCACATCTAATAGAAGAGGGCCGAATTTATACTGAAATAGAATTTGGATTAAAAGAAGATTTTTTTAACTCAAAAAATATTTTTGATAGAAATAAACTAGTTAATTCAATTTCAGGACTTCATTTTGGTAAGGTTCTGCAAGTTCATAATGACCCTGATAATCAATACAGAATTAAGGTTGAAATCCCAATTCTAAACGACTTAGGAAATGGAGTATGGGCAAAGCTAACACAGCCCTACGCAGGCGAAACTAATGGGGGAACTTTTTTTATTCCTGAAGTAGGAACACAGGTTATTGTTTCATTTGTTGGCAATGATTCACGTTATCCAATTATTCTAGGGTGCTTATACACAGATTCAAGAAGACCATACAAATCAATTGAAGAAGAAAATAATTTTAAGTGTTTTGTTACAAAAAATGACTTAAAAATACAATTTGATGATGGTGAAAAAGAAATTATGATTAAAACCCCTGCAGGAAATGAAATTAAATTAAATGAACAAAAAAATGAAATCGTAATTAATGATGCAAACGGAAACCAAATAAAAACTTCAGAGGATGGCATCGATTTATTAAGCAATGGAAAGTTAAATATTAAAGCTATGTCGGGACTTTCAATAACTTGCGGAGGAGGTATTGAACTCGATTCAAAACTAAGCGATGTGAGTTTAAAGGGAGGAAACATTACAAATAAAGCAAGTTCTAAATTTTCTGTAGATGCAGTTTCTGCACTGGATTTAGCATCCTCTGGAATAGCTGAATTAAAAGGTTCATTAATAAAAATTAATTAAATATGCCTGCAGCAGCTAGACAGACAGATAATCATTCATGTAGTATGTCAACACCGGGAGCAGTACCAATACCTCACGTAGGTGGTCCGATAATAAATGGTATTCCAACTGTTTTAATTGGTAACTTACCAGCGGCTACGGTAGGTTCAATGTGTGTTTGTATAGGTCCTCCAGACTCTATAGTTAAGGGTTCGGCCACTGTTATGATTGGTGGTAAGCCAGCAGCTCGAATGGGAGATAGCACAGCCCACGGAGGCTCTATTACAGTTGGTTTCCCAACAGTTCAAATAGGAGGTTAAATGGAAAATACAAACGAAAAATCATTTTTGGGTATTGGATGGGGATTCCCCCCAAATTTTAATAAAGAACGAGCTGAAATTGATATGACAACAAAAGAGGAGGATATAAAACAAAGTTTGCATATTTATTTTCATACAAAACTAGGAGAAAGGATTATGAGACAAGATTATGGTTGTATTGTTCATGAGCATTTATTCGATCGTCTAGACAAATCAATATTAGATGTATTAACATTCGAGTTAAAACAAAACATTGGAAATGTTGAACCGCGAATTTCAGTTAAAGATCTAATCATAAAACCAATAGATCCAGAAGAAGGAAGAATCGAAATTAATATTGAATATGTAGTTATTTCAACCAATGTTCGAGATAATATCGTTTTCCCTTATTATTTAAATGAAGGCACTAACATAAAAAAAGGTTAATACTTGAGAACTGATTACAAAGATATTTTAGATCCAAACAACCTTTTCATAGACGATAGATCAATTTCAGATATGATACTGTTATTGAAAAAGTTGTCAAGTAAATTTTCTTACTACAACAGAAAAAACAAACCAGAAGGAAATTTTAGTTCTCTTATTGAGACAGATGAAAGTTTTTTAATTGCTGAAATTTCAAAGTTTAATATAGCTGAAGAAGATCAAAAAAGATTGAATCTTATCACAAATTTTGATCATTCGTCTTCCGAAGAAGAGAAAGAGAAAATTTTTGTTCAATATATTAGTTTGACATCTCAAATGCTCAATTATGTTTCAAATTGGTATTCTTCTTCGCAGAAAAATAATCTTACTGAATATAGTAGTAATATTGAATTAGAACTTGAGTTAGCTATTGAAAATAAATTAGCAAACAACTTTCACCAATTTAAAAGTTACCTTAGTTTTTTCAAAGCAAAAGAGTTAATAGATGATACAGTTTTCCTTGATGAAAATAATTATAACTCTGTTATATGGAAAATAGGTTTTAATAAAGATATTGAACCAATATTTGATTATGAAGATAGAATTGAATTAATAAATAATTCTCTCAAAAAAGTTATTCTTATTTCGTCTGATATATTTGATGTTATTTACAGCTTATCCAGTAAATCAAAAAAGCTTATAGAAAAATCACTTTATAGTAACAATAATCATAAAGCTCACATTGGATTACTTTTCTCCTTTTTAGAGTTGATGAAATATGTTCAAAAGGACATAAATACTTTTTCAAAAAAGCATTTGGATCTTTTTTACAAAACTATTCTCAAGCAAGATCTTATGTCAACTGAACCTTTGAAGACATTTATTACCATTGAAATTGAAGAAAATAGTAATGAAATTACATTAACTAATGATAATCTTTTAACGGCAGGTCAGTATGAAAATGGCTCAATAGTTAAGCTTCAAATGCAGGAAGATATCATATTAAATAATGTAAAGATTGCTGAGCTTTTAACTGTTTTTATAAGTAGAAATTCAGATTTTGATTTTAACTCAAACTATCAGCTTATTGCCTCTATATATTTCCGCAAAATTGCTAATTCAATTGCGGAAGTAAACTCTTTCAATTCAAACGAAACCACATTTTCAACTCTTGGAAGAGATCAAAACTATCTTACTTCCAATGAAAGAACAATGCATAGTGCAGACGTTGGTTTTATGATTTCATCATCAATTTTAAAGTTAGATCGCAGCGATAGAAAAATTAAAATTGATCTAAACTTTTCAATCGCCTCAATAAATTATCTCTCTGATTTAATTATAGATATCTCAAATAATACTGAACTTAACGAAGAAGAGGTTTTTCATAGAGTGTTTTCAAATGCATTTGATATTAAATATACTTCACAAGAAGGGTGGTGTAATGTAGATGACTATGAGATAATTGCCCCAGATGATTGGACTTTAGCTACAATAACATTGATTATAAATCTTAACAAACTGGATCCCGCATTTACTAACCTTGATACTTTAATTCACGAATTAGATGTTGTAACTAAAAACCCAATATTAAGAATTAACTTAAATCAAAATAATTTTTACAATTCCTACTCCTTTTTAAATACTCTTGAGTTGGTAAAGATTGATATTAATGTAGAGGTAAGTAACCTTAAAAAAATTAAAATATATCGTGGGGGCCAATTAATTGATAACAATGATGAGTTTGAACTTTTAGGCCCGTTGGCTAAGTATGGTTCTAAAATTTATATAGGTTGTGAAGAATTATTTAACAAAAAGGTAAGTCAATTTAATTTAAGCTGGAACTACACTAATATACCACCAAATTGTAAAAATATTGCAGAGTATTACCAAAACTATAATAAGGGTTTTGACAATTCGAGTTTTAGATTAAAACTCTCAGCGTTATCAGATTTTAATTTTTTTGATACTCAAAATGAGAATTTTATTTTTAACCTATTTGAAGTTGATAATGAAAACAACTTATTAAATACTCGTGAAATTTCCTTTAGTAATTTAGCCCCTTTAAAAATCAATCCCAATTTCGAAATAGATTCCTCCTATTTAAATGAATTTTCAAATGATATAGAAACAGGTCTTTTAAAAATAGAATTAGTAAGTCCTATCGAAGGCTTTGGTTTTGATATTTATCCAAAAATTTATGCTGATTCAATAGCTGATAAATATTCCCCTAAAAAATCCAAAAAAGATGAGGAATTGGATATTTTTGAACCATTCTCACCTCAGGTTAATAATATACAGGTTAATTATAAGGCAAGTACATCAATAATTTTTAGTGATTCGCGAAGGTCTGAAAACGATCCTTCAGAAAATAATGAGTTCTTTCAAATCTCACCTTTTGGAATTGAAAAAACCTTTACAAATAATTTGATTTCAAGTAAGCGATTATTTTACGATTTTTCGAATGAAGGAGAACTTGTTATTGGCTTAAGCAGTCAAAAACCATTTTCTGGATTGAATCTACTTTTTGAAATCATAAAAAGTGAAAATACAAATTATGAATTTAGCAGAAAAATCGAATGGTATTATTCTTCAATTGAGGGGTGGAATAAAATGGAGAAGGACCAAATCTTATATGATGAGACTTTTAATCTTATGAAAACTGGTATTATTTCCTTCAGATTTCCCTCAGATTTTTCTAAATGTTCAAAAATTTTAGACCAAAATAGGTTCTATTTAAAAGCATGTTCAGTCGATAAAGCAGATCAGTTTAGTCTTGTAAAATCTATTTCGACCAATGCCACTATATGTAAAGAATTAGAATTGTCCGAATCTGATGAAAGAATTGAAAAACTAAATGCTAAATCAGTTGAAAGTTTTGAGAAAAAAATTCCTGGTATTATATCTGTGAATCAACCTTTTGATTCGACTACCTTCAAAATAAAAGAAGAGGAAAAAGACTTTTATTTAAGAGTAAGTCAATTACTGAGGCATAAAAATAGACCTGTTAGCAAGTGGGATATTGAGAAATTTATTCTCAATAAATTTAATTGGCTTTCTCATGTTATTTGTATTAATAATTCAAATAGTAAAAATGATAAGTCAGGAATGAAAGTTTTATGTATAAAAAAAATTCAGAGTTTTCAAAATATAGAGGAGGTTAAGCTAAGTATTGCTGAGATGAATTTGATAAAAGAAACAATGAGAGGTTACATATCAGCTTTTGCTGATTTCGAAATGGTTAATCCTATTTTTGAGGATATTTTAATTAAATGTAAGCTCAGGTTTAGGGATATTCCAATCGGAAAAGGAATAGAGCAATTAAATCAAGATTTACTTAAATTTATTTGTAATTGGAGAGTCAGTCTTGATGGGACTTATCCTAATCTAATAAGCAGGATAAAAAAATATGATATTATTAAATTTATTAAAGAGCGTAGTTATATTGCTTTTGTTACGGGAATTTCCATTGTTCATTTTAAACAAGACAGAGAGGGTAAAATCTATGCTCACGATACTGCTTTAAACGAAGATAACTCTGAATTTATCCAATCTGGTACAGATTGGTCTATTATAGTGCCTAGAAACAGTCACAAAATTGAAATACTAGCAAAAGATGAATATCATGCTCCTGAACCTACTAATTTTAGTGAATTAGGGATAAATAAATCGTTTGTTGTTGTAAAGAAAAATGAAAAAAAATTAATTACAAACAGCTATATTGAGGATCAATCTAATAGTGGTGATAATAATTTACAGTTTGAATTAAAAATTTAAATAATGGGTATAAAAAATAGAGAGACTTTAAAAAATTACTTTAAAAAAGGAGGTTTAGCAACTGAAAAACAGTTTATAGACTTGATTGAATCGTCTATGAATATAATTGATGATGGCATTTCGATGAAACCGGATACAGGTTTGAAAGTAAATCCATTAGGCGAATCCTCAAAACTCATTTCTTTTTTTAAGAAGAACTCACAGAAAGAAGCTGAGTTTTCTATTGATATAAATAGTGGAAATGATGGCTTATCGTTTCATGGCGAAATGGATAAAACTTTGATTAAACTAAAAAAAGAAGGTAAAATAGGAATTAATTGCTCTGATCCTGAACACGAATTAGATGTAGATGGAACTATCGGAGTAAAAAGTCGTATAGGCACTTTTGCCCAAGGTTCTGTTCCCGCAGACGGCAAATGGCATCCCCTACTCTCAGATTTAGATGGAATTGTCGCTTTTGAAATTACGGCTACAGCAAAAGGTAAAATTAATACCGGACACTATTGTGTTTCCCATGCTATTGCTCTCTCCACATTTGGAGGAAGGGGTTCAAAATCAAAAATCAAAAATACTACAGCATACTATGGTGGTTACAGAGATAAAATTATTTATAAATGGTCTGGGGCATTACATAATTTCAGTCTAATGGTTAGAACAAGAAGGGATTATGGTGAAGACCCTAAATCAAATTCACCTTACACCATAGACTATAATGTAACAAGCCTACTAAAGATGTAATTGTGTCAAAACCTAAATTCATAATTCCTGATAAATACTCAACTAGAAGCCAGAGGTACGAAGAACTTTTGGAAGAAGGTATTGAGTGGATTCAAAAGTTCTCAGGTAATTTATGGACTGATTATAATTTTCATGACCCAGGTATTACTTTTCTTGAACAATTTTGTTTTGGAATTACTGATTTGGGTTATAAAACAAACTTCCCAATCAATGACATATTGTTTATTGGTCAAGACAAGTTTGATTTAGAGGAGAAAAATTTATTTTATCCACCTCATAAAGTATTGCCCACTAGTCCAATCACTTCAACAGATTTTAGAAAATTAATTCTTGACAAAATCGACACTGTTCAAAATGCTTGGGTTGTAGCAGAAAAAGATAATCTTCAAAATATTTCTGGACTTTACAGTGTACGAATTCAATTAGCTGATAATTTAAATAAGAAAAGTCAGGAAAATACTTTAAAAGAGGTGGATAGTCTTTTAATGAGGTATCGTTGTCTTGGAACAGACTTTAGTCCTTCAGAGCCGTTAAAAAAAGATGAAATTAGGTTTGAGTGTGAAATTACACTTGACTCATTTGCAGTTGGTGAGCAAGTTTTGGCACATATTTACAGAGGGATTGAAAAAAGTATAAGTAATAAACCCGTTTTTAGTCATTTTACTCAAATGGAGGAGAAGGGTGTAAAAACAGAAGACCTTTTTACTGGTACTTTTACTGAAAAAGGTTACTTAGAAGATTTTGATGTTAATGAAAAAACAAGTGAAATTTATATTTCTGAAATTAAAGAAATCATTTACAATGTTGAAGGAGTCCTTGAGATTGAAAATTTGATTTTTTTCAAAAATGACATTCGTGTTTTTGATGATTATATACCTTTTGAAAACAATGCCTATCCATACTTAATTAAAGTTGATGATATTTTTTTTGATGAGCAAAATGAAGGAATTCGTTTCTTAAGAAACGAATCAAAATACAAAATAGATAAAATTATATTTAAACAAATTTATGATTCCCTAACAGCTGAGAGTAAAGTTGTTTACAAGCAAAAATTAAAAAATAGTCTGACCCGAACAAAAGGAAGATTTAAAAAGAATGAATTTGAAAAATATTATTCCATAATGAGGGAACTTCCATCTATTTATGGACTAAAAGAGGATGAACTCCCCTCTAAATCTTCTAATCTAAGAAAATCACAAACTAATCAACTCCGTGCTTATTTATTATTTTTTGACCAATTGATGGCAAATCACGTTACTCAATTATCCAATATCCGTCAACTTTTTTCTATTGATTTAGATTCTACAAAAACCTTTTTTGGACAAGTTCCAACCGATGTTCCGGATCTTAAAAAAATAATAGGAGATAATATTGAAAATTACAAACATTATCTAAATGACTCATTGGAAACAAAAAATGATTACTTCACAAGAAAAAACAGAATCTTAGATCATTTAATGGCTCGTTTTGGAGAAACTTTTGATACTAACTTATTAGGTAAAATTTTTAAACTTCAAAATGAAAACTGTTCAGAGGAAGAGGTAAATAATTTTATGCTTTCCACAAAAATTAAATTTTTAAAAAATCTAGTCTCTCTAGGTTATAACAGACCTCGTAGCTTTGATTACACTAGTAAAGACAAAAGGCATAGCATCTCAGGTATTGAAAATCGTCTAAGATTAAAATTAGGGATAACCAATAACATTTCTGATTCAATTATGAAGTCCTTGTCAAAAAATTCCAGGCTAAGTAAAATGAGTCAAATTTGGAGAAAAAGAGAGATTCAAATTGATAAAAGTCCTAAGCTTGAAGTTTTTACATTACCTCAAAAGACATACACAGACAAGAAAATACACTTTCATTTAACAAATATAAATTCTTTTAAATTTCTGTTTCTTAGTGGTCTAAGGCGAAAAAACTATATGATAGTTTCTTCAAAAGGAACCTATAATCTACTTTTTAAAGGAGTTGAAGGAGTAACTCCAGCAGTAATTTACCAATCAAAAAGTTTAAAAGATTGTGATGAAGCAATAGATTCTTCGATTAAAAAAATTAAGGAGTTAGATGCTATAAGCGAAAATATTTTTATGATAGAAAATATACTATTGCGTCCAGTTTCTCAGAGTGATTACTCTTTAATTTTCTATGATGCTAAAGGTAAAAAGTATTTAGAAAGTTATTACAAATCTGACTTGGACAACCTTAGAGATTTGAAGAGTGATTTTATCATTTTAGCTGTAGATAAGAAAAACTTTAATGTTGTTAAAAAATTAAGATCTAAAAATTATGAAATTATTTTATACGATCTTTTAAATAGACCTTTGTTTAAAAGCTCTAAATCTTATAAAAATGAATCTGAAGCTAAGGATGATATTCCTTTGATGATTCAATTTTTCAAGAAAATGATTGTTGAAAATCAGATTGATGAGAATAGTAGAATGGTAATTCTAAACGACATATCAAATAAATTTCCTGATAGTTTTAATTATTCCAATCATATAAATTTTGTTTTTCCAGATTGGCCTGTTCGTTTTCAGAATAAAGAATTCAAAAATTATTTAAATGATATAATTGAAGAATATATCCCAGCACACTTGACCTATGATATTTTTTATTTGGATATTAATCAAATAGATCAATTTGAACAAACCTTCTCAAAATGGAAAGCTATGAAAAATTCAGGTCGAATAGATCAGGTTGATTCAAAATCACTTCAACTCATTCAGTTGCTTATGCAATATAAAAAGGATGGCAAATAGTGACATTTTAATAAGGCAGATCATATTTGATTTGGAGATTCCCTCTCAAGTTAACTTCCAAGAATATTCTGATGCAGTTTCTAAAATAGTAAAAGAACGAATTACTATTATTTTACAAGATCTAGCCATGAAATTCGAGCTAGACAGTAAAATATTTATAGATAATTTAACTGTTGACTTAGGTGATATTGATTTTGATAATTGGGAGGCCTACGAAGGCATTTTATCTGCCCAAATTTTGGATCAATTAAGAATTCAACGATCATATCCATTAAATCTTAAAGAGTTAGATAGAAGATCTCAACCTTTCATTTCTCTTATGAAATTTATTTCTGAATTTGGTCTATTACCATGGAGTTTTAACACTAGGAAAAAGGTCAATTTTTATTTTAAAAGTGAAATAGTAAAGTTGAAAAGTAGAAAATTACTTTTCAATATTTTTATTGATAGCCAAAAATCATATAGCCGCATTCTTAGTATTCTTGACAAAAAAAATTCTTTAATTTTTTTGAAATCTCTTTTAAAACAAAATTATCCAATATATGAACAGGTAAAAGAATTTAATAAAAGCTTTCATAAACGGCAAGGTTTAGCTTTGACATCAGAATCAATTAAAAAACACGATTATCAAATTCTGAAATTATTTTATAAAACTCCAAAAAATATAAACTTTATAATTAAGCAAAGTGTTGAATATTTTAAAAAAGAATTAGACCTGAATTCAAATGAGTTATATAAAATAAATAAGTTAAATAATGAATTCCATTCATCTATTAAACATATAAGTGAACAATCATCTATTTCATGGTCAAAATTTAATGAAAAACATTTTAAACAATTTATTATTTTGCTAGTCACTCTTGAAGAGAATAATTTACTTAATAAGAAAATCGTATCAAAGAATTTTAATACTCCAAGTTTTGTAAGAAATATTTTTGTCAAAGGAGATTTTTTTAAAACATTAAATAATTTCATTCGCCTTTACAAAAAAGAACAAAATGTTAGCGAGAAAAAGTTTATTGAAATTCTGCTTGAATATTTATTTCTAAATAAATCATTAAATAAATTTGAGCAACACCTTGCGATAATTCTTGGGGAGGCTATTTTTAAAGAAAAAAAATATGAGCCATTAAGACGGCATAATACTTTTGAAAATATTCTCAATGCAATTAAAATTAAACCAATAGAGTCAATTCTAGAAGTAATTGAAGTCGCTAAGGCATTGATATCGGTTGATTCAAGATCTTTTGATGAAGACTTAATAAAAGCAATTACTTTAAAATCATTACATCCTTCCTTAGGAAAAACAAAACCCAAAAAGCTTTTTATTTCAATATTGAAAAGCATTGATGATAATCTTAAGCTTCCTGAATCAATTCAACTAGAATCATTGAGTGATAAAAAAATCTCGATCATCTTTGATCAATTAAGGATAACGAGAAACATGTCTTTTAAGGATGATGAAACAGGTTCAAACCATTTTGATTTTATTCTTAATCTCGATAATGAAATTAATAAGCTTGATGAATCAACCACAAGAAAAACTAATTTTATAAGTATAAAAGAGATACTACTTAAAACCAAATCTCTACTACAGTTTTTGGCTTCTTACAAGACAAGAGATGAAGTTTTAAATAATTTTTCAAAAATTACACTCAAGGATTCCATAAATAAACAATTTATAGTGTTATTAAAATCAGACTTTCAATCTTGGTTTGAAATAGAAAAAAACTTAATTGATATCCAAGATCAAAAACACTTTTCTGATTTAGATACAATTCAATTTAAATCTATTTTAAGGTATTTTTTAATTAAATCTTTAGCAAGTGAAACCTCATCCAAAAATATATTAATTGGAGAATTCACATTCAATTTTTTAAATTTTATACAATCACGTTCAAGTATATATTTGAATAAACTCAAAGAAACTTTGATTGACGGTTCTATTATTAATTCTCAAATTGACGAAGTTAGTATTGGTTTCAGCACATTTCTAGATAACCCCTCCTTAGATAGCCTTCCACAAAAAACCAAAACAGATTTATTTTACAAAAATATTTATTATTCTTATTTAGAAACTAATGTGATGCCTGAATGGTCTAGTCGGGTATCAATAGATGATTTTGAAATAGCCAATTTTATAAAAATTCTAGTTGATAAAAAAGAAATTGTATTTCTGGAAAGATTATTTATTGAAGAAAAAAGAATAAAAAATATTCTTGAATATTTAAAAACAGAGTCCAAGACTTATTTTAAAAACCTAATTAAAGTTATCCAAAAAGATAAGAAAAATAAATTTGTTGAAAAGTTATTTATTAATCTGACAAAACTCCAAATAAAAAGTTTATCCCCCTTTTTCTTATTTGAGATTATAATTCAAAATAAACTTTGGCTTATAAAAAATCCTATGTATTTAAGAGATAGAGTTAATGAAATTTTAAAATCTTTCAACCCAAAATGGGGTAAGCTTTTTGAAAGTAATATTAAATCTATTTTTGAAAAAAAGGATATTGAATTTTCAAATCTTGAAAAAAAATGGATTAGAGGTGACTATCAATTTTTGATGAGATATTTTATAGATAGTAATCTATTACCCACTATTAAAGATATTTCCAAAAAAGAGATGATTCAAAAGTTGTCCTCTTTTTTAGTTGATAACTCCTTGTTAGCAATAGGTTATTTAGTAGAATTAAATATAATTCATATAAAAAATACATCTTCATTCAGAAAGCTATTTACTAAAGAACTTATTCTAAAAATAATTTACACTCATTTTTCAGATTCATCAGTTTTTTTGGAAGAGATTCAAATGTATTTTAAAGAATTAGATCATCTAACTAAAGAAGATGAACTATTCTACAAAAGTATAAATTTGATATTGTCAAACTACGTAGTTGAAAATAGGAACAAACAAAATATTATTCCTGAACTTATTTACATAGTCGAACAAAGTGCGGATAAAAATTCTACTCAGTTAATTGGCCAACTTAAACGTTTTTTTATTAAAACCCAAAATGGGCCATTAAAACACTCTCAATTACAGGTTCAAATGAGAAGAGATGTGATGGGATTAGATACTTTTAGTTACTATATCGAACTAGGCTTTTATCCACTGGAAGTTGGAGACTCAATTAAAAAAGGGTTTTTCAAAAGCATTGCTAAGGGAAATCCTCTTTTACTAAAAAAAAGACTTTTTCGTTGGTCAAAAGATGATAAAACGCTAAATCGACTTTTAAAATTAGTTGAAAGTAAAAAGGATAGATTCCTACTTATATCAATAATTCATCCACAACTTATATTATTTCTAAAAGATCTTCCTCATTTCATCAAATCGATATTTTCAGATAAAGACCTATCATATGATGAAAAGCCTGACAGTGAGAACACACTTTTATTACTTTTGTCTTCTTGGTCAAAAGTAAACTTCAATTTGAGTCCTTATGAATTAATTGTTCCCTTAATTGGAGAATTTTTAAGATTAAATAATATAACATTTGAGTATTTTAAACTTAAATTAAACACCCCAAATCTTAAAATAAAAAGTACAATAGACTTTACACAAATGATCTCTTTATTTGAAAAAAAAACCAAAACAAAAAAAACTGACAAGATTGAAATAATAGATAGTTCAGAGATTTATAAAAATGAATTGCAGGAGGGTATATCAATTAAAAATTCAGGACTAGTCATTGCTTGGCCTTTTCTAAATATTTTATTTTCAAAAATGGGATTATTGGAAAATGGAACTTTTAAAAGTGACGAGGCAACACAGAAGGCAATCATTGCGACGCAATATTTGGTTGATGGGAAAAATAAAATAGATGAAACAGAATTACTCTTAAATAAAATTTTATGTGGAGCTGATATTGATTTTTTTGTTGATGATTCACTTCAACTAAATGAAATTGAAATAGGGATATGTGATACAGCTCTTAAAACTATAGTTTTCCAATGGGGAAAAGTAAAAAGTATAAATACTCTACGTGATTATTTCTTTAAGCGTAAAGGAGTATTGAAATTTGATCAAAATATTAATGCAGACTTATTCGTTGAAAAAGAAACAAGAGATATATTAATTAAATTTTTACCTTGGAATCTTTCTGTCATTAAGACTAGTTTAATGAATAAAAAATTGACTATTCATTGGAAATATAATTAGAAATGAATCAAAATATAAGCGATATTGAAAAAAACTCCATTACTTACAAGAATGAGTTAGGATGGTTAAATGAATTAATTGAGGCCCGTTTTAAACAGCACTTTTCTAACAAGCTTATTAATGAAAGTTGTTTTATTCCTCCAGATATTTCAGGTGACAGAAGTAAATATGCTAATTGGGTCAAAAGATTAGGTCTTGATAATTTTGAGCGTCTGGTAATTATATCTTCTCTAGCCTATGAATACTCCTCAAATACTTTTGATAAATTTTTAATTAAAAATAAAGGTTTGGACAAACGATTCACTGAATTTGGGGGGAAAGTTGATGATAAAAATTCAAGATTTATACCAACTCTTGAAACACTAATTTTTTTGTATTATGGTAATGAAGTAGGTTCAAAATTTAAAGCTCAAAGTTTATTTAATGATAATCATGTCTTTAACAAAAATGGTGTAATTACTTTAAGTTTAAAGACTGAGAATGATTCTGTACTATCTAGGATTCTTTCCCTTTCAGAGGAAGTAATTCAATTACTTACATTAGGAGAGGAATATAAACCGGATTATACTACAGAATTTCCTGCCAAATTAATAAAAACAGAAATGACCTGGGAGGAACTTATATTGAATCCTGTTATTTTAGATGAGATTAAAAATATAAATACCTGGTTGTTACATAAGGATGAGATTGATGAAAGTAAAGTATTAAGTAAAAAATTGAATAAAGGTTACAAATGCCTATTTTACGGTCCTCCAGGGACTGGAAAAACCCTTTCTACACTTCTAATTGGTAAGAAAAATAATAAAGATGTTTATCGAATTGATCTTTCTCAGATTGTATCTAAATATGTAGGTGAAACGGAAAAGAATTTAGCCAAGATTTTTAACATTGCAGAAAATAAAAATTGGATTTTATTTTTTGATGAAGCTGAATCCTTATTCTCTAAAAGAACGAGTGTTAATGATTCAAAAGATAAATTTGCCAATCAACAAACAGCTTATTTACTTCAAAGAGTTGAGGAATATAAAGGACTAATAATTTTAGCTACGAATTTAAAACCCAATATTGACAATGCCTTTTCAAGAAGAATACAATCCATAATTAACTTTACTATGCCCGATTTGAAAGAACGAAAAATACTATGGTCGAACTTTCTAAAAGATATTGCGGAAATAAATAAAGAAATCATTCAACGTTTATCTAAAGATTACAAATTAAGTGGAGGAAGTATAAAAAATATTATTCAATTTTCTTGGCTACTAGCGAAAAGAAATGGAACTGAAATAACAGAAAAAATAATACTGCAAGGTGTTCGAAGAGAACTAAATAAGGACGGAAAATCCATCGATTCCATTTAGTAAATTTTTATATTAGTAATATTCTTATTAATTAAGTTTTGGCAGAGGAAGATATAGACGAAAAAGAGGAAGGTAGTTCACCTAAGAGTATTGGTATTTCGAAGGAAATATTAGGAAATAAAGTTGATATTCAGGGTGAAGAAGCTAAGGGGTCAGTAGATGGCGTTTCTGCCACAATAACTGGTCCCTCTGATGCATATGTTATACAAGCTACGTTAACTAAATCAGATAGTGGTATTCTTATTACAGGTCAAGGGGAATATACAAATGGCCCAATTGAAGGTCAGCTTACTGCAACTTTAAATACCGACGAAAATTATATTCCAGACCCAAGTACATTAAATGTAGGTGGAGGAGTTAAAATATCAAAAGAAATCTCAGGGATTTTAATTGAACTTGAGGGAACCATGGAGAACGGTTCACTTGCAAGTCTGTCAGGGACTATTCAAGGTCCAGAAGGGACATTTTATATTAATGCTTCAGTTATAGATGGTGGAGATACATATACTATAACAGGAGAAGGCGCTTATGTTGTAGGACCTGTAGAGGGAGCCCTAAAGGCCGAGATTTTAGCAGATAAATCCTTTAATATAGATCCATCTTCTCTAAATATTGGTGGGCAAATAAATATTGATAAAGAGGTTGTAGGAGTAACAGTTAATCTCTCAGGAACAATGGAGGGAGGTTCAATGTCAAATATTTCTGGTACAATTGAGGGCCCCGGTGGAGCATTTATAATAAATGCAGCTGTTGTTGATAATGGAGGTGCATACACTATAACAGGAGATGGAGCATATTCAGCAGGTCCCCTTCAAGGTAGTTTAAGTGCAGAAATACAAACAGATTCTGCTTTTAATATAGATCCATCATCACTAAATATTGGAGGAGATATTTCCTTAAGTGAGGAAATAGCAGGTAACCAAATTGACCTTTCTGGTACTGTGGCAGAAGGTTCACTTTCTTCTCTTTTAGGAACTGTAGTAGGACCTGCACAATCATATTTAATTAATGCTTCAGTTGTCGATAATGGAGGTACATATACTATAACAGGAGATGGAGCCTTTAGCGCTGGACCTATCCAAGGTAGTTTAAATGCTCAGATAGAAACAGACTCCGCTTTCAATATAGATCCCTCTTCTTTAAATATTGGTGGTGATGCCATTGTAGATACAGAAATTGCTGGTTTTAAAATTAATATGGCCGGTACAGTAGAAAAGGGATCTCTATCAAGCTTGGTTGGAACAGTTGAAGGCCCTGGCGGAGCTTTCTTAATTAATGTTTCGGTTATCGATAACGGAGGTACTTACACCATATCTGGTTCTGGAGCCTTCATAGTTGGTCCTGTTCAAGGGAATCTAGAAGCTCAGATTGAAGCTGACTCAGCATTCAATATGGATCCTGGTTCATTAAATATTGGGGGTGACGCGACAGTAGATACCGAACTGATGGGAATCAAGATCAACATGACAGGCACCGTGGAGAACGGATCTTTAGCAAGTTTAGTGGGAACCATCATTGGGCCAAATGATTTTTTCACAATTAATGCTGCAGTAGAAGAAAATGGAGAACAATATAAAGTACTAGGTGATGGAACATTCACTGCTGGTCCTGTTGTAGGAAATGTTAATGGAGAAATTTTAACTGATCAAAGTTTCACCCCTGATATGGAAAGTGCAATACTTTCTGGAGATGCAACAGTTGATACTCTGCTTGCTGGCAATCAAATTAATATGGCTGGGGCCATGGAAGAAGGTTCATTAAAAAGCTTAGAAGGAACTATTAATGGGCCCAATGGAATGTATCTTTTAACAGCAGCAGTAACAGACAATGGTGATTCATATACTATTGAGGGAGGGGGAGCATTTACAGCTGGACCAGTTGAAGGTACCGTAGATGGGCAGATACAAACTGATAAAAATTTTAATCCAGATGTCAATTCTCTTCAAATTGGTGGCGATGCTACTGTAGATACTGAACTTGCAGGTAATCATATTAATATGGCAGGAGCCATGGAAAATGGTTCTCTTCAAAGTTTAATAGGCACCATTGAAGGTCCTAACGGCTTATATATGTTGTCAGTATCAGTAGTAAATAATGGTGAGGGATACACAATAACTGGGACAGGTAATTTTGCTGTTGGACCGGTAGAGGGAGTTGTATCGGGTGAGATCGGAACAGATCCAAACTTCAATCCACAATTGGATACTCTAAGTGTAAGTGGTGAAGCCAATGTTGACACTGAAGCAGCTGGACATCATATAGTAATGAAGGGTGTCATGGAAAATGGTTCACTTGTTAGTTTAGCTGGAACAGTTGAAGGCCCAAATGGACTTTATGTCATAACTGCCTCAGTAGAAGATAACGGAGAAGGCTATACAATTACAGGTGAGGGAGCATTTGCAAATGGTCCAATTCAAGGATCTGTGCATGGGACAATAAATACTGATCCAAATTTTACGCCAGATTTTTCTAGTCTTAGTATGGGTGGAGAGGCAAGCGTAGATACAGAGGTTGCTGGAAATCAAATAAATGTAAGTGCTGAGGTAAACAACGGTTATCTTGAAAATATATCAGGTACTGTTGAGGGTCCAGGAGGTCTATATGAAATTAGCGCTAAAGGTACCAGAGAGGGTGACCAAGGATATGATGTAGAGGCTAGCGGGGCTTTTACTTTTTTTGACGAAAAATTTTCCTTTGCACCACCAGCAATACTTCTTCCTGCAGGAGTACCGGGTGTATACATTGAAATAAGTAGTGAAATTGGTTTTGGAGCAAAAGCATCAGCAGACATGGTAACTGGCTTTAAAACAGATCCACATTTTATTCCTGATTTTTCAACTTTTGAGATTCGTTCTGCAACTCTTCTAGGCCAAGGGGAAGTGACTATTGACCTTTTTGGTGGAATAAGCGTAGGACTTCCATTTGCTAAAGTTTCAGCTGGTGTAAAAGCCCAACTTAAGGGAATAATTGAAGCCATGTTAACTCTAACTGCTGATGCAAAAGGAATTAAAGTGAGTGGAGATTTGTATGCCGTTCTTTTGGGGGCTCTTTTTGCTGCTGTAAAACTTAAATTTTTATTTTTTAAGAAGGAATTTGATTTTAAAATAATTGAGGGTAAAGTTGCTTCACTTGAAAAAGAATTTGGTCCAACAGATTTTACTTTTGAAAATATTCTAAAAGGATTTCAGTTTGGCATTGATGACATTTCAATCCCAGGAAAAGACATGAAAGCAAGCCCCCCAGACCCTGAGAAAACTGCAGGGGACAGTCAACAAGAACTTGATGATGCAAAGGCTGAGGACGACCAATCAAAACAAGATCAAGCAGACTCTGATTCAGATGCAGTTCAAGGTAAATTTTTAGGGGCTTCAAATTCAATATCTTCCCCTGAAACTGTCCAAACTAAATCCAATGGTAGTAGTTTGCCAGGTAATCTTAAATCTGGGGTTGAGTCGCTTTCAGGACAAGATATGTCTGATGTAACTGTTCATAAAAACTCTGATAAACCAGCTCAATTAAATGCTCATGCATATGCTCAAGGCACTGATATTCATTTAGGCCCCGGTCAAGAAAAACATCTACCGCACGAAGCGTGGCATGTTGCTCAACAAAAACAGGGCCGAGTCGAACCAACAAAACAATTTAAAGGAGAAGTCCCAATTAATGATGATGAAGGTTTAGAACAAGAGGCTGATGAAATGGGTAAAAAGGCAGAAGAAGTTGGTAATGATCAAGAATCAACTAGCGGTGCAGAGGCTTTTAGTGTCGAAAATACAGGCGTTCAAAGTGAAGTCCCTCAGCTAAAAACTATTTCTTCTTCTTCAATAAAGACTTTTCAGAATGCCGCCGATGATAGTCAAAATGTTTCTCAATTAAAGGAAATAGATACCTTAGCAAACAAAAGAGATAAATCTGGAATAAAACAATTACAGAGAATTGCAAACGGTTCTTTAACAAGTGATAGTCCAATACAAAAACATAGTTCTATTCCAAATGAAATTGATTCTCTTACATCAAATTATCAAGATCAAGAGAGTTTTGATAATCAAAGTGATATTAATCCTGAATCAATAGAAATTTAATGTATCGATTTACCTCAGGCTTAAAATATTCAGGAGCAACAGAAAAAGCTATTTCATATCTTGTTTTTCAATCTGAAAATGAGATTGGTCAAAAATACTTTGATAAAGAAAATTGGAAATACGAAGGAGAAAGACCAAAGGGAACAAGAGTATATACAAGTAAGTTTTATGGTAGAATTGAGCTTTTTAAAAAACCACTTTCAGAAAATAGAGCAAAGCAACTCTTCGAGGCACTTGATACTATTTCACCAGAAGAGAAACATCCTGCTCTTACTAATGGTTTTAAAAATGAGGCAAAAAGACTTTTTAATTCGATTGACCAAAACGTAATAAACTCATATTACAAATTCATTGATTTTTTGAATGAAGAGTATCAAATTGAAAATCTTTCAAAAAAAGAAACAAGCTTTAAAAGTTATTCTGATGATATTGGCCCTTTTTTAATGGGAAAAATTGGAGATAGGGAATTTTTACTTCCTGAATTTCCAAAACTTTACTTTGCTCCGTCTATTTGGAGATCCATTACTTGGTTTATTAATAATTACCTTTCTGGACCATATCCTGAGGATAAAATTTCATCTGATTCTGAATATTTTCATTGGAATAAATTAAAACTACCCCAAACATTTAATAATTCTTATTGCGAGGGATTAGCTTATTTCCTAATTGCAAATTTTATTATAATATATGAGGCTTTTAGTGATCGCGCTACTTGTGATTCGCTCAAATTATATATAGATTTAGTAAAAAATAAAGGTAACAGGCCTTGGCAAAAACTATTTTAATTTTTAAATAAATGGCAAAAT
>TARA_B100001175_G_scaffold28230_1_pt1 | contig 37180 bp, 39 predicted proteins | sample TARA_B100001175 | Tara Oceans TARA_B100001175
TGAAGGAAAAGTAATCTTGTCGCCAGATCTCTTCTGTACCAATAGGTCAATACCTTTGAACAATAATACACTGAATGCGCGATGAAGAAGCCCATCTCCATAGTGGCACTTGAGTTTAGTTTCAGAACCGATTACATTGTCTGAAGAATCAACAAGAATACATCGCTCCTGCATCATATCTGCTTGCGAGCTATCCTGTCCGCTAAGTGCCCCATCATGACTCGCCATAATTCCCGGAGGAATCGGCAACATATAATCGAAATCCACTTTTATGGCAATATCCTTGTTCCTATGGGTAATAATCCACCAATGACCAAGTCAATCACTCTGCTTGGATTCCTACCATCTATAAACCAAACATTCGGAACATATTGCGCTATTTGGGCTGCTCTACGAGCTTTGAGATCTATGCCGCCAGTAACATCCTCCTCTGTGTTATGGGAAGTCTCAGCCACTGTTTCCGGCGACCAAGCATCAAGTAATTTTGCACCTTCTCTACTCGGTGGCCTATCCATCATGCCCGGCGAGTCACCAAGCAGGAAAACTGAATATTCAACATTTGGAATCTCGACAGACAGCCTCACCATGAGATCGTCACCAGATAGTATGCCAAACTCGCTGGAGTCATCCTTACCTACTACGTCACCGAATGTCACCATGACTTCATTGGGGGGTGAACCGGCAAACGGTCCCAAACTACCAAGAAAGTCCGGCCCAGTTCCAGTAACCCAATTTGATGGAGGTAACGACGTGCATGAAATGCCTTTACTTTCTAGGCTACTCGTAACATATCCACTCAACTCAATCATGTCCTTACGAACCTGAGACACCGCCTGCCTCTGCCCATCTGAAATTGTACTGTCCACACCATCCGAGAGTCGCCATTTCTTAGCAGTGAGGTGTCCGAACGATCCAGCTCCGTGAACCAATATGACAGAGAACCCCCCATCTACTAATTTAGATACCATGGATGTCAGAGAATCTATCACTTCAGGCTTCACTGTTTTGTGTTTGGATTTGTCCGTAATGAGTCCACCTCCCATCTTGATGACTACCGTTTTACGCATTCTCTCACATGTCCGAGTCGGCCAAATGATTTGGGTTCTCCTACTCGCTTCAAGCACATAGGGTTCATTTCGGTAAGTCCTCTCGGACCCATATGGCAGAACCTAGTGAGATGGAAAATTTCCAAAGATGGTTGCAAACCCAACTTTCGATGACCTCATCTATCGAAGACCCAGTTGAGAGGGAAAGAAGAAGATTGCAGATAGAGTCTGCAATTAGAGAGGCCATTGCATTTAGGGAGTCATTGAGAATTCTTGAGGAGTTGCAAGTATCTCCTCCCTTCGTTAATTCCGAGTCGTCGGTAAGGAGTATCTCTGAACCGATAGAAAATAATTCAGAGTCTAGTAACTCAATATGTCCGAATTGTGACTCGGACCTAGAACAGGATCTTGGCTTCTGTACGATTTGTGGGGAAAGGAGCTAGTCACTCCTCTTCCCAGCGTGCCCTTGCAGCTTCGAACTCAGGATCATTATCCGGTAATACGTTCAGGAACTCACCAGGGACCGAATCTGCAAGATAAACTGTTACACCAGCATGCCAGATTGTATCGCCAGAGGCCACCATCCTAGCAGTATCAACTTCCAATAGCGTTGGACTAGCATGATGCACATGCCCCGCCTCAGCCGCCGCCCTTATGGTAGCAGAAAGGTGAACGTGTGAACGCCCACTCGGAGTTATCCCGACCTCAATCAGATTTTCCGCTTCGTCAGGGGAGCATGGGTAATAGAGGAGAGGAGGAATATTCTCTGTCGGCAAGTCCAATTCGATCTCAAGACTATGCCCATATGTGGCCCTCATCATGTTCCCCCTCACTTCGTATCTGCCCTTGGGGTCAGTCTCAGAAATTGCCCTGAAATGATGGGGCCTCAACCAGTGAAACCTTCTCTCGTTGGACTTCTTGAATTGGAAGACTATGTCCTTCACATCAATCCATCCATTGATGTCCATCTCTAGATCGAACTTCTCAGGAGCATGTCTGAGAACTAAGGCCAGCCTCCTTGCTATGGTGTCTCTTTCATTCCCTCTCATTATGAATTTGCCTTCAGAATTACATGCAGGGCATAGGTCGTCGTCTGAGAAATATCCGTGTGTGCTGCACTCTCTAATCATAGTATCAATCCATCGAGAAGCAGTTATTTCATGAACCCCTCGGTCATAATTCTCTAAATTCAACCTACTCAACGGTTATGTCCCTGATATTGTACGCGATACTGTGAAGGCCGTAATCGTTGACTGGATGAGGACTCCGTTCCACCGTGCCCACAAAGGAGACCTATCCAACGTCAGACCTGATAGGATGCTAGGGCAAATCACCCGGCAATTACTTTCCAGGGCTAGTAAGCCGGGTGGGATACCGATATACAAATCGGATGGAAGCCCATTCATTGACGACGTTCTAGTTGGATGTGCGTACCCAGAAGGAGAGCAGGGCTACAACATAGGCAGGATATTGTCACAAAACACCGGATTCGATCATGCTGAAACCATCCCAGGTGCGACGTTCAATAGGCTGTGCGGCTCTTCAATGCAAGCTATTCTTACTGCAGCAGCACACATAGAAGTCGGATGGGGGGAATGCATCCTTTGCTCAGGCGTGGAGTCAATGAGCAGGGTACAAAGAAGAGGCTTCAATTGGAGCCCTGATCCTGAATTGGAGAAGTATTCTGATGCATATGTGAATATGGGAACTACTGCTGAGAACGTCGCTGAAAAGTGGCAGATATCCAGAGATGAGCAGGAACTATTCGCCTTGAATTCGCATATTAAGGCCAGTCAAGCAGTCCAATCGGGCTTTTTTGTCGATGAATTGGGATCTGTCTGGGACCCCCATGAGAACGACTCCGCCTATATCCAGATTCAATCTGATGGTTGTATTAGGCCCGATGCGAACAAGGAATCTATGTCCAAACTAAAACCGGCCTTCAGTGACGACGGCACTGTAACAGCAGCTACTTCATCACCGCTCACAGACGGAGCAGTTTCATTGCTTGTATGCAGCGAGGATTTTGCAAAATCCAACAATCTCCAACCGCTCGCCCGCATTGTTTCCGGTGCTGTAACCGGGTGTGACCCCGCCTTGATGGGGATTGGCCCTGTCGAAGCCACCAGACTCGCCCTCTCGAGGGCCAACTGGGACATAGATTCAGTAGACATCTTCGAGATCAATGAGGCATTCGCATCACAATGTATAGCGGTAATTAGGGAGCTGGGAATAGATGAGGACAGAGTCAACATAGACGGAGGAGCGCTGGCTTTAGGGCACCCACTTGGGGCCTCAGGAGCCCGGATTACAGGAAAGGCCGCCTCCCTTCTTCAAAGAACTAATTCCAAGCGCGCAGTTGCCACCATGTGCATAGGTGGGGGAATGGGAATCGCTATTGCTATAGAGGCCCCTTGACCAGAAATCCGCTGCAGTTGGGGCACCTGTCACCAATATTCAGTTCCCTAGGCATCACTGCAAGTATGCTGTGACACTCGGGACATGATGCTAGAACTTCTCCTTCATTCAGCATCCCTCCTGTATTGGGGATGTTAACTGAACCAGAATACCATCGCAAAAATGCCTCGCTCCTTAGAGTTGGAAACCTCCGGAATGTGCTTATTCCAAGTAAGAAGTATAGTGCACCCTGTAATGTCTGACCTTCTGAGAACATCGCCATCCCTGATACGATCAGGGAGAATCCACACATCAAAAGGAATATTGAACCCAGCCATGGCCCTGGTGAACCTCTTGATCTGAGTGAGAATGCCGCTGCTATGCCAATTGGAATTGCCAATAGGGAAATCGCAATTGAACCCATTATTCCCAGTGATGGACCGTATTGAAGCAATGAAATAGCCAGAAGTAGAATTAGTATCGTCATTACTGAGATAAAAATCACTAAATTCCTGAGTAGTCTATCCATGGCCTTCACCTTCCCCGGTTTCCCATGCAGGCGACGCACTCATGAATCACACGGCTATGCGGTACATGTGAGCAGAGACACGGGAGTTACCATGGCAAGTCGATGCCTTGAGGGTAAGCGAATACTTCTGGCCGTTACAGGGGGCATTGCAGCTGTGGAATCTGTAAAATTGGCTAGGGAGTTGAGAAGGCATGGAGCATCTGTTTCTCCAATGATGTCCAAAGACGCAACTAGGGTGATTTCTCCACTCGCACTGTCATGGGGGTCAGGAGTCGATGTTATGACCAACTGGGAACCATCAATGTCCCAGTTAGACGGTTTTGACGCCATACTGGTAGCACCAGCCACAAGAAACACCATCGCGAAGCACATACATGGGATTATGGACTCACCAATCATGATGGCATTAGCAGCTTCCCGAGGCAATAATACACCAGTATTGTTCGTTCCATCGATGCATAATGATTTGTTCGATGACCCCGTCACTGATGGTCTTCTTTCCTCGGTCTTGGATTCTGGTGCTCACATTCTAATCGATGATGAGGAGGAGGGCAGGAGAAAGCAACCTGATCCAGTTTCGATAGTGGCCGAATTATGTCATATTTGCAACTCATCTCTACCTTCAAGACGTGTTGTGGCCATAACTCTGGGAGCCAATAGGGCCCCAATAGACTCTGTAAGGGCAATACAAAACGCATCCTCGGGAAGAACGGGGTGGGCTATTGCCGAGCACCTCCACAGAATGGGCCATACTGTGATATGTATTGCTGGAAAAACTTCGGTTAGGTCTAGCTTCACTATGCCAAATGTACAATTCGATGGAACCCCGCAAGGCATGCTGTCAATAGCGAAGTCTGTCGCTTCTGGTAAGCCCAGACCAGAAGTCTGGATACATGCTGCCGCTGTCCTTGATTATTTCCAGAAACCAATTCAGGGCAAGAAGCTCAGTGGCGATGGTGACTGGACCCTGGTTCTCAATGAAGGCCCCAAACATATTTCCGAGCTCTCAGACCTGGTCGAGGGATCCTTCAGAATAGGCTTCAAACTCGAGATAAACTCATCCCATGAAGATCTTGTCAGCCGTTCTTTGGAACAGATATCGAGATATGGAATTGATGCAGTGGTGGCAAATAATCTCGAAGATCTGGCAAATGACAACGGGCCCCGCTGCCGGATTGTATTGCCAGACGGCTCATCCTCTGTAATCAGAGATCAGATGTCCATGTGCGAATCTATAGAGTCCCTAGTATCGCTACATGAGCTAAGATAGATGCGAATAATTCAAGCCACGGTTATTCTGGGTCCTCATCATGACAGGGCGTGGCAAGGCCAAGAGAGGCATCCCCGCCAAGTCAGACTTCAATTCCTGGTACCCATCAATTGTTGAGATTGCTGACTTAGTAGACAAGAGGTACCCAATCAAGGGAATGGATGTCTGGAAGCCATATGGCCTTTCTGCAATGTCTTTGATAGACAGCCTTGCAAGGCAACAGATGACTAATACTGGGCACTCCGAATACAGATTCCCATTGCTCGTTCCAGAAGACCTTTTGGAGAGGGAGAACAAGCTCGTTTCGAGACTCAAAGCTGCAAGAGCAGCGGGCGTTGATCCATCAGAACTCAGAATCGATGAGGAAGACTCCGGCTTCAAGAAGGAGGTCTACTGGGTAACACATGGCGGGGAAAACGAGCTCGAAGTACCAATGTTTCTGAGGCCTACATCCGAGACTCCGATGTATACAATGTTCTCTCTTTGGGTCAGGAGTCATGCAGACCTACCCTTGAAAACCTTCCAGATCGTAAACACATTCAGGTATGAAACAAAACAGACCCGTTCTTTCATCAGAGTCAGGGAGATACATTTCTTTGAGGCGCACACCGTACACGCCACCGAGCAAGATGCTACAGCCCAAATCGATGAAGATGCACAGATGGTTCAGAGTATCCTGCACGACCTATGCCTTCCCAGCATAGTATCCAAGAGGCCAGTCTGGGATACATTTCCCGGTGCATGGTACACTATGGCAGCGGATGTTGTAATGCCTAACGGTAGAACACTCCAAGTTGCGACATATCACCATTATAGGGACCAGTGGGCAGGAGCTTTCGACCTTTCATACGAAGATCCGGATGGGAAAACTCAGCTTTGCCACCAGACAACATTTGGCATGTCGGAGAGATTACTAGGATCGGTCGTCGGTATGCATGGCGATGACCAGGGGCTGATTATGCCACCCGCAATCGCACCTTTCCAGGTGGTCCTATTCCCCGTGGCGGCACATGTGAATGAGAATGTTATACCAGCCATAAAAGACCTAGCCCAGTCATTAAGGGATTCCGGATTCAGAGTCAAACTGGATGATAGGGAAGTTAGGCCAGGGGTCAAGCATTATGATTGGGAAATCAAGGGAGTCCCAATAAGGCTTGAGCTCGGCCCTAGGGATCTCGAATCAGGAAGCTGTATACTCTCAATTCGCACGGGCGGAAAAGAAGAAGTGCCAATCGAAGGGATATCCGATACAATAGGGAAGAAACTCCATTCCATTTCAGAAGAATTGCGGGCTAGATCATCCGTTCACCTAGAATCACTAGTCCGCCCGTTCCCGGGAGTCGTGTCCATCGGGGATAAATGGGAACTTGCTGCTGAAATCGATGACGACGTAATCTATGAGATTGCCTTTGACGGAAACGATTCCGACGCAGAGATTCTCGAGAAACTTACGGGTCTAGCAATACTGGGAGATTGCGACGAACCATATCCAGAGCCGACTCCTTGTGTGGTAACTGGAAGGCCCACTACAAGGAAGCAGCACCTTGCTAGAATGTACTGACCTATCTCTTCCTCAACATCAGGCGTAATGTCAACAGTCCGAAAACAGTCATTAGAGCACCATCAATAATCCCGCCAGTGCCGGCTTCGCCCCAAGAGCTAAGATCATTGTACTCTGGTAATTCCGACCATAGTAGTCTTGTATTTTCATCACAACCTTCTGCCGGGTCTTCGACATCCGACATTACAGAAATATCCCCAACTGTTCCATTGCTGTATGCAATGGCCACGCCCTCTAGACTCAGAACCGAGAGATAGGTATAGGGAGGTGTGGTAACCATCCAATTTTCGGTCTGGATCCTTACAGTCTCTCCTGCCATCCAGCTAGAACCGCCTTGGTCCACAATTTCATTTGAACCGTTTTCTGAAACAACCCATGAGATGCTATAGTTTGATGATATATTCATTCCAGTAACTGTCCATGAAATCAGAAGGCTACCCTCATCGACCGTAGCCGATGAGGAGTATGTCAATTCCTTGGGCACAACTTCATCTTCACACAGTGGGACGTAGCTACCGATTCCTATAGCTACGTTCGATACTACAATTGAGAGGCACAGTAGGCTAATTACAATCGAGAACACAGGTCTCCTTGGATTGATTACAGCATCTGAAGAGTCTTCTGCGGTATCTTCTACTTCAGGTAGCTCCACTCCTCCATTGCCATTTGAAACTGATATTCCATGCACCTTTGGTTTAGCTGGCCTACTTACTCCCATTTCCTCCAGCGCATCCCTCCCATATATCCTCTCGGCCATAGAATAGAGCTCGGGATTTTCCTCAATTTCAGATGGTTCGATTGAGCCATCAAGGAGTCCCTTGAGCCTATCCGAGTCGCTCATATTGAGTGCTCCACTATGCATACTTCATCAATCAAACGCTAGGATGACCTAAAACTAGCCTGTTCAGACACTGTTGACAATATTCCGAGCCTTTGCAGCAATCTCATTCCTAGTAAGCCCCATGTGGTGCATGAGATCAGAGCTCTCCCCACTCTCACCGAATCTATCTTTCACTCCAACCATCTGAATAGGATAGCCTCCAGTTGTTGAAAGATATTCTGCCACGGCACTACCTAGGCCCCCTATTATGGAGTGATCCTCAGCAGTGACAATACCATCACATTCTGCTCTGATGTCATCGAGTAGGTTGGTATCCAGGGGCTTTATTGTATGCATATCAATAACGCTAGCACTGACTCCCTCGCCTTCAAGCATTTTAGCAGCCTCAATAGCCTCGGAAACCATTACTCCACATGCCACTATCGCTACATCGCTACCTTCTCTTAGTACGGACCCCTTCCCAATTTTTAGATTATTCACAGTTTCAGAATCATACATTCTGGGAGTCTTGTTTCGAGCAGTTCGGGTGTATGATGCATTCCCGTGATCTAGGAGTTGCACGGTCAACTCTTCGGCCGACAGATCATCACAGGGGGTAATCACAGTCAGACCGGGTATGGTTCTGTAGATTGCCAAGTCTTCTATCGATTGGGCACTACTACCATCAGTTCCCGTATGAATTCCACCATGACTGCCACATATGTGAACCGCTAGGCCGGGCCTTGAAATGCCGTTTCTAACTTGCTCGAATGCACGTTCAGTGAAAATAGCAAACGTGCTAGCGAACGGTACCTTGCCCGAAGAAGCCATGCCAGCAGCAACCAGCATCATGTTCTGCTCCGCAATCCCGAGTGAAACCGTTCTCTCCGGGAACTCAGCCCTGAAAAGGCAAGATTTGGTAGATTTACCTAGATCGGCTTCAAGAACAACTACTCTAGGGTCTTCAGATAGTCTCAGTAACGCCTTTCCATAGCCGTCTCTCGATGCGCCGCCGGCGGATGGTGCACTCATGACAACTCCTCCAAAGCCAATGCCAACTCTTCGTCATTGGGGGCTTTACCATGGAACGACGGATTGTCCTCCATAAACGAAACACCCTTTCCCTTCACTGTATGTGCAATAATGGCCGAGGGGCCCGAACCAGCCGATGAAGCCCATTCCAGAGCCCCGACAATTTCCTCCATGTCATGCCCATTAATCTCTTTGACATTCCATCCGAAGGACTCAATTTTGGATGCCACATCTCCCACCTCCATCTGCACATTAACGAAGTCATCATTTTGGATTCTATTCCTATCAACTATCAGCTTCAATCCTGAAACATCATGGAAGTCAGCTGCCATCAGGGCCTCCCAAATCTGCCCTTCCTGAACTTCACCATCTCCTACCATGACCCATGTTTCCCTTTCGCTCGAGTCCATCCTGGCTGCCAACGCGCAACCCAGGCCGAATGATAGCCCCATGCCCAAGCTACCTGCAGAGAAATCCACGCCATCCGTCCATTTCATGTCAACATGCCCCTGACAAACTGAACCTAGCGCTCTGAATGTCGACAGGTCTTCATCATTTAGGAAACCCATCTCACGAAGGATCGAGTATACCGCGGGACTAGCATGGCCCTTACTCATTACAAATCGATCCCTGTCTTCCCAGTCTGGGTCGTCGACGTTGAACCTTAGTCGAGTCCCATATAGGCCAGCAATAATGTCAATCGCTGACAGTGATCCTCCCGGGTGTCCTGCACCAGCCTTGTGAATCATTTTCACTATGTGCTTCCTACAGACATTCGCTAGTTCCTCTAGCTCAGGGATTGACATATCCATCCCCTCGGCTCGCCCTTCCATGACGCTCCTACAAAATCTAACTAATGATGATTTCCGGACACAGAACAAATTCTTATCACATGCTGCTCAGTGTCACTACACATGGCGGCCCAACCCGTGCCGCTTTCTGGGAATGAAGAATGGCGCAGTAAGCTTGCAAAACTCCCTGTCCCACTAGCGGTTTCCTCAGATCCCTTATCCATGGCGTGCCTGAAATCTCTAATCGAAGAAGGCAGAGTTTCCCGTGAACAGGGCATTAGTCTATTCGAAAATCCGTCCCTTTCCTCAGTCTCATCCTTAGCAGACATGGTAAAGAAGTCAAGATATGGCAATAATGTATTTTTCAATGAGAATCTCCATGTCAATACGACCAATGTTTGCGTCCTGGCATGTCGTTTCTGTGCATTCAGAAAGGGACCTAGACATCCCGAAGCGTATTCCTTGGATATTGATGAATATCTAGACAGAATACGACCACTCTCAGAATCCATCGATGAGGTGCATACAGTTGGAGGACTTCACCCCAAGTGGGATGTCAATGATTATTGCACTCTTTTCTCGGCAACCAAGGAAGAATTTCCCAATATCCACATCAAGGCCCTTACTGCTGTAGAGATCAAGCACCTATCGAAAACCTCTTCGCTATCCGTCGAGGAAACACTATCCAAGCTCTCAGAAGCTGGACTTGATTCGCTGCCGGGGGGTGGAGCGGAGATACTGGTGGATCACGTCAGAGACAGAATTTGTATGGGCAAGGAGTCTTCACAGGAATATTTGGATATACACTCAATAGCACATAAAATTGGAATGTCCACTAATTGCACCATGTTATTTGGCACTGTCGAATCTATTGAAGACAGGGTTACTCATCTGATTCGGCTTAGGGAACAGCAGGATGCCAGTAAAGGATTCCAGTGTTTTGTCCCATACCCATTTCTCCCCGATAAAACCAGACTTCCCGAAGCACAACTAGCAACTGGAAGTGAGATAATCAGGGTGATTTCGATTTCGAGGATTTTACTGGATAATATCCCACATATCAAAGCCTACAGGATGAATATTGGAGATAAACTGTCTTCACTCGCCCTCACATGCGGTGCCGATGATATTGATGGAACAGTCGGCCATGAAGAGATAATGCACGTCGCCGGAAGCTCCACTAGACTAGACACTAGCACAGATCAGCTTGCAGCACTTGTAAAGTCAAGTGGATCAATTCCCGTGAAAAGGAACTCTAACTATTCCGTATTTGAGAAATATACGACTAGCAATCCTTCTTACTCCAGGGTCCTGCCTCAGATAGGCATGACATAGGTCGGTGTAATGATGAGCTGGATGGATGTCTTAGGTAGAGTTTCATTCTCAAACTGCGATCCTATTTTCGATGGCATTGATCAGGAATGGTCGGTCCTACCAGCACCTCCTGCATGGCTCACAGGGCACGTTCTCAGGAAGGACTGCCTGACAGCCCCAATCCCAGCTGCCGACTATGCTTTGCACCATGACGAACTCTTCTTACTTCCTGATTTGGGTATTGTCAGTAGTGGAGATGTTGGGTCCGTGCTACTTTTTGGCTCAAGACCACTTGAAAGTATGAGGGACATCGCTCTGCCCTCGGACTCTTCCACATCAAAGGTGCTGCTAAGATGGGCACTCAAGAATAGAGGTCTAGACCCTAAATTCGTTGATTCTGGACCCGATATCGATACAATGCTGGAGAAATGCGATGGTGCCCTCCTAATTGGCGATAGGTCTCTCATGGCGTCAAGAAAATATCCCGACCTGGTAAAACTGGATCTCGGTAGAGAATGGAATGACACCACTGGTTTACCCATGGTTTTCGGTGTTTTTGCTGCTAGAAGGGACGCTCCAGAGAAACATCTGAAGAGAGCGTACAGGGATATGATGACACAGCTAACAAAATTCGAGTCAAATGGGAGATGGAGGAAAGAGGTAATTTCTAGGTCATCAGAGAAACTAGGATTTCCCTATGATAGGATGGAAGACTATTTCCAACGCGAGGTCAGGAATAGGATGACGGACAGGGACGTCGAAGGATTGACGACCTTCCTGAAGGTTGCTTGTGAGATAGACAAGGGACCTGAGTGGGCGTTTCACTCGGAATAGTTGAGCCTCTTACTCGCCACCCACTCTAGCAAATCTAATGCTACTTCGCAAGACTCTGCCACGACTATGTCCCTATCATCTTTGAATTCTTCAAGAACGCCCAGTGCAGTTCTATCGCCTATCGCGCCCAATGCCTCGGCTGCCTCGTGCCTTACCATCACATCTTCATCCATGTCTCTCAGCCTCTCAGTCAGGTATGGAATTGCATGGGAATCTTGCATTTGGCCCATCACATAGGCAATCTCATGCTTCAGTAGTGCGGAATCCGAAGAAAATGCTGCTGCCAGGGCATCTACTGAGTCATCACCACCTATATTCCTCAATGCGAATAGTGCCCTCATCCTTTGGAACATCTTTTCATCTTCGTTGCAAATTGTCTTTCTTAGGTTGCTGACGTCGGAATCCTTACTTGGAGGGGCGGGATCTACAGAATCAAACTCACTCATTTCCGGTTTTTCGTCCACCATCTAATCACCTGATCCAATGAATTTAATCGAGTCCACATCTAGTGTTTCCCTAACCATCCCTATCCTTTGCCCCTCCTTAAGGAATAGGCGTATCGCATCCCTACCGTCTTCTCCGTAGTCTAGAGTCCTTTCGTTAACGTACATTCCCACAAATTCCCTATTTGTGTCATCGTCTATTCCCCTTCCCCATTGTTTAGCAAACTCAAGTGCTGCAGACGGGTTGGCCAGAGAATGTTCTATACTGTTTCGAACGTCCTTTGTTAGTGATTCGCACAATTCCATGCCTAGATCTTTCCTCACAATATTTCCGCCCAGTGGAAGAGGCAGTCCGGTTTTCTCATTCCACCAGACTCCAAGGTCTAAGAGCAGCTCCACTCCTTCGGACTCCCATGTTAGCTGGCCTTCGTGAATAATCAATCCCACATCGTATTCTCCATTGTATACCGCTGGTAGAATCTCATCGAAGGGCACGACCTCGACCTCGACGTCACCCCATGCTAGCCTCAATGCCAAGTATGCGCTGGTACCGAGACCCGGTATCGCTATCTTCGACTTCTTGGCTTCATCAACTGTCATGATCTTCTTTGTAATCAGCATTGGGCCATATCCTTCGCCCATAGAAGCCCCACAATTCATGAGATGGTACTTTTCGGATATTTCTGGAAATGAATGTATGCTTACAGCTGATACTTCGTATTCCCCATCAAGGGCATGTTTGTTGAGCGTCTCAATATCTAGAAGAACGTGCTCATACCCTCTGCCACCAGTATCAATTGCTCCTGTCGTCATTGCATGAAACATGAATGCATCATCTGGGTCCGGGGAATGTCCAACTCTGTATGCCTTCGCGTCGTCACTCATGCCCCTTCGACAAACAACGTATAGAAAATTCCTTGCTTGCTCAATTGTGCATGGTAACAGTGAATAGCCATCGCTGACTCCCAGATTTATGCCTGACCCTACCAAGCTTTCAACGGCCACTGGCCAACTTGGACCTATATGTTCAGTCACTGGCAGGGCATTGACCTTCTCAGAAGCTATCGTCGTCGATGATCAATTCGTTTGCTACGAGGCATACTTAGAAATGACAGGTACCGAATCAGCTACAGATTCTAGGGAAGTACCTACTAGTCTAGTCCTAGAATAGATGAGCATGTTCATGTGCTAGCCTCCATCCAATGGCTCATGGCATCCGGATGGAGTAGGTTCGCTCTGAGATTTAGCGAATACTATCAGTCACTTGGGGTATCTGATATCTGGACCCCTCCCCGATTGAGATCAAGAGAATGGATGTTCATTCCATGGGGTAGTAAGCCTCCGGATAGGCACAGGGCCCTGCCGACAAAGGGGGATCTTCTATCATATCTGCAAACTAGGGGGCCCCACTCTTGCTTCCACAGCACTGCCTACTATGAAGACCCAAGTGAAAGGAAGATGTCAGATAAGGGGTGGCTAGGAGCAGATCTAATTTTTGACTTAGATGGCGATCACTTGCCCGGTGTTTCGGATAACGACTTCCCTGGGATGATGGAAAAAATTCAGGAGCAGGCATGGAGCCTTTGGAACGACTTCCTTCAGCCCGAATTCGGCTTCAAGGAGGAATACGTACAGACGACATTCTCCGGCCATAGGGGATTCCATATCCATGTACGCGATCCGGCTTATCTTCACCTAGACTCCAATGCTAGAAGAGAATTAGTCAACTACATTACAGGTGTCGGCATCGATGTAAAATCGGTAATGGCAGGCCCAAATATTGGGTGGTCTGAAAGAATAGATCTGGGATTCGAGAAAGTTGTTGCCGAATTATTGACGATTTCATCAGATGACCAATCCTCCAATCATTTAGCCAGAGAGATGGATGGCAATCTCAAATCTAGAGGAATCCCCTCTTCCACAACCTCGATTAAAAATTTGGCAACTGAAGCATCGACAGGAGGCAGGATTGACAGACTCAGGGAGGACAACAGTAGGTCCGTCTTTACGACCAAGAAACTCAATGAGTCTTTCTGGGAACTGGTGAAGGGCGCTCCTCTGGCCGTGGGGGAGACTGATGAGAACGTGACTGTGGATGTAAAGAGGGTAATCAGATGGGTTGGAAGCCTTCACGGTAAATCTGGACTCAGGGTCACTGAGTTCCCTCTGGAAAGACTTGAACCAGATAAACCGAATTCCTTCGATGCGCTATCCAGTACTCATGTCTTTAGCACCCAATCCTCGATCAAGGTCGAACTGGTTTCTGACGATGTGACGGCCAGGATCGCCAATCAAGATGTGTCTGGTTCTTCAGGAGATATTTTTCACGTTCATGAGGCCATGGCCACATTTTTGTCCCTCAAGGGGTGGGCAAGGACTGTAGAATGACCATAACTCACTAACCTATTCACAGAATATTGAATAGTGTAGAGTTTCGGATTCGCTACAGTGGGGCATATGGCAGACGACGAAGAAACCGAAGGTTGGCCATCGGGAATGCCACTTCCGCCCCCTCCTCCCGGGATATCAATGCCCCCTCCTCCGCCCCCTCCACCTCTACCAGAAGGAGATGCTGAGGACCTGATTGATGATTCACCTCCAGCACCAAGGGCCCCCAGTGATGAGCAAGACATTGAGCCCAATGATTTCCAGGCTCATTGGGAGAAGAGGAAACTAGGCGACGAAGTGAAACCATCTGGGAACAGGGATAGCATGTATGGCCACATAGACAGAATTTCATCTGGCCAGGTAGGGACACTCCTAGACCGATTTTCCGATAGATTCGGGTCAGAACTAGACAGGGAGATCATCGTGCTTAGAAAGAAGCAGCAACAGGATATGTTGGCAATTAAGCCCATAGTTGAGCTAATTTCAGCTCCTGAATCCGAAGATCAGACGGAAGATGGGGGAGATTCGGAAGACGCTGGAGATTCGGAAGACGAGTTTCCAGAATTTTTCTCCATCGTCAATGAGCTGCTGGGCAACATGCCCGAGGATTTCGTTCAAAACTTCATCGAGTCAGACTCGTTCTCGCTATTCCAGAATGTGGGAGATGACCCATCTAGTTGCAATACGGAAACTAGGAGCGAGTTCTTTACGATGATCAACACAGTACTTGGGGACCTACCGGAGAGTGAAATAAACGATTTCGTCGCTTCTCCCGGTTTTCAGGTGTTTCAGAGAATGAGTGAGATATACGGAGAGTGAAATTTTGGGTCTATTAGAGAAGGCAGGAAAGATTGCAGATGACAGCAAGGATGACGAGGAGCCTCCAGCTGCTGTGGCTGAGAAAGTAGTTCTGAAAGAACCATCACCCGTCGCAGCCAAAAAACCAAAGAAAGAGAAAAAGAAGAAGGCCAAGAAGGTGAAGAAGCCCAGGGTCAAGAAGGAGAAGAAGCCCAGATCTTCAGTCAAGGAGCTTCCTGATGGCTTCGAAATTGCAGGACGCGCCAGAGGTTCTCTTAGGTTCATTGTCGACTTCACAGTCAATTTTGGCCTAATTATTGGATTGATTGTTTTCGGCTTGGTCCTGACATATACCGACATAACTTGGCCGCTGGTTCTGGTGCTCATTCTTTCCATATTCAATATGGCGGTAATGCCAATCCAATACAAGAGCTCAATGGGCAATGTAATTTCTCGTACTAAGTTCGTCAATTCTCGTGGCGATTCTGCGATTTTCTTGTATCACATGCTAAAGAATATCAATATCCCGGCATATCTCATATTCTTCGGCGGTCTACTAATCGCTATTTCGGCAGGAACGGTGTGGACTACTGCAACGAAAATCACAGTTGGGCTATCGATTGCAATAATCCTAATCCCTTTCCTAGATTGGGTCTTCCGCAGAACCAGAAAGGATAACCTCGGATTGTGGGAAGTTGCATTTGGTGGCGTCTGGCTAGTCAGATCAACTGAGACCTCAACCGACGGATCGAAATTCATGAAGAGGCTCGAATCAATGGCTCAGTATGCAGAGACCAAGGGATTCGTAGTTGATGAGGAAGAAGATTCCTAATCACTCGCTTTCCTCTATGCGTTGCTTGGCTAGCTCCCTCATGTCCTCGTGGTGCACGCCATCGTCAATACCCGCCTGATCGGATTCGTCTACAATCTCGACACCTAGAAGGGTCTCTATCACGTCTTCCATTGTAACTAGCCCCTCAGTACCGCCGAATTCATCTTTCACGATGAGAATCTGTGATTTATTCTCAAGCAATACATCCAATGCACGATCGACTGAGTCATCATCTCTGCAGGTGATTACCTCCCTAGCAATTTCTGACATTTTCTTATCATGATCGTCTACAGCAGCTCTTCGTAGTATCTCGCTTCTGAGAACTACTCCTCTGACGTCATCAATTGAATCCCCTGTTACGGGCATCCTACCGTGTATCATTATCGGAATGCTACCCATTACATCCGAAACTGTATCATCAACATTTACCGATGTGACAACTACACGGGGCGTCATTACCTCACTAACTCGAATCTCCCTTAATCTGAGTAGGTTGTGTATGACCGTTTCCTCATCCTCCTCGATTACTTGCGTCTCCTCGGCTATGTCCGCCAATACCGAAAGCTCGTTCCTGGTGACAGTCTCGGTCTCAACATCAGGCAACAGTGACCTAGTCAACTGAATAGGCTTGACGATCACCCATAGCAGTACCATCATTGCATTCAGTGCCCTAGCTGATGGTACGGTCAACCTCCTCCAGTATAATGCGCCAATGGTCTTAGGTAGGATTTCACTCAGTAGGAGAATTGCCAAGGTTAGTATTGCAGCGGCTATGTGTACTATTGTCCCTCCCCCAAATTGGGTCTGTACTTCTGCACCAACCCCGAGAGCACCTACTGTGTGTGCAATCGTATTGAGAGTAAGTATAGCAGTTAGTGGCCTTTCAGGATCGTCTTTCCATTCGCTCCATCGTTCGCTAATTGATGGATGAGTGTCCTTTAATGCCGCAATATGCCCATGTGTGGTCGAAAGTAGCACAGCTTCCAGTATGCTGCATAGGAATGAAGCTCCCAATGCTAGGGTTGCATACGCTATGATCAATGTATAGTCTACCAACTAGTTTTCCTCACGGTTGTTTTGGGCGCGAATTGTACGTCACTATCAGTCACGATTGGCTGCTCCCGTACCTCTTACGACCGATTGCGACATAAATAGGTGTCTGACCCCTAGAGTCGTGTCGGATGGAGGCTATGTCACCATTTTCATGGCTTGGCCATATGTAAATGCCCCATTACACCTAGGTCACGTAGCTGGAAATTGCCTTCCTGCAGATATTCAATATAGATATGAGAGGGCAAGAGGTAGGAGAGTGCTCATGTGTAGTGGTTCTGATGAGCATGGAACCCCGATCACACTAACTGCCGAACAACTCGGAGTTTCCCCCCAAGAAGTGGTAGACAAATATCACGAAATGGCACTTAAGTCGTTGAAAGATCTAGGATGCGCATGGTCTACTAATGTAGACAGCAGAGGAATACAGTATGGTGGAACACTCTACAATAGAACGTCAGACATTAGGCACAAGGAACTTGTAAGGGAGGTTTTCACTGATCTTTTGGATTCGGAAATGCTCTCAAAGCAAACCATGGAGCAATATTGCTCTATATCGGGCGACACAGTAAGGTTCCTCCCTGACAGATATGTCGAGGGAACCTGTCCAGTCTGCGGGGCCTCTGATGCCAGGGGCGACCAATGCGATGAGTGCGGATCGACATACGAAGCCCACGATTTGATTGACCCAGTTTCTAAATTAGATCCCGAAGCTTCTATCGAAGTCAGGGATACTGAGCATCTGTTCTTCAGACTTGAAATGTTCCAAGATAGTTTAGAATCACATGCCTCACTAAGGAATGATGTTTGGAAGCCAAACGTCCGTTCCATGACTAAGAATTGGCTGGATATGGGACTCAGGCCAAGAGCTGTCACCAGGGATATTGAATGGGGAATTGAGTTGCCAATGAGTGGTGAGGATTGGGCTACGAAGAGGGTTTATGTTTGGTTCGAGGCTGTTCAGGGATACTACACTTGTGCGAGAATATGGTCCGAAAGATTTGCTGAAACTAACGGCCATCCAGATAAATCCTCAGCTTGGGAGAACTGGTGGAAGGTTTCAGACGATGGTACCATGCCGAAGCACATCTACTTCATGGGCAAGGACAATATTCCATTCCACACGGTTATTTGGCCTGCAATCATTATGGGAATCAACTCAACACACTCAGGTCGCAAAATCTCTCATCTGGTAAAACCTGGAGATCTGGCTTTGGAATCTAACGTTTCATCCAATGAGTATCTGATGCTTCAAGGGGGGCAGTTCAGTAAAAGTAGGAAGCATGCCGTTTGGCTACCCTCGTTTCTCGAGAAATATGATGCCGACTCATTGCGGTACTATCTCTCAATAAACATGCCAGAAACCCATGATACCGACTTCAGATGGGAGGAATTCGTTGATAGGGTCAATAATGAATTGATTGGCACTTATGGAAACTTTGTGCATAGGGTAATGACTCTGACCCACAGGCTAACTCATACAAACTCAAATCCACTTTCCCACTATGATGATACTGATTCTCATCTGAAAATAATCGAAGAGTCCCAAGCCATAATCGAGTCTGCAATTTCCTCAATGGAGAGGCAGAGGTTCAAAGAGGCTCTGAGATCGATTATGGGCATAGCCCAAATTGGTAACGTTCTACTTCAAAATGCAGCTCCTTGGAAACATATCTCTTCAGAAGAGTCAAAAGAACGCCAGCAGTCACTCTCGGCACTTGCTATGGCATGGAGGTTGTGCAGAACTCTGTCTATACTCACCAGGCCATTCATGCCTTTCCAGTCTGAAAGACTATGGTCAATGTTGGGAGAGACTGAGGATATCGACTCCATGCTTTGGGACCATTCCCTCGATACAAACTCTGAACTCCACTGGAACCCTGAAAATCCACAGCCGCTGTTCTCTAGGCTTGATTTGGAAGAGATTATTGCCGATGAGAAGTCAATAGTTGAAGACAGTAACGACAATGACCCTGGGCACAACCCCGGGGGTGGGGCTGATTACATAGAGTTCGATGATTTCCTTAAGGTTCAGATGAAAACAGGCAAGATTACCTCCGTTGAAGACCATCCCAATGCAGACAAATTACTTGTGATCAAGATAGAAGACGCCCCGGGATCCTCAAGGACCGTTTGTGCGGGACTCAAGGGAATTTACCAAGAGTCTGATTTACTTGGCCTAAATGTTGTATATGTCGCTAACCTAGAACCTAGGAAATTAAGAGGGGTTCTATCAGAGGGAATGATCCTAGCTGCAGACGACGGCGAGGGTAATGTCAGACTCCTAACACCAGATGGGGAGATAACTCCTGGGTCTACGGTGCGTTAGTCGGTCTATCGAAGAATTCCCACTGTAATTCAGATAATTCTACGTTATTTTTAGCTTCTCTATACGCCATTAGGGGCTCTTTGTTGAGATTGAAAAAATTATCACCATAAGGGAATGATGAGAGTACGCTTCTTGCCTGATTCTCCCTTCCGAGTATGTACAGGGATGCAGCAAACGCCTCAGACGTGGAAAGCCTTCCGGGCTTCCCCCATGAAACTGGATTTGCCGCCAGTAATACAGGCAATGTCCTGCCCTGTAGCCTTGTATGCCTGCTTATGGAATCTAATGATTCATCTACTCGTTTCCACGAACAGTCTAATGCTACAATCGACCCCCCTCTATCCACAGTTATCTTATCATCCGGGCCCATAAGTATGCCACTACTGGGATCAAGGAGAAAACCCCTTTTTGGAGCCCTTCTGACGTCGAAGTGTAGGATTGCGCTTCCAGCCTTGGCCATCCTTCTAGCACTGCATTTACGCGGATCATCTTGATCCAAATGGATCACATGTAATGGTATTGGGTCATCATTCATCCTTGTTGAGGAATTCATCTAATGCATCTCCTATAGTCATCCCACGACCGCTTGGCACGTTTACAGAACGTTCCATATCTTCTTCTGCCTCTACGAGGAGAATAACTCCTAGCGCCTTTTCAATCTTAATCGCCATTGAATCGGAAGGAACAATCCCCCCTTCGATTTTCTGAATGTCGTTTAGCCTGACGTTAATCCTCTTTGCTAACTCTCTCTGTTCTAACCCCTTGGAGACTCTAGCCTTCCTAACTCTTAGATGGAAATCAGATGCAATCTCTTTCTCCGGTCTATTCATCTTAATGTTCCCCGTTCCTACATTTGATTGGGTCTGAGCAGCCTTAGGCTGTTTTGGCATATATCTTTCCAGAACTAGCATGTTATTGGAATCGATACACCTGGAACAACATCTTAATTTGGTCCCAGAAACCTCTGCTAGAAGCGTTGTGATACGCTCTGTCCCGCACATCTCACACGTGCCCATGATGCTCACTGGGGCATATACACCATATGGATTGGGGTGAAAGTATGAAATCTACGTACCCTGCCACACAACCATGGCATCAGAGTCCGACTCGCAGCCCAATGATAATCAGGAGTCACTGAAATCATCCGTAAGGAGGCTCCAATCTGAGATGAGAGAGTTGTCCGAATCAGCCCATCAGTTGTTAACCGAAAAAATGGTTCTTGAAAATGAGGTCGCACAGGTTAAGAAGAGGGCAAGCAGACTCGAGGAAGAGATCAGGAATCTTAGATCCCCACCGATGATCATTGGATACATACAGGATGTAACTGATGAAGGGGCAATTGTCAGGAGCTCCAATGGTACCGTATTTCTTGTATCAGTGAACAATAGGATAGACTCTTCAAGACTAGTCTCTGGTGCTAGGGTCGCCTTGAATCAAGATACACTTTCTGTCATTGAGATTCTAGATGATTCATGGGATCCATTGGTTGTCACTGCTGAGATAATAGATAGGCCGGACGTTACATTCGATGATATCGGGGGTCTCGATGAGCAGATATCGAGGCTCAAGGAAACAGTGGAGTTATCATTCAGAAATCCCGAGGCATTCAGAACATTCGGAATTGAACCCCCGAAGGGCATCCTTCTCACGGGTAGTCCTGGTACCGGGAAAACACTACTCGCCAAGGCAGTAGCCAATTCTACGGATGCTGTATTCCTAGGTATTGTCGCATCTGAACTAGCACAGAAGTACATAGGCGAAGGTGGGAGGCTGGTCAGGGAATTATTCGATCTAGCAAGGAACAAGGCTCCTGCTATCGTATTTATCGATGAGTTAGATGCAATCGGATCCAAGAGACTTGACACTGCAACATCAGGCGATAGAGAGGTTCAGAGGACATTGATGCAATTACTTGCTGAGTTAGATGGTTTCGAATCCCTTGAGAATGTCAAAGTCATTGCTGCAACAAATAGGCCAGAGCTTCTTGATGAAGCATTACTTCGCCCTGGAAGATTTGACAGGGTTGTTGAAGTCCCAATGCCAGATGAAGATGCACGCTTTGCAATTCTAAGCGTCCACACATCAAACACACCCCTGACAAAGGGTGTATCCTTGGATTCTCTAGCGAGGAAGACAGAAGGCTTCAGCGGGGCAGAGATCATGTCTTTGGTAACAGAAGCCGGTGTTACGGCAATAAGTGAGGGGAGAAAGAAGATTTCTAAATCAGATTTCTCAAAGGCCCTATTGGCCATGGAAAGAAACCTAGGCAGCCAATCAAACATCCCCAATGACAGATTGTATGACTAACAGTAACCCTATTTCCCACCCCCCTATCGCGGGTCGTGAGTCGAGCCCTTATTGAGTGCGTGCCAAATTTCAGTGAGGGCAGGAATCCCGAAGTGATTGCCATGATCACTAAGCCAATTAGCGAATCGCCTGGCGTGGAGCTATTGGATGTCGATATGGGGTATGATTTCAATAGGACAGTTGTCACAATGGTGGGGGATCCAGAGGCGGTTCTGCAAGCCGTTATCGAGTGTACATCAATAGCTGTCGAGCTAATTGATATGAGGGAACATACAGGAGAACACGCACGTATGGGTGCAGTGGATGTAGTTCCGTTCATTCCCCTTAGCGGGTCTTCTATGGAAGACTGCGTCAAGCTTTCCGAAAGATACGCTGAAGTTGTTTCTGAGCAATTTGGCCTTCCTGTTTATTTGTATGCTGAGGCAGCTAGGGATGAACAGAGGGTGAGATTGCCGGATATTAGGAAAGGCGAGTATGAGGGCATGGAGAAAAAAATGTCATCAGACGCATGGACTCCTGACTACGGGCCAACTACCTTCCCACCAACAATGGGGGTTACTGCTACGGGTGCTAGGCAGATTCTTATTGCTTACAATGTAAACCTCAATACTGACGATAAGAAAATAGCAAACTCGATAGCTTCTAAAATCCGAACTAGTGGTGCTTTAGTTAGGGATGATAATGGGGACAAGGTATTGGGAAAGGATGGGAAGGCCCTGAGAACGCCTGGAAAGTTTCAGTCCCTACAAGCAGCCGGATGGATGTTTGACGAAGATACTGCTCAAGTTTCAATGAACCTCCTAGATCATAGTACTACAGGGCTTCATGATGTTACCGAGGCAATAAGAATTGAAGCAGAAAACCTCGGTTATTCTGTCACAGGTTCAGAACTCGTGGGATTGGTGCCACTGGATGCTATGTTGTCTGCAGGGAGTAAATATCATGGATATTCCAATAACGTAAATGAGCTAGATTTGGTAAACTTTGCAATTTCTGGTTTATCACTCAACGAATTTGGAGAGTTCGATCCACAAACTAGCATTATTGAGTGGGCAATATCTGGCGGTGAATAATATGAATGAAGGTTACTCGGAGACGCTCCAAGACATCGCTTCCTCCAATCCAACCCCAGGCGGAGGTTCTGTATCTGCCCTAGTACTAGCACACGGTCACGCTTTGGCAGTAATGGTTTCCAGGCTAACACTAAGCAGAGATAGGTGGATCGATGGACATGCGGCAGCTCGAGACATAATCTCAATGTCTGGCGAAGGCATGAATGACTCCATGGCAATGGCAGACGCCGATGCCGAGTCTTTCGATCTAGTTATGGAGGCCTATAGGATGCCCCGGAGTAATGACGATGAAATCTCTTTGCGGAATACTGCGATTCAAATGGCCACTATTGGTGCAGCTAAGTCACCATTGTCCATAGCTAGAGAATCCCTTTCACTTCTAGATTCTACACTCGAATTGGCAAAATTCGGTAATTCCAACGCTCTTACAGATTTGGCAGCATCAGCAGAATTAGCAAGGGCCTCGTTCATCATCGCCTCAATGAATGTCAGGATCAACCTCGACTCTATTGATGGGGATGAATCTGCCAATATCTCTTCTGAGCTATCTTCATTAGAAGATGATGTGAATGCCTCTTATGCAAAGATCAGCACAGTTATCAGAGAAAGGCTGGGATGGTAATGTCGGATAATGGACAGACATATGGCATCCCCCGGGAATTGCCCATTCCCGCTACTTTAGACCCGAGTGTACCGCATGCACCTTCTAGGCCTCAGGTTCTAAACGAGATAGAAAAGACCCTAGCAATTAGGAATGCATTGAGATATTTTCCCAAAGAATGGCATGCTGAACTAGGAAAGGAATTCCTATCTGAGTTAGAAGAATTCGGGCACATATACATGCACAGATTCAGACCGGATTACGAGATGCAAGCTAGGCCATTGGGATACTACAATGCGAATTCCGAAAGCGCGGCAGCGATAATGATGATGATTCAAAATAACCTCGATCCGAGTGTTGCTCAGTTTCCCCATGAACTGGTTACATATGGAGGAAATGGCACTGTCTTCCAGAATTGGGCCCAATATCAATTGACCATGAAATATCTATCCGAAATGAATGATGGACAGACCTTGGTCATGAACTCCGGCCACCCACTTGGACTGTTCCCCTCGTCCAAATCCGCCCCCAGGGTTGTAATTTCAAATGGGATGGTCATACCAAATTATTCATCTCAGGATGATTATGAGAGGATGAATGCATTAGGGGTTACTCAATACGGCCAAATGACAGCAGGTTCGTACATGTACATTGGCCCACAGGGCATTGTTCACGGTACCATGATAACAATCATGAACGCTTCAAGAAAATACCTCGGAACCTCGCCCACAGAAGGTCTTGGGGGTGTTTTGTATGTTACATCGGGACTGGGTGGAATGTCCGGCGCACAGGCAAAGGCTTCCGTTATCGCTGGTGCCGTTTGCGTTATCGCCGAGGTAGACTCGGATGCAGCCTCGAAGAGGCACGACCAAGGCTGGCTCTCCGAGCTATACGCGGATATTGATACAGTAATCACCAGGGCACGAGACGCCGTACAAAAAAAGGAAGCAGTCTCGATTGGCTACATTGGCAACATTGTGGACTTGCTAGAGGCCCTTATCGATGCAGACCTTACTCCGGACCTAGGAAGTGATCAGACTAGTCTACACAACCCCTGGCTCGGAGGATATACTCCGGTTGGATTTTCTTACGAAGAGTCAAAGGAACTGTTATCTCGGAATCCTGAAGAATTCAAGGAACACGTCCGTTCTTCTCTCCGAACTCACTCGAATGCAATCAACGTACTTTGCTCAAAGGGGATGAGATTCTGGGACTATGGTAATGCATTCCTGTTAGAAGCTGGGAGGTCCGGCGCAAACGTATTTGCCGATGATGGAACGTTCACATTCCCCTCTTATGTTGAGGATATTATGGGGCCCATGTGTTTCGACTATGGTTTTGGCCCATTTAGGTGGGTTTGTACTTCTGGCCTACAGTCAGACCTCGAAGAATCCGACAAGGTCGCTATGGGGGTTCTCGAGGAACTTATCAAGGACTGTCCAGAAGAGATCGTCCAACAGTATCGGGATAATTTGAGGTGGATTCAGGAAGCTGGTAAGCATGAGCTTGTTGTCGGTAGCAAAGCCAGGATCCTATACTCCGATGAGACTGGAAGAGTTTCCATCGCCAAGGCACTCAATAATGCCATTTCCGAGGGGCATATTTCCGCCCCCATAGTAATTGGCAGGGATCACCACGACGTAAGTGGAACAGATAGCCCATACAGGGAGACCTCCGACATTTACGATGGTTCTATGTTCACTTCTGACATGGCTATTCAGAACTTCGTTGGAGACTCATTCAGAGGTGCAACATGGGTCAGTATCCACAATGGGGGTGGTGTGGGTTGGGGCGAGGTAACAAATGGAGGATTTGGCATGCTCATCGATGGAACGGAACAATGCAGGAAAAATATCGAATCTATGATTTCATGGGATGTGAATAATGGTATTGCTCGGAGGTCATGGGCTAGAAATGAGGCTGCACGGTGGTCCATAAATAGGGCAATGAAGATGAATGACGATCTAGATGTAACAATGCCCAATGACGTGGATGAATCCACAATCAATGATATATTCGATTCTCGATGAGTCTATTTGCGATTACTTCCGGCGTGCACCATGCGCGAGTTGTCTATTGACGGTTTCAATCTAACAATAGAGGATGTTGTCGATACCGGTAGAAACCTAACCAAGGTATCCCTATCAGATGAAGCTAGGAGTAGGATGGAGGGCTCAAGAAGTGTCGTAGAGGAAATCATCCAGAGTGATGAGGTCGTCTACGGCATAAACACTGGATTTGGCGCCCTTTCTTCTGTAAAGATAGATCACAGTGACCTCAAGTCACTACAGGAGAATCTGATTAGAAGCCATGCTTGTGGTGTCGGAGAAAAAATGGAATATAATCATGTAAAGATGATGATGCTAATTAGAGCCAACACCCTTTGTCGTGGGCAATCAGGCTCTCGCACTTTAGTCGTTGAAACACTGATTCAAATGATTAATTCTGGAGTCTGCCCAGTTATACCAAGAATTGGATCTTTGGGGGCATCAGGTGATTTAGCTCCGCTCTCACATCTCGCTTTAGCATTAATTGGCGAGGGGGAATGCGAAGTATTGGACGACGACTCACTCATTTCAACCGACTCATCATTGGCCCTGAAGAAGTACGGAATCGAACCAATATCGCTCGAGGCAAAGGAGGGTCTTTCATTGATAAATGGTACAAGCCAGATGTGTGCCTACATGTGCGAAGCAATATCCAACATGGACCTGCTCATGTTCGCATCAGACCTCTCGGCCGCTTGCTCATTGGAGGCAATTAAAGGCTCACACGTGCCTTTCGATAGCAGGATTCACGACTCTAGGCCTCACTGGGGTCAGAGCATATCCGCTGCCAGAATCAGGGAAGTCCTGTCTAATTCCGAAATTAATTCCTCCCATGCTGAATGCGATAGGGTTCAGGACTCTTATTCATTCAGGTGCGTTCCACAGGTTCACGGACCCGTAATCGATATGCTACGTGAAGCACGTAGAATAATGTCAATTGAAATCAACAGTGCCACAGATAACCCGCTGGTCTTCTCCGAAGGGACGAGAAGCATTCTTTCTGGTGGTAATTTCCACGGTCAATACATAGCACTTAGTAGCGATGGATTAGCAGTCGCATGTCATGAAATAGCTAGTATTTCAGAACGTAGAATAGCACAGATTCTAGATCCCCAGTGGAGCAATCAAAAACCGTTCCTAGCAACAAATGAGGGTTTGGAAAGCGGCCTTATGATAGTCCAGTATGCCTCTGCCGCTATCATCTCAGAATTACACCTTATGGCATCTCCCGCAACTACAAGCAACATCCCCGTTAGTATGGGCAAGGAAGACCATGTTTCCATGGGTGCGACGGGTGCACACAGATCAATGAAGAGCTCCAGGTACCTAGCACAGGTAATTGCCAACGAGCTGATTTGTTCTGCTGAGGCCTTGGATAGGATTTCAGAAATGCCGGGTCACGGCGTATCTAAGGTCCATAAGTGGGTAAGGAAAATTGTTCCCCGACTTACCACTGACAGATCAATGTCCAATGATAGCATTGCACTATCGAAAGCACTTCTAACGGGCGGAATTACTGAGGTATTCGGTGATTGAATGCAAGAAAAATTGCATATGACCCAACACCCGGGTACCAATCCCCCAGCATTCAGAACATCCGTCTCTGGTGTTACTGACGATGGAATATATCTCACTGAGTCATATTGCTACCCACGAGGAGGCGGTCAACCAGGGGATATTGGAATTCTGACCGGATCCGATAAAAAATCCGAGTTTACGGAAGTATTGGGCGGAGAAAATATTCTACATCCAATGGAAAATCCATCGATTTTCAGTTCCGGAGACGAGGTGCTTTGCGAAATTGATTCCATACGCAGAAACAGGAATACTAAGATGCATACAGCCCAACACGTATTTTCAGCTTTGGCCAATGAATTGTATGGAGCAGAAACCGTGGGCAATCAGATTAGTGACGGATACACTAGGATAGACCTCTTGTTCCCCGATAGAGATCAATTCAATGCAGAGGACATGTCAGAGGCAGTAAATGATGCTTTGAGAAGTAACTCTGATGTTTCCATACATGAGTGGGACCGTTCAAGAATCCTCTCTCATGAGCAAATGAGGCATACAAAATTCATGGACAGGATTCCCAGCTCTATCGAGATTCTTAGAGTAGTGGAAATAGAGGGTATTGATCTATGCCCCTGTGGCGGGACTCATGTTTCAAACACATCTGATATTGAAAATATTACAATCACTAACTCTAGATCGAAGGGTGCTGGGAAACTTAGAATTACATATGAATGAAATCACACTGTAATAGGTATGTAATTACTGGTGGGCTCGGCAGGAATTGAACCTGCGATCTTCGCCATGTCAAGGCGACGTCATAACCCCTAGACCACGAGCCCAGTAATCTCCCGATACGTACCATACAAATGAATGATTCTCCCCAGAGGAATGAGCTAAGAAACAATTTTTGAGATTCTACCGGCACAACCCTCGTATGAGCAAATGCCCTTTGCCCTGGTTCTCCCATTTCTCATATTTACCATCTCGAGGTTATTGATCACACCATATTTTTTGCAGGTCATACAGTAACCCTCTACAACCGACACGCCCCTAACATCTGTTACCAACATATGAATGCATATGCGGGGTAATTTATGCCAATTACTACTATTTCTGAAAAAACGTTACACTGAGGGGCTACACAATCATTCCCAGCAAATCCTTTTTCTGATAACTACTGTTATCGGTCACACGCGCTTTGCAATATTCCCACATTTTGGCGATTTCTTTTTTTGAAGTATATCTCGTGAATGAAAAATAGTAAATATAGATATGTAATAGTTAAATGGTAGTAATAGTGATGAAACTATGGTTAAGATATTACAATAAGCCTTTGACCATAGTTTTGGATATGGGATTCATTCCGGGAACCTGGCACCATGCATCCACATTCTCTGTATACAATATATTCAGATTAGCATCCATACCTTCTGATATCGTACCAACAGGGGGGTTATCACCGTAGCCTAGAGTTGTGGAGGGGTTTCTTGTTACTGCAGCCAGGGCACTAATGGGATCAATTCCACATCTGTGTGCTGCAAGGGAGCCAATGAATGGAATTGATAGGGTCCAGCAATTGGGGTTAAAATCCGTAGCTAGTGAAAATGCCCAATCGTTTTGGACGCAGTCGGTAATGGGCGGGTAATCCTTAGATCCCAAAACGTATGGAGTACCTGGGAGAAAAGTCTGCATTGTACCGCTCTTACTAGCTAAACTTCTGGCCTCTGAATTTGAATGACCAACGTGATCGGCACTAGATGCGCCTAATTCGGCTGCGAGGGATAAACCCCCAGAGTCTTCAAATTCGTCAACATGCAATCTCGGACTCAATCCGTATTCCTTGGCAGAACTAACGATATCCTCAGTTTCTTCTAGTGTGAACCACCCAGGCTCACAGAATACATCTACCCATTTTGCAATTCCCTGTTCGGCGACCAGAGGCAGTTGTTCCGTCAGTAATTCCTCCATATACTGAGTTTTATTCTTATCATGGGGAACGTCATGCGCCCCCAACCATGTGGAATGAATATCAATCCTCGATTTATCTGCTATCACTCCACTTGCTTGGAGTAGTTTCAATTCTGACTCAACACTTAGTCCATATCCGCTCTTCACCTCCATTGTGGTAGTTCCATACTCAATTGCCATATCCAATCTTTCTCGCCCTATTTCCACTAGGTGATCAATTGTACTGCCCCTAGTTTCTCGAACAGTTTTCCCTATGCCTCCTCCCGATTTTGATATCTGAGAATATGTCATGCCCTTTTGGCGCAATGAAATTTCATTGAATCTATCACTCTGCCAAAGTAGATGGGTATGCGAATCTACGAAACCTGGGATTATAGCGCCACCCTTTGCATCTATGATATTCACTTCATCATATTCTGCTCTTTGATTGTCATAGTCCCGATCATGTCTCCATGATGGTGCATACTCATCGATTATTTCTTCCCAACCGCTGATTCTGGATATTTTTCCAGACTCTATGAGTAAACCCAACCCCGACTCATGGACATTAGCTTCTTTATCACCCATTTCACTCCCAGTTAAGGGCACTTTCGTATCACCGAGAGACATGTGAGCCAACTCACCGGCATTCACAATTATGGTTCGCACGTGCTCCGATAGCCGCGATACTTGAAAGCCCTCCCTCCATCCAGGCCCATGGAAGGCGTCATTGTAGGCGTAGAAAGCACTGCTCACACACTATCCATTGGGATGGTTAGTGAAAGTGGTGAGTTGATGCCTTCGGAATCTTCTGTATTCACACCCGAACACGGCGGCATTCATCCACGTGAGGCAGCTGATCACCACTCAAGAGTCGCATCGGATTTGGTTTCGAGTGTAATTTCAAGGGAGGGGTTCTCACAATCAGATGTTAAGGCCGTGTCTTTCAGTCAGGGACCCGGTCTCGGCCCCTGCCTAAGAGTGGGTGCTTCGCTTGCTAGAACATTGTCAAAATCATGGGAAGTGCCACTGATCGGAGTCAATCATTGTGTGGCGCATATAGAAGTCGGAAGAAACCAAACTGGTTGTGAAGATCCAGTCCTACTCTATGCCAGTGGTGGAAATACACAGGTTATTGCGAGGGCCGGATCGAGATACCGGGTATTGGGGGAGACACTGGATATTGGAATAGGCAACATGCTGGATAAATTCGCGAGAACGCATGAGATACCATTTCCAGGGGGCCCTGTAATTGAGAGCAAAGCCTCTGAATGGTCCAATGGGGGTTCATCAACGTCAAATCTCGAGTTGCCCTATGCCGTACATGGCATGGATCTCGCATTTTCGGGAATTCTAACTGCTGCTATTTCACTATCAGAGAGAGAGGGTTTAGGAGCCGCATCATGGAGCCTTCAGGAACACTCGTTCGCTAGTTGTATTGAGGTCTCAGAGAGGGCTCTCGCCCATACCGGAAAATCTGAGCTTCTGTTAGGCGGAGGGGTTGCATGCAACGGAAGGCTTCGAGAGATGGCCCAGATTATGTGCGAGGAGAGGGGTGCGACTGCCCATTGGCCGGAAAAGCAATACTGCATCGACAATGGTACGATGATAGCTGAATTAGGCCGAAGAGAAATTGAAATGGGGAGAGTAACCAAACTCGAAGAAAGTGCAATCAATCCAATGCTTAGAACTGATTCCACGCCCATCACATGGAGTTAATTCAGAGAAGCCTTATGAGAGACCCCTTTGAGCAGTCGCTAGGAGATAATGTAGTGCAGAGGCGTAGGAAGCCGAGGAGCAAGCCTCGTGATGTATTCAGCAAGTCGGGCTCCTCGCAGAGTAAGCCTCCTAGTCAACCCAGTTCGCCACCACCTAGGATGCCCGAGGTAGAACAACCAGCCACACCAAAAGCAGCTCCAATTCCAGCAAAAGAACCAGAATCCAAAGCCACGAAGAGTGAAAAGGACACTGTAGAGTTAACTGAGCCGGTAATTGAAGGGGTTCAGGAGTCTATCATAGAAGAGCAACTGCTGAGGGAACCCCGTAAGGGCATAGGTCTACGTTCATCTGAAAAAGAAAGCGGCGAAACAGAAGAGGCAGACAACCAAACTAGCAAAAGGGCCCAGGATATTATCGACAAGAGCAAGGCCAGAGCCTCCCAGCAACAAAGGGCAAGGACTGTAAAAAAGGCGCCTGAAAGTACTGCTCCCCCAGTCCAGGTTAAGAGGAGGCGAAGGGTCAAACCCTCATTCCAACCAGCCGAACGAAAGAAGAGACTGGATCGAAGTAGGCATATGGAATACAAATACGAGGTAAGAAGGCTATTAGTGGATATCAAAGTCGCCGAAGAACATCGTTCTAGTATACTAGGTTCAGTTTGGGCTAAGGGGGAAAGGCAGACTGTTTCTGATGCGAAAGAGTTTCTTTCAGAAAAGTATGATGAAGGCATCCTCGATGACACTCAGTTTGACGCGATGTCCAAAATTGTCGACAATTACACCGTAAGGAGGTGATTGTCATCACATCATTCATTTCATTAATCTCGCTCGCCTTAGTGTAAATGACCGGAGATAGTGCAAGGGAAGAGGCTGGCGAGGCGCCCTATACCAGGGGTATTCATCCGAATATGTATTCTGAACGACTATGGACAATGAGGCAATATGCTGGATTCTCGACAGCTAAACTCACCAATGAAAGATTCCTTATGCTACTCAAAGAGGGGCAAACTGGATTATCCGTTGCCTTCGATTTACCAACACAATTGGGACTCGACTCAGATGATCCGTTGTCTGAAGGCGAAGTTGGAAAGGTAGGCGTCTCAATAGACTCGATTAGGGATATGAGGGTTTTACTTGATGGAATTGACTTATCCAAAGTCTCGACGTCGATGACCATCAATGCACCAGCAACAACACTGCTAGCACTATATGTGGCAGTGGCCGATGAAATGGGCGTAGACAGGAGGGATATACGAGGTACCGTTCAGAATGATATTCTGAAGGAGTACATCGCTCGTGGTTTGTACATCTACCCTCCCGAAGAATCACTCAGATTAACTACCGATTTAATGAAATGGTGCAGTAGGAACACCCCTGGATGGAACACGATATCAGTGAGTGGTTACCATATGAGGGAGGCTGGGTGCACGGCCGTTGAAGAGGTAGGCATTACGCTATCCAACGCCCTTGAATATGCGAGGTACGCAACTGCGTCTGGGATGGATGTAGATGCCTTTGCACCGAGAATGTCATTCTTCTTCGCTTGCCATAATAATCTACTCGAGGAGGTTTCGAAGTTTAGGGCAGCAAGGAGGCTGTGGCACGACCTTGTTCAGGAGGAGTTTTCTCCCTCCAAAGAAAAATCCAAACAACTCAGGTTCCATACACAGACCGCCGGAGTGACTCTTACAGCACAACAGCCAATGAATAATATCATGAGGGTATCATACCAAGCCCTTTCAGCGGTTCTTGGAGGGACGCAATCACTCCATACGAACAGTTTCGACGAGGCGATAGGACTTCCGACAGACGAAGCTGTAACTATTGCTCTAAGGACGCAGCAACTAATTGCGAGCGAAACAGGGGTGCCCGAATACCCGGATCCTCTTGGCGGCTCATACGTAGTAGAAAGTATGACATCAGAGATATATGATTCATCAAAGATGCTGATAGATGAGATAGACAGGATGGGTGGTTCCCTTGAGTGCATTAAGTCCGGATACCAGCAAAGTGTGATCCATGAAAGTGCATGGAAGAATCTGAAGGGTATTGAGGATGGCAGCATAGGTGTAATCGGCGTAAACAAGAATGTCTCCAATAAAGAAACAATGCACGAGGGGCAGAGGCTAAACCCAGAAGAGGTCACTAGACAGATAGATTCTCTTCAGATTCTAAGGACGGAACGCGATGAAAAGAAGGTCTCTGACAGCCTAGATGATCTAAGGCGGTCATGCCTTGGTGATGAGAACATAATGGAACCACTGATAGCCGCACTCAAATGTGAGGCTACTGTAGGGGAGGTCAATGGAATTATGAGAGACGTGTTCGGGACTTGGACTTCACCGAGTGGTGTTTGAAATGACGAGAATAGATCACATAGGTATAGCGACTGGTTCAATAGAGAAATCCTCGAAATTCTGGAATATGCTCGGTTTTGAAGACTCAGGTGATGAAATAGTTGAGAGCCAGGGAGTAAAGATACGTTATTTGAAGGGAGAAGATGCCACTAGGGTCGAGCTCCTAGAGCCTCTTAGCGAAGATACACCAGTAGGCCAGTTCATTATCAAAAGAGGGGTTGGCGTACAGCAAATTGCTGTATCCGTGAAAAACATCGACGAAATGATTTCTAGACTCATTGGTAACGGAATCAGAATGATCAACGAGGCTGCTGTCGAGGGCTCTGATGGTCATCGAATCGCATTCATACATCCCGCATCTACTGGTGGGGTCTTGGTTGAGTTAGTAGAGTCCCATTGACAAGCATCAAAAAGGGAACGGCGGTCGCCGCTTTGTGTTATCATCAATCCTTATGCTTACAGCGGATGGGGTGCCTAGCGCGGAAGACGTTTCCAAGGAGGTCGCTTTCCTTTCCGATACATTGTCGCTACTGAGGGACTCCGGCCAAATCACAAATGACGCATTTCTTGAGGCTGGCGTTATTCAAGGTGGACTCAACGTTCTATCGAGCATGATTTCCAATGATATAGGGGAATCCGAAGTCAATCAGCAGATGCACTCTCTTGTATCTAGGGGAGAGGCTTTTCGTTCCAAGCACCCAAATCTCGATTCCATTATAGAGAGTCATAGGTAGTATTACTCAGATATTACTCTGGTAATATTTATCAATATGCACCATCGGCCATAATCATGCCCAAAGTGAGCCTTGACATGCCTAGTGAGATTCTTGCCGATCTAAAGGAGCACGTCGGTGACCACAGAAAATTCGTCAGCGTCGCTGACGCGATAAGAACTGCATGTAGGAAAATGCTGGACCAACTTGATGCGATAGACACGCGTAGGGGAAGGGGTGGTGAATGATGGTTAGCAAGAATGACGCTATGGAAGCAGTAGATACGCTAGTACGATACATCGAGGGTTGCGAAGGGGAACTCAGGGAGGGGCTATCTGAAACGCCCAAGAGAGTGGTAAACTCGTATGATGAGATATTCTCAGGCTATAGTCAAAATTCTGGAGAGATCTTAGACTCCACATTCAATGCCGAAGGTTACGATGGAATCGTTCTTCTCAGAGATATGGAGTTTCACAGCACTTGTGAGCATCATTTGCAACCATTCAGCGGTAGGGGGCACATTGCATACATTCCCGTAGACAGGATTGTCGGAATTAGTAAACTAGCCAGACTTTTGGACGCTCATGCAATGAGGCTACAGAACCAAGAGAGGATTACTATGTCGATTGCCGATGATATAGAAGAGCATCTCGGCCCCCTGGGTTGTGCTGTTATTCTTGAGGCCCAGCATGGTTGCATGAGATGCAGGGGTGTGAGGAAACAGAACGCAGTGATGACAACTAGTGCAATGAGGGGTGTGTTTTTCGAGAAGCCGGAAGCCAGAACTGAACTATTGCAATTAATCAGAAATCCTCCAATACAAGGGTGAAAAAATGCAAACATACCCAATCGTAGAGATATTCCACTCTACCCAAGGAGAGGGTTTCCATGTCGGAATTCCACACGTTTTTGTTAGATTCGGCAATTGTAATCTAAGGTGTGAATGGTGCGATACTGATTTTCTTCAATACGAGGAGATGGAAATAGACGAAATTGTCAGAAGGGTGCTATCCTATGATTGTAATAGGGTTATATTCACTGGCGGTGAGCCAGCGATGCAAGATCTGGATGCTATAGGTAAGAGGTTGAAACAGTATGATATTTCATTATCTATTGAAACCAATGGCACATTAGAAGTAGACCCTATTATCGATTGGATTTGCGTTAGCCCCAAGGACCAGTTATACCCGAATGTTTCAATCAAACAAAGAACTGGTGACGAGCTAAAAGTTGTATACTGCGGACAAGATCTGGAGATGTATGACGATCTTAGAGAGGGCTTCAATCACCACTACCTACAACCTTGCTATATCGAATCCGAAAATGTAGAGCAGAACGGCATCAATTTCAGGGCAGTAGAGGAGCTTGTCAAGACGCATCATGGTTGGAGGCTGAGCCTGCAGACACACAAATGGATGGGTGTCCTATAATGAGGGCTGTGATGGCTTTCTCTGGTGGCATGGATAGCACAGGTCTTCTGTTACACCTACTTTCAAGGGGGTACAAAGTAAACTGCATCTCTTACGATTATGGGCAGAAGCACAGCATTGAGATTGAGAGGGCCCGGACTAATATTGAGTACTTCAGTAAACTAGGAATCTCAGTCGAGCACGAAGTAGTAGACCTGAGATCTGCGATGGGCATTTTCCACTCAGCTCTTACCTCCGAAGGATATGACATTCCACAGGGATACTATGAGGAAGAGCAGATGAAGGCCACTGTAGTCCCAAATAGAAATGCCATATTCACATCAATACTTTATGGATACGCTCTCAGTGTAGCTGCGGAAGAGGACACGGACGTTGAAATCGCATTAGGTGTACATTCTGGCGATCATGCGATATATCCAGACTGTAGGCCCGAGTTTTACGAGTCCCTTTCCCAGGCTTTCTCCCTCGGTAACTGGGACTCCGATAGAATTTCACTAAAGTTGCCCTATATCGACTCGAACAAAGAGGCAATCCTCAGAGACTCCCTAAATTCTTGTAAGTTACTCGGACTTGATTTCGATACTGTTTTCGCAAATACAAATACATCGTATAATCCCGATTCGCTTGGAAGGTCTTCAGGAACTAGCGGTGCAGATGTTGAGAGAATACTAGCGTTCCATGCCATAGGCAGAATGGATCCAGTTGAGTATGTGGATAATTGGGAACAAGTCTTGGAAGGTGCCCTGAAAGCTGAGTTAAGATATCAGGTCATGAAGATGAACGGGACAGAACGTCCCTTTACTGGGGATTATGACAAGCATTACGAAAACGGAATTTACAATTGTGCTGAATGCGGAAAGGAGCTCTTCCTGTCGGAAAGTAAATTCGACTCGGGGTGTGGCTGGCCCGCATTCTCGAAAGAGTCCACAGAAGCTGAAATAATACAGCTGACAGATAATTCGCACGGTATGAGGAGGATAGAGGTCAGGTGTAGTGGTTGTGACTCGCACCTGGGACACTTATTTCACGAGAGTAGTGGCCCCAGGTACTGTATAAACTCGATATGTCTAGATTTCGAGGAGGGATAATATGGGTTCGAGGATAAAGAGATGGATTGAGACTGATACTGGACACAGGGTGCCAAATCACAAGAGCATGTGTAGCAATATGCATGGGCACAGATACCGTTGGGAAGCAGAACTGGAAGGTGATATCATAACAGAGACAGGAGTCTCCGATGAAGGCATGGTCATGGATTTTTCTGACGTCTCAAAAATTCTAACTACTTACATTCATGATATGGTTGACCATGCGTTCATTGTATACGAGGGCGACGAGGAAGCTATCCGCGCACTGTCGCACATGTCAGATAATCACCGTACGTTTGTAGTACCATTCATACCAACAGCAGAGAATCTAGCTAAATGGGCCTTCGACGTAGTGGAAGAGCAAATATCTTCTGTCTACGGAAACGATCTGAAACTATATGCATTTCACGTTAGGGAAACACCGAAATCATGGGCAAGCTGGTACGGAGAATAGAGTCTGCATATTCGTTCAGAGGGTTCTCATAGGGAAGCCTGCTCGGAACCATATGACTCACGAAAATATGTATTACAGAATGATGGGGAATACCGGCATACAGGTGTCGGTTCTATCATATGGTTTCTGGGCAACATACGGTATAAAAGATCGGCTTTCTGGGCAACAGGGCGTCAATACCGCGAAAGAGCTAATGATGATGGTACGTAATGCCGGAGTGAACTGCTTCGATCATGCAGAGGCTTACGGAAATCCCAATGGAGAGGCAGAGAGGATTTTTGGAATCGCACTCAAGGAACTCCAAGAAGAAGAGCCAGAGCTCTGGAGGCGTTCCGAGTTAGTGATTACAACCAAGATATTCTGGGGTGGAGCTGGTGTAAATGAATCAGGGCTTTCGATGAAGCATTGTATCGAAGGTTTGGACGCCTCTCTTTCGCGTCTACAGCTTGATTATGTGGATCTTCTATTCTGTCATAGGCCAGACCCGTATACTCC